>Ga0187892_10000783_pt1 | contig 79990 bp, 79 predicted proteins | sample MA1701073metaG_FD_139345 | JGI IMG/M metagenome (GOLD analysis project Ga0187892, IMG submission 139345) | Bio-ooze microbial communities from a basaltic lava cave in the Kipuka Kanohina Cave System on the Island of Hawaii, USA - MA170107-3 metaG ... | reverse complement strand
CGCTACCAAAGTTTCATCTCGTTATCTGCTTGTTGTCGTTTAACAAGCAGGGAGGCTTCGTGGATCGTCCTTGGTTTTTGGACAAATGGAACGATCCACGAAGTCACACGAACTAAACACGAAACTCGTTACCACCGAAATCGACTTTTGAGGCAAAGCTGAAGTGCCGCTGTAATTGCGGCCGACGGCCAAATCACTCTGGATAAAGCAGTGATGGCCGCTATTGAGTAAGTTTTTCGCGTCGCTTCCTCAACGCTCTCTCCGTCTCGCTTCTGCAAATCAGCCCTTCTGGTAGAATGGCTCAAGCTCCTCTAATTCGTTCTGCGGTCAGTGAGATTGCACTGCCTTGAAGATTCTATATGCGGTATTCTCCATCGCGGTCATAGCCATAGGGCTTTTGCACATGGCTACAACGTTCCGCCTTTCGGGGACGCCGGCATCTAAACTCTGGTTTTTTGGCGCCGGTATTTCGCTTGTGCTCGCAGGAGTGTTGAATCTTCTCAATCGGCAATACGGACTAAAGGCTTTCGGCGTGAAAGCCGCGTGCGTCCTAACGAACTTGTTCATGCTTTGTTTCGCCGGAGTAGCTGGAAGAGTTACGAACGCGAGCCTCGCAGAAATGATTCTGATGCTCACGTTGTTGGCTGGTGCCCTGATTCTTTCATTAGTCCCGGCCTCCAGTGTTTGTACGGAGAACCCTACATGACTGTCGACCGAATCCATCAGATCGCGGTTTTCGCAAAGGACCTGGATGAAGCAATTGCCTTTTATCGCGACACACTGGGAGCGAAATACATTACGAAGTTTGATCCACCCGGCCTGGTCTTTTTTGATTTCTCTGGCGTGCGGATCCTGCTCGAGACAAACGGTCCAAAGTCCACGTTGTACTTTCGGGTTGAGGATATTGATTCGACCTACGCCGAACTGGCTTCCAAGGGAGTTAAGTTCCTAGCAGAGCCTCATCTCATTTTCCGAGACGAGACAGGCATCTTCGGAAAAGCGGGCGAAGAAGAATGGATGGCGTTCTTTTCAGATCCTTCCGGAAACACCCTCGCGCTCGCCAGCCGGAAATCGTGAAAGAGTATTGAGCCTTTTAGCTTACTCTTCAGTGGCTAGACCTGGCGGTCCATTAGTACTTCAATCGCGCTTTTCGTTCGCAGCAGGTTCTTGAGTTGTGCATAAGGGATGCTGACATAGAACTCACCTGATGCGCAGCCAGTTAATTTACAAGCGTCAATTGAGAAAAGCAGTCCATCTCTCGTAAGGTTCCAAGCCTCAAAGTTCTCGGCCTTTGGCTCTATGCCAGTCTCCCAGAGTGGAGCATTCTTGAGACAGTCAGGAAGAGGTTGGTTGCCGCCCCATCCTCCCTCGTTACAAATCCTCTTTGTCACCATCTCGCGCGCGTAAGTGGAAATGAAACTCAAGTGGCCGCTCTTCCGTTTGAACAAGTCACTGAGTCGGATCTGTCTACCAGAAGTAAGGTCGTAGTTAAAGACGAAGAAGTATTGAACGGAATGCGCAGCTCCGCGCCCGTAAGTATGCGCATTGAATCGCACGCTCACGAACTCGTTCACAATCAGAGGAAGGTCGTAACTGATTTGCAGGAATTCAACCACGTCAGCGTGATAAGGCGGAAATCTGTGGGCGCGCGGCCTGAGTTGATATCCTTTGAAGTCGTTGAAGTTCTTACGAGCGAGAGAAGCTACGGTTAGATTAAAGCTGCGTTGCTGCGGTCTCAAGGTGCCCACAATCTGGGGGAACGAAATATCGATCTCAAATTTTAGGTTCTTATTCTCTTCGTGAAGATCGCGGGAGAGAATTCTCGTTTGAGCGTCGAGCTGCACTTCCTGTTGTTGGAATTGGAAGGCAAATCTATCGTCTTCAACCTGCCTTACGGTGCCTGTTGATGGAGGTGTTCGTTGGCTTGAATTGGAGACTGCGGGAACGCTCGATGCGGTTTGGTTTGTAACGGCTGCATCCCTGGAACACGCCACCCAGGTTAGCGAAACAAGGACAGCTCCCAGTGAGACAATGCGCGATTGCACAAGATCACCAACCTATATCAATCGCCTTCGCAGAAGATCCAGCGCCGCCTGCGACGCCCGCCAGCGAATCAGATGACGATCGCCCGGGAGAGTAAACTTGCGATGCTCTGTTCCCACCTCGCTGGCCAGCGCGATGTAGACCAGACCCACCGGTTTCTCATCAGTCCCTCCGGATGGGCCGGCAATACCTGTGACGGAAAGACCAAAATCGGTTCCGGCCCGTTTGCGAATTCCTTCGGCCATTGCCTCGGCAACCTTAGCGCTGACTGCTCCGTTTTCAAGAATCAGTATCGGCTCAACGCCGAGGATCCTCGTCTTAGCTTCGTTTGAGTAAGCAATCACGCCTTCAATGAAATACTTCGATGAACCCGACACTTCTGTGAGCCGCTCGGAAATCAATCCGCCGGTACAACTCTCGGCGACGGCCAGTGTGTAACCGCCCACCGATAAACGCAGGCCCACAACCTCCTCCATCTTCTCGCCACGAAATGCGAAGATCGAATGTCCCAGCTTGGTTTCAAGCTCTCCTGACAACTGATCGAGCAGGAGTTCCGCATCTGCTTCCGTCCGACCACTCGCGGTAAGCTGGATCTCGATTTCGCTTTGATTGAAAAGAATCGTGGTTTGGGGATTGGTATAACGCGTGTAAATGGGCGCAATCTTTTCGTCGACTGCTGATTCACCCATGCCCGCCACCCGCAACACGCGTCGCACGACGCGCAGGTATCCCGCCTTTTCCGACAAACGCGGCTTCACGTGGTTTTCAAACATGGGCCGCATTTCCCTGGGCGGTCCGGGCAAGAGCGCCACGGAAGTATTCTCGTGTTCGATGAACAGACCCGGGGCGGTTCCATTCGGATTCGGAAGCACTTCAGCACCGTCAATGACCATGGCTTGTCGAGAATTGCGCTCCGGCATGGTCAATCCAAAACTCTGGAAGCGTGTACGGATCTCCTCGAGCAATGCCTCATCCAGCAAGAGACGGCGACCAAGAGCGCGGGCAGCAACCTTGCGCGTAATGTCGTCTTCAGTCGGGCCGAGACCACCGGTGGTAACGACGACTCTCGATCGTTTGACCGCATCTTTGATCGTCTCTTCAAGGCGTCCATCATCGTCCCCGACTATGGTCTTCAACTTCACTTCGATACCAATGCTGTTTAGTTTGTCGGTGAGCCAGAGACTGTTGGTATCGGTGCGGTCGGGTGCCAACAATTCCGATCCGATGGCGATGATTTCGGCTGAGAGAGTTGGTGTCAGCAAAACTTTATTTGAGTCAATTCAAAAGCTTGGCTCCGAGCACAATCCGCGACAACGGGCGAAAGCGCCAAAGGCGCGGAATGTAACAGCCAGGGGCAAGCGCGCAGCGAAGCGGAGCGCGTCGCCCCTGGATCAAGTTCGGGAAGGGGCGGTGAGCCCTGAAAGGGCGGAATAAGAAAACGCGTTGAGCGAGCCCCAATGTAACGGAAATTTATCTTTCACTCTATTTCGCTCTTTCAGAGCTTCGATCTCGGTTTCGTTCCTTCATCCAGGGGCGACGCGCTCCGCTTCGCTACGCGCTTGCCCCTGGCTATCACATTCCGCGCCTTTGGCGCTAGGCGTATGCGAAACTGAGCTTTTCCGAAGAGTCCCGCCTGAGCAGGTCTCTTCACAAAGTGAGACATCGGGCGGTGTCAAACAAGTCGAGTCCTAATCGCCTCACCCGCTTGCTTAGTTGAAAGAACTCCACCCAGATCTTTCGTGGTTTCACCATCCGAAATCGCCCGGCTCACGGCCGCATCAATCGCTTTGGTGGCCGCTGGATAACCAAGATATTCGAGCATCATCCCGGCAGTAAGTATGGCTCCAACGGGATTCGCTACGCCTTTTCCGGCGAGCGCCGGCGCACTTCCATGCACAGGTTCAAACATCGAGACCTTTCCGGGATGTATGTTTCCCGAAGCCGCCAACCCAAGCCCACCCTGAATGGCTGCCCCGAGGTCGGTCAGGATGTCGCCAAACAAATTATTGCTGACAATCACGTCATATTGCGCGGGATCCAGCACCATGAACATCGCCATCGCGTCGACGTATTGATGATTCGCTGCGATGTCTGGGTAACGCGCGGCTACTTCCTTGAAGACCCTCTGCCAGAGATCGCCGCCAAACCGTTGCACATTTGACTTATCAGCCATCGTTACGCGCCGCCGACCTTGGGCGCGCGCGTACTCGAAGGCCGCCACGATGATGCGTTCAACGCCGCGTCGCGTGTTGAGCTCTTCTTGCGTCGCGATTTCATCGTTCGTTCCACGCTTGAGGAATCCGCCGGCACCGCAGTAGGCGCCTTCAGTATTTTCACGAAAGACTACGAAATCGACATCGCTCGCCTTTCGATTGCGCAAGGGTGTTAGTCGTTCATCGACCAGTCGCACTGGCCGCAGGTTGATGTAGAGATCGAGTCCACGCCTCATCCCGAGCAGTATTTCTTCCGCATGCTGGTTGGACGGAATGCGCGGGTCGCCAAATGCTCCGGCAAGTATTGCGTGGAACTCGCTGGACAACATTTCGAGCGCACCATCAGGCAGACCGACACCATCTTTGAGAAACTTATCGGCGCCCCAATCGAAGTGGACCAAATCGAGTTGCAAGCCGTGAGGTCCACGCATAGCCTCGAGGACACCGACGGCTTCCGCAATCACTTCCCGACCGATACCATCACCCGGAATTACAGCTACTTTTTTCATGTCGCAAAAGCGAGACAGCTTGGATTAGCAGACCAAGTTTTTACGCTGAAGGCGTAAAACACCTCTGAACTAACTACCGCGTTCACTGAAATCCGAAAGCCACTACGACCAAGTTTCACCGGCGTTTGCTCGCCAGGCGTTGTTCAATGCGTGGCAGGCTGCCCAGGACCACGTCGCCTACGATCTTCATACTTTGTGCAGAAATCTTATCTATGGTGTCGTCAGCTTTATGCCAGTAGGGATAGCCATTGAGCTGAATCAGATCCACTGCGGGTATTCCAGCCTGGAGAAAAGGCACATGGTCGTCGCCACCCACGCCTTCCGGACGATCCACGAAAACCGATCCGTGACCCATTTCGCGCGCGGCCTGCCAGATGGCGTCCTGAAGCCATTTGGTGCTTAACGTGTCGCGGCCCAATTGAAGGTTCTTGTAAGCGATCATGTCCAGGAGAATGAGAGCGCGCACCCGATCAGTTTGATTCTTCTTCTGCAGCTGGGCGACATAGTGGCGGCTGCCGTATGTGTTGTCAGGCGCGCCTGGCTTGCTGCAATCGTCCCAACCTTCGCAAAAGGATTCTTCTCCATCAAAGAACACCAGCCAATAAGTGAACTTAGGCTCTTGCTCAAGCCCTGCCAACACCCGTCCTAACTCCAGCAGCGTAGCAACAGACGCGGCTGGATCATTGGCTCCTACGAAGTGCATGTCTTTGTAAAACTTCGTGTCGTAGTGACTGGCGATCATGATCACATCTTTCGACTCACCCGGGACTTCAGCGGTGAGATTGGCCATCTTCTTTTCGCCGTCAGGCGTGTTCGCGGTAAATTCGTCAGTCCAAACCGACAGGCCGTAAGATCGCAGCACGCCGATTAAGTATTCCCGTGTCTTTGCTGCTTCAGGCGAACCGGCCACGCGCGGTCCGATTTCAACTTGCTTCCGCACGTGATCCATCGCGCGCTCGCCATTGAACGCGGGAGCGAAAGTAGTCGGTCCGGCGGTGCTCGGTGATTTCTTCGAGATGCCAACACGGCCGCCGTCCGGCTTGCGCTCATCTCGCGGACAAGCAAGGAAGCCGAAAGGCATGCCGAGCACAAGGCAGAGAGTCAGCGTTGTTCGGCGGTTGGTCACGCGCTTTGAATTTAATTGAGACTCTGGCTGGCGATTTCGCATCCCGGTGTTCACTTCAAACGAAAGTTACACCGTAAGTTAGTCAAAAGGCAAAACCGCGTTATTGGTAAATGAACTGGTGTGAAGCATTGCTGGCGATTTCGGTTTTGATATCATCATTCTCCATTCTCCATTTCTCATTTCTCATTTCTCATTTCTCATCCGAGGAACCAGCCAAGACTCATAAGCTTGTGTTGGGAAGGGGGCAAGCGAAGCGCGCCCCCGCTTCAGCTCTCATCACTCGTCGAGCGGAAGTGAACTATCCAGGTTGGTCCTTTGTCTTCAGCGGGCGATAGCCGGCTGGTTGAGTGGTTCATTCCGAGTTGATGGTTATGAATCTTGAGCGGGGGCGCGCTTCGCTTGCCCCCTTCCCAACACAAGCTTACGAGTCTTGGCTGGTTCCTCGATGACAAATGAGAAATGAGAAATGGAAAATGATCGGATGGCGTAGACAGTATCTCGAAAATTGGGTTCTATCTCAAGCGTGGTTCCTACCTCGGGCCGCGTGCTGAAGCCTGCCGATACCTTCGAGGGGTCACATCCTGTTTCCCTGTTTCCTTTTTCGCTCGCCGGCAGTCGACGCAGAGGCCGATGATTCTGAGGAGATGCTGCTGAACTTCAAACTTATGCTTCGCCGCCATGGCGTCCTGAATGGCTTCGAGCTCAGCTGAGAAGAACTCGATGATCTTGCCACATTCCGAGCAGATCATGTGGTCGTGGTGTTGATGCTTGTAATTGTGTTCGTAGTGGGTGCGGCCGTCCCCAAACCGAACTTCACGAGCCAATCCAGCTTCGCTAAGGAGTTTTAGTGTGCGATAGACGGTGGTCTGACCTACGGTGGGATCTTCCTTTTGCACCAGGCGATAGAGGTCGTCGCTTGATAGGTGCTCCTCCGTGCGCAGAAAAATATCCAGTATCAAATCTCTCTGCGCAGTCCGCTTGAGGCCCTTCTTTTGGATATGTTGCAGGAATACTTCCTGCTCTTCAGTCATGGAATCTGGGCGCCTCGTGGCTCTCTCTGTCGCTGCTACCAACAATTGGGAGTTTACCACTGAGCTGATCATCACGAAAGATTCCGGGGCGGCTTAATAGTGTCGTAGTCGAATCCCTTCTCCGCGCTGCCGCTGCGCTGCCTCTGCGCCTCGGCGGTGAAAAGGTACTAAAAGCACTCACTGAAGAAGACGCCGAGCGACGCAGAGGGGCGCAGGGAATTGGATGGAAGACCGGATGACTAAGCGACCGCTAGAGGCGTCTACAACGTCCAGGGTCCTTCCTCAATGACTGGATTGTCTCGTCAACAATCGGCATGCTATCGTGACGCCATGCCGGGGTGGCGGAATGGCAGACGCTACGGACTTAAAATCCGTTGTCCGTAAGGACGTGCGGGTTCGACTCCCGCCCTCGGCACCATTACTAATCTCACTGTTTTCACGACTTCCATCAACTTAGCCCGCAGAATGATCTCAACCCCATCGATGCCCGATGGGGCTAAGATGGTGACACTTCTAACTCGCCTTCCTTTTGAACTTGACCACATTTCCTCTCGGCTCAGCGAGCCTGTTCACTGCATCTTCCAAAGCTTCCGGTGTGCTTCGAGCATAAGTACCCGTGACCGCTTGGATGGTGTGGCCCAATAAATCAGCGATGTCGTACTCATGCACTTGTCGCGCACGCAACTCAGTAGCAAAAGTACGTCGTAGATCATGCCAAATCAGACCACCTTCAGCGTGAGACCAAATGGAATCCCAGCCCGCTCACAGGCCTTCTGAAAACCACTTCTGAGAGTGTGCTCAGTTACTCCAGTGTGGTCGCCATCAAATACTCGTCCGTTTGTTCGATTCTGAATGATCTGACGTAACGCTTTTTGCACCGGGGCATTCATTGGAATCAAACGGTGACGAGGGCCTTTGCCCTTTGTGTTCACCAAAAGGAACCAATTAGGTCTTACTTCTACGTCTCGTCCGTTTGCAGGACGAAAGATCGACAAGCCGCTAAAGTTTACGTTTTCGATCCGCAGTTTCAGCAGCTCCGTGACCTTTCTGACTCCGGTTCCTTTAGCTTCTTCACGCGGCTCTCCGCGTCTATGTGGCTTACGATGATCGACAGACATCGTAGTGTCCTTCCAAAACTTACAATCTCATCAGAAAACTATTGACATTGGTCGCGACTGGTAATAGATTTCGCCCACCTCAGAATTTCGCTCAAACCCAAGCCGAGTGCTTGGGTTACTCCCAGCCCAGAACTTGAGAGAGATAGGCCTTTTCACTGGCCCCTCTCCTGTCTTTTATAGCCTGGCCGCCAATGTGAAAGTCAGTTAGCCCTCCATTCGACCAGCGGTAGCGAGCAATCCAGGGTTTCCAGCAGGCTACAGCGGAAGTCAGGCACAGGCCAAAACACACACCAACGCACTTTATGCCACCCGGCGCTGAGGTGCCCTTCCCAGTCTCTGAAAGGAGGAAATTCAATGGTCTATATCTCGAAAAGAAACAGGCGGCTAGAGAGAGAACGGTACAACGCATGTCGGAACCGCCGGGAAATAATTGAAGCACAACTGAGCAGGCGAGAAATGATGAGAATGGGACTGCTCACGAGTGCAGGTCTTCTGGTTGCGAAAAATGGCCTGAGTGTTCGGGCGCAAGATCCGGTCGTCGTGCCAGTGGGGGATGAAGCGAACGCGTCCGGTCAAACCGGCCAGTGTGTGAGCCCATTCACCGAACCATTTGTCGACGATTTTGTGAGAATGACCGTCAAGCAGCCGGAGACGCAACCTCTCAGTCCAACGCCAACGATAGCTCCAAACAACGCGGCCGGTGAAGGCCGCACGCGCAATCACCAGGCCGTTACTCCGTTTCCCCCCACAAAGCAATATAGAGTCGTCCAACAGGAGGCCCAGGTGATGATCCACCGGGACCTCGACCCTATAACCATTTGGGGCTTCGACGGTACGGCCCCAGGTCCCCTTTACCACGCCTTTTATGGAGAGCCGATCCTCGTGCGCAACGTCAACCAGCTACCATTCCCGCCGTTCGCGGATGGGTTTGGCAATAGGGAGGTAACAACACACTTGCATAACGGGCATACGCCCTCGGAAAGTGACGGATTCCCTTGCGATTACTTTCCCAACCCGCAGGTCCCCGCAATTGCCAATGCCTTCTTCTATGACCACTACTAGCCCAAAATCCTTGCCGGATTTGCCTCGACCCATCCGCCCAACGGGGATCCTAACGAGGCGATGAGCACTCTGTGGTACCACGACCATCGCGTGGATTTTACCGCTCAGAATGTCTACAAGGGATTGGCAGGGATGTATTCCTTGTTCAACAACAAGGACAATAACAACGAAAACGACCCAACCGGGTTCCGTCTTCCGAGTGGCGAGTTTGACGTTCCCATGATGCTTGCCGACAAGTGCCTCGATGCAGTGGATAACCAACTGTTTTTCGACCTGTTCAACTTTGACGGCATCCTGGGAGATAAGTTCCTTGTCAACGGCAAGATCCAACCGGTGCTCCACGTTCGTCCCCGCAAGTACCGCTTCCGCTGGTTGAACAGCGGCCCTTCGCGTTTCTATCAAATCTTTATCACGAGGCTCAACCCGACCCAGACCAAGCAGTTCTGGCACATCGCGAATGACGGCAATCTCTTGCGGAACCCGGTCCAGGTCACATCTGCGAAAATCGGCGTGGCGGAACGAATGGACGTGATTATCGATTTCAGCACGATGAACGGACAGACCGTGTATATGGAGAACCGCCTGGTGCAAACCAGCGGCCGAGGGCCCAACTGCAACCATAATAATCTTAAGGGAGCGGGTCAGGGAGATAAGCTGGTGAAAATTATCGTTGACCTTCCCGCGGGCCCCCCCGACCCCAGCGTGAACCCCGCCACCGCCGTTTTCTATGACCTCCCCTCTACGGCAGGTACGCCGTTGGTGACGCGCACTTCACCTTTCAACTGACCCAAAACGGGCAATGGGTAATCAACGGCCAATTCAACGCCTGTGAGCCGCCTCGCTACCTGGTAAAACGGAACTCGATCGAGCACTGGATATTCAAAAACACCCAGACCGCCTCGCCTTCGTGGGCGCACCCCATCCACATTCACTTCGAGGAATTCCAGTTTCTCCAGGGAGGCTTCAATGCGGACTGCTTCAACGCGCCGCCATCGGCGGTGGAGAACTCGCGAAAGGACGTGGTCAGACTGAACGCCAACTCCGAGCGCAAGCTTTTCTTCCGCTTCAGGGATTTCCTCGGGCGATATCCGATGCACTGTCACAACGTGGTTCACGAAGACCACGCGATGATGTTGAGATTTGACATTGACCCCGTGGGAGATACAAACCCGAATCCGTAGGGCGCCACGAAACGAGAAAGGAGAAGCCAAACCATGACAAACAAAAAGAGAAGAGACTTGCTGAAAATGATGGCGGCAGCCCCCTTCGCGGGCGGGCTTATGATGGCGTTTGCCCAGGATTCGAAGCCGACCCAGAAAGTTAGAACAACGGCACGCGAGAAGATAAGGCTGCGCTATTTCCCGAACTTCGTCTTAACCACGCACGAAGGTCAAAAGGTCCGCTTCTACGACGATGTGGTCAAGGATAAGATCGTCGTCATCAACTGGATGTATGTAAAGTGTGCAGGGGTCTGCATGCCCATCACGATGAACCTTATGAAAGTGCAGAAACTGCTGGGGGACCGGGTGGGTCGAGATATTTTCTTTTACTCGATCACCGTCAAGCCCGAGGAGGATACTCCCAAGGCGCTTAAACGCTATGCCAAGATGCACAAGGCAGGTCCGGGCTGGACGTTCCTGACCGGAGATCCCAAAGAACTCGAGGTGCTGCGGCGCAAGCTGGGCTTCGTCGATCCAAACCCGCAAGTTGATGCAGACAAGGCGCGGCATACGGGAATGCTTCGATTCGGGAACGAGCCGCTCACAATGTGGGCTGCCTGCCCCGCACAGGCCAATGCCAAGTATGTGGCCCAGACAATTTTGTTTGTGGATGGGCCGAAAACCCCTAAGAAGGTAATCTAACCCTAGCCGATCAAAAGGGGAGCCTCACACGAAGCTCCCGTTTTGATCCTGGAAGCCGACTGGTTTCGTGCCTGGTGATTCTTCGGGTTACTAACTACTGGCCTTCCAGTAAACTTAGGCTATGGGCAGAGCAATCTGAGCAAGCCAAGCAATAATATCGATCGTGCTTGGGCGGTCTTATTCGCCCGCCTTGCTCTCGGACTAATCTTCTTCATGGCCGGCGTAATGAAGGTCTTTCAATTAGGGCCGCTCGAACACGCCCGGAAATACTTTCTGCCGTACGCCGATACTTTCCTACCTGTCTGGTCTCTTTGGGGTGTGGGTGTCGTCATACCTTTAATTGAGTTTTTGGCAGGTGGACTGGTCATACTCGGTCTGCGCACGCGTGAGGCTCTGGTTTCGCTCGGATTTGTCTTAGCTGTCGTGACTTTCGGACATCTTCTGAAAGAGCCACTCTATGAGTTTCATACGCACGTAATTCCACGTCTCGCACTCCTCCTGTTTGTACTGTTAATACCTCGCGAGGACGATCGGTTCTCCATCGATTACTTGCTGACGCGGAGAAACCGTAATAATTAGTTGCACGACATGATCAACCTCGAAGTGTCCACCTCTGTTCGCGACTCGCCTGAATTTCGAAAATTCAGCATCGTCTTTTGTTCCAGTAGACCGCTGGGCTACAAGGTCGTACCGCGATATATCAAATGGTAGCCGCGCTTAGACTTCATCTTTCACAAGGTAAGTTTGGACAGCGGTCGCCAATTCAACACCAATTGAGCGATCGACTTCATGCTGCTGGTCAGCAGCAAACTCTCAAATGAAAAAGTCACCATCGATACGTCCTCGCCAGAAGGCTCATCAAGAGCATTCACCCCGACGCCACGGTCACTGGAATTGACGGTGACGCTAAGATTCTTCAGATCGGCAAAAGGAAAGCTGAGAAAGATGGGCTGGCCATTACGCTCACACAAGCCATGTCCTTCAAACTACCTTGCTCAGATGCTTCCTTTGATCGCACCCTATCTAGCCTCATGTTCCATCACCTGACCCGAGAAAACAAAGTTCGTTCGCTGAAAGAGGTTCATCGGGTCCTCCGCACCGGCGGCGAGCTACACATTGCGGATTTTGGGAAGCCTCAGAACCTGCTTATGCGCGTTGCTGCTTTTCCCTGGCGGCTCTTCGATGGTTCGACTACGACTGCCGATAATCTTGGCGGATTGCTCCCGCAGTTGATGCGCGACACCGGCTTTGTAGACGTGTGTGAGTCAGCGAGGTACATGAGCCTATTCGGCACGCTCTCCTTGTACGCAGCTCGCAAAGCCTAAGATCCGCTATTCTCTTGCTCGCGCGAACTCCTGGCCTCCAGGGTATTCGCGAGCTGCGGCAGGCGCTTGTGCGCGTCCGTACTTCAGAAACAGTGCCGGGATCACAATCATGTTAAGAAACGTGGAGGTGAAGATGCCTCCAAGGATTACGACAGCCATCGGCTGCTGGATCTCCTTACCGGGGTCTCCAACTCCGATGGCGAGCGGGATAAGTCCGACACCGGTGACGAGCGCAGTCATCAGAATTGGGCTGAGCCGCTCCATCGAACCCTGCACGATCGCATCACGAAAGCCCACGCCCTCCTCCGTCATCAAGTGCGAGTAATGACTGATAAGCATGATGCCGTTGCGCGTGGCGATGCCGAAAAGTGTAATGAAGCCGACGAGTGAGGCGATTGAGAGCGTGCCTCCAGATAGAAAGACCATGACTACGCCGCCGATCAAAGCGAGTGGCAGATTCGCCATGACCAGGAATGCCGAGCGTACGGATTTAAGGGCAATGAACAGGAGCAGAAAGATACCCGCGATAGCGACGATCGAAAGCAGCATGATTTGCCGCGATGCCTTTTCCTGAGACTCAAACTGCCCGCCGTACTGCACGAAATACCCTTGTGGCAATCGCACCTTTTGGCCGATTGCGGTTCGCACGTCTTCAATGACGCTTCCCAGATCACGATCAGCGACATTTGCCTGGACGATGATCCGGCGTTGCACATTTTCGCGATTGATCGTGTTCGGACCCTGATCTACCCGCACTTCAGCCACCTGACCTATAGGAACCTTTACACCGGTCGGCGTATCGATGAGTGTTTTGGCAATCGACTCGACTGACTGACGGGCTAAATCGTCGAAGCGCACCAGGACATCGTACGTCCTCTGTTCCTCTAACACTTGAGAAGCAACGTGACCGTTGAAAGCAGTGTCTACTGTCTCGGCCAGCACTTCCGCACTGAGACCGACGGCGGCAGCGGCCTGCCGGTTCATATTGATCTGTAACTGTGGCACTCCCACCTGCGGTTCTACCAGCAGATCGACGATGCCTGGAACACCGGCCATCGCGCCACGAATCTCCTCGGCCTTGTTGCGTAACGTGGCGAGGTCGGGGCCGAATAGTTTGATTGCAATCTGCGCCCGCGTGCCCGATAAGAGGTGATCAATGCGGTGCGAGATGGGTTGGCCCACCTCAGCAGTGACGCCGGGTATGCGACCGAGTTTCTGCCTCACTTCTTCCATCATCTCTGAGTGTGCGCGGTCGCCTTCTTTGGTAACGACCTCGATCTCGCTGGTGTTTACGCCCGCCGCGTGTTCGTCAAGTTCAGCTCGTCCCGTACGGCGTGTCGTTGAAATGACCTCTGGGACTTCATGAAGAGCAGCTTCAATGATGCTGCCGATGCGGTTTGACTCCTGCAGCGAAGTGCCCGGTGGCAGGCTCGCGTTGATGTTCAATGCGCCTTCATTGAACGGCGGTAGAAACTCTCGCCCCATGAAGGGAAAGAGCAGCACGGCAATCAATAGCATGACGGCGGAGGTGCCAATGATCTTGTACGGATGACGTAGTGTCCAGTTTAGAACGCGGGCGTAATGGTGCTTCAGAAAGCCGACGAGCCGCGAGTCTCGCTCGTCCTGGAGGAGCTTTGAATGGCCCAGCAGGTAATAACAGAGCACCGGAGTCACGGCGAGCGCCACAAAAAGAGACGCCGTAATCGAAATGATGTAAGCGAAAGCCAGCGGGGCAAACATGCGCCCTTCGAATCCACCCAGACTGAACAGCGGCAAAAACACGAGCACGATGATCAGCGTGGCAAACAGTATTGAGTTTCTGATTTCACTCGATGCCTTGAAGATGACCCTGGTGATTGGCTCAGGTGTTTGTGAGTGAGCGTTCTGTTTCAAGCGGCGAAAGACGTTTTCCACGTCGATGATGGCGTCGTCCACAAGCGCGCCGATGGCAATCGCGAGTCCGCCCAAAGTCATCGTGTTAACCGTGATCCCAAAGTAAGTCATCACGAGTATCGCAGTGACAAGCGATAGCGGAATGGCTGTCAGACTGATGAAGGTCGTGCGGAAGTTCCAAAGAAACAGGAACAGCACCACCGTCACCATTATCCCGCCTTCGATGAGTGAAATGTTGACGTTGCCGACTGCGCGCTTGATGAAGTCGGCCTGCTGAAATGCTTTCGTATCGATCGTCACGTCAGCCGGTAAGGTTGGCTTCAGACCAGCCAGTGTTTGCTCGATCTGTTCGGTCAGCTTCAGCGTGTTGGCGTTCGGTTGCTTCTGGATTGTGGCAACCACGGCCGGTTGCATATTGAAGCTGCCGTCGCCCCGTTTAAGAGCAGGACCTTGCTGCACAGTGGCAATGTTTTTGAGCAGTATCGGAGTTTCTTCCCTGACCGCTACTACTGAGTTTGCCAGGTCTTCAGTTGAGTACACGCGCGCTCGGCCACGAATTAGAAACTCCTCATTTGGCCGCTCGATAAATCCGCCTGATGCGTTGGCATTGGAAGCTGCCACGGCTTCGGTGACCTGTTCCAGAGTTAGTTTGTAGTCGGCGAGCTTGCCCGGATCGACCAGGACCTGATACTGCTTCGTCTCTCCACCGATAATCATCACCTGCGAGACACCGGAGACGCCAAGCAACCGCGGACGGACAACCCAGTCGGCGATCGACCGTAATTCCATAGGCGACGTACTCTTGCTCGTCATCGAAATGAGCATGATCTCGCCCATGGTCGATGAGATGGGGCCCAGCACCGGAGGCGGCACACCGGCGGGCATGCGCACCTGCTGTAGCTTCTCCGTCACCAGTTGTCGGGCACGATATATGTCGGTGCCGAATTCAAACTCGACGAAGATTATGGAAATGCCGATCGCGGAGTTTGAGCGAACACGGAAGACACCGGCAGTTCCGTTCATTGCGGCCTCAATAGGCAGCGTGACCAGCGATTCAACTTCTTCGGGCGCCAGACCGTGCGATTCGGTCAAGATCGTGACCGTGGGGGCTGTCAGGTCGGGAAAGACATCAACATGCGCCTGATACGTAACGATGCCGCCGTAGATGAGTAATGCACCTGCCGCAATAAGCACCAGAAGGCGATTGCGTAGTGCCCATTCGATAATCCTGTTAAGCACTGGCTACCTTTGCCTCCTACGTCTCATGTGAATGCGCGCCGGCATCGGCGGGTTGCAGTTCCTGCAGTTTCAGTTGATAAGCGCCCTGGGTTACGACGCGCTCGCCTTTACTGAGGCCGGAAAGAACAGCGACCTTATTGCCCAGCTCATCACCAAGCGTAACTTCGCGGCGTTCAAACTCTTCTCCTGAGAGCAGAACATACACGATCTTTTTACCTTCATGTTCCAGCACCGCCTCTTTGGGAATCATCATGGCGGTCACTTGCTCGCCAGCATCAAGACGGACGTTGGCCTGCATTCCGAGACGTAGCGCACGTCCGCCGTTAGCCAGTTGAAAGATCACTTTGGCCGCGCGCGTTTGCTCGTCTATTACCGCTCCGACGTCGAGCACTACGCCTTTGAACTCCTGATTCGGGTAGGCAGGAGTAGTGAAGGTCGCAGAGACGTTACCGGCAAGTCGGTTCAATTCGCGCTCGAAGATGGGAGCTTCAACCCATACCGTATCCAGATTACTGATCTCGACTATCGCTTCACCCGGCGCGACTTGCTCGCCGATCGACTTATTTACTTTGGTTACATAGCCACTCAATGGCGCTCTCACTGTGTAACTGGCATTCGCACTGCCCACGTTTACTCGGGCTGCGGTAACGGACGGCGATGACGTGAGCGCGTCCAGGCGCTTCACCGCCGCGTCATAGGTGGCTTTAGCGGCCTTCAAGTCAGCTTCTGCGGCCTGAAGCTGTCGCTCCGAGAATGCCTTTCGATCGTAGAGACGTTGCGCGCGCGCGGCTTCTTTCGTTGCCAGGTCGAGCCGTATTCGTGCTCCTTCAACTTCACCCGCTGCCGTACGCCGATCAGCGTCAAGCCGCGCGTTCTCCAGACCAGCAGATGCTGCGGCGGCGCGCACTTGCGCTTGTTCCGCAGATGTAGCGATCTGTTGAATAACAGCGATGGTCTGGCCTTGTGCGACACGCTGTCCCACGCGGGGTAGATTTCTCCCAGAAAGAATGCCGCTCACTGGCGGCGCCACGAGCGCTTGACTGTTGGCAGCCGGAACAACCCTTCCCGTCGCCGTGATCTGCCGCGCAACTGTCTGCTCTTCTGCCTGTGCCAACTTCATATGGATTAGCCATTGCTGCTCCATCAGAAACTTTACTGTTCCAGTGCTGCTGGCAGCGGCAGGCGCTTCCGTCTTTACTTCCTTAGTGGGCCGTAACCAGAAGAAAGCAACAACAATGAGGATGATTGCGACGACCGCTACCGCGGCCACGATGACAACCTGCTTACCACGCGAGCTGGCGCGCCCGCTGCTTCCGATTGTTTCTTCGTGCGTGAGTCGCACCTTCTCGTCATCTGGGGTTGGTGTACTCATAATTTGATATCAGTCCCGGTTGCCAGCTCCAATTGAAAGATACTTATGTAGAAATCAAGGATGGCGCGATAGTAATTAGCCCGCACTTCGGTTCGCGTTCGCTGCGCTTCAATCAGCGTGATTAGTTCGGTCGCTCCTTCCTGGTAAGCGTCGAACTGGATGTCACGCGATTCGTCGGCTTGTTTTAAGAGCCCTCCCTCATAAGCTTTTATCTGCTCTCGCGCAGTCTCGTAAGCCTGAAAAGCTGTTTCCACTTCCGCCAGCGCGTGGTTGCGAGTGAAGCGCAGGTTCGTTTCGGCTATCCGCTGCTCGGCTTCGGCGCGCGCAATGCCCGCCTGATTGCGATTGCCAAAGGGGAGGGGTACGGTAACTCCGGCAAGGACGGTATTGTCTACGCCCACCCGCTTGTAACCGGCATAGGGAGTTACTTCTCCTTTTGCCCGTGAGCGCTCAAGTTTGAGCACCGACTCGGCGCGGGCTATTTCGGCCTGCGTTACTTTAATCTCCGGACGATTGGCGAGGGCGGTTTCCTTTAGTTGCGTGAGATCGACCTTTACCGTCGGCACATCGAAGTTACTTCTTACATCTATTCTCGCCGCGCGTTCATAGTCGGCATCGCCAACCAATTCCAGGAGCCGGATCTTTGTCTTTCTGAAATTGAGCGCCGCATTTGCGACTGCGAACTCAAACTTGGTTCGCTCCAGCCGCACCTTAATAAGCTCGCCCTCGGCAATGTATCCTTCCTCAAAGCGCACCCTATTGAAACGAAGTAGGCCTTCGAAGTTATCTCGATTCTCCTCTTCAATGCCGAGAAGCGCTCGTGCCAACACGGATTCATAATAGGTTCGCTTGAGATCGAACAACTGTCGCCGAAGTACCTGGGTGAGTTGTGCCTCCGCGACGGCAACAGTCCGTTCGGCTAACTCCATTCGCACTGCCTTTCGATTGCCGAGTTCAATCGGTTGTGCAACCGTCGCCCCAAACTCATACAACCTGCCAGAAGGCGTCGGACCGGAGAGACGCAGATTTTCCGCGCTCACGGTGAGTCCAGGCCGCGGACGCAAGCGGGCACCGACTCTTTCGGCTTCCGCGACACCGAGTTCGAGACGCGCAGCTTCGACAATGAGATTCTTCCGCAGAAACTGTTCAGTTGCGGAGTCCAAAGTGAGGTACTCCGATCCTTGCGGAGCTCCGAGAGGCTGCAGGTTCGACGACGGAGTTTGAGCACAAATGGCTATCGGAAGCCAGAGTGCAAGAATAAGAGTTGTAGAGGTTCGAAGGCTTTTCTTCACGTTCCTATTCCACCTTAAAGTCTGTCAGCGGCAATCGTTCGTCGAGCTTAGCGTTCTTGATGCGAAACTCGATGTCGTATTCACCGGACCTTGGAATGGCGACATCGGCGACGTAAATTCCCGTCACTTTGCCGACGCGTGCCTTGCTTTGCATAACCTCACCGCCGCCTTTGGTGCGTGTGATGAGGGTCACCTCAGCTTTTTCTACCGGAGTACCGTCAGTGAGATCCGTTAAGTGAATCAGAAACTGGCTCGGCTTACCGGCCTTCAGCGGCTCATATTCAAAAAAGTTCTCGATCCGATCCGTAAACTCCGTCCGTGCTAACGCCTCCTCCTCATGTTCCGCTTGTGGTTGTTGACGTGACTTACACGAAGCGAACAGGGCCACGGCTATCAATAGAATCGACAGCAGGCTCCGACCACCGGCGGTAGTTTTTGCGGAGAGAAGAATTGAATGCATGAACTAAGCCCGTCCTGATTTATTTGAAGATTTGAATGAGAGCTTCCGCCGCGTGGTGCGCGGACAGTGGAGCGAAGAGAAGAATGCCTGATAGTGTCACCAAACCCGCTGCCACGAATAATGCACCAGCCTTCCCGGCACCCGCGTGGGGTCGATGGTCTAAAGCATCAAGCGGTGCGTCTGCAAGCGCCAGCAACCGACCCACGCGACGCTGAAAAGTTAGTGCGCTATCTGAAACGAAACCTGATGCAATAGCCTCTGCGTCTGGCGTTGAAGGACCGTAAGCCGAGATAGTTTGCCGCCGCAATTTAACCAGCGCTTCTGCGATCTCTAGCGGTGCTGACGTACGCACCACTGCTGCCTCGTCGCAAATTACTTCCACTTCGGTCGCTCGCCATCTGAGGATTACTCGTGAGAGAGGGAAAACCAACGAGGCATAACTACACAGCGACAACAGGAGCTTAAACAGATTGTCCCGCCGCGCATGATGCGTTGCTTCGTGTTCCAGTACTCCTGTCAGTTCTTGGGCGGTAAGAGTCCGTAGTAGACCAGACGAGAGAATCAGTTTTGAGCGGAGAAATCCCCAGACGAAGGAGAGCGGATAGTCACTCATTACCAGCCCAACGGCAAGACCTCGTTGCGCGGCGATGTTATTCACCAGTGCAACTTGCTCAGGCGTCGGTGGCGCGGCGTTCATCTCCAAGCGCTTAAGCACGCTGCCGACACGCCACGAGCCAGACGCATTGGACCAGGCAGCGAACCCGGCGATGGCGATGACAAAGAAAAGCATCGCGTAGCCAAGGAACGGCTCAAGCGTAATCGTCACCTCGCCAAGCAGATGCAGTTGATGATACGGCGCTGAGTGTGCTGCTTCGAAGGCCTCCGGAGTCAGCCACAGTCGTGGAAGGAAGGCAGCCGCGACGAGCCAGAGTGAAGCAAGTGGAGGTGCGACGAGCACAGCCGTGTAAAGGCGTGCCGTGCTATCAGCTCGCTGGCGCCATCGTCCCTTCGCACTCACTTGCCGTATGGCCAACGCCAACCCGAAGCCCGCGAGAGCAAACACGGTGCTAAAAAGAACAAAGTTTTCGATGGCCGTAATAATCACTGATATTTCGAGTCTGCTTGTTCACTTTTCTGCGCGCTTACGGCGTTTCTCTCGAATCTTCGCTTCGAGTTGATCGAGGGCACCATCGTCTTCCCCAATAAGATCAACGAAAGTAGAAAGAGCGGGCTCCGTGAAGTGTCCAATGAGCGCACCCAAAACTTCTTGCGCCAGCTTTCGCTCAAACTCCTCGCGTGTGTAGCGAGGTGTGTAGACGAAAGCTTTGGCCTCTTTTTCTCGGGTTAAGTACCCCTTGCGATGCATTCTGTCGAGCGTAGTCAATACGGTTGTGTGGGCAATTTCTCGTTTGTATCGAAGACGCGTCTCCACCCCGTTAACGGTTTGCTCGGGCTGATCCCAGAGGATCTCCATTACTGCGGATTCGAGGTCGCCAAGCACATGGCCTGCGCCATGAGCCCCTGGCTTGAATCCGCGCAAAGCTATTTTCGGATGGGCGCGTTGCATTAAAACCTCTTCTCTGACTCTGGACGCAATGGAAGTGTGGGAGTATAAAGTAGGGCTGCAACTACAGTCAATAGTCGGTCGGTCAGGCCGTGTTCGCGCCAGGTGGACCATATAGTAACCGCGTTCCTTGGCCTCGCACGACATGGAGGTTCCACCTTCGATGGGTGTTGCGCACGCGATCAATTTTCAGCCGACTGGCGAGGCAAAGCGGCCATCACGGGCGACTTTGTTTTGATCGCCAGCGAAGTCAATCCGGTCATCCGCGCACTGCGCGACAATGGCATTCAGGTGACTGCCGTACACAGCCACATGCTCGTCGAATCACCGCGCTTCTTCTTCATGCACTTTTGGGCCAACGATGATGCAAAAACTGGCGCGTGGCATTCGCGCCGCACTCGATAAGACAAGCGTAGCGAAGGCCTGATCGGGAACGAAGATGGGGCTAAGATGGTGGCGCGACGTGTTGATACGTAGCCAGCCGAAGCGATACCTTGACGACCGCTAGGCCGGTAAATACTGGTTCGTATCGTTTCGTAAGACCAGGTGATGCCGATTTCAAAGGACTTAAAATTCGTTGACCGAAAAGTCGTGCGGGTTCGACTCCCGCCCCCGGCACCAATCATTTCAATAACTTACAAAGAGTCAGCGATCGTGACTGAAAGCTCACAACGGAGTTAACTCCGTTGCGCAGCGCATTTTGATTCGATTTCTTAAGAAAAATCGCGATGCGGAAACTTTAGACTAGCCCCATCGCCAGTAGTGCTCACGCTACACCGGTCGAGCGCTCGGAAGAGCAATTGGAACGCAAGCCACCAATTTAAAGTCAAGTTGGGACTTCTTTGCGCTTAATGTATGCGCTTTATTCATTCGGGTGAGTTTTGAGCCACTCTGCGCGTAGCAAGAAGCTTCCTTGTATTACGATTCGGTGTCCGACGTTTAATCCCTCCATCACGGGATAGAAGCCGTTGCTTTCGGGGCCAAGTCGAACAGGCCGCAGAATGAATTCGTGGGGGTTATCTGTAGCCACGAAAACGAATTGCTGATTGCCGATCGACTGCACCGCGTCCTTCGGAACCGTCGGCATCGTCTTTTCAGCAGTACCCAGCGTCGCGAACCCGACGTTTACATACATTCCGATCTTGAACATCTGTCCTGGATTGGCTAGTTCAATCCGTACCTGCGCGGTTCGTGTCGCCTGATCGATCTTTGGATCGACGTAGGAGACACGGCCTCGGAACGTGCGATTGGGATAAGTTTCCGATGTAATATTCGCGCCGCTACCGACGTGAATCTTTGCCAGATCCTTCTCGTACACCTGGCCAACCACCCACACGGTGGACAAATCCGTTACGCGCATCAATTCCTTGCTGGCTTCTATGACTTCACCAGGATTAACGGCGCGGCTTGTTATCGTTCCGGTGGATGGTGAAGGCACGCTGACTTCAGAGCTTATCTGTGACGTGGATTTCAGCGAGTTCACACGCTGCGATGATATCCCCAGAAGGAGCAGCTTCTGCCGGAGATTGGCAACGTTCGATTCGGCATCTCTAAGTTTGGTATTGGCCATTTCCAATTCTTCGCGGCTGGCTGCGCCAATCTCGACCAGCTTCACCGTGCGGGCGTGATGTCGATGATGTTCATCGAGTTCTGCGAGAGCGGTCAGATATTTTGATTGGGAATCAGCCAATTCATTACTGAACACAACCACGACCTGTTGTCCGCGCCTCACATTTTGGCCCAGTTCGGGACCGACTGTTCTGACAATACCGCCAACAAGCGATACCACAGGAGTTTCTTTGTAGGTATTTGCCTGCACTATCCCTGTGCTCATCTGAGTTGCGGCCTCAGGCGCGGGACTTTCACCTACCGTTTCAATTCTTAACCCTGCTCGCTGCATCTGCTCCGGTGAAAGGGTCAATTTCTGCTCGGTGGTCGTGGCTTGCTGACCGGGAGATTCCCCAAATGAAACTGAGCGCGGCGCCGGGACTGGCCTCCCTACGTTGCGAGGCCAGAACAGCCAGGCCGTAACCGCGATACCAAGGACAGCAACTGCCGCAACAGTGATTAGCACAGTGATCTGTTTCCTGCTCTTGACGCGGCTGCGTGGCGGCTGCGAGTCAGTCGTGGAGACTTTTTGCTCGTTCTCTGTCATCGCATTAACTCCGGGGAAAATGTTGCGCGAGCGATCTCAACTCGCGCGTTGTAGACGGCAAGCTGTGCGTCCACAAAATCGTTTTCAAGTTCAATATACCGGCGCTGCTCGCCTATGTAATCGATTAGAGTTTTTGAGCCCAGCTCATATGTTTGTCGCACAACATTGAGGTTTGCCTGGGCTTGGTCGCGCACGCCAACGCGGAAGATCTCCATCGCCCGAACGGCGCGATCGTACTGCGCATAGCCTGAAGCTATCTCACGCCTGACCGTAAGCTCCGCAAACTCACGGCGTCGCTTGGCGGTCTCAGACTCCGCGACCGCAGCCTCAATCGCTCCTTGATTCTTATTGCGTACTGGCAGATCGAGCGATACGCCGAACTTAAAGAAATGAAATACGTCCTGCACTGGCCGCAATTGACCATTCTCACCTATCCCGAAAACCGGGAAACCGGTATTCATGCGTTCGTAGCCAGCCGTTAAGCTGGCATCGAGACGACCTTCGGCTCTTGCCCGCTCTATGCGCGCCTCAGCTAGAGTCTCAGCCGCCCGGTACGAGAGCAGGTCAGGCCTTTCGCGTATGGCTCTTTCTGTCGCTTCGGCGATGGGGGGCAGTTGATCGACCAAATGATCAAAGTCGCCTCTCAATAGCAATGGTTGTTCGGGCGCCATGCCAACCATATTCTTCAATTCGAGCATCAACACTTGAAGCTTGCCCTCGACGTTCTCACGCACTGAGCGCAGACGGTTTAGCTCCACAAGGATCATGTTCTGTTCCAGAGGGGCGGTCGCACCCTCAGTCACTCGCGCGGCCACAAGATTGAACCTTTGCCGATTTGCCTCAACCAGCTGGTCGGTAAAGGAAAGCTTTAAGGACTGCGCCAACGCCTCACCAAACTTCATGCGCACTTCTGCTGCCAAGAGGCGTTCGCGGTTAGCTACTTCGCGCTCACGCACGTCAACTTCACGTTCAGCCACCGCAATCCGCGCGGCCCGGCGCCCCCCGAGTTCCAGAGGCAGCATTGCAGCCGCCATCACACTGTTATCCTTGCCGTTAATCTGCCGCGCGCCTTCGATTTCGAGCTTGGGGTTTGCGCGCAAACGCGCCTGCTTGACTAAGGCTCGCGCGGCATCAATCTCCTTGCGAGCTGCTTCAAGCTCCGCGTTGTGCGCCAGGGCATAAGCGACAAGTTCGCCAGCGGTCCGTCCAGACGTTTGGTGAACGTACCGCGTCACAGCGCTGGTCGGGGCACTGTCGCTTGCCGTTGGTTGAGTCTGCGCAAACGCCGAGAGTTGCGGCAGCAATAACGCAATCACGCATGCTTGCCAAACGGCCTTCCTGCCATTTGAAAGAAACTTCTTCATTGCACAATCAATTGTCCGCGCATCATGTTCATGCCGCAGGCAAAAGTCAGCGGACCTCTTTTCGTAGGTGTAAAGGTGATTACAACGGGCTGGTTCAAAGGTAGTGCGCGCCTGATGTTAAAGTCCGGCAAGACAATCTCTTTGGCGCAGGTGGCATCAGTGGTTCTTAAGAAAGTCAGGCGTGTACGCCGACCGCGCCGCAGCTTTAGAGAGGTAGGCGTGAAGCCCTTTTCGCCGATTTCGACCCGTGCAGTCTGTGTCTTCGGTTTCGCGCTGGTAGTTGTTGTCGCCAACAGCAAGATCACCAGTAAGCAAAACCCGAATGCAAAAGGTTTTTTCATTTCAATTTTTCCTCCCGTGCGTTTCCTTCATTCGTTGAGCTGCCCGAAGATTGCTTTCTCAACTGCCTCTCATGCAGCCAGAAAAAGATGACTGGGGTCACCACCAGCACATGCAGAAGACTCGACACCATGCCACCCAGTACCGGAGTTGCCAGCGGCTTCATTACTTCCGAACCAGCGCTTGTGCTCCACATGATCGGTATCAAAGAGGCAATGACCGTCGAGACCGTCATCACTTTCGGTCGTAGCCGCAACAAGGCTCCTTCCGTAACCGCTTCCATCAACGAGGTGCGAGTCAGATGTCCAAGTTCCTCGCGTTTGCGCTCAACCGCCTCTCCCAAATAAATAACCATCACCACGCCGGTCTGGACCGCAGTTCCGAACAAAGCAATGAAGCCAACCCAAACTGCAACTGAGAAGTTGTAGTTCAACAACCAGAGGAGATAGACGCCACCGGTCAGCGCGAACGGCACGGCTAGTAGCACATGCGCCGCCTCAAGCACTGAGTTGTACGTGATATAGAGCAGGACGAAGATAATCACGAGCACGATAGGAACTACGATAAGCAAACGGCTGCGAGCCCGCTGTTGATTCTCGTATTCGCCGCTCCACTCGATGTAATAGCCGGCCGGCATTTGTACTTGGCGCGTGAGTTCGCCCTTTGCTTCATCAACAAATCCCCCGACATCACGGCCTCGCACATTCAGAAGCACCGTGCCACGCAACAACCCGTTCTCGCTGGATATCATTGTCGGGCCTTGGACCGTGCGAATGTCAGCAAGCTGCGCTAAGGGTATGGGCGCTCCTGTCGGCGACGTTATCGGGATCTCTCCCAGGGCCTGCGGGCTGCCCCGAAATTGCGGGGCGTAGCGCACGCGCACCGGAAAGCGACGGCGGCCTTCAATGGTGATGGTGAGGTTTGTTTCGCCAATGCCCTTTTCGATGGCGTCTTCGATCGTTCTGGTATCGATGCCGTACCGTGCCGCGGCCGTTCGGTTGATCTCAATATCGATGTAAGGCGCGCCACTGATCTGTTCGGGATAGACATCCTTCGCACCGCGCACGTTTCGCACTACATCGGCGACGCGCCGCGACAGTTCCTCGAGTGCTTTCAAATCATTGCCAAAGATCTTGATACCCACCTGCGAACGAATCCCTGTGGCCAACATGTCGATGCGGTTCTTAATCGGCTGAGTCCAAATATTGGTGACGCCAGGAAACCTCAGCTTCTCATCCATCTCAGCAATCAGCGACTCGCGAGTGATCCCCGCACGCCACTGCTCAGGTGGTTTCAAATGAACGATCGTCTCGTTCATATTCACAGGCGCTGGGTCGGTCGAACTCTCAGCTCTCCCAGCTTTTCCGACGGCCCATTCAACCTCTGGGAAGCTCTTTAGAACCTCATCCTGTCTACTGAGAAGGTTCCGCGCTTCATCCATTGAGATCGCCGGATCAGTCACGGGCATGTACATCAGGTCGCCTTCGTTGAGCGGTGGCATGAATTCTTTGCCGATACCCGTTGCGAGAAAAATCGCTCCCGCGAACAGCAGAGCAGCTATCGAGACCGTCAACACGCGGTGATTCAACGCGAACCGCAACACCGGGCGATAAATAAAGTGCAAGACGCGCATGACCGGATTTGCTTCCTCGGGATGAAACTTACCGCGCAGAAGTAAAGTGCAGAGCACGGGCACAAGCGTGACTGCGATGATCGTCGCCGCAACCATGGCGAAGGTTTTGGTGAATGCCAGTGGATGAAAGAGCTTTCCTTCTTCACCGGTGAGCGAGAACACCGGAATGAAGGCCAGAATAATAATGGCCATCGAGAAGAAGATCGGCCGGCCAACCAGCTTGGTCGAATCAAGCACGGTCTGCCAGACGGCGGGACGGTCTTTAGGATCGACCTTTCGCTTTTCGAGAAAGCGAAATGCGTTTTCCGTAACCACGATGCCAGCGTCAACCAGCACGCCAATAGCGATAGCGATTCCCGCCAGCGACATGAGGTTGGAGCTGATTCCTGCGTAGTACATAAACATGAAGGCCATCAGCACGGCGAGCGGCAGCGGCATCGTGACGATCAGAATTGAGCGAAAGTGGGCAAGGAAAATAATGTGAGCAAGTGTGACGAGGATGAGCTCTTCAATTAGCGCGCGTTTCAGCGTGCTCGTGGCGCGGTGAATCAGTTGCGTGCGATCGTAGAAAGGAACTACTTTCACGCCCGGCGGCAATCCAGCCTCCAATACGCCGATCTTCTGCTTGACCGCATCGATTACTTCGAGGGTGTTCACGCCGTAGCGGGCTATTACGATGCCTCCAACTGCTTCCTTGCCATTCTTGTCCAGGGCGCCAGTACGAAATGCGTTGCCAAGCTTCACCTCGGCGACGTTCTTCACGTAAATCGGTATTCCGTTCGACGCACTGATGACTATGTTCTCGACATCAGCCACTGACTGGATCAAACCAATGCCGCGCACCACTGACCACTGGCCCGCTTGCTCAACTACATTGCCTCCGACGTTGTTGTTGGAACGCTCGACAGCTTCGACCACCACTGAAAGCGGGAGGGCATACGCGCGGAGCTTGTTGGGATCGACGTCGACCTGATACTGCTGAACATATCCTCCGACACTGGCAACCTCTGCCACGCCCGGAACTGAATTCAGCTGGTAACGCACGAACCAATCCTGAAGTGTCCGCAGATCGCGCAGATTCAGCTGGTCACTTTCCAGCGTGTACCAGAAGATCTGCCCGACACCCGTAGCATCCGGACCAACAGTGGGAGTAACACCCTCGGGCAGTTGTTTAGCGACAAGGTTCAGGCGTTCCAACACCCGAGTTCGGGCCCAGTAAAGATCTATGTTGTCTTCGAAGATGACGTTGATCATCGAAAAGCTAAACGCCGAACTTGCGCGGACAACCCGCACGCCCGGCAGCCCTTGCAGGTTCGTTACCAGGGGATATGTAACTTGATCCTCGACTTCCTGAGGCGACCTTCCCGTCCAGTCGGTAAACACGATCACCTGGTTATCGGAAAGGTCGGGAATCGCATCGATGGGCGTGTGCAGCAATGCCCAGTAACCCCACGCGGCCAGGCCTAAATAGATCGCGATTACCAGGCCGCGATTGCGCAGACTCAGTTCTATTAGCCGATGGATCATCTCGTTGCGGTTTGCCTACCGTGGCGTGACGGTAAAGGTTGTCTTGCCTGTTCCGGCTGGACCTTCGTAAGCAAGTTGACCCTGCCACTCACCAGCCATCTCAATATTCACTTTGCCCGTGTAGACGCCGGGCGTGCCCGTTGTAGTAAACGTCACTGCATCGTTCATCGCCGCCATGCTTCCCATGGCCGGCATGTGAAAGTTGAGTGACACGGCGCCGACATCAACGGGTTTGCCCGATGGGTCGGTGAACGCAAGCGTTACTTCCTGATCGCCTTGTTTGAGTTGTCCGGTACTGTTAGAAAGAGTTGCCGTCAGATTACCGACCTGAGTGGTCTTGATGGTCTTGCCCGCTGGCGTGTTGGTGGTGGCGTCGTTCTTGGAACCGCAGGCTGCGAATACGAGAAGGGATGCGGAAAGAATGGTTGTGATCGCGATTAGTTTCTTCATGTTTCAGTCTCCATACAAGAAGTGATTTGTTAGCGCTTGATAAAAGCGGATCAGCGCACACCAATACACAAATCTCCTTGCAACTCCAAAAAGCCACAAGAAGACACACTTTGCCTGTATGGAAACTAGATCAGAAGCGAGAGGTTGCGAATGTATGCAGGATGCGAATCAATTGGCGGGCCATGCAAACTATCAATGCGTCCGCGTACTAAGATGGACGCCAAGGTCGCGTGCGCAGCCGAACGATATTGAACAACCGATAACTGCAACTGCGGCGAGATTCGGATAGAGTGTGATGGAGAGGTTCCATCCTTAGAGCAATTCAACGCACAGCAAAGACGGGCTGACGCCGACTCGGCGGTTTGGGACGCCATGAGCGCCGCCTTGCAGCAGTCCATGTCGCCCATCTCCCCACCCATCGGACACAACTGCTCGCCTGAATGCGTTGGCATCGGCACACCACCGACGGCGCTTCCGCTAACCATCAGTAAGAGCACCAAAGCTGTAAGCCGAATCCTCATAACCCTCACTCAATCTATGGAAAACTCGCAATCCTTGTCAAGCTGCAGTTTGTTCGTCTACTAGCTTTGCGACTGTTTATTGGCAAAAGGTATGCCTAATGTTTTTCGGACCCTTTTGATGTCCGGTCGGTCGGCGTCTGCGAAAATTCACGCTCGGACGTGGAGAATCTCGCAGACGCAATACTTCTCCGTATTACACGGCCCTCGCGATTCACTCCTCTTGAGTCTCCGGCTGCGATAGGGTGCGGTCTTCGCGCATTCTACGTCGTCCATACGGGGTCACAGCACGAGGCTTGTACAACCCCAGCACCGTGGCCACAAGCAACAACAAGAGAGCGAGACTCGCATGAATCACCGCTGATGGGTCGCGCAACATCTGAAGATCGCCGGTCGACAGCGTTGCGTTTGCGGCCATGCCTGCGAAGTGGTCCAGCGTCGGCATATACATCAGCAAGACGATGTTAGCAAAGACGTTTATGAGAAGTTTGAACAACACCCAATAGTGCCGGAATAAACCCCACTTCGTGCCTAATGCCGATACAAGCCCGGCGAGCAAAGAAGCGAAGCTTAACGGAACGATGACGTACCACGCAGTCAGTCGCATTGCCAGATGGGAGGCACGCACCAACTGGATATCCTGACTCGTCAGACCCGCGACAGCGAGAGCCAGGAAGCCCACAATCGCGCCGAGCCAGCCTACCGAAGATGTCACATGCGCGGTGAGCGCGAACTTACGAAGCCTGGGTGTCAGGGTCATGACTGTGGCCCGGGATGTTCGACGAGCGCCACGGACATTGTTTGGCTGCCCCCGCCGCGTAAATGACGACCAGGTCCGTGCGAACCACGCGTGATGAGCACGATGATAAAGAGCAGGAGCACGATCAGCGCGATAATGCCAAACACTTTTACCCAGCGCGGTGTAGTGCCGTTGTCATCGGTGCCTGCCTTGGAATCAGGTTGCGTCGGACGAGCGGCCATTTTGCGTATCCTCTGGGGCGCTAGGAAGACGAATACTTCTCGATAACGATCTTCCGAATCTGCTCTGCGCTCATTTTTTGGTCTTTAATGAGACGGTATGCCATTAGCGTCTCGTCGGTGCAGACGGCACACTGCGAGGCGTGATCATCTTCGAAGCACGAATGCAGGCTCTTGTGTCCGAAGCCACGATCGCAATGGCAATAGCATGGGAGCTGGGCCAATGTATCGGGGATCTCGCGAGCAACTTTGTAAGCTTCGCGGGTTTTACCAATAAACTTTGACGGGTCCAGAGTTGGTCCAAGCGAACGTGTCTCCGCGACCGTCTGATAGGCCGGAACGCGTGAGTGAGTTGGTTCAGCGTTGCTCTCAGCCACACTAGAAGTCTCTAGTGGCTTGGAAGTCTTCTGTGATCGCGTAAACAGTAAAGCGCTTGCAACGACTAAGGCGACGCCAACGAGTATCAAGATCTTAGTTTTCATATCGATGCCCTTTTTAATCTATAGATTCCTTTAGATGCAAATCAATCGTGCTTCGAGTCTACAATTAGGACTTAGTTCCCTCGTAAAACGATAGCGCTCCAGCGACAGTCATGAACTGCTTCGTCTCAGCAACTTTCTCAAACCCAGCCTCACGGAACATCTCCGGCAAGAGACCCTGCACATTGACGGCTACCTCCTCACTTCTAGCTGTGAGTCGGGCTAGCAAGCGCGAATAAAGAGTGCGCGGCAGGCCGAAATCGACCACGACAAAACGCCCGTGCGAACGTAAAACGCGGAACACTTCGCGGAGTGTGCGTCGCTTGTTTTCTGTTGAAAGGTGATGCAAAAACAGACTGGATAGGACGCGGTCAAATGAGCTATCGGCGTAGGGGAGTTGGTCAGCCATCCCTTGATCTAGCGTCACTTTAATACCGGCCTTTGCGGCTTTGGCGCGCGCGATTCCGAGAATCTTGGAGTCTGCGTCAATCCCCATGACTTCGGCATCAGGATGAATCCGCTTGATCATGATGGCGAGTGTTCCTGTACCGCACCCGACGTCGAGAACGCGATTGCCGTTAGTAATTTTCGCTTGCTCAATCAGATCCCCCTTGAATCTCTTCTCGCGCATTAACCAGAGAAGTGGATCGTATAGTGGTGTGAGCAGATCGCTTCCGAGCGCCGGAATGAACTGATCGCTTGGCTGATTCATCAAGATTTACGGGCTCAGAATTACTATTACAGTTGCGAACGGCGTAGTCTCAACGCGTTGCCAATAACCGAGACTGAACTAAAGCTCATCGCTGCCGCCGCAATCATCGGGTTTAGCAGCAATCCGATGAAAGGGTAAAGAACTCCCGCTGCGATCGGCACTCCCAATGCATTGTAGATGAAGGCGAAGAAGAGGTTCTGTTTGATGTTACCCATCGTCGCACGGCTCAAGCGGCGAGCCCTGACAATTCCTCGAAGGTCTCCTTTCACCAACGTGACGCCGGCGCTTGCAATGGCAACATCAGTTCCAGTTCCCATCGCAATCCCGACGTCGGCTTGCGCCAGCGCGGGCGCGTCGTTGATGCCGTCACCTGCCATCGCTACCCTGCGACCCTGAGATTGATAGCGTTTGACGATTTCTGCTTTCTGATTCGGCAGAACTTCAGCGATCACCTCGTCAATGTCTAACTTCGCGGCCACGGCCTTTGCCGTTGTCGTACTGTCGCCGGTGATCATGACAACCCGAATTCTGTCTTCGTGTAGTTGCCTTACTGCTTCCGGCGTGCTTTCCTTAATCGGATCAGCTACACCCACCAAGCCAGCGATCTTGCCGTCAATTGAGACGAACATGACTGTTTGACCGTCAGTTCGATATTGCTCGGCCTTGGCCGATAAATCGCCTGGATCGATTCTCAATTCTTCCAGCAAACTGCGGTTACCCAGACTTATTTTGTGACCATCGACCTCTCCGCTTACTCCTTTTCCCGTTATTGATTCAAAGCGCTGCGCGTTTACCAAATCCATTCCGCGCTCCAGAGCGCCAGCTACGATTGCTGCCGCCAAAGGATGTTCGCTTCCTCGCTCCAAGCTGGCCGCGAAGCGCAATAGATCGTTTTCGTTGACCTCGGGAGCCGGAGTCACTGTAACTAGCTTCGGTTTACCTTGAGTCAAGGTACCTGTCTTGTCGACCACCAGCGTGTCGACTTCTCGCAGGACTTCAATGGCTTCAGCGTTCTTGAAAAGCACCCCAACCTGCGCCCCTTTTCCCATAGCCACCATGATCGACATCGGCGTAGCCAGACCGAGAGCGCAGGGGCACGCGATAATCAATACCGCAACTGAATTGATTAATGCGTAGGCCAGTCGCGGGTCGGGTCCTATAATGGCCCACACGATGAATGTGATAATGGCAATAACGATTACGGCCGGCACGAAATATGCCGACACGCGATCCGCCAGTTTTTGAATGGGAGCCCGGCTGCGCTGCGCCTCCGCTACCATTTGGACAATCTGCGACAGCAACGTCTCCGACCCAACGCGCTCGGCCCTGATTATTAGTGAACCTGTTCCGTTCACGGTCGCGCCAATAACTTTGTCGCCGGCTGTCTTTTCAACTGGGATTGGCTCGCCGGTCACCATTGATTCATCGACTGAGCTTGCCCCCTCAACCACGACGCCATCGACCGGGATCTTTTCGCCTGGTCGCACCCGCAAACGATCTTCGACTTGCACCTGATCTAATGGCACATCCTGTTCGCTGCCATCCGGCCCAATCCTCCGAGCGGTCTTCGGCGCCAGACCGAGTAAGGCTTTGATTGCGGCGCTGGTTTGACTCCGCGCTTTCAGCTCCAGGACCTGACCCAACAGCACAAGTGTGGTAATGACTGCGGCAGCTTCGAAGTAAACAGGAACGCTGTCGCCGTGACCGCGAAAAGAGTGCGGAAAAATATCGGGAAAAAGAGTGGCGATGAGGCTGTATGCATAAGCAACCCCAACTCCCAATCCGATAAGCGTGAACATATTCAGGCTGCGGTTCACGATCGATTGCCAGCCGCGGGCGAAGAAAGGCCAGCCTCCCCAAAGCACTACGGGCGTTGCCAGCAATAGTTGGAGCCATGAGAGAGTGGTCGGCGTAACTATTCGCTGTAGCGGCGCAGTCGGAATCAGATCGCTCATCCCGATGGCGAACACTGGAATGGTAAGCGCGACGCTCACCCAAAAGCGTCGCCGCATACCATTCAGCTCATGATTCTCTTCTTCAGCGAGACTGACGGAGCGTGGCTCGAGTGCCATTCCGCAGATAGGGCAGTTGCCCGGCGCATCCCGAACAATCTCAGGATGCATCGGGCAGGTGTATTCAATCTTCTCCTTTGGTGCAGTTGCGGCCACGGGCTCCAGCGCCATACCGCACTTTGGGCATGAACCAGGTTTGTCTTCCCTGATTTCGGGATGCATTGGACACGTATAACTCTGTGCCGTTCGTGCGGAAGTTGGGGCTGGCTTAATCTGGACAGGCTCTGTCGTCTTTAGAAAACGCTCGGGCTCTGCCTGAAATTTTTGCCGACAATGCGGACTGCAGAAATAGTAGGTCTGGCCTTTGTAATCGTAAGCACCACCGGCCGAGTCTGGACCTGCGGCCATTCCACATACAGGGTCTGTTGATGTGGCCTTTAATTGTTCGGTTTCGCGCTTGGTTTGCGGTTGCATCGAAAGTTGTCCTCTTTCCTTTCCGACGTCTATCGCTTCTTTATGCCTCTTGGCGAATCGATGCACGTTTCATTGAATTTTCCCTTTCCCTTCAAAAGTGCCAAGCTTCGATACTTACCTGATTTCAAACGTCAATGTCGCCCACTTCGATTCGTAGTCCACGCCCGGCTCGGATAATTTTTCCATGTGGATGGTCTTCACGAACCATTTCCCTGAGCTCGTCAATTTGAAGCGCACTACTCCTTTGGCGTCAGCCCGCGCACTTGCTGAATGCATCTGGCCATCGCTCGTTTCCCAACCCGCCATCACAAACTGGTTCGCCAGCGGCTTTTCGTTCAACAGACAGAGCACCGGAATTGTGACGCCGGCTTTCAGTGAATATGGGTTCGACTGGGGAATTAGCTCAATCGGATGATTCAAAGATCTCTTGTAATCATCGCTCCGAGTGTTGCCCACCTGAAATACCGCACGCACATATTTCGAGTAGCGTTGAGTGGCGCCCTTGTCCAATTCATTGTTCTTTTTGCGGGCGGCCAGGACATCAGGCATGCCGTCTTCTTCCAGAAACTCATTGAACTCAGCACCGGTCCGGGTGTTTTGTCGAGTCTTGGTGGAAATCCCAATCACATAAGTGCCGGCCTTTCCCGTTTGAAATTCCATGACAGACATCTTCTCCTCGGCGCGCCAAGCGACCGATTCGCCCTTAGCGGCGGCGCCGTCTGGCCCGAGGAGGCTCAGATCAATCAAGCGGTCACGGGCTACCGCGCCGTCGCTGGCTTGGAACGTGCCGTTCAGCACCTGAACCAGAGCCTTGCTGTTCGGCTGTAAAAAATAGGAGTCCAGCTTTAAGAAAAGATCGTGCGCCGGCGCCGTCACAACAGCAAGCAAAAGCATAATAATTCCAGTGATGGTTCTACGTGTCATAGACTTCTTCCTTTCGGTAACGCGTACGATCCGTTCGAGTTGATTGGAGTAGACGTTCTGTAGGCTCCATAAGGTTCGCGATAAGTGATCAGCATGAGGGCCGCGATAAATAGAAGCGCGATCCAGGGATAGGCAAGCCATTTGAATCTTCTCCGCCACAGCACTTCCGCCGCCTTGAACAAACCAGCCAAAGCGATGACCAGGCCGAAGTACCTGTGCTTAAGGACGGACTCAGCAACGGCTTCACGCGTTCCATATTCCGTGTGAATGAAAAACAGAAAGCCAATGGCAACGAAAGCCGAAGGCGCGACCAGTCCCCACCACTTCGCCCGCGACAACTTTGCACGATGCAGTATCTCCGCGAGGCCCGCCGCCAGTAAGAGCAAGGCCATTAGAAAGTGCTCTCGTTGCTGCGGATCTCTGATAACCGCAGCCCAGGTGACGCCGATTTCGTCGGGCCCGCGCTGCAACAATATGTAAGCGGGCAGGAACAAGCCCGCGACAAAAACGAGTGCGGGCCAAACATACTGCGCGCCTTTCGAGTTGGCATAACCAAACACCTGTAGCAGCGCCATGACCGACACCACACCAAACATCCCGCCTTCGATCCAGTGCGCCAGATTCGAAATCCATTGCAGTTCTTCAGGTGTCTGTAACTGGCCCATCCCAAATTCACCTGGGTTCCGAAGATCTCTCTGCCAATAAGGATGTGTCGATCGCCGAATTCTGAAGCAACATTTCGCCAAGGATGGCAATCGAGAACCTGTTCGCCGGGAGCCAGGCCTCATCGGACACGCCGTATCGGACGCCTGCAATTGCGACTGCGGCTTCAAGATGCCGCATACAAGATCCCTCTTACTGAGGCGCTAAATGGCCCCGTCCGCCTTACGGGGTGCTCTTCGGTTTCGGGCTCATGTTGTGATTAGCCATGTTCATATTCGCGTGCTCGCTCGCATTCATGTTGGCGTGCACGTTCGCGTTCGCATTGGCTGGGCTCGGCGAAGACGTAACCATGGTGTTCGTGTTCGCATTAGTGTTTGTGTTCTCACTAGTCGCACAAGTTGAGACCATCACTGCTAAAGCCATCAAAGCCAAAAAACCTGTCATCCTTCGCATCTCAGTTCCCTCCTGTGTTAGATAAGCAGTTGCCAATGGGGGCTACGAGATTTTCGAGTCGAAAGCATCAGTCCATCTATCGAGCTATACCATGGTGCTGCTCCCACCTAAGGCTTTGGGGAAGGAGCAGGGGCCGGTGCACGACGCGGCGCACTCGAATGCCAATGGACGATTCGCCAATCGTTTCCGCGTTTCTCCAGCACAGCCGTACCTAGTCCTGCGCCATCGACGTGTCGAGTTCCAACATCGGCCGAGATCGCGTACTTGAACGTGACCCACGCAGTATTCCCCGAGATTTTCACCTTGATGTCCGACAGTGTGTACTTGGTGTTCTTCATTTCTTTCATTTCAGGGCCGAGATGGTGGTCTCGATAATCCGCCCAGCCATAGTTGGCGTGTCCGCTTTCGAATACAGTTACCGATTCATCGTTGGCCCAAAGTTTTTCCAGCGCCGCCATGTCTCCCTTTTCGAAGCCAGCGGTACTCTGAATGAGCACGTCACGTACTGCCTTCTCATCGCCACTCTGAGCACTCGCCGACAGGCCGATCACAAAACTCGTAAACGCCACCACAGCAATGATGGCGATGACTTGGTTTTTATATCTGTTCATTCGATTCTGCATGTTCCTTTTCTCCTTCAGGATTGATGTAAGCGACGTCCAACGCCCACCACGAAATCTCCCAGAAACCACTCAATTTGATTCGAGCCGACGGTTATGCCTTGACGTTCGAGCTCGGCAACAAATTCCTTCGCCGTGAAACGATTCGTTGTTGGGTGATCGAGAAACATCCGATAAAACCAGCGGTCGAGTGCTTGTTTGGTAACCTCTTCAAAGAAAAACCGTCCTCCAGGTCGAAGCACGCGGCTGATTTCCTTAATCGCCTGTTGCCAATCGGGCACGTGGTGAACGATGCCAAAGTCGAACACCGCGTCATATGAAGCGTCCTGCGCATTAATCGCCGCTGCGTCGCCAACGAATAATCGAAGCCTATCGGACGAATACGCAGAGAGACGGCGCTGGGCTTGTGCGATCATATCGGGGTCGAGATCGAAAGCATCCACTTCGCGCGCGCCGAATCGCTCAAAGATGATTTCGGTTCCGACACCACGACCACAACCGATTTCCAGAACGCGTTGGCCTTCAATCCTCTCTCCCAGTCGTTCCATTAACACAGCTTCATAGCGGCGCTGTACAAGCGCGCGCACGGGGTTATTCATCAACGCCTTTTCAACGCGATTGAGCTTCATTACTCCGTTCGTCCTTCAACTTAGTTCTCCCGAAATGAGAAAGTGTTACCTCACGCTTCGTTTAGTTAGCTGTCGGCGTCATCAATGTTATTTGCCCATCCGATCCAGCATGGCTTTCATCTGATCTATTTCGGCCTGCTGGCTCGTGAGAATGTTCCGACACAGAGTCCTGATCTCCTGATCCTGAATAGAAGATTCGTTGCACATGAGTATTGCTCCTGCGTGATGAGGAATCATCGAGCGCAGAAATTGCCGATCCGAGATCGCAACCTGCCTTCTGATCGCCATAAAAGACCCGACAAGTACGACCAGTCCAACCGCAAGAATGATGATGTTCAGTTTCTTCGACTTGTACATTCCCCACATTAAAGGAATTTCAATCAGCACCATTGAAGCGCTCATCAAAGCGGCCATGTAGACCTGGTTGAAACTGTTGAATACGTTGCCAAAGACGTCGACCATCGCGTACATGAATATGTACATGGCGATGAAATGGAGCGCGATCATTATGAAGAATTGGCGGTAGTGGTGTGTTTGCATTTCCATTTGTGCAACTCCTTCGTTTTTCAGCTCTTCGAGTTATCTCTGGTCCGAAAGCACCGTAGATTGAGTGTCGTTGGGACTCATTGCGGGGTGATTTCGCGCGGGTGTTAAGAACACCAGCACCGCTGTCACCAGCAGTACGACCACGCCTACCCCCGCTTCCAATGCGACCGACCGACGGAAGCCTCGCTCAAGTTTGGCCCTCTCCGCCCCGTCCACATCCTTCCGCGCCTTAAGCAAACGCGCGGCGCGCTTGCCAAAGTGAAAGTTGTTAATTCCGCCAAGCAGGAGCATCACGCCGACGAATGCGAGTTTCACAGCCAGCGTCTTACCGTAAGGTGTGATCCACAATGCGCTTATACTGGGAATATGAGCCCACGTGTTGTAAAGACCCGCCAGCACCAATAATGCGACGCTTGGCATGGCGACCCGCGTAAACAGTTTAATTACGTGAGAGAGCGTAATCGCGCGTCTAGCCTTCGATACGAAAGGCAGCGCCGGCGGCAGAGTCAAAGCAAGATGGAACAGACCGCCCACCCAACATCCTCCGGCCAGCAGGTGCAGCCAATCAGTAAGAACCGCGAGACGGAAGTCTTTGGATGAAGCCACGGCATGTCCGGTCCAACTGGGCGCAATGAGAAGAACGGCACCGGCTAGTAAACCCGCCAACCACAGTGCTGAATGCTCACTCGCTGGTTGACGCTTTACCCTGCGAGATAGCAGCAGCAATATGACTCCGATGGCGACAAGCGAGACTACTTGCAAAATCCAGGAACCGCCGTAACCAGTCGCCAGCACCCGCGCCAGCAGCGAAGGCGATAGCGACTCTCCCAGCGACTTGTCGAAAACTGCTGAGGCTTGCAGCACGAGCGCTACAAGCGACATCGCAGCCAGCAGCGCGACACTAAGCCACGAGATTAACAGGGCGCGACGCTCGCTCGCGGCTGCGGCTTTCGCTCGCTCCGGGCCGTCCAGGGCGCGACGTAGCGCTGGCGCCACCACCAGTAGCCTGAATGCGAAGCCACCGAAGAGCATCATCATTGCTAGGTAGCTGAACCAGCGCACTAAAACTTGGACCGATGAGATCTGCTCGCCCTGATCTTCTTCAGTAGTCATTTCCGGTATTGGAGTGGGTGTAGTAATTACTTGAGCAGTCGCCGGTGTTGCGCTTGAGGGAGCACTTGACGCTACGACAGAAAACCTAAACCTTCCCCGGATGACATGATCGTCCGCAGACAAGGATTTCCAAACTACGGTGTAGAGACCGGGCTGCAATTCAGCGAGTTCGATTTGCGCTTTCTTGTTTCCTTCGGAGAGAGTGACTTGGCCGCGATCGACGCGGTTCCCCTGTTGGTCTTTTACTTCAATAGTATTAAGGCCCGGCTCCAGCTCTTCGGTGAACCACAGTTCGATTAGCTTCGGAGGCTGCGCGAGAGTCTCCTTAGCCTTAGGCTGTGAGCGGATTAACTTGGCATGCGCCAACACGATAGTTGGCATACCGACCAATAGCAGTATTGCCAGTACCGTTTGGCGCATCCTTGCCAAAAGCTTCGCCTTGTTTTGTCTGGGGTTGCTCATTTCTCCGCGAACGTAAACTGCTTCCAATCAATGCCCATGCTTGTGCGTCGTCTTCGGCTTCGGCTTCGGAGCAGGCTTCTTCTTCGTCGTGCTCCCGCCTTTCAGCCGGTTCATTTCGGCAATTTCAATGTTTTGCTTAACTACGGCTTTGCGGGCGAAGTCTTTAATTTCCGCGTGTTCGCCTTTCGTGGTGGCGTCCTTAGCCATTCCGATTGCCATCTGGTGATGGTGAATCATGGTGTCCAAAAACAGACGGTCAAAGGCCGCTCCTTCGGTGGCCATCAGTTTCCGGCGTGTGTCCTCCATGTCCATGTGCATCCCCGGATGCATGGTCTGCATCATCGAATCCATCATCGCCTTATCCATCGGCGGTTTACCCGCGTACCAATGATTGCGATGGGCCTGAAGCTCCTCAATATCCTTTTGCTGATCGGTCGCAGTTTTCGTGGCGAATGCCTTGACCTTAGCGCCTACCGCTTTGGTCTGAGCCATCTGCGCCATCTCGATCCCTTCCTGGTGATGCATGATCATCATGTCAATGAAATGCAGGTCATACGGCATGTCGCTCGTCTGTTGTTGTGCGCGCGAACTGCCTGCGAAAGTGCTTAGTCCGAAAAGCAATGCGAGCGTCAGCGCGCTCATTACCCTTAAATGCGTGCGATTGAATTTCATCTTTCTTGTTCTCCCTAGTGTTCCTCTGGTTTTGTTATCAATTCCTAATTCAGCCGATTTCGTGCTGACTGTTATTCCCCATGCTTGTGCCCCGGCATCGCCGTCGGAAGTTCGGTGATCCCTTCGCGAATGCGCCGAACGACTTCGTCGTACATCGCCGGAGGCAGGACGCGCACGAGCGTCATCATGCCCATCATTGAGGCAGTCCAGCCGGGCGGCAAACCATAGGTGTGGGGTTTAGCAACCTCGCGATCCATGATCATCACCATGTCCTGTGGATAGCCGGGTGTTCGCTTCTTATCGGATTCCTTCAGATTGTTCTTTTGCAAGTGAGGGCTAGGTCCCGCCAGGTTTGAAGTGTTTCTCTCCTTCTCAGTACTGTCGCCCATCCCACGACCAAAGCCGGGCGCGAGATCTTCGGACAATGCATTGCCTTGTTTGACGATCCCCATGCCTTCTTCCATCCCCTTGCCTGTCTGTGGCCCATGTCCCGCCATTGCCATCGGGCCAACCATGGAAACCATCTGGTTCATCATGTGGTGTGGCAGGTGGCAGTGGAGCATCCACTCGCCCGGGTACACAGCGTCAAACTCAATGTTGCGCGCCTGAGCCACTCCCACCAGAACCGTGTTCTCTCGAAACCATCTCGACTCGGGAATCCGCCCACCCTCAGTGCCAGTGACGTAGAACTGGTTGCCATGGATGTGCATCGGGTGATGATCCATGCCGAGATTTACCATCCGGATGCGGACCCGCTCGCCTTGCTTCACAATAAGGGGTGTCGTTGCCGGACCAGCTTTGCCGTTGAGTGTCAGCCAATTGAATTCCATCGCCAGCGAATTCGGCACGGGATTGTTTGGCAAGAGCGCCCACTCTTGCAGAATCAGTCCAAAGTCTTTGTGACAGTGCGGCGTGTACGCTTCTTTGGGATGGATGATGAAGAATCCGATCATCCCCATCATCTCTTGCATGGGCATGTGTGAGTGATAGAAGAATGTGCCGTTCTGATAGACGGTGTATTCGTAGGTAAACTTGCCGCCCGGCTCGACCAGCGGTTGGCTAATGAACGGGACGCCATCCATCTTTAGCGGCACTTCAAGTCCATGCCAATGCACCGTCGTGGCCTCGGGCAATTTGTTCTCAAAGAGAATACGGACCCGGTCGCCTTCATTTACTTCGATAGTCGGCCCAGGAACGCTCCCGTTGTAACCCCAGGCATAGATCTCTCTCATCGGATTGATCCACGTCTTCACCACCTCGGCAGTAAGACGAAAGACTTTGACACCGTTTTCCATCGTCCATGGAAGTTTCGGCACGTCGGGCGTTTGCACCAGAACATTCCCGCCACTCGGCCCAGGCGCCGAATCCTTTTGCGGCTGAGCCTGTGGCGGCTTCGCCGGAACGTGTGTTTCGTGTTGTGCGGAAGCAATCGTTTTACTGGCCAACAACCCTGCTCCCACAAGACCGCTCTTCTTGAGAAAATTGCGTCTACTATCACTCATTGGTCCTACTCCTATGCTTGATACTATTTCTGGTTATGGCCGAATCTCGCGGTTTTCTCCGCCGCCGGTCCTTTCGTTCGGTGACCTGAGTTTTATTCCTTCCGTGAATTCTCCGGGACGGCTCACGGGATCTAGTCCGCCTTCCAATAAGAATCCGCGCAACCCAACCAGGCTTTGCCGCATTTCAATCAGGGCTCTGGCATACTCAACTTCGACCTGAAAGAGTGTGCGCTGCGCAATTAAGACTTGCGGGTAGGCCGCCGCCATGTTTTTGAAATTCGATAAATACATTTCATAACTAGCTCGGGCTTTCGGTATGACCTGTGTGCGGTATTTTTCCGCCATCTGCACAGCATTGCGATACTGGCGGAAGGACGAGGCGAAGCGCCCCCGAAGCAAAAGCTGAAGGCGTTGCAATTCTCTTTCAGCGATTGCCAACTCGGCTTCGGCGGCGGCGATGTTACCTTGATTGCGATTAAAGATCGGTACATTAACGCCCGCTTCAAACACGCCTTCAGCGCCAATCTTCCGGCCGTCACGGTCTAATCTTTCGTTGTTATAGGCGACACCGCCGCGCACAAAGAGATCCGGTATTCGTTCGGCGCGCGCGCGCACCAACACCGCGCGCGCCCTTTCCACGCCCGCTTGCGCCGCTTTGATCTCGGGGCTGTCCCGCAAGAGCGTGTTGAGTAACTGCTCTTGATCGAAACCATCGATAGCTCCCTCGAGATTACCGGCGAGGCGCTGCGGTCTCAGTTCAGGATTGCCTACCATTGTGCCGAGCACGCGCCAAACCTCTTCGCGGTCATTTTTTGCCCGCAGGAAATCAATCTCTGCCCTCTCAATCTCCATCTCCATTTCGAGGTAATCGGGCCGATCAGCCTGCCCGACGTTATAAAGCTCCTTGGTTATCTCTCCCGCTTCGCGCACCAGGTTGCCTAGTTCCACTCGCAGGTCGACGAGTCGCTGGGCTCCAAGTGCCTCGTAGTAGAACGCGCGAACAGAGTTGATAACTCGCTGCCGCTGGGCCTGAGCAAGAGACTCAGCCTGCTCGGTCTCACGTGCGAATATTCGTTTCGACTTGCTCAGCTTGCCGCCCAACGGGAAAGTCTGTTCGACGAAAACGCCGTGCTCACTCGTCTGATTCATTGCGCGGAAAGATAATTCTTCGCCGAAGTAACCAACCGTCGGATTCGGGTAGAGGCCTGCTTGCCGCCGTCGCCCTTGAGATACACGGATGGAAGATTCCGCTTGAGCCAAAGTGGGGTTCTTTTCCAATCCCATCTTTTCGAGATCCTCCAACCGGAGGACCGGAGTGTCCGGTAAGTCATCACGTAAGGGCGGTCTCGCCGGCTCTTGAGTTGGCAGTGGTGGTGTCGGGGATGCTGCCGGCATCTGCATTCCCGGCGTCATTACATGGGCCGGACTTGCCGATGGTGATGCAGTTGGCATTTGCATACCCGGCGTCATTACGTGCGGAGGCGAAGGCGAAGGTTTCGGCTTAGTTGCTCTTCTCGCCGGCGGACGCCTTGCGCGCGGAGCGGCTTTCTTCCTTGGCGCACTCTTTGGCTTCGGCTTCATCTTCGACATGTCATGCCCTTCATGCTGCGGTAGCGCGGTTGTGGTTACTGCGAACACCAGCGCAAACATGATGATTGTTCGAAACACTCGCCTCTTATTACCGAGCCGATTCATAGGTTCCCCCAATAATTTGTGTCCGCATAAGCGAACAGAAAAACTACTTTGTTTGGAAATCAGGACAACGCCGAGAACACAGACCAAAACCTGTGCTTCAGTCACGAGCGGGTTTGTCGGTAGGCTAAATGCGGAAGATGTTGATTAGGACATGGCGGGGGAGCTGATCGCCCGGTGGACCGTGCGCTCGGGAAGCAATAATGGGGCAAGCTGATTCGTGTTCGAATACGATCGGCTCAACCAACAACGGAATGTTTAGATCGCTTGCGCGTTTTGCGGTTTCGATTTCCCGAAATGACGCGGGATTGGAACTCGACCGCGAGTGCATTGCGCAATGCGGACAGGTCCCGGTGGGTTGACTCAAAGTCAAGCCTTCGGATCTCTCAGTCGAATCAGATGGTTCCTCAGAAACAGACTCGCTCTCAGTTGAGTCCATCTCCATATGGTCCATGTGTTCTTGAGAGAGGTTAGGCTCAGGCTGGGTTATGCAGGGTTCCGCCGGTGAGCGCAGGTGTGGACACAAAGCAGCCACCAGAATGTTTGCTCCCTGACTGAAGAGCAATGCGATTCCGAGAACTGCAGTTGATACTAACCGCTTATGCATAGTCGGGCGCTCTTAGATGCTCTAGTCCGATTTTAGGGGTGGCTCAATATAGCACGACCGTGATTCACAGCCCAAACACTCGGCCTACTCTTCATTTATAAGCGCTGATATCAGCCACAGCCGTACGCACATGGGCAGGTTTTCCGAACTCCGTCCATGCGAAATGCACTTCATCGTTGAGCCGCGCCATTCGTGGGAAACCGCTGGAACGCGATATGTCAGTCTTGGCGATAACCGACGCGGCCCCAACCGACCCGTTCGATTGAATGCGGCGCACCTTGATGGCCCCGCCCTCAGCATTTCCCGATAACCAGCACACCAGCGCTGAACTGTCGGGAAGCAGTAATACATCGACACGTCCAAGCGTTTCACCATCGTCAACTTGAATAGGACTTCCGAACGTCGCGCCAGCGTCAGTCGAAAACGCAACTTTCACGTGTGGCGTGCCACCTCCTTCAGTAAACCAGGCGACGGCCACGTGTCGTCCATTGGCAGAAACTGACGGCCCATTCACAGGACATCCATTGATCTCCCAATTGTCGGCGTGGACTGCTTGAGGTGATCCCCAGCTGCCATTGTTCTGCCGTACCGAGTAAATGTCCCGCACTTCATTTTGCGAGCGGTCGCGATAGACCGCTACGACTCCGTCACTCGTAAGAGCCGCCGACGTCTGGCAACATTCGCAGACCCGCTCGTCCAGTTGCGCATCATCGGAAATTTTTCCGCTCGCATCGATAGCTGCGTAACGCAATGTCATGCTTACAGGTAGCGGCTTGCCCTCTCCATGATCATCATTCATGGCCTCCATGTTTCGACCATCGAGCCAGATCGCGCCCACGCGCCCGTCCCGAAGTGGTATCAGCGATACGAAACCGTGTTCAGTTTTCGTATTATCAAGATGCGGAACGATCGGTTTGCTCCAAGTCTTGCCACCATCTTTGGAGCGTGAGATGTTCACGTTGTAAGCGTAAGTTCCAGTACCGCTCTTGACCAGCCAATGTGCCGCCAGCGAGCCATCCTCAAGCGCGATCACCGAGGGAAAGTCGGCCCAGTTGACGAACCAATTCTCGCCCTCCGCGACGGTTCGCGCTTCGGCCCACCCATTTCCGTCTCGCGTTGCCGTTCGCAGCGCGTACCTCTTCTCGCCGATCTTTTCCACCCAGCTAAGGACGATGCGCCCGTCGCCAGTCGCGTTCAGTTCTGGCTCACGGCTGTCTCCGTCGGTTGGAGAGTTACTTGCCCGGATTATTAAAGCTTCATCTGGGGCTCTTCCTGAGCTCGAAGAAGATGAGGAATCGGGATTTCGATTACAACCGAAAGCCAGAAGCGCGAGTATTACGAGTGAGCAATTTCGAATTACGCACCAAAGTTTCATACGCGGAGACTGTCCTTTGTTCGGATTGGAAACCTGATCGCAAAACTGATACAACCTCGCGCACGTTATCACAAAATCGGCTAACGGCTCATTCCGGATTTGGGCACAAAAAGAAACGAGCCCTCAACGGGCTCTCTTTCCAAGTCTTCGATCGCGGATGATCGTGCTTTACCACGTCTATCAAAAACGGCGCCGGGCGTCCTTTACGCATTAGTTGCCCTTGCGCTCTTCATCTGTCGACCGACACGACACGATTGCCTCGTACTTGCTATTGCCATACTTGTTCTATTTGATCTATGCCTCGTGGTGGAGTTACGGTCTATTGAAACTGAATGGTCGCGATGCGTGACACTTACAGTTCGCCGTATTCGTTTGACGAGTCGTCGATAAATATCCCTTTGCAGAGACCGCAGATTGAGGTCACTTTTTGAGCCAATTCGAAAACATTACAACGGCCCGGCCAATAGTTTCTTAGCGATGCCCATCGTTCAGAAAAAACTATCCAAGTCATTCAAGGACTTTTTCGACTCGGAAAAATCGAGCGGCATTTTTCTCGTTATTTGTACGGTCGTTTCACTGCTAATAGCCAATTCAATTGTTGGCGAACGCTACCTCAGCATTTGGCATTTCCATGTAGCCGGAATGAGCGTCGAGCATTGGATTAACGACGGGCTAATGGCCATCTTCTTTTTGCTGATCGGCCTGGAACTCGAACGCGAGCTCTATAACGGCGAGCTTTCCAATTTCAAGAATGCGTTGCTTCCCATTCTCGCGGCAATTGGTGGCATCTGTTTGCCTGCGTCGATTCACTTCGTTTTGAATTCTGGAACGTCGACCCAATCCGGCATGGGAATTCCAATGGCGACCGATATTGCCTTTGCCCTCGGAGTGCTTGCGCTCCTGGGCCGGCGCGTTCCGGCTTCGCTGAAAGTATTCTTGACCGCCCTTGCCGTAATGGATGACTTAGGAGCGATCATTGTTGTTGCGATTTTTTATACAGCTCAACTCTCCGTTGTGTATTTCATCGGCGCGCTTGCAGTTTTTGGTTTGCTCGTCGCGTTGAATCGCTTTCTTCGAGTCAGATCGCTCGTGCCGTACCTGATCGGCGGCGTCTTGATGTGGGTCTTGATGCTGAGGTCCGGCGTTCACGCAACAATCGCCGGAGTGTTGCTGGCGTTTGCAATTCCGTTTTCCGCCAAGGAGGATGACGAAAAATCACCTTCGCACCGGCTCGAACATTTTCTCCATAAGCCTGTAACCTTCGTGATTTTGCCGATCTTCGCGCTCGCTAATACAGGCATCGTCCTCGGTACAGGTTGGGCTCACCATCTCACGACGGCAAACAGTTCCGGCATCATGGCTGGCTTGATAGTGGGCAAGCCTTTGGGCATCGTGCTATTGAGTCTCGTCGCTGTTGCCATCGGCATTTGTCGTCTTCCGCTTGATTTGAATTGGCGGCACATTTTCGGCGCCGGACTCTTGGGCGGCATCGGTTTTACAATGTCAATCTTTATTACGAATCTTGCTTTTGTCGGGAACGCGGAAATAATCAACGCCTCGAAAATTGCCATTCTGCTTTCTTCACTAACGGCTGGAGCACTCGGTTTTCTGTGGCTCAAACTCTTCGGCAAAGCTGTAGCATCGGACGCAGATACGGACACAATGGATTTTCAAGCAGATGAGTAGAAGATTGACGCGTCCAATTGGCATTGCGGCGCTCATCATTTTTTTTGTCGCCGGTACGCTGATTAGTTTCCTCGCAGGGTTGTCACTTCTCTTCCCAGCCGACCTCTTCAACGTGATGTGGCGATTAAATCCTCATGGACATGAGGGTCTTCTTCGTATAGGCCTTTGGGCCATCGTGTTGTTGTTCGCAGCTTCCGCGTCTTGCGGCACCGCCGCCGTGGGGCTTTGGAAACGTGCGCGTTGGGGGCACATCCTCGCAATCGTTCTGATAGGAATAAATCTGGTAAGCGACGTACTTAATACAGTTTTGGGGATAGAGCCAAGAGCGATTGTCGGAGTTCCCATTGCACTTGCGATTCTCCTTTATCTTATGAGTAGACGAGTGAGAAACTACTTCGCTCAAAGGCCCGAGTATCGGTTAGGCAATTCAGGGCGCCCGCGCCAAGATCATTTACATCCACTCTGAGCAGTCGCCAGCGTGTTCTTATTCGCACTCAGGCCGGCCAACGCTCCCTTGATCAAGCTCCTCGCGTAGTCATCCGCCTTCTCGGGATCGAATCGTCCCTTCGGTCCTGAAGAAACCAGTCCCCAATCACCCATAGAGGAATCTATGGTCTTGGTAATCGTGACCGCAGATTGCGACGTAGACTGCCAGTATCTTTTCTCTATCACCCACACACCATTTCGACAGACTTCCCAGGTATCACAATGAGCTATGATTCTCGTGGTCTTCACCTCAAACTTGAACTTGAAAACCGTCGGATCCATGCTCGTAAAACGGGCTCTGGATGCAGCGTCCAGAATTGCTGCACCTGCATCCAGTTCGGCGAATATCAATGAAGCCACGTTCGCTCCCATGCCTATGTCCGGTGCACCTTTAGGCAACTTTCCTGCAATTAAGCCGCCGAGGTTCGAAATGCCTCTAAGCCAACTCGCCAGTTCCAGGGCCTCCTGCCTCCCCTTCGTGTCTTTGATAACACTGATCTCTAATTTGAAGTCACTGCTTCCGTCAACAATCTCGATCGGCTGAGACTCATCACTTTTGATGAGTCGCTCGGCGGGCGGTGTGCAGCCAGACGAAGGTGATTTGGGCAGATCAGTCGGCGGCGAAGGCTTTGGAGTTGGTGAGGGCGTTGGCTTCGCGCTGGCGCTCCTCGGATCAGGCGGTTGGGGCACTTTCTGATACCCATGACGATCTTCGGCCGGCACCACGCCGTCTTTGCAGCTATTGATCTGAATCCAGTTACAAAATTTCAGGTCAGGCTTTTGATCGCTTTGAATTACGATCTCGGTTTCCGTGCCGTCTTGCAGCTTGATCTTTACCTTCCACACGCCCTGGTTACCACCATACGGCTCGCCTTCCACATGAACGATCTGCCCGGTCAGCCTGCAAGGCTGATTGTTGGCTTTGACGTTAGCGTTCACGGCGAAACCACCCGCCTGTTTTCCGGTAATCTGACGAGTTTGCGTAACGGTCCCGTTCGCTTTCACATCACCTGGTTTGATCTGGACGTTCTGTTGATTGCCGCCGGCCATGTCAACCACACCAGAACAGTTGAGATCCATCGGCACGTTTTGTTCCAGGTTTTCCAGACCGGACACTTCAATCGTTACCGTTGTGCTTTCGCCTTTGGTCAGCGCAGTCTTGGGCGCCGTCAAACGCACATCGATGTTGCGAAAGGAACCTTGTGACTCTTTGCCTGCCTCGCGGACGTTTATTGGAGTCTGACCGACAATCTCCTCAGGACTTTCAAACACCGCTTTGCGTGGCGATTCCGCCAGTACCTTCGCGGGACTTCCTCCCACGGTGCAGCTCGTGTTTGATAAGTCTCCATCAAAATTCCCACCGATTTGTATCGGTCTCCCGGTTTGACCCAGATTTGGAAGCACAAAACCTGAAGTTGTTGAAGGCAGTACGACGGACGACGGCAAGATGGGAACGGTAAAAGTTCGGTTAGTGCCCCAGGTTAATTCGTGTGAAGCGTCAGACAAGTGGAGTTTGAAGGTTGTCGACGAGTTACCTTCGGGGCCGAACTTCGTGGACTCAACTACCTGGGCGGCCATTTTCATCAGGTCGTTCGTTATTTCCGTGGTCAGCTCTTCAAGGTTCTTTTGCCTTTCCTGCGTAGTGTTTCCCGCCGGCTCGGCGGTGACGGTTCCCGAAATGATGTCGCCGGCAGCCATGTCATCAGGCAGAAAAACCGAGACGCGACCGCTCGGAGTGAAGAGGTTTGTTCTAATCAAACCGTTTGCGGTAGTGGTTTCGACCGTGACGTCTGACTGAGTGGAAGCCGGCTTGTCTTTTTGTGCTGCTGTGGGTCGTGAGGGCCACACGCTCACAATGACCAACAACAACAGAATCGCGCTCGTAATGAAAGTGGAGTTGCGGCTAACCACTGGTTGTCGGGGGATCATTGGATTTTCTCCTTTTTGGTACATGGGCAACATTCGCATGATTCTTGTCCCGAGAGCTACCCATTAAGCGATGCGGTAGTGTCGCAATTTGAAGTCCGTGTTCATAGTCTGTGGCACGCTATTTAACTTGGACAGATTTGAGTAGCCTTCTTGAGGGTTTCGCGCACCCATGCTGAGAACGTAGCCTGATCGCTGGCCTTGACCTCTTTGGCGTAGAGTTTTAATTCAGCCTCAGTAAAGCGGATAGGCACGATCCGGCCCTTCGCTTCGCCTTTAGGAAGTTTCGGGCGTCCGATCTTCTTAGTGCTTTTCTTGTTGCTCACGGTAGTCCTTTATGATTGAAGCCCGCACCGCCTTCTCTGGCGATGTAACAGGCGGGATATGTAAGACGGTTACTGTTCGTTTAGGCTGGTCTGCAACGTCCGTGTCGTGCGCCCATGCGTAAACTCTGTTCGCTTCGGCAAAGTCGGTTAAGTCGAATACCTCAACCTCTCCTTCCCAAACGGTCTCGCCTTGAAAAACTTCTTTGATGGGCACGGTCTCAACATAGATCGGCTCGGCATGGTAAAGGTGACGGATTGCGTCTCGTAGTTCTTCGATGTACGTCATTCCGCAGCCTCGACTAAATCCCCGACGGTCAAAAAGCTTTTCTCGACTCCTGCGGCCATTGCCGGAGTGCATCTGAGCGAGCCGTGCGTCTTAACAAAATTGTAGTAGGCGCTCTCGGCGGTATTGGCTTCCTTGGTTTTCGCGGTGGGGATTCCCGCGTTGATAGTGAGCCATATAGCGGGAAAAGAACAGCAGGGAAGGATCGACGCACAGTATGAAAGGTCATTATTACTTGAGAGGGACTTAGCGGAGGCCAAAATAAACCAAGCTGAGGCCGAACTCCAGTTAGCGGAAGTTAGAAAAAGGCAGGAGCCCCGTCGGTTAATCTGGGATAAGTTTGTCGAACCGTTGAAATCTGGGCCAAAGGGCACTGCTATCATCATGTACCAGCCTGACGATTCAGAGGCCCATGCCTTATCAAGTGAGATGTGGATGGCTCTAGGTAGCACCGGATGGCGAGTATCAGAACCTATCCCGATTCCCTCAGATGCGGTTATCGGGACATTACGAGACGCATCGCCCGTTTTGATTAACCGACTTACACGGGTAGAAAGAGTAGGGGGATCGGCAGGCGTAACAATTGTGGCGAATAATCTGGACGAGCCGATGCTTACCAATCGTCCCGATACCGCATACCTTGCGCTTGAGACAGCCTTGCTCGGCGGTTTGGGAGGGACACGTTCAACGCTCGACGCGTCCCTAGCTGATAGCGTGTTCCGCGTTATTGTAGGCTCAAGGCCATAAGCCGCCGACGCTAATAAGCAACAAATCCAAATTGCGACACTACCAGCGATGCGTTGCTAATCGCGAGATAAAGGACGTCTAAGGTTTCGCCGATAGCTCGTATGCGTAGATGGTTCCCTCCTGCACGCCAGCGAACAACATACTACCTGAACTGCCGATGCTCCTGATGCATCCTTTGAGGCTGAGATTCCATTGCAGTTCGCCGTCTGTTGCGCGAAATGCAGATAGTCCACCACGACAGTTTCCGGCTACGACGGATTCTTTCCAGAGGTGAGGGCGCTCGGAGGCCCAGTCGGGGGATGATCTCTGCTTCCAGTGAACCTTGGCCAAGGTGGAATCTACGGAGATAATGTAACCGATCCGTTCCGAAGCGTTCTCCAAAAAGACGAACAGAGAATCGTTGTCGAATGCCAGCCTTCCCACTGGTTTTGCTTCAAGAGCCAGCTCGGATATGACTGCACCCGTCTCAGCGTTCAGGCGATAGATTCGTTGATCGTTTGTGCCGACATAGATGGTTTTTTCCTTAAAGGCCAGCCCCGTAGAAGGAACTCCAGGTAGCTTGCGACTCCAAGTCACGCGACCAGTCAAAGCGTCCAGCGAATAGACGACTCCGTCTAGTCCGGCAATGAAGAGGCGCTTCCCGTCAGTGACCGGCGCCTTGGGAGGGTCACAATTCTGATTCGTTGCACCAGTAGAAAAATTCCAATTCAATTTCCCTGTACGGAGATTGACGGAGGACCACTGGTCCTGGAAACTTCCAAAGAGCACATTTGAGCCAACTTGAACGATGTCCGTCGGGACGCTGGTCGAGCCGTACTTCCAGCGCACGTTCCCACTGCCGCGCTCGAAAGCGTAAACGTGTCCGACACCCTCAGGGTCGCAGGAACGATCGGTGCCAATGAGGATCAGGTCACTTGTGACTAACGGGTCTCCGTGGAAACTCTGCTGCTTACCGTCCTTGCGTATGTCATAGCTCCATTGCACCTCGCCAGTGGTCTTGTTAAGGGCGTAAAAGTTGCCCGAACAAGAACCGATGAACATCACATCCCCCACGACCGTAGGGGTTGAGAACACTCAACCGCCGCTCTCATACTTCCAGCGAAGTTCTGGTCCACTGGCAGCGGAAAGGCTTGCCGCCTTCTTGTCAGAGCTCTGAGCGCAGCTTACTGATGCCATCGCCACTAAAATGATGGCTGAAATAAAGCCTCGATTCTTTTTCATAGCGGCCCTCGTAGTGGATCTTCCGGTGATAACTATTGCTTCGGCTTGCGTGGATCGTCTGACGGATTCACGTAAGTAATTATCCATGGGCCAGTGCCATGAAGTTGAAGAACGGTCTCGCCCTTGGCCCAGGCGAAATGCTTCATATCGGCGGGCCAGAAGCCAAACGTCCCGGCCGGCATCGCCCGGGTCGCCGTTTGATCGAACTTGTCACCCATGCCGACGTTGAAGGTGCCGGATATGACCGTGACGTGCTCGACCTTTGGATGCCAGTGGGGCTGAATCTTGAAGCCGTCTGGCAACCAAAGACGCATCGTGAAAAAACCTTCCTTGGCCGGGTCACCTTCCAGCACTGCAACCTTCGCTCCCGCCGGTAGAGACGCAGGGCCATCCTTCCACTGAATCTCAGCCGCCGGATAGAGACGCATCTCAGCCTTCTGCGAATCTGTCATCTCGTGCTTCTGAGGTGCCTGACACAATGCCATCGAAGTAAATGCGACTGTTAGCGCCAACGCGCTAAGGACCTGTTTCATTGTTTTTTGCCTCCAAGTAGTTGAAGTAGTCTTCAATTACGCTGCAGAAAGTTGAACTTAATACTGCTCCAGCGACTCTCGTCATTCCATACTTCACTTCTGTCCCAACTCATCGATTAAGTCCGACCAGGCTTGCTCTTCTCGCGTGGGATCAACAAGCGGGGCTAACCTCTTGCTCCACGCCTTTAGTTCTGCAAGGTACTCCGGAGAAGTCTCGGCGCGCGTAAGCAGCCGTGTCAGCTGCGTGGTATTGCCGACCTCAAAATAGCCAGGATAATCCTTGCCCAGAATGCCAACATTGCCATCAACGCGCGAAGCGAGGATCGGAACAGAAGCTGCTATTGCTTCTGACAGCACGTTCGCGCCTCCCTCCAGTCGGGATGAGAGCACAAAAAGAGAACTCCTGCTGAGAATGCAGCGGACGCGTGATTGCGGTTGTTCATCGAGCCATCGGTAGCGTTCGTTAGAATTCATCTCTCTGTGCGCTCTCTTAGCCAATGCATGAGTCATCGCGCCACCGATCTGCAGGACTCGGAGTCTTGACGAATCAGGAAGTGACCGCGAAGCGATGGCGGCACGAAACGGATCTTTCACCGCACGCAGATGGCCAATCACACACACATCAAAGTGGCCATTGGTTCGAGCTTCAGTCTTAGTGCTTAGTTTCGTCGACCCGCGACCAGCGCCTGTCGGCTCCTGCTTGTCTTCAACCGACTGATAGATGATCCGTGTCTTCTTTCGCCAGCTTGGACAAAGCTCTTCGATTGCTTTTGGTTGCAGAACGACAATCCTGATTGATATGTCGAGCGACTCTTGCGCCCGACGATTTCTCCTAATATCGCGATAAAGATCTGTTCCGGTAAGCGCGACGATGATTGGGGCTGAAGGATTGCCCCTGCGAAAGTTGATGATTGATGAGTGGCTCTTCCGAGCGTGTAAGGCAACCAAGAGATCATACGGCTTACCGTCATACGTCTGTAAAATCGAGATGCGATTACCGAGTCGTCTGAGAATCGTGGCCCAACGAACCGCAGTGATGCGGTTTCCGTAGCGTGAGTCGGGCGGAGCCGGGGTGACTATGGCAATCCTCATTGTTCCGGCAGCGCGCACGTGCGAAAGCCTGCCCATACGTCGCGACGGTCAGGCGTGTAAAAGTTTCGATAGCTGTTATGAATGAGAGGTGAACGAGTCAGCCAACAACCCCCGCGAAGCACCTTGTGATCTCCAAACCAAGGCTCCGAATACTCCCTATAAGGACCGGCAACAAATCCCGGATAGGGATTGAAGTCGCTGGTGGTCCATTCCCAGACGTTGCCGATCATTTGTCGGCATCCGAAAGCGCTATCACCTGTCGGTAATGCGTCTACCGGAATACATCCCATCTTGCGCCAATCAAGATTTGCGCGCTCTGGCGTCGGCAAATCATCCCCCCAGGGGTAGCGACGCTTGCCCTTTGCAAGACCTCGCCCATTTGCCGGTCGCGCGGCACTCGCAGCCATTTCCCACTCTGCTTCTGTCGGCAGACGCCGTTCCGCCCAACGACAGTAAGCATCAGCCTCATACCAATTGACATGGATAACGGGTAAGCGCTCATCGAGCGGGACCCATTCATCGAAGTTCCGTCGCAGCCAATCGCCTTCCTCTCTCCGCCAGTACACCGGATGTTCTGCACTGACAGCGGTTCGCCAATGCCAACCTTCCGCAGTCCAGAGCTCGCTCCTCTTGTAGCCATTATCTTCAACGAAATTCCTGAACTGGCTATTACTAACGGCCGTCTTAGAGATCGCAAAAGGCGCAACCTCAACATCGTGTGCTGATTGTTCGTTATCGAAAATGAAGCGTTCTTCGCGAGTGCTTCCGAGAATGAATTTGCCACCCGGGATTTCTGCGTCGCATGTCAGGTCATTGCAGGTTTGACCAAGAACCTCGTTATGTTCCGCAAACCGTACCGGGTAAGTTACAGCGAGTGTTGGTGCGGGATAACTCAGAGTCTGACGTGTGTAGGTGATCGCCTCGTCGTGCATTTGCTCGTGGAGCAGCACCAGATTCAGGAAATATTCTTGATCGTAGCCTTCCCCATCTGTCAGGCTGGGACTCTCGGAACTGGCCTGCTCAATCACTCGCTCCAGAACTCGCTCCATGTAAGCGAAGGTTTTGTCGCTCTTGAGTAACGGCAAGTCCCAACGCGTGTCGTGCGCTACACGCGCTGAGTCATATAACTCATCGCCGTTTTTGAGAATTGGCGGCTGACCACCGAAGTGTCGCAAGACCCAAAATTCCTGAAACCAGGCTACGTGTCCAATCTCCCAACGGAGTGGATTCACGATCTCAAGACGCGGACCGATCAATTGCTCATCGCTAAGGTCTTCGACAAGCTTCAACGTGTGCGCGCGCGTCTCGGCCAACGCTTCAACTAATTGAGCGTTCGTTATTCTCAATTTGCCATTCGGAATAGCCGTCAACACCGTTAGGGTTTCTGCCCCGTCACAACGATCATTTGCGCCGGAAAACTTATCTGATTTTTCGAAGAGTACTCTCGTATTGCTTGGAGCGCCTCTTGTGCCAAGAGCTCGGCCCGAGCTTGAGGAAGTGTTGCTAGTTTTTCGCGGAGAGTCCCCGAAGTTTGCGAGCGCATCTCCCAAAACTGCTCTGGCGATAGTGGTGCGGTAATGTTGAATTTCAGCACGCGCTCCCTAACGTCATTTGCGCCTGCCTCTTTCAAAACCCCAGCCAAAGCGCCAGGTTCGGCGAAGCGAAAAGCTCCCGGTGCGTTCGGATCGGCGGGTGATACTTCAGAATATCGCTCCACTACGTTGGTAATTGCATAAGAAAAAGGATTCAGTTCGCTTTTGCCCCACACGACGAGGGCTACCGAGCCCACATGCTTTGTTACTCGCGACATCTCTCGCAAGGCAGCCAGAGGGTCAGGAAAGAACATCGCGCCCAATCTACAGACCACGGCATCAAACGATTCGTTTTCGAATGGCAACCCGTCCGCCGCGCACTGCCTAAAGGTAATGTTCTTTAATCCGCGCTGCTGTGCCTCCATTTGTGCGGCCGTTACCATTTCGACGACGGCATCCGTGAAGGTCACGGTGCCAGAGGGTCCAACCCTTTCGGCAATTGTCAGCGAAGGCTCGCCCGAGCCACCAGCGACATCGAGGACTGAATCACCTTCAATGATGCCGGCATCATCAATGAGCGCCTGCGTCAAAGGAGCGAACATGACGCGAATCGTGTGGAGGTGTTTTTGCCAGTAGAAAGCTGAATCGCGCCATTCGCGGAGCACGGCATCGTTCGACGTTGACGGTTGGTCACTTTTTACGTTTGAAATGGCCTTCACTGTAACCCTCAAACTCCTTTCCGGGTTCGGCGATTTCAAAGACCTCCCAGAACTCGTCGGGACCAGCTATTTTGTAGGTTTCGCGGGCTCTGAACCCGGCCGGAATATTTTCGATACTTTCGGAAGTAAAAACGATCGTTTTGCCATCTGCGCCAGTGCTTGTGTTGACGTAATGATTTACGAAGCCCTCGACATGAAACTGTCGGAAGACGAACTGCTTGCGAGTCTTGTCGAAGCTAATCATTCCCCAGTCTTCGTGGATTTCGCCTTTAGGGTTCTTTGGCTGCGGCTCATAAACGGACCGGTTCTGAACATGAAGAAACTTATCATTCAATACCAAGCGGTATTCGCGCTGAACTTTGGAGAGGCCCGGCTGCCCATTGCCTGTTCCTTCCCAGCTACCGACTAAATATCTAAGGGGTTTCCACGTGTCTGCGGCCGGTTTCTGGGCCACTCCGACAGACGCGAGCAACAACAGCGTCGTTACGATTAGTCTTATTCGCATAGAGTTCGAGCCATCCTTTGGGGGCGCATGTTAGTATTCTTCGAACCATTCGTAAAATGAATTGTTTCAATCGTTACGATAGTTAGCCTCTATGGACGTTCGTGATTTACAGATCTTCCTTAGCGTGGCTAAGCATTTGAACTTCACGCGCGCAAGCGAGGAGGTTAACTTGAGCCAGCCGAGCGTGTCCGTGCGCATGCGCCAACTGGAGCACGATCTGGGCTCGAAGCTCTTCGAGCACCTCGGAAAAAAGGTTCCACTCACTGAAGCCGGCGAACTGCTGATTCCATACGCCACGCGAGTTATCGCAGCTATGGACGATGCCCGGCATGCGATCGATGAGCTAAAAGGGCTGGAACGGGGGTCATTGCGAATCGGGGCCAGCACCACGCCAGGGATGTATCTTATTCCCCGAACGATTGCTCAGTTCAAACAGCGCTACCCGAAAATAGACGTTCATCTTGCCGTGAAAGACACCCGGCAAATCGAGGAAGGTGTAATCCGAAACGAATTTGATTTCGGCTTCGTAGGTGGGCATTTGGCGGGTGATGAAGTCGACGTGTTACCGTGGATCACCGACGAGATAATTCTTATTGTGCCTCTCGGTCACCGATTTGCCGGAAAGAGAATCGTGACGGCCCACGACCTCTCAAGTGAGAAATTCATCTTCCGCGAGCAAGGCTCAGCCACGAGAGCTGTCGTTGCTACCCACCTGCGGAAACTACGCGTCGATGCGGAGGCGATTATGGAGATCGAGAACCCAGAGTCTGTCAAAAAGGCTGTGCAGAATGGGCTGGGGATCGCGTTCATTTCTGCGTTCGCAGCTGAGACAGACTTGAAGGCGAAGACTTTGGTTGCCGTCAAAATACGAAACGTTGAGATCCGGCGCGAGCTAAAAATCGTTTATCGAAAAGACAAACACCTCAGCCGCGCAGCAAAAATGTTTATTGAAGTCGCAAGAAAATAATCGCTTCGTGGGATCGCCATGCTTGAAGGGAGAGATTGAGTTGAAGAATTCATTTGAATGTGAAGTTCAGGATGACAGCCTCGCAGCAACCGCCAAAGAAGCACTTGAACGCGTGTGCTCCGGTAAGGCCCTTGATTCACTGCCTCGATATTACAGCCATGAATTCGTCGACCGCGTCAATGAAATGAAGTTTCAAGGGCTGGAGGGTGCTCGCCGGTCAGTTGAGCTATATACCAAGGTTCTTTCTGATCTGGATGTAGTGGTTAAAGAGCAACTCACAGACCGAGACCGTGTGACTTCACGTTTCGTGGTCTCAGGAAAGACCTTCGGCAAAACGATTAGCATTAGCGGTATAACAATCAGCCGGTTCCTAGATGGTCTGATTGTTGAAGATTGGTCAGTAATAGATACTTTAGGAATGCTGCGTTAACTCGGCCTATGGCGCTCAGCCCTGGTAGGCCTTCGCCAATGGAAAGCCTTGAAGAGCCGGTAGATTTCCAATTGAAAGAACCAGAACTTCTTGAAACGATCTTGGCAGGCATCGCCGTCCTTACAGGCGCATTTAGGGAAATGGAATACGACTTCAAGCTCCTCTCGCTTTGAAAAAAACGACGAGACAAGATGACGCTAAGATGACGACATTTTGTCGCCAGACGTAACCGGACGAAGCGTGACTTTGACGGCTGCGAGTCCAGTAAATATTGGTTCATCTCGTTTCGTAAGATCAGGTAAGATGCCTTCGACCGGACTTAAAATCCGTTGTCCGTAAGGACGTGCGGGTTCGACTCCCGCCCTCGGCACCAATCATTTCAATAACTTACACACCATACAGGATTCGCATGTCAACAGTTCAACGGGTGCTCGTCAGCTGCTTTGAATACTACGCGCGGCACCATCCATAACCTCACTGTTTCAATCATTTGCGGTTTGTTTTTGTTTGGCTACCACTCTCCCTGGGCCAAAGATGACGCTAAGATGACGACATTTAATCCGCGCTTCATGCGATTCGACAACCTCCCTATTGCTTCGGCAAACTTGTCTGCCCACTTTGAATCGGTCGGCGCGCATGAGCATTACCTCACGACACTAATTCACGAGTGCCTTTTGTTCTCAAGTAAATGATTGTGAAACAGACCGGGCGGCACGCAGGTGAAAGTCTTAGTAGGTTATCGTTTCAATTGATTGACGTACCGTTGGCCTCTCTAGAGCATGTAAGCATCAAAAATTCAGCTTCATGGCGAATTGAATGAGACGCGGGTTGTTGCTAGTCGAGGTGATACGACCAAAGTCGCCCGGGTTAATGATTTGCCCGGTGTTTGGATCGACGGTAGCAGCATTCAGGTTGCTGGTCGGGTTGGTGAAGTTCACGTGATTAAAGAGATTGAAGAACTCAGCGCGGAACTCGATGTTCCTTGCTCCGTCAATGCGGAATCGCTTGATGACTGAAAAGTCAACATTATTTTGTCTTGGTCCGCGTAACACGTTTCGTCCCACATTGCCGAAGTCGGTTCCTGTCGCGCCAGCGACGGCAAGTCCGTGAGAACTAGGTATCGCTTGACCAGCCACAACCACAGGACGCGCAAACGCAAACGGATTGAAGAAATATCCAACCGGGATATTGCTAGTTGCGGTCGCTCGGGCCGCGCCTGGCATCCAGTTTGGCCGCGACAATCCATTGTTTGTCCCCAAATAGAACGAGCCGGCATTTGAATCCAGAATATCAATCGGCAGGCCGGACATTGCCGTAACGATTCCAGCCACCTGCCAATTGGAAAACAACAACCGACCAGTGGTTGACCTCGCAGCGAAAGCTGGCCGTGGCAGGTCCCACAAATAGCTCATCACAAACCGATGGGTACGATCAAAGTCTGAGACGCCTCGGTTGGCACGATTATCAAGTTGATTGCCGAGAACGGGGAAAGTATCGAAGGTATCTTGACCGGAGCCGTTGTCGATAGATCTGGCGTAGGTATAAGAGGCGAGAAATTGCAATCCTCTCGAGAGCCGTTTGGCCAAACTCATTTGCAGCGAGTTATAGCTTGACTGCGCAGTGGACTGAATCAGGTTGAAGCCGCTGATATCGATGCCCTGAAATGGCGCTCGCAGGCCAGCATTCGCCGGGGTGTTAGTTGTAATGATCTGCCCGGTTACTTCGTTAATGATTGGTTGTTGCTGGCTGGCGAGCCTTGCCTGATTAATCGCCACAGGGCGGAGGAGATTGAGGCCGCGTGTCCCAACGTATGCGATCTCGAGCACTAGGTCTGAGCTCACCGCGTACTGAAAGCTGGTGTTGTATTGTTGAAAATACGGTGTGCGCATGTTGCGATCAAAGACATTGCCTGAAAGCGGAATCCCTGGGACCAGGATCGGGAATTGACCTTGCGAGGGTACTGCTGGGTACGGATTGGCTAATGTCGCCGCATTTTGCCTGCGTGTAAGGTAGATTGGCGGCACACTGAAGCTGATATAAATCGTCGAAGCGCGCGAATAGAAAATACCGTAGCCGCCGCGCACGACCAATCGTGCTGAGTCGAGGGGCGAATACGCAAACCCAATGCGAGGGGCGAAGTTGTTAGGGTCGACGCTCCTGACAACCCGCTTGCCGACTTTGGGCAACTCCGGCAGGTCGTACTGTGCGATCACATTTCCTGGCAAAACCAGTCCACCAATGGGCGGTCCCTGCGGAATACCGCCGAGTGTCAGGAACCGAGCTCTGTAGAGCGAAACATCAAAGGTCGGAATACGCCCGCGCGTGTCGTACGGTGGAAGATCCATCTCGTAGCGCAAACCTAGATTGAGCGTCAGCTTCCTTAGAATCCTCCAATTATCCTGGGCAAAGAAAGCGTAATCGGTTGTACGCAAACTACGAGTGCCGATGCCGTCCCCGTACACTGAATTGAGAGTATTGCCTAAAAGAAAATCCCCAAAGCTTTGGATATTTATCTGACCACGTCTACTGTTGTTTCCCCTTATGTTGGTCCGATAGTAGATGATCTCTGCGCCCGTGCGGAGGCTATGCCGGCCCCGCGTGAGCGAAAGAGTGTCAGCGAACGTAGTCGAAGACTCGGCGTTCTGCACGTCACCCACGTCGGGCCCGGTGCCGATAGTTAGCGCCCCCGCACCACTTCCGATACGAATGAACCCAAGACCTGGAAAGGCGTTCGCGTTCGCCCGCGCGACGCCCAGATCAGAGTCCTTCACCAGATTCTGCGGGAACGTATCCTGACGAATGAAGTTGTAACCTAGGCGCGTCTCGTTCATCAGGGTCGGGCTGAAGGTGTGAATCTCTTGAATTGAGATTAATCGGTTGTTCTGTTTTCGATCGGCGCCGGAGCCGGGAACATTCGCCCCGCCATTGGGCAGCGCCAGGAACTGCGGCGCGTTTGAGAAGAAAAACTTCGCGGCGAGCCAGTCATGCTCGTTGATGCGATAGTCGATGTTTGTGTTGAATTGATCTTCGCGGAAACGCGAGATAGCCGAGCCGGAGTACCGACCATTAGCTTGAGGTGTGGGGATCAGGAAGTGACCGTTTGGGAGTCTCGTGCTCAAGATTGCGAGCGCGACGGGATTCACGGGTTGTCCCCCGGGCAATGGCCCGAATGCCCTGAGCAGCGTGGCTTCGGAACGATCATCGGTCAGACCTTGCGCGACGAAAATGCTTTGGGACAGGCTGTTGCGCGACGCGCCGTTGCGCTCGCGCGTGCCCTGATAAGAGATGAAGAAGAAGGCTTTGTCTTTCTTGATAGCGCCGCCGAGTAGACCGCCGAAAATATTGCGCTGAAGCACAGGTCGCTTCGCACCCGCAGCTTTCGCAAATGGGTTGTTTGCGTTAAGGGTGTCGTTGCGGAAATATTCGTACAAGCTTCCATGCAAATCGTTGCTGCCACTTCTAGTAACCACTTGAACATTTCCTCCGCCTGCACGTCCAAACGCGGCATCGTAGAGTGAGGTCTGGACTTTGAATTCCTGAATTGTCTCCGGCGCCGGCACAGCGAGGGTGTTTGCATTGTTGACGCCCAATCGATTAGCGTCGATTCCGTTAATCTGGTAATTGTTTTGCGTCACCCTCGCGCCGTTAACTGAGACGTTCTGTCCATTGCGTACCACGGCCGCGTTGTCAGTCAGCGCGACGGTCGTGCCTGGGGAGAGACCGAGAACCTGGGTGAAGTTGCGCGACGCCAGCGGCAACTCTGACACGGCACGCGAGTCGACCACGCGGCCAAGCTGTGGACCATCGCTTTGAACGAGAAGGTCGACGCGGACCATAACCGGATCGGCCATTCCAACTGTTAGTTCCTCATTGACTGTCGTCGTTTCGGTGATGACCACCCGAACTGGACCGAAGAGACCTGGGTTGAATCCTTTGGCTCTAACTGTTAGGCGGTACGTGCTAGGCGCCAGCAGTGCCACGCTGTAGTTGCCTTCATCATCAGTTGTAGCTTTTCGCTCTTCACCGGTGGTTTCGCTGCTGACTACTACTTCCGCTCCGACTATGGCTGCGCCATTTGGATCCCTCACTGTTCCGGCAATGCGGCCTGTGCTGGGACTTTGAGCGTGCGTTGGCGGACCAATAGACCGTAAGAGGAGAATGACTAAGAGTAACAATATTGAGATGGATTTTCGGTCGAGCATGTGAGGTTAGAGTTCAACTTTTAGCTTGCCGGGGACCGGAAGGCAGCTAAAGCCGGACTCTACCGTCTCCTTTCTAACAACCTGATTCTGTCTCCTTTCGTAATCCATCAGGTAACTCTTTGCTAATAGAGCGACAAGGGGAGTGCAAAACTATCACAACGCGAGTCCCTTACGCCGTACGAGATCCGCGAATCTTGGATCTGAACGAAGACTGTCGAGCATGAGATCAATTGCGAGATAAGGCGGCCCGGAGCGATCTTTATAGGCCTTTTCCAACCATTCGAATGCTCGATCCTTATCACCCAGACCCGTGTAGATTATCGCAAAGTCAATGGGCTCGACATAACTCTGTTTTGCTCGCTCGTTAAACTCATTGAGTCTCTTTTGCGCTTCGTCCTTGTTTCCCGAAACCGCATAGGCATATGTGAGGGATGCTTCGTATCTTGCCCGTACTTGCGGATTGAGAGCCTTGGCCATCTGTAACTCCGCGATGGCCTCTTTATACATTCCCTTTTGCACAAAGGCGCGCCCGAGATTCGCGTGCGCCCAGGCATAGTTCGAGTCCATCTCGAGCGCCTTTTGAAATAGCTCGATGGCCTGATCGTAATGGCGCGCATTGAGATGGTAGATTGCAACGATTGTGACTCTGAGCGGTGCGAGTGGATCAATTTCCAGCCCTCGTTTCGCCTCAGCGATGGCTTCGTCATTTCTTCCGATAGCGCTCAGATACCTGGCGTAATACCAGTGAACGCCCTTGCCGTTTGGGTTAAGTTCGACAGCGCGTTTGAATTCCTTCTCGGCCTCCGGCCAGTCCTCCTGATCCTGCCTGATCGCCCCCAGTAAGGCGTGGACATCAGCGAGGCTGCTATCCAGTTCCTGCGCCTTCCGCAATGCCAATTCGATTTTTTTTCGAGATTCCTCGGGGAGCAGTGCGAAGTTCCCGCCTTTGTAGTACGCCCTTGCCAGGGCCGCATAGGCTGGCGCGTAACCAGGGTCAATTCTGATCGCCTGCTCAAAGTATTCAGTGCTCTTCTCTGAAGCCCCCTCGTTCCCTCCGAGCAGGACATGATAACCCTGAAGAAAGGCCTGATAGGCTCCGGTGTTTTCGGTGTAACGCTTCGCCAGTTGCTTTCTCTCTTCAGGGCTCAGCTTGACCCGCAACTTCTCAGATATTTCCAGCGAGATGTCTTCCTGCATCGCCATGATGTCTGACAGTTTGCGGTTGTACTGGTGGGCCCACAGACGGCGGTTGTCGCGGGCGTCTACTAGTTCGGTGCTGACCAACAGTTCATCGCCCCGCTGAACGAGCCGGCCCATCAGTATCGCTCGCACCCCCAGCTCCTGCCCCACCTGCTTTGGATCTATCGGTCGTCCCTTGTAACGCAGCGTGGAACTTTGCGATATCACTGTGAGAGTACGCAATTCTGAAAGACTGCTGATGATGCTATCGCTGAGCCCGTCTGAGAGGTATTCAGTGTTGGGGTCACCACTCATATTGACGAACGGTAAGACCGCGACCGAGTCTATCGCCTCTCCCCTCTTAGCGAAGTAGAAGAAATAAACGAGAGCTGCGACCGCAATCAAAAGAGTAGCAAAAACCAGCGACGCGCTTCGTTTATGATCCTTGAGCTGGCTGACAATATATTCGGCGCTCGAAGATCGCAGTGCGAAACGTTCTGGGGCAGAGGAGCGCTCTATGTGAGCCGCGACCTCCAATTCTTGCTTGAGGCTCTTTAAATCAAGCAGCAATTCTTTAACCGTTTTATACCGTTCATCTCTGTTCTTGCGTAGCGCCTTATTGACGATCCGTTCAAGCTCCGCCGGCGCTTCTTGGGTGCAGCGTGAGAGTAGCGGCGCTTCCTTCTCCAGAATCGAGACAATGGCATGGCTTGGCGTTTCTCCCGCAAAGGGTACTTCGCCTGTCACCATCTCGTAGAGCACCACGCCGATACTCCAGATGTCAGTGCGCCCGTCCACCGTCAGTCCTCGGGCTTGCTCTGGTGACATGTACTGAACGGTGCCCATCACCATTCCGGGATCAGTCTTCGCTGGCACTCGCTTCGCCCGTTCAGCCTCGACCGTGGCGGATTCGCGCTCGGTTAGCTTGGCCAAACCGAAGTCCAAGACTTTAACGTAACCGTCGCGCCGAATCATGATGTTTTCCGGTTTGATGTCACGGTGCGCGATTCCAGCCTCGTCGGCGGCAGCCAGGGCGGCTCCGACTTGAGTGGCAATCTCCAGTGCTTCGCCCAGTTTCAGTTTCGCATGCGCCATGCGCTCACGAAGCGTCTCACCGTCTATGAACTCCGTCGCCATGAAGTGTTGATCGTCTATCTGACTGATCTCATAAATGGTAAGGATGTTCGGGTGATTCAGGCCGGAGGCCGTGCGAGCCTCTTGCTGAAAGCGGCGGACGCGAGCTTCATTCCGGGTAAAGTACTCAGGCAGTAGCTTGAGCGCGACCTGGCGACCAAGCGTCTTATCGCGGGCCAGATAGACCTCGCCCATTCCGCCAGCGCCCAGCAGCTCAATAATTTCATATCGGCCTATCGCGCGGCCCACCATTGAACGTTCTTGGTTATCAGCGATCAGGCGTGCAACCACTTCGTGAACGGGCGCTTCAATGAAGTCTCCGGCTCGTTCGTGAGAGGCGAGCAGAGATTCAACTTCCGAGCGCAACTCCTCGTCGCCGTTACAAGAGTCATTGATGAAGGCCACTCGCTCCGCGGAGTCTCGTTCCAGCGCGGAATGGTACAAGTCTTCGATCTGCTCCAAACGCTCAGGCGTCATTAGTAATCTCGCGGTGCAACCATGATTTGGCAAAACTCCAATCTCGCATTACTGTCACCGGCGAGACTTTGAGAACCTCTGCAATCTCTTCCACTGTCAAGCCGCCAAAAAACTTGAGTTCAACAATCCGGCCTTTGCGTGGGTGCATCGCCGCCAGCTCTTTCAGCGCCTCATCAAGCGCGATCAACTCCGCTCCTCGTTCAGGATTCAAGACGGCAAAATCTTCAAGGGCCACTTTCCGTCCACGAGCTCGTTTGACGCGAGTGTGGGTGCGGGCGTGATCAATCAGGATGTGGCGCATCAACTGTGCAGCAAGTCCGAAAAACTGCGCGCGATTTTCCGAATGCACGTTAGTTTGATTGACGAGGCGGAAATACGCCTCATTGACGAGAGCGGAAGTTTGCAGCGTGTGGTCAGGACGCTCTCGTTTCATGTAGTGATGAGCCAGCCGATGCAACTCGTCATACACCAGTGGCATTAACTGGTCGAGTGCCGCCTGATCTCCATCGCTCCAAGCCACGAGTAGGTCCGTCACTTGTTGAGGAACAAGGGCCGTCATAGTTGAGTCGTCGCGTTAAAGGTTAATAGGTCGAACTAACCTAGGGGCGTGACACATTGTAGCACTTGAGAATCGCCCCGGTTAGCAGAGTACCTTCTGTTCTCGAAAGTAAGGTCTCAGTTTTAGTAAGTAGCGCGGACTTCGCTCTGCCCAATAGAGCCTAAAGCTTGGTTATGTCGGGGGTAACGAGGATTACCACGAAGAAATCTTGCAACACTGATAGGTTTTGCACCCCCACTGTCGCTCTATGAGCAAAGGCAAAGAGTTGCTGCCCGGTTACGAAAGGAGACCGAATCATGTTGTTCAAAGAAAAAAGTTGTACGACTGACGATTATTGCATTCTCCGTTGGCGCCTCCGCTCCGCTCGCCCATGGTGGGTTCATTCTGTTCTCATCCTCAGCGTCGTCCTGATCTCGGCGCCCGCCGCGCTAGCATCTGGCGTGCACGCTCTTTTCGACCTGTCTACTCCGCGCGGAGGGCCATTCCCCAGCAATGTGTTTACGGTCTCTGACCGAACCCAATTTACTCGACGCAGAGTTGCTTTACCTTATCCGGATTGCTCGGCACGTCCCTCAGACTGCCGAGACCTCGACGTAATCAACACGCTCGATGGTTTCAATGTTCAGCCGCGTCTGTCCATTCCCTTCGACGGCCCGATAGACGCTGCGACAATTACAAGCGAATCGATCTTTCTTATCCGACTCGGACACACGAGACATGACGAGGAGGATAGCGAAGATAGTAGAGATCGTGATCAAGATCGTGACGAGGGTGAGGGTAACCGACGCAATCGAATCATCGGCATCAATCAAATCGTCTGGGATCCGCTCACAAACACGCTGTATGTCGAGTCGGACGAGCTCCTCAACCAACACGAAAGGTATGCGCTAATCGTGACGCGCGGTCTGCGCGATCCGGAAGGTAGATCTGTAAAGGCGAGCGAGGCCTTTCTCCGCCTCCAACATGATGACTTCAGGCACGACCGCAACTTGAGTGCTTACCGGAGGGCACTACTCGATGCCCTTCAGGCGGCACGACGTGCGGGGGTTCGCGAGAGCCATATCGTAGCTGCCAGTGTCTTCACTACGCAGAGTGTGACCGCGACCCTGGAGAAGATTCGAGATCAGATCAAATCGGCCACACCTGCCCAAGCTGATTTCGATCTGGGCTCCGATGGAACGCGAACTGTGTTTCCCCTTAGCAGTGTGAGCAGCATAACATTCAATCAACAAACCCGTAACAACCCGCCGCAATTTACCTCATTTTCTGTCCCACTTTCACTGCTGAATCAGTTCACACCTGGCGCAGTTGGGCAAATCGCATTCGGCAAATATCTGTCACCTGATTATGAGGTACATCCGGGCGAATTCATTCCCGATACCGGAACTCGCACCGGGACACCGGTTGTGCAAGGCATAAATGAGATTTACTTCAATCTCTTCGTTCCGTCCGGTCCGAAGCCCTTGCAAGGGTGGCCGGTAGCGATCTTCGGCCATGGTGGCACCGGAACTAAAGACATAGATCCGTACACCTTCGCAGCGTCATTGGCTTCGCAGGGGATCGCAACGATCGCAATAAATGCTGTCGGGCGCGGTTTTGGTCCACTCGGAACTCTCAAGGTAACTCCGAGTGCTGGCACTCCAGTGATATTCCCTTCCGGTGGTCGCGGATTTGATCAGGATGGCAATGGAATAATCGCGGCAGACGAAGGTGCCACGGCGAGGTCTCCACGGCAAATTACTGGTCAACGCGATGCGATTCGCCAGAGTATTGTGGATCTCATGCAATTAGTTCGCGAGATCCAGGTTGGTATAGATGTCGACGGCGATGGTTCGGCTGATTTGGATTCCTCACACATGTCCTACTTCGGGTGGTCGTTCGGTGGAGGCCTTGGTGTTGCATTCCTTGCGATTGAACCGGACGTGGAATTCGGAGCGTTCAATAATCCTGGTGCGGCAGCAGGGAGAATCGATCTGTTGCGGCTGCGCCCGGCGGCCCGAAGCGGAATCGGCGCAGCACTGGCGTCGCGCATTCCGTCGCTGGTCAATGCTCCGGGACTCACTAGTTTCGGAGGAATTCCGGTCAGCCCACCATTCTTCAACGAGAATCTGCCGCTGAGGAACCAGCCAGCAGTCGTTAATGACGTGGTTGGAGCACTTGAAATTCAACAAGTCTTCGAGAATGCGGAATGGGCCTCGGAATCCGGCGATGCGGCAGCATATGCTCCTCATCTGTTCCGCAACTCGCTCCCGACTGTTCCTGCCAAGGTAGTGATATTGCAGCTTGCTAAAGGAGACATCACGGGTACAAACCCGAGGACCACGGCCATCATTCGGGCTGGACACTTGGCGGACCGTGCAACCTTTTATCGTAACGACCTGGCGTTTATGGAAGATTCAACAGTGCCAAAGGATCCCCACACCTTCTTAACTAACCTTACTAGACCGGGGATTGCCGGCCAGATTGCCCACAGCGGTCAGACGCAACTTGCAATCTTCTTAGCTTCGGGAGGCAGTCAGATTATCTATCCTGAACCGGTGCGCTTCTTCGAAGTGCCTATACTTCTGCCGCTTCCCGAGGATCTGAACTTCATCCCGTGACATTTCTTAGGACTTGCTGTTGTAGTTCAACACTGTGCCAAAGCTCACAGGGCCAACGCCAAAGCTCACAGGGCCAACGCCAAAGCCCCAGTCCAACGCAGTTTTTATTAACGCCAAAATGCCAAAGCCCCAGCGCGTGCTGAGGCTTTGGAGCATAGGGTGTCGTGAACCAACGTATCGCGTCGGGTATCTATGGATAAGAAACAGCAAAGAGAACACCCGTTTACCCGACTCACAAGCGGACACGCATACCAAAAACCAAAGAAGACACATTCGAAAGGTTGACCTTTGGCGTTGGCCTTGGTCGGTTTAGTTTCTTAATAAGATGACGCTAAGATGACGACATCTTGTCGCAAGACGTAACCGGACGAAGCGTGACTTTGACGGCTGCGAGTCCGGTAAATATTGGTTCATCTCGTTTCGTAAGATCAGGTAAGATGCGTTCGACCGGACTTAAAATCCGTTGACCGCAAGGTCGTGCGGGTTCGACTCCCGCCCTCGGCACCATGCCTAACCCAATAACTTAAAGCATTCCCAGCCCTCATTGAAATAGGTCTCGCCAAGTGCCTATCGTGTGTCAGTTCGAAAAAAGTAACGAATCATGAGTGACGATTCGCCCCCATCACTCCGTGGTCAGGCCGCAGATTTCGCGCAGGGTGGGCGCAACCTGTCCTTCCGGAGGCAGAGCCGGATAGCAGCAAGTACGTTCGCGCCGGAAATCGTAACCATCCCGCGTGAAAAGCGGGCTCGTGTAAGTTTCAGTGCTGTGAAATTAGTTCGATGCTATTGAGGCTTACCGTCGCATTTCAACGTAAACGTCGCCGGTCGGGACTCGAGTTGGTTTGGGCTCAGCACCCTTATGGCTTGCCATCCTGCATAACTCTCCTGACCCTTACCACCGAGCGTCCAATCAGTCGCAACGGATTGCCTGCCGGCTTTGTCAAAATTCAGCGTAAGAGTCGGACCAGTCGCACCATCGCTGCGGGTGAACGTATACCTGACTTCTCCCGGTCCGTTTGTAGTAATGTAGCCGCCAAACCCCACTTTCAATGGACAACGCCCCGAGATGTTCGGGTTGTCTGCCTTCAAAGCCGCTGTCGTCACCGCAAACTGTACTGTCGGCTTTTCGCCCTGACCTGGCCCAACAGGTTTCGTAGCGTCCTCGCAACGGATCGAGAAACTTCCCGTTTGATGGCTCGATTCCAATTCGTTTGGGCTAAGAATCTTGACTGCTTGCCAACCTTCGTAACTCTCCAGTCCCTTGCCGCCGAATGTCCACGTTGTATCGACGTATTGAGTTCCCGCGCCTTTGAATTCGAGAGTGTAGACAGGGCCTTTCGCCCCGTCGTTGCGCGTGAAAGTGTATCGCACTTGTCCGGGGCCATTCGTCGATACGTAGCCGCCGAATTTCACAGTGAGCGGACAACTCCCAGACATCTTTGGGTTGTCAGCTTTCAATCCGGCAGCCGTGACCATGAAGTTGCCTGGCGGCTTTTCGCCCTGATCTGGCCTATCAGGTTTCGTAGCGCCCTCGCAACGGATCGAGAAACTTCCCGTTTGGTGGCTCGATTCGAATTCGTTTGGGCTAAGAATCTTGACTGCTTGCCAACCTTCGTAACTCTCCAGTCCCTTGCCGCCGAATGTCCACGTCGTATCGACGTATTGAGTTCCCGCGCCTTTGAATTCGAGAGTGTAGACAGGTCCTTTGGCGCCGTCGTTGCGCGTGAAAGTGTAGCGGACTTGTCCGGGACCATTCGTCGTCACGTAGCCGCCGAATTTCACAGTGAGCGGACAACTCCCAGACATCTTAGGGTTGTCAGCTTTCAAACCAGCTGCCGTGACTATGAAGTTGCCCGCCGGTTTTTCACCAGGACCGGGTTTGGTGGGCGGTTGCGGTCTGAACGCATCGCCCGGCTTTTCGGGTTTCGGCGGCGGATCGGGCTTTTGACGCGCGGAGGGAGCCTCAGAGCCTCCCACAAAAAAGGTCCCGCCCGTTTGGGTCATAATCTGGTTGTTCGTCCAGCGGATCGAGAGGGAGTGTCCGCCCCTCCCAGGCGGCACGATTCGGACCTCATTCTCCGAAGGCACGAAGGTGAACTGTCGGTCGGACACCGGCCTGCCGTCGATGAGTAGCTGCAACTCTTTTGGGGACCTCGGTGAGCATCCCTTGAGTCTCACGCGAATTGGCGCCGAGCCTGAGTATATGGGGTGGTGCGGATCTCCCCTGCCGCCAATGAACTCGATCTGACACGGATTGGCGCGGGCTCGCTGACTGCTCGTCGCTGGCGCAACAACGGAGTGCTGGTTCGACACGAAAGCCACCATCCTCGAATCGTCCATTCCCGAGAAGGCATGGGCAAGTCGAGCGTTCGGGACCGTGAAGACGCGCCACAGTCCGGTGCCGAAGGTTGCGACATACGCCTCCTTGTTGCTGAGCCAATGAAACGCGGAAACGTTGACCATATAGGTCGAACCGCGGACGTTCTCCCAATCGGCTCCACCGTTGGTTGAAATGTACACGCCGCCATCGCGACACCCGATCAGAATCAAATTCGGATCATAGGGACAGTAACTAATCGCCGTCACGAATGTGCGGTCGCCGAGGATCGTAAACCTGTCGAGGCCGCGCCTGGTCACAAGCTCGGTCAAATCGCGATCGACCGCCCCAGGTTTCGCCGGCATCGCGACTAATCGAAACGCCTCCGATCAAATCAGGGCCGCCGCGAGGATTCGGCCAGGTAGTCGTCGCATCAGCAGCGATTAAGCTCATCCGGTCCGTTGGATGAGCGTCGAAGACGGGCGAGAAAACGAAGTTGTAACTCGTTCGCCCGATTGATCCAAATCCACTCATGCGCGGATACACTACTGACGCCAATTCGAAAGAGTCGCCCGAGGAAACGTGCAGCAGATAGGTCGTCGCTGGGTCCCCGTCTCCCTGGTAGGCATGAAATACGCGTACACTCCTGCCGCTCTGCGAGACGACCGGCATGCCGATCCAGCCTCGAACCGTCACTGACCTCGATCCCGAGCCGTCGTCGAAGGTGTCCAACGGGAAGTTTGCGTATTGAGCCCAGGAGGTACGGGCGGCGTTCGAGACGGCAAGCCCTGTTTGCAGCCTTTCGGTCGTCACGCTTGAACCCACCTGAATGCGTTGAATCAGCCGCCCGCTTGAATGCATCAATGGCTGCATCGTAAACACAGTGGTGGCAGGGGTTGACGGGTTATACATTCCGTCCCCATTTGTGTCGGTGAAGGACTCGCCCGGTTCCCAAGCTTTACTGTCGTTCGAATCCACATATGCCTCGGCGCCGTCGGTTGCCGTCGCCGCACTCGTGCCTGGGATTGCGCCGGCGTAAAGCCGGTCTGAAACTTCAAACGTTAGGCCGCCTGCGAAATTGGGGCAGTAAACAATCGCAGGAGTCCCCGTTCCGGCATCTCGTAACATTCCGAAGAAACCGCCTTCGACGCCACGTTCTCCGGGCCACGTAATTCCTCGATCCGAAGAAGCATAAAGCTTGTTGTCCTGCGTCCCGATGTAGAGGTCGTGCACCCTACTGGGTCTGCGGCCGCCCGACCCCGACCACTCGGGCTCTCCCCACCACTGCCCCTTCACATCGTAGAGCTGCAAAGCCTCCAAGCCTCGCCTTGGGGCCGCTCGCCAGGACGCGCCGCGGTCTGTCGTGTGCTGTAGTCCTCCGTCGGTTCCGATCAAGTACGGTGCACCAGACCTCTTGAAGGCCATGTAACGCGGATCCATGTGGTCCATTGTAAGCGGAGTCCAAGTGCCCGCGAAGGAAATGGCCTCCGTCCTTTTGCCCTGTGCCTGGACCGACAAGCGGTAGATGTAGGCATGATTACTGAAATACAATTCAAAGTTGCCGCCAAAGACTTCCTCATAGATGAACCCAATTCCCCCCGCGTTTGGGTCGATCGGCGGTGCAGCGTTGATCTTCGTCCAGTTCTGGCCATAGTCGATTGTAACGAACAGCTTGGCAGCGTCATCAACGTAGTAGGCCAGTCCTGCGCGTGAGCCCCAGTTGAGGCCGTGATAGTTCGCCAAGTTCGATCCCGCTAGCGGTGTGACAGGCGTATTCCAGGTGCGGCCGTCATCGGTCGACCACCGCACGCCGGCGGTCCCGGCGACCAGAATGTTGCTGTGGGAATAACTGACGCTGTAACAGGTCGCATCTAAAGGCACCCCGGACGCATCATTACCAAACGGGTTCACAATCGTCCAGGAGCGACCCCGATCTTTTGTGAGCGCGATGCCCTTGTTGGTTGCGACGGCGACTTTGTCCGTGTACGTGTCCTGATCGATGTCGTAAGCCTCGATGTCGTTATCGGCCGTTAGTCCCAGGCGCACGTGAAGGGCGATTTGCGTCCATGATCTCCCTGCGTCTTCGCTGCGCCAAATCCCACCGTAGTTGGACAAGTGCCACCCCTTTTCGACCGTTGCCAGCATGACGTTGGCAGCAGCGCCCGGATAGGGCTTCAGCCAGGCCACGTCGTAATTTCGTGCGGGTAGGACGTTGATCCTGTGAAAGCGCGATCCTCCGTCCGTCGTCATAAAGACGCCGCCTGATTCTGTCGCAACGAGATAGGATGAGTCGGAAATGGGCGACACTGCGATGGCGTTCACGCGGCCCTGCAACTTCAGAACCGCGGATAAATCCTCCTGTTGCGCAATCCACCGCTGCGCCAGGGAGGGCATTGCGAAAACTCCCAGGACAAGAATGGCAAGAAGTCGGTTTCTCATGCGGCACTCTCCGTATCGCAGCTTAGTTAGCCGGAGGCGTTGCGGAATGTTTCTCACTTCGGCGCCGGTAACCGAGAGTAAGGTACGGGATCATGATCAATCTCCCGTTGTTAGGCGGATCATGATGCGCCGCCGCCTCGCTATGGTGTTCCCGCCTCACGCCGATTCAGGAGACTATCTGCTTCCTTCATTTGAATGTTAACGACTGCCGACAGTGGCGTGCCGTCAGCGGCAAAGCGCGCGTACTTCACGTTCAAAGACTCAATCACGCCATCGAAGACGGGAAAGCGAGTGCCCCAGGAAAAGCGGCATCGCGGCGGCCGGCGATTGTCGCCTTCCTGCATCAGTTGTTCGAATGTCCTGATAAAGTCGGCATGAACGTCGGTGGGAGACGTTACTGTGAACTCCATCTGGAGCAGCGCGGGCTCCTTCGCGTTGTAAGTCAGTCGGGTCCGCGCCGGGTCAGACTGCTGCCATTTTATCGATCGATTGATGCTAATCTCAGTCGGTCGGAAACTGACTTCGCGAACTTCCCCTTCGACCGACCTGAGGACAGCAAGGCCGGTTGCCGATCCTCTTTCAGGTGCAGGCGAAGGCGAGCGTTCGGATAAGCCGGCCCATTTCCGCAGCTCTGTGGGATAGACGACAAACAGGCCCTTCGAGGTTATCCGGCCGCGCAAGTAAGGCGACTGTGGCGCGCGACCGGCGGTATCAGAAAAAATCTGTCCCGTCTGCAACTCGATCCACCCCGGCTGATCTTTCGGATCGGGTTCTTTCGCGGCCTCCGCAAAGTCGACTCTCGATGATGGCTTGAACACCTTTCCATTGATTCGGCCCCGAATAAGCGGGCCCGACGGCTTCATCTTGTCGGCAGCCGACAAGATCTTTCCTGTGCCCAAATCCAGCCAGGCGTCGTTTGTCTCCTGAAGCAAACCCAACGGAATCGCCACGACGGATTGCACATGCACGCGAGCGCTTTGATCCAGGCGCATTGTGACAGGTCGCGCTGTGACATCGGGTGCCGCAGCAAGACAGACGCCCCATGCTAAGATCGCCTTGATCGCTAGAGGGCGAGATGACTTCACTGGGCCACCTCCTCGATTGGCAGAGCTGTTGCCGGTCCAGTGCCGCGGAATCTATTTCAGCTTCGCCAATAGTCAAGAGTTTGTCGGACCAACCCACAAACTAGTCAGCGATGCATTCTGACAGTCTTATTCATTTTAAGACCAACTGCTTTTTGGAGAAGCGTCCCTTCGCGAACGCTAGAATCAGCCGCGCCTTGGACCAAAGTTCTGTCAAGATTGAGACCTCGCAATAATCGAGCAGTTCGGAAGGATGACTCCTGGATACACTTGCCTGACACGAGAGACACTAGATTATCTCCTCCCCACACTTTGGTGATGCACAAGAACACTGAATACTGATGATTTGTTAAGATGATGATGAGCCGAAATGAACTTGAGGTATGCAAAGAAGGAACTCGAAGATGCTGAAGGTCAACGTGATCACTACGGGTGGCACAATTGAAAAAGTTTATTCGGAGCCGACCAGCACAGTAGAAAACCTGGATAACCAAATCGATCGATATCTGGCTCGGTTGCGGCTTCCGGCCTGCGATGTCCGAGTGGTGCCGCTCATGAATAAAGACAGTTTAGAGATGACTGATGCTGACCGTAGCGCGATTCTTGGGCTCATCGAGCAGATGTTAAGCGAGCGCTCTGCATTCGTAATCACTCACGGTACGGATACAATGGTTCAGACTGGTCTCTATTTGAAGCAAGCTCTACCTGAACTGAAAGTTCCTATTGTGCTAACTGGCGCGATGACTCCACTGGGGTTTGAAGGGAGTGACGGGTTTCAGAACCTTACTGAGAGTCTCTTTGCTGCTCGAATACTTGGTCCGGGTATTTACGTCGTAATGCACAATCAAGTTTTTCCAATAGATCGAGTGCGAAAGGATCGCGAAACATCGCGCTTTGTTTGGATCGATTAATCTATGCTGACTGCAGAGCTCATTGACACGTTATTTGATGCTGAACTGCCAGAGCCATCGCATTGGGAGTCTTCCTATCCTCCGCGCGATCTTCCGCCCGGCGCGATCGTTACGCGCTTTGCCCCAAGTCCGACCGGTTTTTTGCACACAGGCGGGGTTTACGTAGCGACTCTTGCCAGGAATCTCGCACATCATTCCAGGGGTTCGTACTTTATTAGAATCGAAGACACCGACCAGACGCGGGAAGTCGCCGGTTCGCGCGAACAGTTTGCCCGTGCATTCAAGTACTTCGACATCGAGTCAGACGAGAACGATTCGAATTCAAAGTGGGGACCGTACGAACAGTCAAAGCGAGCGCTGGTGTACCACACCTACGCGCGAGAGTTACTGCGGACTGATCGTGCCTATCTATGTTTTTGCACCCGTGAAGAGTTAGCTCAGATTACGGAAGAACAAAATGCGGCAAAAGTTCAGACCGGTTATTACGGTTTATGGACGCGTTGCCGGAATCTTTCGCAGACTGAAGTCATGAGTCAACTCCAGGCTGGAAAGTCTTATACGATTCGGTTTCGATCGCCGGACGGTCCACCAAAACGCATTGAGTTCGTTGATCTGATCCGCGGTCGGATCGAACATCAGGACAATGTAAACGACATCGTGTTGTTGAAGGGTAGCGATCAACTCCCCAGACTTCCAACCTATCACTTTGCTCACGTGGTTGACGACACGTTGATGAGAGTCACGGTGGTACTTCGAGGTGAAGAGTGGATCTCTTCGGTACCAGTGCATCTGCAACTATTCGACGCACTAGGTTTCAAACCAATACCTTATGCCCATATCGCTCCGCTGATGAAATTCGAGGGAGCGAGCCGGCGCAAGTTGAGCAAGCGAAAGGATAACGAGGCGGACGTCGCGTACTACATTGACTCGGGTTATCCAGCAGGTGCGGTGCTGCATTATTTGAGAGGACTTGCTAACAGCAGGTTCGCTGAAATGACGTTTGAAGAATCTGCTTCTTCTGCTCTTAGTTTGAGTGACTGCGGAGTAGCTGGTCCGATCTTTGATTTGGTGAAACTTGAATCGATCAGCCGCGAATTCATCGCGCAACTCACCATCGATGAGGCAATGGAAGGTTTGCTTACCTGGGCTCGGGAGAACGATCCTGACTTGGCCACAGTTCTAACCGGAAATTTGCCGCTGGTTCGCCGGATCTTTGCGAATGAGCGAAATCCGGCTGTGCAACGTAAGGATCTGGCGAAATGGAACGAGTTCCGTGAACGATACGGCTTGTACTTCCAGGAACTATTTCCACCAGTAAGTGATACTTCAGATCCCCGGTTCGCTCCAGTCGGACCTGACGTGGTGGTCAAATTAGCTAGGAGCTTCGCTGATTCGTATCGTCATGAGGATAACAAAGAGGCTTGGTTCGAACAGATTCGGAGCCTGGCTTCCACCCACGGCTTCGCGCCAACAGCTGGACAATACAAGAAGAATCCGGAGAGTTTCGCCGGTTCGATCAGTCATGTGAGCAATGCGATTAGGATCGCCCTGACCGGACTAACAACGAGTCCGGACCTTTTCCTGGTGGCTCAAAACCTCGGGGAGGAAGAGGTGTTAAGACGTGTCAGAGCACTCAGCCGAAGAGACGCGTCGCGCAGCGTATAAGCAAGCAGCTATCCGTCGCGTCCAGATGGTTCCGCGAGATGACCCTGCCCAAATCCGATTCTCATTTCGTCGTACTTCGTGTGATTTCGTGGATCGCATGATCGGCCAGGAAATCAGAACGATCCACGCGCATCACACGAACGGACACGAATAGGAAGTAAACAACTTCTTCTGTAAACTGAACAGGATTCTTAATCAAAGCTTTAGTTGCGGAGTAATCAGAAACGTGCCTTTTGAAACTGAATCTACTGAGACGTCACCAGACTCGCTCCAGACGCCTGGTGGGCCATCAAACTTTATTAGAGACATCATTATCGAGGACATTAAGAGCGGTAAACATGGCGGCCATGTACAAACTCGATTTCCTCCGGAACCAAACGGTTACTTGCATATTGGCCACGCCAAAGCAATATGCCTCGATTTTGGCTTGGCGGCCGAGTTTGGCGGTAAATGCAATTTGCGTTTCGACGATACTAATCCGTCAAAAGAAGAAACAGAGTATGTTGAAGCCATCATGGAGGATGTTGAGTGGTTGGGCTTCCAATGGGACGGGCTCTATTACGCTTCAGATTACTTCCAACAACTGTACGACTGGGCCATTCAGTTGATTAAGGACGGGAAAGCTTTCGTATGCGATCTTAGCGCCGATGAAATTCGCGAGTATCGCGGCACACTAACAGAGCCGGGCAGGATGAGCCCGTATCGAAACCGTTCTGCCGAAGAAAATCTCGATCTTTTTGAGCGCATGAAACGCGGTGAGTTTCCGGATGGTTCGCGAACGCTGCGGGCGAAGATCGATATGAGCTCTCCGAACCTCAATTTCCGCGACCCCGTCATGTATCGAATTCTCCACATGGACCATCATCGCACGGGTAGTCAGTGGTGTATTTACCCGATGTACGATTACGCGCACGGGCAATCTGATTCGATCGAGCGCGTAACGCACTCCATTTGTACTCTGGAGTTCGATAATAATCGTCCTTTATACAATTGGTTCATCGAACAGCTTGGCATATTTCCTTCGCGGCAATACGAGTTTGACCGGCTTGCCCTCACCCATACTTTGCTTAGCAAACGCAAGCTACTGAGGTTGGTTGAAGCAGGACATGTTGAAGGTTGGGATGATCCGCGTATGCCAACCCTGTCGGGCATGCGCCGGCGCGGTTACACTTCTACCGCCATCCGCAACTTCTGTGCGAGTGTTGGGGTCTCGAAGACAAACGGCATCACTCAGTTACAGCAACTCGAATACTTTCTGCGCCAAAACCTAAATCGAATTGTTCCTCGTGTGATGTGTGTGCAGAAACCATTACGCGTGGTTATCGAGAACTACGCGCCGGACCTCGTGGAAGAAATGGCTGCTATCAACAACCCCGAAGATAGTTCCGCGGGAAGCAGAAAGATTCCTTTTTCAAAGACGCTTTATATTGAAGAAGATGATTTTCGTGAAGACCCGCCGAAGCAGTTTTACCGGCTCGCCCCTGGTCGCGAGGTACGCCTCCGTTATGCTTACTTAATTACCTGCAAAGAAGTCATTAAAGATATCAGCGGCAGGATTGTAGAACTCCGTTGCACTTACGATCCGGCTACACGCGGAGGTAACACGCCTGATGGTCGAAAGGTAAAGTCCACTATTCACTGGGTCTCAGCGGCTCACGCTCTACCGGCAGAGGTTCGTCTCTATGACAGTCTTTTTCTTAAAGAAGATCCTAACGAGGTTGAGGAAGGACACGACTTTACCGAAAATCTGAATCCTGATTCATTACAGGTATTGGACGATTGCAAAATTGAACCGAGTGTGCGAGATGCAGAGCGTGGGGCAAAATATCAGTTTGAGCGCCTTGGTTATTATTGCGTTGATCGCGGCTCGGAGCACAAATTGGTGTTCAATCGTACCGTTGGCCTGCGGGATACATGGGCAAAGATCGAAAAACGCGGCAGCGTCGGCTCATGAGCAAAACCTCTTGGTCCGTCTTACTAGCAACTTATTGGTCGCGCTCTTTAGCCTTTATAGATGCCTGCTGCTCCAGAATTTCACGAACAATCTTTGGTCGTTTTATCCGACAAGTTTCTAAGTCATTGTGATTCATTAGACCCGAAACCACGTCCACGTAACCGACCGCTTTTATTCCATTTTCCGTTTTCCACCAGACTACTTCATCCAAGTCGCTAACCTGGTACTCTTCTGTTCCGGTCCCCGTTTGTAACGTAATCCATGACATTAAATTGTCCTCTTGCTCTGTAAACAATCTAGTGCCCGCTTAAAGCAACTTGTCTGGAGAGAGTTTAGCATTTCAAGGAGTTTCCTACGAATCGTAGCAACTGTCGCGAAAGCTGCTTTTTCGTTTGCATCTGATATCGAGATCAAGGAGACGGCGTAGTACTCCCGCGCTCTCGATTTAACCCGTACTAAGTTACCGATTCCTTAAGAGGATGAGCCGCCCTAAACTTCGGATCTCGCCAAAGATTTAGTCATCCTCGGCACCACTCTCAACATTTCTGCTCCTACCCTTGCATTGTTCGGCTTGCTCGCGAGTTTTGGTCAACCTATCCCGTGCTGCGTCTCATTTCAAACGCAGGAGTTGATCACGCCACTCGGTACAACTGACCCGAGTTTCGCGAAATACAATAGGCAAATCGGTTCGAGGTATTCGAACCGCATCAGCAGGATACGTAACGACCGGAAATTGTCCGGAACACCTAGCGTCTTCGACACTACTAACGAACACTTCGACCTGACCATCAACCTCGCAAGCACCGTCAATAATTATCCAGTAGCCGGACGACGGCCGTGATCCCATTGCCGCAACGACTACCATCTCTTTCGAGAAGTCGATTTCCGGCGGTGGTGGTACCCAACCGCCCGGTGGAACTCGGGCGGTTAACTGTTTCCAGAAATTACTCAATTCGTTGCGATTCTCAATAACCAGACGATGCGCATTGTCAGAGGGAAAATGTTAACCGGAGGGCGTGGGAACGGCCTGGTGCCGCCAAAGCGAAGAGGTAGAGAGGGCCCCGACATTTTCGGACCAGGTAACAACGTGATCGAAAGCGGCTTCCCGCGACATATGACCGGTGGCGTCGTTTGCGCAGCAAACCACGATGAGAGACTCGTTAGGACAGCGAAAGATATTAGAGCTAGTTTCATATCGCGACCTCCGATAAGAGCCTCCGCGGCTTTCAGTCGAACCATAATACGACAAGACCTGAACTTGATTCATCTCGGCTTTGCCTCAAAGTCATTCGACTCGAGTACTTCGGCTTTGTTGTCGGAGGAAAGCTCAAGATATTAAGGAACCACTGCAACTCACAGAACCGCTTGCGGTAGCCAGCGGATGCTAAGCTCAAGTGAGTTTAACCTCAGTCAATTAACCAGTTGCGCTGTGAAAAAACCATTGACGAGACGTTGATTGAGCTTGGCATCCGCTGGCTACCGCAAGCGGTTCTGTGAGTTGAGTTACTCCTGTCTCGGTAACACAGGTTGCAGCGAAGGACTTTTGGGGCAAAGCTATTCATCTTCGTTCCTTTTGCTCCTGGAGCTAGAGAGAGCGCTTTCGAGAATAAGACTGATCAATATGAGAGATATTTGAGGAACATCAGGACATCTTTGAGGAAAATCAGAGCGGGCGAGGAGTATTGTTGGATTAAGCGAAATAAGTTGCAACCAACTCAAAAGGAGAACAGCAAATGTTCTGGTCCCGACGGCATGAGTACGAACAAGCTGGCCTCAAGAGAACGTCCCGTCTCGCTCCGGCTCTGGCCTTTGTAATAATCATCCTGGCCGCTGGCCCTGGTAACGGCCAATCGAACCCTCCCACTTCGAGCTTTCGTGCTGGACAATCCATGTACATCGTTGCTTTTCGCCTCGCCAGCCAGTATCCCGTAATTCTGGATGAACCGGGTCTCGATCGGCAGCGAGATTACATAAATTACGACCTTGACGCTGAGCGGAAGGTCAGAAAAAGGATCGAGGAGTGGCAGTTCTTTAGAGTTGCAGAAAAACTGAGCCAAGCTGATTTCATCTTCCTGGTTAATTTAGATGAGAGTTCGATTGAGGGTCTGGCCATTCCATTTGAGGCTTATAGTCAGCATTTTAAGGAGAAGTTCGATCTGGATGCTTTGCGAGAAGCAGCATTTGGACGTTTTCTGATAGGCCCACTAAAACTGCCGACGCTTAGCCGGTTGAGTGACCGTTTGGTTAAGCAATTTCGGGAAAAGCTGACGAAGCCAACTCCATGAAGAGCTCACTCAATCAACCCAATTTCTGACCATGAAGACAATACCTAATCAATATTCACGCTTCGGTGCAGGGCAATGCCGCGGGCTTTCATGACTACGTCGTCATCAACTACCTCCAGCCCGGTATCCCAAGCACGTACTTCCTCCTCCGGTCTCCCAAGGGCCAAGGCGAGTTTTCCGTTGTCTGCATCGAAAGCCCGATCACGCAAATTGCGCAGGAGTTGGGCAGCTTTATGTTGCCCGGTGCCCCGGTCATCCACAGCGTTTTCGTCGCGAGGCCTCGTCTTTGGTCTCGAGAACAATAGGTATCCGACGGCCGCGCCCACACTGACGCAAGCGATGAGTGCGCCAAACCAGCGGTTGCGTAGTGTTTTACCAATCAGCGTTCGAAAGTTTTCAGTGGTCATTCTATTGCCCCTTTTTCTTTGCTAGCCGTCGAAATTCGTCCGTGGATATACTCCGAGTGCATTACTGCCTGATCGAAACGTACCCTTTCGATGCTCGGAAGCTGCTATCGCACGGCACTCGGCCACCGTTGTGCCTCTCGCTTCACTCGTATGATGGCCCGACGACAATTGACGCTCGAATCCGCAAAGCCGCGTCATGACCCAAGAATCGCGATTGAGTAATTAACAAAAAGCAGAACACCTTGCCGGCGAGTGTGTTATAGAAGGTTTGCTACAACCAATAACACCACCAACAAGGTGATCCGCGATGAGCAAACT
>Ga0187892_10000782_pt1 | contig 79992 bp, 71 predicted proteins | sample MA1701073metaG_FD_139345 | JGI IMG/M metagenome (GOLD analysis project Ga0187892, IMG submission 139345) | Bio-ooze microbial communities from a basaltic lava cave in the Kipuka Kanohina Cave System on the Island of Hawaii, USA - MA170107-3 metaG ... | reverse complement strand
GCCTCGTCGGTTGCAATCATGCCGCGTTTCCGCCTCGCTCCAACCTCGCCGCAAGCCGCTCCCAGAGCCGGTTTTCGCACCCCCAGCCCTACTCTTTTACCCACACGAATCCCCGATGACCCGTATTTTTTAACTGCCATTCAGCTTGAATGAATCGGTCGGCGCCCCGTGTTCGCGGAGCGCCATCGCACGAGGGCGCGATTGAAAACCCAGCTCAGCCTGACCGTGAACGGCGAAACCCACGAGGTGCTGGTGTCTGCGCACAAGACGCTGCTCGAGGTCCTCCGCGAGGATCTCGGGCTCACGGGAACCAAGCACGGCTGCGAGCTGGGGGAATGTGGGACCTGCACGGTCCTGGTGGACGGCGTGCCGGTGCTCGCGTGCCTGGCATTGCCGGTCGAGATGGAGGGACGGGCCATCACGAGCGTCGAAGGCATGGCGGCGGGCGGCGTGCTCCACCCGCTCCAGCAGGCTTTCGCCGAGCTGGGCGCCGCTCAGTGTGGGTACTGCACGCCGGGCATCCTGCTCACAGCCCAGGCGCTTCTCGAGGCGAGCCCGACCCCGACGCGGCAGCAAATCCGCGAGGCGCTGGCCGGCAACCTGTGCCGCTGTACCGGATACACGAAGATCCTCGACGCCGTCGAGCTGGCCGCGCTGCGCACGGGTGGGCGGCCCCCGGCGATGTCACCCTCGATGGGACGGAGCGGTTCATGAGTGTCCCGCCGAACGAACCGAGTTGGCCACGCTCGAGCGCGGTCTTCGCCCGCGCCGGCGAGGGGGAGAGGTCCAGAACGGGCGTCCAGCCCCCCTCCGGAATAGATGGAGGGAGAGTCGGACGGGGGGCGCAGCCCCCCGCGCGGGGCAAGCATGAGCTCGCCGTCATCGGCCGGCCGTTGCCCAAGATCGACGCATGGGCCAAGGTCACCGGCGAGACCCGCTACGCGGACGATCTCTTCCTGCCCCGCATGGCGTTCGGCAAGCTCCTGCGCAGCCCGCATTCGCACGCACGCATCACGCGCATCGACACCGCGCGGGCCCGGGCGCTGCCCGGTGTCTTTGCCGTCATCACCGGCCACGACCTGCCGCGCGTGAAGTTCGGGATCCTGCCCGTGTCGCAGGACGAGGAGGCGCTCTGCACCGAGAAGGTGCGGATGGTGGGCGACGCGGTGGCGGCGGTGGCGGCCGTTGACGAGGAGACGGCAGAGCGGGGATGCGAGCTGATCGACGTCGAGTACGCGCCCCTCCGGCCCCTCATGTCCATCCAGGAGTCGCTCGCGCACCCCGAGGTCCGGATCCACGAGTACGGCGACGGGCCCAACGTCCACAAGAACGTGTCCCTGCAGTTCGGCGACGTCGAGGCCGCATTCGCCGCCGCCGACCTGGTACGCGAGGACGTGTTCTTCTTCGAGGGCAACACGCACCTCCCGCTGGAGCAGCACGCGGCGGTGGCCCACTGGGGACCCGACGGTAAGCTGACGCTCTGGTCCTCGACCCAGACGCCGCACTACGTCCACCGCCTGCTCGCCAAGATCCTCGACGTGTCCGCTGCGCACGTGCGCGTCATCGCCGCTCCCGTGGGCGGCGGGTTCGGGGGCAAGCTCGATCCGTTCGCCCATGAGATCGCCGCCTGCAAGTTGTCGCAGCTCACCGGGCGGCCGGTGAAGATTGCGCTCACGCGCGAAGAGGTCTTCTACGTCCACCGCGGGCGCCATCCGGTTCTGATGTGGCTCAAGACAGGGTTCACCAGGCGCGGCGAGATCACGGGCTCGCACATCAAGACCTGGCTCGACGGCGGCGCCTACGGCTCCTACGGCGTGGCGTCGACCTTTTACACCGGCGTCATCAATCCGGTGACCTACCAGATGCCGGTCTACAAGTTCGAAGGCGCGCGGATCTTCACGAACAAGCCGCCCTGCGGCCCCAAGCGCGGCCACGGCACCCCGCAGCCCCGGTTCGCGCTGGAATGCCAGCTCGACAAGGCCGCCGAGCAGCTCGGGCTCGACCCCGCGGAGATGCGGCGGCAGATCCTCGCCGAGCCGTTCACCAAGACCGCCAACCATCTGACCGTGACGACGATCGGGTTGGGCGAGTGCATCGACAAGGTCGTGGAAGCGTCGGGCTGGCGGGAAAAGCGGCGCGCACTCGAGGGCCAGCGGGCGGGCCTCGGAGAGCGCGCGCTGGGCGGCGCGCAGTTGGGGAGCCGGAAGCGGGGGCTCGGCATCGGGTGCTCGGCATACATGACGGGAGCGGGAACGGCGATTTACTGGAATAACATGCCGCACTCCGGGGTCATCCTGCGCGCTGATCGCAGCGGTGGCGTGGCGATTCTGTGCGGCGCGACGGACATCGGTCAGGGCTCGGATTCGATCCTCGCCTATCTCCCGGCAGAGATCCTCGGCATCGATCCGAGCGACGTTCGGGTGCACCCGGCCGACACCGATCTCACTCCGGTCGACCTCGGCTCGTACTCGTCGCGGGTGACCCTGATGTGCGGCATGGCCGCGATCCAGGCCGCGGAGCGGCTGCGCGCCGTCATCGTCGAGGCGGTAGCGAGGAAGCTCGAGGTGGACCCGGGCCAGCTCGTCGCGCGCGATCGCAAGGTGGGCGTGCCGGACGACTGGGACCGCGCGGTTCCCTTCGCCGACGCGGTGGCCTTGGCCGAGGCGCGACATGGCGTGCTCGCGTTCCCCGGCTCATACGCGCCGCCGAAGCGGGCGGGGAAGTACAAGGGCGGCGGGGTCGGGCCCTCGCCCTGCTACTCGTACTCCGCGTGCGTGGTGGAGCTGTCGGTGGACGAGGAGAGCGGCGAGGTCGAGCTGCACGACGTCTGGATCGCCCACGATATCGGGCGTGCGCTCAACCCCCTGCTCGTCGAGGGCCAGGTCGAGGGGTCCATTTACATGGGGATCGGCGAGGCCCTGATGGAGGAGCAGGTTTTCCGTAAGGGGCTCCACAAGGCGCCGTCGATGCTCGACTACAAGAGCCCGACGACCCTGGAGACCCCCGACATCCACACGTTCCTCATCGAGACGGACGATCCCGAGGGTCCGTTCGGCGCCAAGGAAGCGGGGCAGGGACCGCTGCTGCCCGTCATCCCCGCCATCGCCAACGCGATCTATCACGCGGTCGGCGTCCGGCTCGACGAGATCCCGATCACACCCGACAAGATCCTGAAGGGCCTCGACCAGAAGCGCCAGGGCAAGCCGGCCCGCATCGGTCCCGACCGGATCCCGATCTTCACCTTCAAAGAGCCGGTCATCGTGGAGTCCGCCTTCGGCCAGCCGGCCGACCCGGTCGCCGTCCGGCCGTTCGCCGACAGTGGACGCGCGACGTGAACGGGCTCGCCCCGGATGTTTCTTCCTCACGCAGGCGAATCGCGGGTCCTGTCACGGGGACATGTTCCTCCCGGGCTCGCGCAACATATCCCCAGCGGGGCCCTTCCGCTGCGCGCGGGAGAAACATGTCCCCGAGCACCCGCGCGTTGGCGGCTGATCTTCCCGCCAACACTCCCCGTTCAGGTCGGACCCTGTTCGGAAAGTCGCTGGCATGCCGGCCAAGAGATCTGCGGGTGTATCGCCTGCTTCATCTCCGAGACGCCATCTCTTGTCGGGAGCCACTCCGCCGATGATGCGGCTTCCGCCCTTCACGTACCTGGCGCCGCGGACCGTTGCGGAGGCGGTACGGTACGTCGCCGACCACGGGCCCGACGCCATGGTGGTCGCCGGCGGGACCGACCTCTACCCGAACATGAAGCGCCGCCAGTTCGAGCCGAAGGTGCTCGTAGGACTGCGCGGCATCCGGGACCTCGACGGCGTGCGGGGGACGGCGGCCAACGGACTCACGATCGGCGCCGGCACGCGGCTCGCGACGGTCGCTTCCCACCCGGACGTGCTCGCCCACTACCCGGCCCTCGCGACGGCGGCCGGTCTCGTGTCGTCGCCCCAGCTCCGAAACATGGGGACCCTCGGCGGGAATGTGTGCGTCGACACCCGGTGCAACTACTACAACCAGTCGTACTCGTGGCGGAAGGCGATCGGCTTCTGCATGAAGAAGGACGGCGACATCTGCCTGGTGGCGCCGGCGAGCTCGCGCTGCTGGGCGGTGTCGTCGTCGGACACCGCGCCGGTGCTCTGGAGCCTCGGCGCGTCCGTGCGCGTCGTGGGCCCGGCCGGCGAGCGGATGCTCACCATGCGGGCGCTCTACCAGGACGACGGCATCGCGTATCTCGCCAAGCGCCCGGACGAGATCGTGACTGACCTCCATTTGCCCCCGGCGGACGGCTGGCAGTCCGTATACCTGAAGCTGCGGCGCCGCGGCTCATTCGACTTCCCGGTGCTCGGGGTGGCGGTGGCGGTCCGCCTGGAGGCCGGTGTCGTGGGCAAGGCGCGGATCGTGCTGGGCGCCGTGGCCTCCCAGCCCCGGGAGACGGCGGCCGCGGCGAACGCCCTCGTCGGTCAACGGCTGACCCACGAGCTGATCACTTGCGTGGCCGACCTCGCGGCCGTGCCGTCCAAGCCACTCGACAACACGGACTTCACCCATCCCTACCGGAAGAAGATGACCCGCGTCTTCGTCACGCGGGCCCTCCGGCGGATCGCCGCCCTCCCGGAGAGCGGCGCCACCAGCGAGGAGGTCGCGTGAGCGGGCCGCTCGGCCAGCGGATCAAGGCGCTCCGGCGAGAGCGCGAGCTCCAGCAGCGGCAGCTCGCGGAGAAGGCGGGAATCACCCCCAGCATGGTGTCCCAGATCGAGTCGGGACGCCTGACGCCGTCGTTGCACACACTCGGCAAGATTGCGGCGGCCCTGGGCGTGCCGATCGCCAGCCTGTTCGACGGCCAGGCGTCCGGCAGCATCCAGATCAGCCGCAAGAAGGACTATCCGGTGGTCTCCTTCGACGGCTCGTCCGAGCACTGGGCCGTCCTCGGCGCCGGCCTCTTCCAGGGCAAGATCCGCGCCGTGGTCTCCACGCTGGACGCTCGGGCCAAGGGGGTGGCCACCGACAAGGTCGTGATCCAGCCCGGGCAGATGAAGCTCTTCTACGTGCTCGACGGCAAGGTGGCCCTCAACTACAACGGCGCCCGCCATACGCTCGGGGCCGGCGACAGCGCGCTCCTCGACGGCGGCACGCCCCACAGCTGGGAGAATCTCGGCGCCCGCAAGGCCCAGGCCCTCTGGGTCATCCTCGGGTAGCCGCTCAGCGGAGGCGCTCCACCTTGTACATCAGCGGCTCGCCACGGCTGCTGAGTTCCCCCGGCACGACCTCGGCGTCGGGGGTGCATGATGGGCCGCGCTGGTCCGCGGGGGCTTCACGTCTTGGCTCACGGCGGACGCGACGTTCCCTCAGCAGCCGCTGCGATCTGTTGCTGTTTCTAACCTGTCAGTTTAAAATTCTCATTCGTGCGCTACCTTCGCCGAGAGCTGGAACCGCGCCTCAGTACGGCTGCCCGTAGCTTCCCGGCCGTTGTGCTCACCGGCCCGCGCCGCGCGGGTAAGACATGGCTACTGAGGCATCGCTTCCCCAAGGCCAGCTATCGCCTGTTCGAGGACCCCGACGTCGTGGCGCGCTTCCGGCACGACCCCCAGGGGTTTCTGGACGGCGTCACGTTGCCGGCCATCCTGGACGAGATCCAGAACGTCCCCGAGGTGTTCAACTTTGTCCGCGCCCGCATCGACCGGGCACCTCGCCGCGTGGGGCAGTGGTTTCTGACCGGCTCGCAGGACGCCGGGTTGATGCGTAACGTCACCGAATCGATGGCGGGGCGCGCCGCGGTGCTCCAGCTCATGCCTATGTCCGTCCGGGAAACTCCGAAGGTCAGCCTGCTGCGCGGCGGCTTCCCGGAGGTCTTGGCGCGTCCAGGGGCTGCGTCGCTCTGGTTCGGTTCCTACCTCCAGACCTATTTGGAGCGGGACGTCCGCGCCATCAGCGCCGTGCAGGATCTGGCTACTTTCCGCCGCTTCCTGTCGCTGCTGGCCACGCGGCACGGGCAGGTGCTCAACAAGTCCGACCTGGCCGCGCCGCTGGGCATGAGCGTTCCGGGGATCGGACGCTGGCTAGATATTCTGGAAACGACGGCGCAGATCCTGGTGGTGCCCCCCTGGTTCGAGAATCTCGGCAAACGGCTGATCAAATCGCCGAAGGTGTACGTCGCCGATTCCGGCCTTGCCTGCCATCTGCTGGGCATCGAGACCGCGGAAGAACTGGAGCGATCGCCGTTCTTGGGCCCGCTGTTCGAGGGCTTCATCGGTGCGGAGATTGCCAAGGTCCAGGTCAATACCGGCCGCCGGCGCGAGCTGTACTATTTCCGCGACCAGCAGGGGCTGGAAGTCGACTTCATGGTTCCCGGAAGGAGCGGCGCAGTCCGGCTCGTCGAAGCCAAGGCCTCGCGCACGGTGACGCCGAATATGGCCGCACCGATGCTGCGGCTCGCCGAGGCCCGCCGGAAGCGTCCGGGCCCACGCCGGTCCGTAGAGATGTTCCTGGTTCATCGGTCGCCGCGGTCGGGAGTCGCCTCGCGCGCCGTGGCGCCGGGTGTGCAGGCGCTCCCGTGGCAGGAGTTCCTCGCCGAGGCGCTTCCCTGACTGGGCCAAGCCCGGCCGGTCGTCGACCTTCGCTCTCGTGTGCTGTAGGGTGGCGGAGGATTGATCATGCCGACATCGCTCCGGGCAGCCGCCCTGGTATCATGCCGCGGTGGGTCCTCGTGAATAGCATCGAGATCAGCGGATGGACGGATGGTATGCCGCCGAAACGGCACGACCTGGTGCCGCTCGGCGTTCAGACGCGCCCGGCGCAGCGGCAGCTCGGCCGGGTCGATCGGGTCGACCTCCGCGTTGGCCGTATTCATAACGAGCGCCGGGACGGTCGCTGGCCCGGAAACAGGGCGTAGGATGGCGGGCATACGAGGCGCGCTCCCGCGCGACGTCAGAGTGATCAGCCTGATCGGCGCTGCCCACTTCTTCAGCCATTTCTTCCAGCTCACGCTTCCGCCGCTCTTCCCGCTGCTCAGGGACGAGCTTGGCGTGAGCTACGTGGTGCTCGGGCTGATGATGGGCGTGTTCTACGCTGCCTCGGGAATCGGCCAGACGGTTGCCGGCTTCCTGGTCGATCACCTCGGCGCGCGGCGCATCCTGCTCGGGGGCATGCTGCTGCTCGCGAGCGGGATCGGGCTCGCCGGTCTCAGCCCGTCGTACTGGATCCTCGTGCCGATTGTCCTTCTGGCCGGCCTCGGCAACAGCGTGTTCCACCCGGCCGACTATTCGATCCTCAACGCGTCGGTGACGCCACACCGGCTGGGCCGGGCCTACAGCGTCCATGGGATCCTCGGCATGCTCGGCTTCGCGACCGGCCCCCTCGTGATCGTCGTGCTGGCGGGCCTGCTCGGCTGGCGGACTGCGCTCATGACGGTCGGCGCGCTCGGCCTCGTGGGGGTCGCCTTCTTCGCGACCCAGGCCCAGGCGTTCAGCGGCGCGGATGCGGCGGCGCCGGCCGGAGCCCTCGGAAGGGCCGGCCGGACGCCAGATTTCCGGGTGCTCCTCGCCCCCGCCATCCTCATGGCGTTCGTCTTCTTTGCCCTCTACGCGTCGGCGTTCATCGGAATCCAGACGTTCGCGGTGGCGGCGATGGTCGCGCTCTACGACACCCCGCTCGCGCTGGCCACTGGAGCCCTCACCGCCTACCTCCTGGGAAGCGCTGGCGGCATCCTGATCGGCGGCTTCGTGGCGGACCGGGCCCGCCGCCCCGACCTCGTTGCCGCCGCCGGCATGCTGCTCTCCGCTGCGGTGACCCTGCTCGTGGCCAGCGCGGCGTTGCCGGCAGGCGCGCTCCCCGGGGCGATGGCGCTCGCCGGGCTGTTCGTCGGCGCGATCAACCCCTCGCGCGACCTCATCGTGCGCCAGGCGACGCCCGCCGGTGCCTCCGGCAGGGTCTACGGCTTCGTCTATTCAGGCCTCGACCTCGGCTCGTCGATCACGCCCCTGGTTTTCGGCTGGCTGCTTGACCACGGCCGGCCCCGCGCGGTCTTCGTCCTGGTCGCCGGGTTGCTCGTCCTCGCCATCATCACCGTGATGCGGGTGCGGGCGCGCGCGCCTTCGACGGCAATTTCGGCGCTGCACGCGCCGAACGGCACGATCCGCGGCGCCGTGCCGGCCGCCTCGGGCCGGCCGCAGATCACCGGGAGGACCCCATGAACAGAAAGCGCATTGGCATTCTCGTGTTCCCAGACGTCGAGGTGCTCGACTTCTGTGGTCCCTTCGAGGTCTTTTCCGTGACGCGCCTCGACGACGAGCGGCGGCGCGAGGAGCCGTCGCCCTTCGAGGTGCTCCTCGTGGCCGAGACGACGGATGTCGTCGTCGCCACCGGCGGCCTCAAGGTCGTTCCCGATCACACCCTCGAGACGTGCCCGCCGCTCGACATCCTGGTCGTCCCCGGCGGCTGGGGCACGCGCGCGGGGATCAAGAACCCGCGGCTCATCGACTGGATCCGCGCGCGGGCCCAGCAGGTGGAAACGCTCACCTCGGTCTGCACGGGCTCGATGCTGCTGGGCCAGGCCGGTCTGCTCGACGGACGGCACGCGACCACGCACTGGCGATCGCTCCCCTGGATGCGCGAGTCGTTTCCAGCCGTCACGGTCGAGGACAAGCTGCACGTGGTCGAGGACGGTCACGTGCTGACCTCCGCGGGCATCTCCGCCGGCATCGACATGGCGCTGCGCGTGGTCGCCCGCTACCACGGCGAGGCGGTGGCCCGGGACACCGCCCGCCAGATGGAGTACCGCTACGCCGACGACAACAGCCGGCGAGTGTGAGTCCCAGGCCTCGACAGTTCGCCGCGGGATGACGACTCCCCTGAGCGCGCTGACCGCCCAGCCTTGACAGGGCAGGGACGGTTCAGTATTTTTGAACCGGCGTTTAGCTTGACTGAATCCGCGCAGCGAGAGGGAGATGACCACACCAGCTGACTCACATCCTCCCGTCGACTTCCGCACGGACCCGTCGCGCTACCAGCACTGGACGCTCACGTTCGACGACCGCGTCGCCACCTTGGCCATGGACGTGCGTGAGGACGGCGGGCTCAGGCCGGGCTACGAGCTGAAGCTCAATTCGTACGACCTCGGGGTCGACATCGAGCTGTACGATGCCCTCCAGCGGCTGCGCTTCGAGCACCCCGAGACCGGCGCCGTCATTCTCACCTCCGCCAAGGAGCGCGTCTTCTGCGCGGGCGCCAACATCCGCATGCTCGGCCAGTCGACGCACGGCTGGAAGGTCAACTTCTGCAAGTTCACCAACGAGACGCGCAACGCCATGGAAGAGGCCACGGCCGAGTCGGGCCAGGTCTTCCTCACCGCGGTGAACGGGCCGTGCGCGGGGGGCGGCTACGAGCTGGCGCTCGCCACCGACTGGATCATCATGGCCGACGACGCGAACACGGCGGTCGCCCTGCCGGAACTGCCGCTCCTGGCCGTGCTGCCAGGCACGGGCGGCCTCACCCGGCTCGTCGACAAGCGGCACGTCCGTCGGGACCGCGCCGACTTCTTCTGCACCCTCGAGGAGGGGGTCAAGGGCCAGCGCGCCGTCGACTGGCGCCTCGTCGACGAGGTGGTGCCCCGCTCGAAACTCGACGAGACCGCGAAGCGGCGGGCCGCCGAGCGCGCCGCCCGCACCGACCGTCCGGCCTCGGCGCGCGGGATCGCGCTCGCGCCGATCGAGCGCACGATCGACGGCGACCGCATCGCCTACGGCACGCTGACGTGCGCCATCGATCGTCGGCAGCGCGCCGCGGAGATCACGGTGACCGCGCCGACCGCGTCGCCACCGGCCGACGCCGACGGCATCCACCGGCAGGGCGCCGCGTTCTGGCCCCTCGCCCTGGCGCGCGAGCTCGATGACCTGATCCTGCACCTGCGCACCAACGAGCCCGAGATCGGCCTGTGGGTGCTCAGGACCGCGGGCGACCCCGACCGCGTGGACGCCTACGACCGCCTGCTGGCCAACCACGCGGATCACTGGCTGGTCCGTGAAGTCCGGCTCTTCCTCAAGCGCACCCTGAAGCGGATCGACGTCTCCTCGCGCTCGGTCTTCGCGCTCATCGAGCCGGGCTCGTGCTTCTGCGGCACCCTGCTCGAGCTGGCGCTGGCCGCCGACCGCTCGTACATGCTGGCGGGGGACCGCGAGGGCGACGCTCGTCCGGCTCCGGCGGTGCGCCTGACGGCCATGAATTTCGGCGCCTATCCCATGCCGAACGGTCTCACTCGCCTCGCCAGCCGGTTCCTCGACGAGCCTGGACGGGTCGATGACCTCAAGGGCCGGATCGGCCAGGATCTCGAGGCAGCCGCCGCGGCCGACGCCGGCCTCGTTACCTTCACACCCGACGACATCGACTGGGACGACGAGGTGCGCATCGCCATCGAGGAGCGCCTCGCCTTCTCGCCGGACGCGCTGACGGGCATGGAGGCGTCGCTCCGTTTCGGCGGTCCCGAGACGCTCGAGACGAAGATCTTCGCGCGCCTGTCGGCCTGGCAGAACTGGATCTTCCAGCGCCCGAACGCGGTGGGGCCCGAGGGGGCGCTGTCGGTCTACGGGACGGGACAGCGCGGCGAGTTCGATCCAAGGAGAGTGTGATGTCCGGCATCGACTTCTCGGAGCGGATCCCGAACAACGTCAACCTCACCGAGAACCGCCGGCTGCAGCGGGCGCTCGAGGACTGGCAGCCGAAGTTCTTCCAGTGGTGGCGGGACGTGGGGCCGGACGGCTTCCAGACCCAGGACATCTACCTACGCACCGCGGTGAGCGTCGGCGCCCAGGGCTGGGCGCACTTCGACTGGGTGAAGATGCCCGAGTACCGCTGGGGGATCTTCCTCGCCGAGCCCGAGCCGGGCCGTCAGATCCCGTTCGGCGACCACCAGGGGGAGCCGGCGTGGCAGGAAGTCCCAGGCGAGCACCGCGGAACCCTGCGCCGCCTGATCGTCACCCAGGGCGACACCGAGCCTGCCTCCGTCGAGCAGCAGCGCCACCTCGGCCACACCTGCCCCTCCCTCTACGATCTCCGCAATCTCTTCCAGGTGAACGTGGAGGAGGGCCGGCACCTGTGGGCGATGGTGTACCTGCTCGACGCCTACTTCGGGCGGGATGGCCGCGAGGAGTCGGAAGCGTTGCTGCAACGCCATTCGGGCGACCGCGACCGGCCGCGCATCCTCGCCGCCTTCAACGAGCCGACGCCCGACTGGCTCAGCTTCTTCATGTTCACCTTCTTCACCGATCGCGACGGCAAGTACCAGCTGGCCAGTCTCGCCGAGAGCGGCTTCGATCCGCTCTCCCGCACGTGCCGCTTCATGCTGACGGAGGAAGCGCACCACATGTTCGTCGGCGAGACGGGCGTCGCGCGCGTCGTGCAGCGCACGTGCGAGCTGATGCGGGAGCACCGGACCGACGACGTCCGGAAGCTTGGCGCCATCGATCTCGCGACGATCCAGCGGTACATCAACTTCCACTTCTCGGTGTCGCTCGATCTCTTCGGCTCGGAGAGCTCCACGAACGCCGCGAACTTCTACCTGAACAGCCTGAAGGGGCGCTTCGAGGAGACGAAGAAGGCCGACGATCACCGGCTGAAGGAGGCGTGGTATCCGGTGGCCGGCCTCGACGGCGACCGCATCGCCGTCCGGGATGAGCCCGCCCTGCTGTCTCTCAACGAGCGATTGCGGGAGGACTACATCGCCGACTGCGCCCGCGGCGTCGCGCGCTGGAACCAGATCATCCAGCGGGCGGGGATCGAGGCCGAGCTCACGCTCCCCCACCGCGCGTTCCACCGGGGCATTGGCAACTTCGCAGAGGTGAGAGTCGCGCCGGATGGCCGAGTGGTGAGCCAGGCCGAGTGGGACGCCCGACACCGCGGGTGGCTGCCGACCGAGCCGGACCAGGCGTACCTGTCGAGCCTGATGGAGCCGGTCACCGAGCCGGGGAAGTTCGCGAACTGGATCGCGCCGCCCGCGCGCGGCATCAACGGCCAGCCGATCGACTTCGAGTACGTGCGCCTCGCGTGACGCCGCCAGCCAGCCAGCTCCTGTCGAGCCTCGTCCTGTGCGACACGTCGAGCCGCATCCCGCCGGAAGCGAAGCCAATCTGGGATCAGCGGATCACGACCGCCGAGACGAAGGGGATGGAGCCGCTGGTCCAGCCGACCGTCGAGCGGTGGTTCACGGCGGGGTTCCGCGCCAAGCACGTCGACGTCGTGGACCGGGTGCGGGCCATGGTCCGGACGACGCCCCCGCGCGGATACGTCGGGTGCTGCCATGCGATTGCCGCGCTCGACCTGACCGACCGGATCAGCGCGATCACGCTGCCGACGCTCGTGATTGTCGGTGAGGACGATCCCGGCACCCCGGTGGCAATGTCCGAGACGATCCAGCGACAGATCAAGGGCTCCGAGCTGGTCCTGCTGAAGTCGGCGGCGCACCTGTCGAACCTGGAGCAGCCGGAAGAGTTCAATCGTGCGCTGACTCCGTTCCTGGCGTGACTCGCGTGAGCCCGAGCCCGGCCGGCGGCCGGGCGGGGCGTGAATGAACAGCCGGTCGTCGTTTCTCACGTGGGTCGCATGTCGGCGCACGCGCCTGGCCGCCCTGGAGGCCTGAATGAATAGCCGGATCCCGCTCGCCGTCGCCATCCCCCAGACCGCCCTCGATGGACGGTTCGATCCGTCGTTCCTCAGGCAGTTCCTGTCGCGCGCCGAAGCGCTCGGCTTCTCGGGTGGTTGGGTGCTCGAGCAGATTCTAAGCGTCATCCCCATCCTGGAGCCGGTTGAGCTGCTCACCTACGCGGCCGCCGTCACCGAGCGGCTGCGCCTCGGCACGGCGGTGCTCCTCACTGGCGTGCGCAGTCCGGTCCACCTCGCGAAGAGCCTCGTCACGCTCGATCATCTGAGCGGAGGCAGGCTCGACGTCGGCGTCGGCCTCGGCGGGCGCCCCGACCTTTACCCCGCCACCGGGGTCCCGAGCCTGCGCCGCGCGGCGCGCTTCACAGAGGGACTCCGCCTGATGAAGCGCATCTGGACCGAGCCGCGCGTGACGTTCAAGGGCGAGTTCTGGAACCTCGAGGACGCCGCGTCGGAGCCGAAGCCGCTTCAGCGGCCGCATCCACCGCTCTGGTTCGGCGGCCATCATCCCAATGCGCTCAGGCGCGCGATCGAGATGGGCCACGGCTTCATCGGCGCCGGGTCCATTCCCGGCTCGCGGTTCGCCGAGCAAGTCCGTCAGTTGCAGACGATCCTCGCCGAGGTGGGACGCGACCCAAAGACGTTCCCCATTGGCAAGCGCGTCTACATGGCGATCGACACCGATCGGGCGCGGGCGGCTCGGCGCCTGGCCGAGTGGTTCGGCCTGTTCTATCGAAACGCCGAGCTCGCCGCGCAGGTCTGCGTCTGGGGTGAGCCGGGGGAGTGTGCTGACGGGCTCCGGGAGGTGATCGAAGGGGGCGCTCAGTTCCTGCTGCTCAATCCCGTGTTCGACGAGCTCGAGCACCTGGACCTGATCGCCTCCAAGGTTGGCCCGCGGCTGTAGCACGCGCGGCGCGATGCCGACGCGCCTGGCCGCGCTCCTCGTGCTGGCGGTCGCCGTCCTGGTCGGCTGCGGTGAGCGTGCGCCCGGTAGCGGGGTGACACTGGTCCTCAAGTACGCCCGCATCCTCGGGCCGGCCGATCCGTTCCCTGCACTCCTCGGCGAATTCGAGGCCGCGCACCCGGGCGTGAGGATCCGGGGCGAGGCGCTGCCCTGGTTGTCGGACGAGCAGCACCAGTTCTACGTGATCAACCTCGAGGGCCGGAGCCCCGGATTCGACGTGATGATGCTCGACGTCATCTGGGTGCCCGAGTTCGCGCGCGCCGGATGGCTGCTCGACCTGACGTCCCGGCTCCCACCCGGCGAGCTGGCGCCGTACTTCCCGAGCACGGTGGAGGCCGCCACGTTTGCGGGCCGGGTCTGGGCGCTGCCGTGGAACATGAATGTCGGTCTGCTCTACTACCGCTCGGACCTTCTCCAGAAGTACGGGCTCGCGCCGCCCGAGACGTACGCCGAGCTGACCGAGCAGGTGCACCGCGTCCGGGCGGGTGAGCGCAATCCGAAGCTCGACGGCTACCTCTTCCAGGGCAAGCAGTATGAGGGCATGGTCGTGAACGTGCTCGAGGCGTTCTGGGCGAGCGGGACGCGCCTCCTCGCCGCCGATGGGCGCGTCTTCCCCGAGCCCGAGCGAGCCGCCGGGGCGCTGGCCTTTCTCCGCCACCTCATCGAGACCGGTGTGAGCCCCGCATGGACGACCGCCGCCGACGAGGAGCTCTCCCGGCGGGCGTTCGGTGCCGGCCACGCGGTCTTCCTTCGCAACTGGCCGTACGCGATGGACCTGTTCGAGGCGCCGGACTCGCCCGTCCGCGGCAAGGTGGGCATCGCGCCCCTGCCGCGCCACGGACGCGGACCGCGCGGCGCGGGCTCCACCGGGGGCGCCCACCTCGGCGTGTCGCGCCGTACCCGGCATCCCGAGCTGGCGGTGGCGCTGGCCCGCTTCCTCACGAGCGAGCGCGCCCAGAAGCAGATGGCGCTCGCTGCGCTCTCGCCGACGCGCACCGCGCTCTACGACGATCCCGACCTCCAGCGCCGGCGCCCGTCGCTGCCGCAGATCCGCACGCTCATGCTCGCGGGGCAGCCGCGCCCGGTCACGCCCCACTACCTCTTGCTGTCGGCGACGCTCCAGCCGGAGTTCTCGGCGGCGCTGGCCGGCCTGAAACCGGCGCGACAGGCGATCGCCGACGGACGCGCGCGGCTCGACCACTTCCTCGGGGCGCTCCAATGAGCAGCGACGGGCGCCGCGCCCGCAGGCTGGGCGCGCTGATGGTGACGCCGACGCTGATCGCGCTCGGCGTGCTCACGGTATTCCCGGGGATCTGGGTCCTGTGGCTCTCGCTCCAGCACCGCCTGCCGATCTTTGGCGTTTCGCGGTTCGCGGGGCTGGACAACTACGCGTTCCTCGCCCGGGACCCGCGCTTCTGGAGCGCGGCGAGCACGACGGCGGTCTTCACGCTGGCGTCGGTGGCCCTCGAGCTCGGGCTGGGGCTCGCGGCAGCCCTGGCGCTCTCCCGCCAGCGTGGCGGCCGGCGCGTCGCGCTCTCGCTCCTGCTCCTGGCCTGGGCGATGCCGACGGTGGTGACGGCGAAGCTGTTCGAGTGGCTCTTTCACCCGACGGCGGGCCTCGTCAACGTGCTGCTCGGCGGGAGCGCGCTGAACTGGCTCGGTGACCCGCGCCTCGCGCTCCCGGCGGTGATCCTGGCCGACGTGTGGCGAACGATGCCCTTCGTGGCCCTCCTCTGCTACGCGCGCCTCCTGACCATTCCGGCGGAGCTCTACGAGGCGGCGCGGGTGGACGGCGCCGGCCCCCTCGCCATGCTCGGGCGCATCACGCTGCCGCTGCTCGGCCGTATCCTGCTGCTGGCGCTCCTCTTCCGGACGCTCGACGCGCTCCGGGCCTTCGATGTCATGTTCGTGCTGACGGGCGGCGGCCCCGCGGGCGCGACCGAGACCCTCACGGTCTACGCCTACCGGAGCCTCTTCCAGATGCTCCAGCTCGGTTTCGGCTCGGCGATCGGTGTCGTGGTCTTCGTGCTCGTCATGGCCGTCGCCTGGGCGTACCTGCGCCTCGGGCGTTCGACCTGGATGGCGGCGTGACGCGGGCAACGCGGAGAATGCTGGACGGCGTGACGGTGCTCGCGCTCGCCGCGTACGCGGTGCCGTTCTTCTGGCAGCTCCTGACGTCATTCAAGCCGGAGGCCGAGTTGCTGCGGCTCCCGCCCCTGCTGCCGAGCCGCGTGACGCTCGACCACTACCGCGTGGTGCTCGAGCAGAGCCTGATTCCGCAGGCGCTCGTGAACAGTCTCGGGATCGGCGCGCTCACGACCGCCCTCGCCCTCGGGCTCGGTCTCCCGGCCGCGTACGCCCTCGCGCGGGTGGCGGTGCCCGGCGCGGGCGCGCTGCTGCTCGCCATCGTCGCGTCGACCGCGTTCCCCCAGATCGCCACCGTGAGCCCCCTCTATCTGATCCTCCGGAGCCTCGACCTGCGCGACACGTGGACGGGGCTGGTCCTCGTGCACACCTCGTTCGCGCTGCCGCTGACGATCTGGCTCCTGACCGGATTCATTCGCGAGATCCCGATCGAGGCCGAGGAGGCCGCGGCCGTGGACGGCGCGGGGTTGCTCGGCGTGCTCCGGTGGGTCGTGGTGCCAATGCTGGCCCCGGGGCTCGCGTCGACCGCGCTGCTCACATTTCTCTTCAGCTGGAACGAGTTTCTCTTCGCGTACACGTTCACCGCGTCCGAGGCGAGCCGGACGGTGCCGGTGGCGCTCGCGCTCTTCCCCGGCGTCTACGAGGTCCCGTGGGGCGACATCGCCGCGGCCTCGATGCTGGCCAGCCTGCCCCCGGTGCTCATTGTCGTAGGGCTCCAGCGGTACCTCGTCCGCGGCCTGCTTGCGGGCTCGCTAAGGGAATAGCGAGGGGGCCGGATAGATCCAGGAAGGAGCAGGACGGTCGAACGCCGGATCGCCCCGTCATCTCTACCCTCCCTGCAGGTATCGGTGAGGGCGCTCCCCGGACGGCGAGTCCCAGCCAATCGAGAGTGCTGGGATTCTGGATACTTGGTCGACTCTCGCGTCAACGGGCACGGAACATGAAGAGCCCATGACGCATGAGCACGCCTCACACCGCGCCCGAACGGCCGTGAACGGGACGTCGTCACGCTATAGTGGACCGAAACACGAGAGGAGGCGCTGACCGATGAGAGGCTTCATCCTGTGCGCGGCGATCGCGGCAACGTTGAGCCTCGCCGCCGAGGTGCTGGCCGGCGTGCCGACCGATCGGGTGCTCGAGTACACGAATGCCGTCATCAAGGTCCTCGACGATCCGGCGCTCCAGAAGGGCGATCGCCGGCGCGAGCGTCGCGCCGCGGTCCGCCAGGTCGTGGCCGAGATCTTCGACTTGGAGGAGACCGCCAAGCGTGCCCTCGGCCCGCACTGGCAGTCCAGGACCGCCGGGGAGCGCGAGGAGTTCGTCAAGGCGTTCGGGGACCTCCTGGAGCGGACGTACATATCGAGGATCGACCAGTACGGAGGCGAGCGTGTGCGCGTCACCGACGAGAGGATCGATGGGGACCGGGCAGTCGTCCGCGGCCGGGTGATCACGCGAGCCGGCGACGAGGTTCCGGTCGAGGCTCGACTGCACCGCAAGGCTGACCAGTGGTACATCTACGATGTCACGGTGGCGAACGTCAGCCTGGTTGCGAACTACCGCTCCCAGTTCGACCGGATCATCCGGACCGGCTCCTACGGGGAGCTGATGCGACGCCTGCGAGACCTCAACGAGTCGCTCGATAAGAAAGGCTGACGTCCCAGCCGGGATCCTGAGGCGGACACGTCGTTCCCGCAGCCGGCATGCGGCGACCTCAGTACTCGGGTTCGTGAGTTCGCTCACGTATTTTCCTACGCCGCCGTGCGGCGAGAGCCCCCCCCGAGCCCGGCGGGCCCATCTCTGGAATACGTCACCGTAATTGCGAAACGGGGTGCTGAGGCCCGAGCAGGCCCGCCGCGCCCCGAGAAGGAAGCGTCCCCGAAGATCGCTACTGGCTCAGCGTGTCGACGGTCTGCTCCAGGAGCGTTTCAGCCGCGCGGGCTTCGAATGGGTTGGACGACCGCGTAACGCGCTCGAGCGCCTGTCGGGCCCTCAGCCCGTACGGCCTGGCGCGAGCGGGATCGCCCGCGTTCCTGAACGCCCGGTAGTAATCCACGGCCAGGAAGAACCGGACCTCGGCAGCTTTCTCGTGGCCAGGGTGGTCGCGCAGGAACCCTTCCTCGGCGGCGATCGCTCGAAGCAACGCGGGCAGGTCCGCGTTGACGAGCGCCGCGGGGTCGGGGCCGAGCGTACCGTGGAACGTCCGGGCAATCAGCCGGAACCTGGCATCTGCCGCGCGGGGGCCTGCCGGGGTGCGCCGCAGGTACTCCCGGTAGGCGGCGAGATCGTAGACGTATCGGCGCTCCCGCGGAGCGTAGCTCACCGCGATCGCGTGAACGGCGAGCTGTCTCAGGATCGCATCGGCAAGCACGCTGGTCTGCCCGTGGGCGATCACATCCTGGTTCAGCATGTCGACGAGAGTGTTGACCGCCTCACCGGCCTGGAAGAGGGCCTCGGCCTCACCATCACCACCACGGCCGCTGCTGCTCGCCGCGTGGTGCGTCGCGATGTCCCGGAGGATCTGCTGGGCGCGCTCCGGATCGAGCGCGACGTGAGCGACCGCGGTCCCGGCGGCGACCAGGAGCGCCATTCCCACGACGAGCCGACAGGCCAGCGCTGGCGCCCAGAGGGCCAGGCTCACCGCATCGACGCCCGGCTCTCGTAGTACTCGACGACCGCGGGATGCCACGGGATCGAGACGGCCGAGACGCTGCCTGTGTCCGCCCGAGGGGTCCGGAGCGGCTCGGATCCCGTCCAGTGGTCGGCGATGGCCTGCCCGATCTCGCGCGCCCGCGCGGGTGCGAAGTCATGCCGGCAGACGACCAAATGGTCGCCGACGGCGGCCAGTGCGCGGAGTGCCACCGCGCCGTCATCGGCGAAGGGGCCCGCCCCTCGGTGGAGCTCGTGCGCCTCGGCGCTCGACAGCAGGGCCACGTCGAGCTGCTGGCTACCCAGGAGCTTTGCGACCGAGCTCGGATCGGGGGCACGCGACATCATCGCGCGGCTCTCCGGCAGGTGAGTCGCCAGGAGGCTGGCGAGCTGGCGAGCCATGACGACGGCTGGCGCGTCCGCCGCGCTGACCACGATGATGAGCCGGCTCTTCCGGAAGACCTGCCACTGGCGGTAGGGCGAATGGCCCATCAGGCCGAGTGAGGCGGCGGCAACGCCCGCGAGCTGGAGGAGTCGACGGCGGTCGAGGGCTCGAGTCCTCGTCGGGAGAGGCGTCACGGTCACGTCATCCCGGCAGGACACAGCAGCCATCCGCCTGCAGCGTTCGCGTGCTCGTCCCTGTGCGACCGGCATCCGTTTCTATCTCGTCGTCGCAAGCACTCAGCCTCCCCTTCGGCGGTGGCTCGACCGGGGCAGTCTCGCATCGAGCATGCATCAGCGGCCCGCGGAGTGTGCCGCCGGCCGCTGATGCGGCTCCACTACTTGAAGACGCCGAGGTCAAGGATGGCCGAGACGGCGAAATTGGGCACGTCCACCAGGTTACCGATCCTGAGATCCACGGCGACGCTCGCGAGGCAGTACGCTTGCTCGCGGCTCAGGCCCTTGTTCTTCACGAGCCAGTCGACCATCTGGATGAGGGCATCTCGGGCGGCGAGGGTCACGTCCTCCGAGAGATTCGTCAAGGGCCCGAGCTTCTGGCCATCGAGGTATTGGTGGGTCGGCGGCACCGTTCCGGCCTTCTTGAGGGGGAAGCCGACGGTCGCGTAAAACGCGCTCGGCTCGAGCTGCTTCAGCTCGTCGCCGCCCTCGAAGTGCGGCTGCTTCACGAAGGCGCCGAGGCCCTTGCGAACCTCGACCTTCACGGTGACGGTCGCGGCCATCTCGATCGCGGTGCCTGACACCTCGCCGTCACCCTGGGCATAGTGGACGTCGCCGATCGACAGCAAGCAGCCCTTGACGAAACACGGCACGAGCAGCACCGTGCCCTTCACCATCTGCTTGATGTCCATGTTGCCGCCGTTCTCGCGCGGCGGGATGGTCCGGAGGCACCGGTCCTTGTGGGTCCCGTTCGGACCGCAGACGCCTACGGGGAGCGCGTCCTTGGGCTCCGGCGGCAACACCACGCCGCCGGCCGCCGCCAGCGCGAACTCGCGCTGGAACCACGCGTCGGCCTCGGCCGGACCGGGAGCCACGCCCACCGTCCCCATGAAGCCGTTGAACCGGATCCGGACGCCCGGCATGTCCGGCGACGTCGCCTCGAGGCGGTTCAGGGCCCAGCGCACGATGAACGGGTTGGGGAAGAGATCGCGCAGGAATCCGAAGCCGGGAACGATGACCGTGAACCCGAAGGGGTCCGGCTCGATGTCGACCAAGGTGACGGCGAGGACGTCGCCAACCTCGGCGCCATTGACGAAGAGCGGCCCGGTGAGCGGGTGGACCAGATTCAGGTTGGCTGAGGGGACGTCGGCCGACGCGGAGCTCATGGTGAACGGTCCGTCGAGCGCGTCTCGCGTCCCGAAGACGGCCAGATCGCCCGGGTCCGCGGTCGCCGCCGGCTTGATGGCGGGATGCCACCGGTTATGGCAGTTGGGGTCGTTGACGCAGCGGGCCCCGGACTTGGGGATCGTCACCGTCTTGGCGGCGACCGTGTCGAGGCCGACAGCGACGACGAGCGACAGCGAGAGCAGCACTCCCACCCCGGTCTTGCGCATCTCTTGGTCTCCTCTCGATTGGCCGATGGATGTTGTGAACGCCTCCTGCGAACCCGCCCTGGGCCCCGCTACCCGCAGGGTACGCCTATGATCGCGATGCGCGGGCCCTTGTCAAGGGGGCACTGCAGCTCTGGTCTGGGAGGACGCCGATGACGCTGGGTGGTGTGATCTTCCTCGCTCTGCTGGCCCTGCTGGTCATCTTCGCCATCAGCCTCTACAACCGTCTGGTCGGGCTCGGGCAGCGGTCGGAGGAGGCGTGGTCGGGTATCGATGTCCAGCTCAAGCGCCGGGCCGATCTCGTCCCGAACCTCGTCGAGACGGTGAAAGGCTACGCGGCCCACGAGCAGTCGACGCTGGATCAGGTCATCCGCGCCCGCGGCGCCGCCGTGTCCGCCACGACACCCGAGACGCGGGCCCGAGCCGAGAACCAGCTCACCGACGCGCTCCGCCAGCTCTTCGTGCTGGCCGAGGCCTACCCCGACCTGAAAGCCGACGCCAACTACCGAAGCTCCAGCAATCCCTCAGCGGCATCGAGGAGGCGATCCAGGACTCGCGCCGGTACTACAACGCGGTCGTCCGGGACCTCAACACGGCCGTCGAGAGCTTTCCGTCGAACGTGGTCGCCTCGCTCGGCCGGTTCGTCAAGCGGCAGTACTTCGAGATCGACCGTCCCGAGGACCGGCACGTGCCCCAGGTATCCTTCGGCGGCTAGCAGGCTGCTGAAAAAGGCCCGTCTGCTTCGTTGGCGCCCTCGGCCGCACGCTCAACGTCCAGGGAGTACGCCTCGCGTGCGGCCTTCGGCGCCGCTCCGCTATTCTCGGATTCAGGGGCTCGGCTGGCCTCCGGCTGCGCCTCGCACTGCCACGCATCCGGACCTTTTTGAGCAGCCTGCGGAGTTTTTCAGCAGCCGGCTAGACCTCTCGGGCGAGGGCTTCCCCTTCCCACCGTCGTGGCCATGCGAGGCGTGATCGCCGCCGTGCTCGTGGTCGGGCTCGGGGCCATCCCGGGTCGCGCCGAGGGGCGCGGGTTCGCGATCGACCGCTTCGCGGCGACGATCCGGATCAACCCCGACTCGAGCTTGTCGGTTCGCGAGGACATCACCTTCGAGTTCGTGGGCCGTCACACCGGCATCTACCGGACCATTCCGGTGCGGGAGTTCCGCCGCGGCCTCGAGTGGACCCTCCGGCTGGAAGAGATCCACGCCTGGGACGAGCAGGGCCGGTCCCTCCGCACCGAGGTGTCGTACCCGCAGCACTACGTCCAGATCAAGGCCTGGGTGTCCGGCGCGATCAACTCGCGCCGGACCGTGACGCTCGGCTACCGTGTGCGCCGCGGGCTCCTGGCCGGGGACGACGGCGACGAGCTGTACTGGAACGTGACCGGCACCGAATGGGACGTTCCGATCAAGGCCGCCGAGGCGTATGTCGCGATCCCGGGGACAATCTCCCCTGATCTGGTCCGTGTGGTCGCGTACGCCGGGTCCCGCGGCGGCCGGCAGCGAGACTCCGCCATCGACTGGTCGGGCCCCGTCTTGATGGTCCGCGCCACCCGGCCCCTCGGGCCTCGCGAGGGCCTGACGCTCTCGGTGAGCTGGCCACGCGGTCACACCACGCGCCCGTCGGCCACGCGCGAGGCCTGGTGGCAGGCGGTCGACAACTGGCCGCTCGGACTCCCGATCCTCGCGCTCGGGCTGATGTTCGTCGCGTGGCGCCGCTACGGCCGCGATCCGGCCTCCCGCCGATCGATCATGGCCCTCTACGAGCCGCCGCGGGGGCTGGTCCCGGCCGAGGGCAGCGCGTTGCTCGACCATCAGATCGAGCCGCGCGACGTCGTGGCGACGATCGTCGACCTGGCCGTCCGCGGCTATCTGCATCTCAGCAAGGTCACGACCGCGTTCGGCGAGCCCGACTTCCTCTTCAAGCGGACGAAGCTCGTGTACGAGCCCGGGGAGCTGAAGCCGCTCGAGATCTACATCCTCATCAAGCTCTTCGGCATGGACTGGCGCCTGAACTTTCGGCTCCTGTCCGAGGTCCGGCAACACTTTGGTGACACCTTCCCTGCCATTCGGGACCGCGTCTTCCAGACGCTGATCGCGGATGGTCTCTATCCCACCTCGCCCCGCGTGGTGCGGGCGCTCTGGGCGGGGGCCGGCGCCCTCATTGTGGGGCTCGCGGCCGTTCTCGGCTTGCGCGATCCGGCCGGCTTCGGAGCGTTCACCTGGGAGCTTCCGCTGGGCCTGGCCGTGAGCGGCCTGGTCGTCATCGCGATGGCCTGGGTGATGCCCCGGCGGACCTGGCGCGGCGTCTACCAGCGGGTGCGGCTGCTTGGGTTCCGCGAGTTCCTCGAGCGCGCCGAGAAGGACCGCCTCGAGCGCCTGCCGCCCGACACGCTGCACAAGTGGCTGCCATGGGCGATGGCCCTCGGCGTGACCGAGCGCTGGCTGATCCACTTTCAGGGACTGACCGTTGAGCCACCGGTCTGGTACACGGGCGACGGACCCTTCACGCTCGCCACCTATGGGCGCGACCTCGTTACCTTCAGCCAACGCACGCAGGAAGCCATCCTGAGCCCCGGCCGCGGCGACGCCGTGGTCGGCGCCGGCTCAGGGGGTGGCGTGGATAGCTCCAGCGGGACCTCAGGCTTCTCGGGCGGCTCGTCTGGCGGCGGCCTCGGCGGCGGTGGCGGCGGGACGTTCTGATCCTCCCCGCTCAGTCTGCTTGGACCGTGGGCGGGTGCCGTTTCCGCCGAAGCTGAGGGCTCGTATCGGTCTACGTGAACGCGCCACTTGGCACGCTCAGGGCTGCCAGGTGCGCGCCTCGATCAGGGCGCGAGCCCAGAGAGCGTCATCGCCGGTGGTCGTGATGCCGATCAGCGCTCCTGCGGCAGCAGCTCCATCCCGCCGTGCTCGCCGCCGATGAACGTGTTGGGCTTGAGGAACATGGCCAGGACCAGGGCCCCGTGCGGCGCGCGCGCCACGTGCCGGTTACCGGTCGGGCGCCAGACGTAGTCGCCGGCCTTCACCTCGCCCTCATCGTCGACGATGCTGCCCTCGAGCACGTAGGTCTGCTCGATCTCGACGTGCTCGTGGAGCGGCAGAACCGCCCCGGGTTCCCACCGGAAGAGGGCGGTCAGCAGGCCCGTCTCCTTGTCCTCGAGCAGGACCTTCATGTCGACGCCGCGGCAGGGCGTCGGCTTCCAGGGGATGGCATCGACGGTGACGAAGCGCGACGCGAGCGGATGCAACGATTCCTGACCTGGAAGTTCCGGGGTGACAGCCGCCATGCGCTCTTCTCCTCTTCCGTGAGGCCACGACCTATCGCGACCGATCCCGGTTGCTCCGGGTACCCGGGATTCTCTCACAGCCTCGAGGGATAGCCGCCGCCCGGGTTGCGCAGCCCCGGGGAGACATGGGACACTCCGCGACGAATTGACATCGCACCCGAACCCGGTTTCTGCCCAGCCCCGCCGGCGGTTCCTGCTCGTGGGGCTCACCGGCGGGATCGCGACCGGGAAGAGCACCGTCTCCGCGATGCTGGAGGCCCTCGGCTGCGTCGTCATCGATGCAGACCAGCTCGCCCGCGAGGTCGTGGAGCCGGGACGGCCGGCCTACCAGGAGATCGTCGAGGCATTCGGCCCACGTGTGCTCCAGCTCGATCGGTCCATCGACCGCAAGGCGCTGGGCGCCATCGTGTTCACCGACGTTGCGGCGCGACGGCGCCTCGAGGCGATCACGCATCCCCGGATCCGGGAGGGGCTGGCCGCCCGGCTGGCGGAGCTGGAGGCGAGCGGCTTCGAGGGGATCGTGATCTTCGACGCACCGGTCATGATCGAGAGCGGGAACCATCGGACCGTGGACCGGCTCGTGGTCGTGGTCGCCGACGAGGCCGCCCAGCTCGAGCGCCAGCGCCGGCGCGATGGAACGAGCGACGAGGACGCGATCCGGCGGGTTCGGAGCCAGATGCCGCTCGCCGAGAAAGCGAAGCTGGCGGACCACGTGATCGACAACTCTGGCGACCTGACCGCGACCCAGGCGCGCGTGGCCGAGGTGCATCGAGCGCTGCTGGCCGACCTGGATGCCCGCCGGCGGTAGGCGCCGCGCCCTCGGCCAGCACTTTCTCCGTGATCCGGCTATCGTGGCGGCGATCGTGGATCTCGTCGCGCCGACCGCCGCGGACCTCGTACTGGAGATCGGTCCGGGTCAGGGCGCGCTGACCCCGCTCCTGGCGGCCCGGGCCGGGCGGTTCCTCGCCATCGAGATCGATCCCGCGCTGGCGGCACGGCTCCAGGATCGATTCGACGTGCGCGTGGCCGACGCGCGGACTTTCGACTACCGGACGCTCGTGGCTCCCGGGGGGCGTGTCCTCGCCGTCGGCAATCTTCCGTACAGTGTGGCCAAGCCCATTCTCCTCAGCCTCGACGCGGCGCGCGACGTGATCGCCGAGATGGCGCTGATGCTGCAGAAGGAGGTGGCCGAGCGGCTCGCGGCCGGGCCGGGGGGGCGGTCGTACGGGAGCCTCTCGGTGCTGACGCAGCTCTCCTGGGAGGTCCGTCTCGCGCTGCGGGTTCCGCCAGGCGCCTTTCGCCCACCGCCGCTGGTCGACTCGGCGGTCGTGCACATGCGAGCGCGCCCCGGGCCCGCTGTCGTCGTCGGGGATGAGCGGCACTTCCGGAGGATCGTGCTCGCCGCGTTCGGCCAGCGCCGGAAGGCGCTGGCCAACGCGCTGGCCGCGGGGCTCCACGTGCCGGTCACGACGGCGCGCGAGCGCTTGCTCCGGGCGGGCATCGATCCTGGCCGTCGTGCGGAGACGCTGACTCTGGCCGAGATCGCCCGCCTCGCTGCCGAGTGCTAGCATCAATCAGATCATGCAAGGCGACGCCGAGCGTTCCGTCTTCGAGAGCGCCCCAACGGCCCCGCGCCTCTCGCCACTCCGGCCTCGCCCGGCGCAGCCCGCCGGCGCTATCCGACTCGGCGGGATGAGGAAAGGCGCGCAGGCTGCCCAAAAGGGCCCAGTTGCGTGGCAGTGCGAGGCGAGCCGCAGGCGAGCCGCAGCCCCGATTCCGAAATCGTGCGAGGCGCAGCCCGACGTTCGAGCTGAGCCCCGCCCGCGAGCCCGAGGCGAGCGCGGCGCGAGGCGAGACCCGAGTGAATCGAGCCGAGCTGACCGAGCCAACGCCGGCAGTTCGAGCGGAGCGCCGGCCGCGAGCATTCTGCGAGCGCGGCGCGACGCGAGTCCCGAGTCAGATGGGCCTTCTTCAGCAGCCGGCTCGAGGCCGCTCGGAGGGGGCTGCCGAGTCCCCCGGAGAGGCTGATGGTTCCTGCCGTTCGGCTCATCCCGCTCGGCGGCCTCGGCGAGATCGGCTTGAACATGCTGCTCGTCGAGAGCGGCGACGATCTCATCGCCGTCGATTGCGGCCTCATGTTCCCCGACGACGAGATGCCCGGCATCGACTACGTGATTCCCGATTTCTCCTATCTGCTCGGCAAGCGTGAGGGGTTCCGCGGCGTCGTTCTGACCCACGCTCACGAGGACCACGTCGGCGCCCTCGCCTACCTCTTGCGGGAGGCCGCGGTGCCCGTCTACGGCACGGTGCTGACGCTGGCGCTCGCTTCCGAGCGCCTGCGCGAGCTGGGCGTGCTCGACGGGGCGCGCCTCGTACCGTTCAAGCCGCGCGACCAGATCGAGCTTGGCCCGTTCCGGATCGAGCCGATCCGCGTCACGCACTCGGTGGCGGACGGGATCGGGCTCGCGATCGACACTCCGGCCGGCACTCTCGTCCACACCGGCGACTTCCGGCTGGATCCACGGCCGATCGACGGCCAGACACCGGATTACACGCGGTTCAGGGAGCTGGGCGACCACGGCGTGCTCGCGCTCTGTTCCGACTCGACCAACGTGGACCGTCCCGGGCATACGCCCTCGGAGTCCGAGGTGGGCCCGGCGCTGGCCACGCGCTTCGAGGGCGCCCGGGGACGCATCATCATTGCCACGTTCGCCTCGCACGTCCATCGGATCCAGCAGGTGCTCGACCTGACCGTCCGCTACGGCCGGACGGCGGCGCTGCTGGGTATGAGTATGGAAAAGAACGTGCGGATCGCCTCCGAGCTGGGCTACCTCAAGGTCCCGCACGGCGCGCTGGCGTCGCTCGAGGCCGTGGCCGGCCTTCCGCGGCGGCGTCAGGTGATCGTCTCGACCGGAAGCCAGGGGGAGCCGAACTCGGCCCTCGCGCTGCTCGCCGCCCGCGAGCACAAGTACCTCGAGGTCGAGCCCGGCGACCTGATCGTCATCTCGGCCCGCAAGATCCCGGGCAACGAGCGCACCGTGGGGCGCGTGATCAACGCGCTCCTGCGCTTGGGCGCCGAGGTGCTGTCCGAGGACAACGCGTTCGTCCACGTCTCGGGCCACGCCAGCCAGGAGGATCTCAAGCTGATGCTGGCCATGACGCGGCCGAGGTACTTCGTGCCGGTGCACGGCGAGTACCGCCATCTGCTCTCACACGCGCGCCTGGCCCGGAGTGCCGGCATTCCGGACGACCGGGTTTTCCTGCTCGAGGACGGGCTCGGGCTCGAGCTCAGCCACGACGCCGCCCGCATCGTGGGGCGGTACCCCGCGGCCCGGGTGCTCGTCGATGGCAAGGGTGTCGGCGACGTCGGCGCGGTCGTCCTGCGCGACCGCCAGCTGCTCGCCCAGGACGGGATCGTCGTCGTGTCGCTCGTGGTCGACCCATCCGGAACCGTCATCGCGGGGCCGGACATCGCGTCCCGGGGATGGGTGTATATGAAGGAGTCGGCGGAGCTGGTGGAAGAGGTCAAGGCGGCCGTCAGCACGGCACTGGCCGATCGGGATCCCGGCGTCCCGTTCGACCGGGAGCGGGTCGAGGCCCTGGTGAAAGGCGCGGTCCGGCGGTTCATCACCCAGCGGTTCCAGCGGAAGCCCGTCGTCCTCCCGCTGATCCTCGCAGCGGACCTGGATCATATTTCTTCCGGGTTGCCCGGGGATGGGGTCATCCTCGACCCGGAAGCAACTGCCAGTGATGGGGACGCTTGACAAGCCGGGAGTGAAGCGATGGCGGGCCTCGCGTGCGGCCGCCCGCCCGCAGGGGCGCTGGGTCCGCGAGGTACGGGGGATCCTCGCCCTCGCAATCGCCGGGTTCGGGCTGCTCTCGCTGGCGACCTTCGATCCGACTCTCCACTACCTCGATCAGCTCAGCCCGGTCGGCCCGGTCGGCTCCTGGCTCGGCTGGATGACCTTCCGGCTGCTGGGTTTTGCCGGGTTCATCCTGCCGCTGCTGCTGGCGGTCTACGGCGTCGGGGCGTTCGTCCAGCCCCGCGTCGACCGCGGCGCGAGCGCGCTCGGCGGCATGGCGCTCCTGGTCCTGGGCACGACCGGTGTGCTGGCGCTGCTCTCTGACACTCTCGCCGAGTTCCGCCTCCATCGGGGCGGGCTCGTGGGATGGGCGGTCGCCGAGGGGCTGCGGCACACTGTCGGTGGGGTCGGGACGTGGCTCGTGCTCGTGACCGCGCTCGCGATCAGCCTACTCGTGCTGACCCAGGCGTCCTACAGCGCGCTCGGCCGCAAGCTCGCGCAGCGGATCGCGGCCCTGCGGCGGCGGGAGCCGCCGATCGGGCCGGCCGTGCAGCGGGAGCTTCCGCTCTTCGATCAGGCCCCGCCCGCAGCTGGACCCCCGCCGACGATCGTGATGGAGCCCGGGCGGTCCCGGCAGAGCCTCGCGGCGAGCGGGCTCGCGTGGCAGGAAACGTTCGACTTCGGGACCGGCGGCCCGCAGTCGTTCCAGCTTCCGCCCGTCGGGCTCTTGCAGGTCCCCACCGCCACCGAGCTGCGCGTGACGCGCGAGGCGCTCCAGGAGAAGGCGGAGATCCTCCGCCGCAAGCTCCAGGATTTCGAGGTCGAGGGGCGCATCGTGCAGGTGAACCCGGGACCAGTGATCACCGCGTACGAGTTCGAGCCCGCGCCCGGCGTCAAGGTGAGCCAGGTCGTCAACCTGGCGGACGACCTCGCGCTGTCCATGAAGACGGCGAGCGTTCGCATCGTGGGGCCGATTCCCGGCCGCGGGACCGTGGCAGTCGAGGTCCCGAACGCGGAATCCGCCACCGTTTATCTGCGGGAGGTCTTGATCTCGCCTGCGTTCGTGGAGTCGAAGGGACGGCTGCCCCTCGCGCTCGGGAAGGACGTGACGGGTCAGCCCGTCGTCGGCGATCTGGCCGCGATGCCGCACCTCCTCATCGCGGGCGCGACGGGGTCGGGCAAGTCGGTCGGGCTCAACACGATGATCTGCTCGATCCTTTACAAGTCCACGCCGGCCGACGTCCGCTTCCTGATGATCGACCCCAAGCGGCTCGAGCTGGGCGTGTACGAGGGGATCCCGCACCTCCTGGCTCCGGTCGTCACCGATGCCAAAGAAGCGTCGGCCCGGCTCCGGTGGATCGTCGGCAAGATGGACGAGCGGTACAAGCTTCTGCAGCAGAAGCAGGTGCGGAACATCGACGGCTACAACCGAGTCGCGGCGGTCGAGGAGAAGCTCCCGTTCTGGGTCGTCGTGGTCGACGAGCTGGCGGACCTCATGATGGTCTCCGCGGGGGACGTCCAGACGTCGCTCGTGCGGCTGGCCCAGATCGCCCGGGCCGTCGGCATCCACCTGATCGTCGCGACGCAGCGCCCCTCGGTCGACGTGGTCACCGGCCTGATCAAGGCCAACTTCCCGACCCGGATCGCGTACCAGGTGGCGTCGAAGGTCGACTCACGAACAGTGCTCGACGGCAACGGTGCTGAGCAGCTCCTCGGCCGCGGCGACATGATCTTCGTGCCGCCGGGGGCAGCCCGGCAGATGCGCGTCCACGGCTGCTGGGTCTCCGACGAGGAGGTGAAGACGATCTGCGAGTTCCTCCGCACGCAGGGGACCGCCGTGTACGAGGAGGTCGTGCTTCCGCCCGACGACGCCGAGTCCGGCGATGCGACGGGAGTCGAGCGCGACGATATCTATTGGGACGCGGTGCACCTGGTGATCGGCCAGCGCCAAGCGTCGATTTCCTTCTTGCAGCGTCGCCTTCGCCTAGGCTACCCGAAGGCGGCCCGATTCATCGATATGATGGAGCAGGACCGGGTCATCGGACCGGGCGAAGGCGCGAAACCGCGTGAGGTCCTGGTCGGCCCCGAGTACCTCGCCAAGCGAGGAAAGCTGACATGAGAGAGCACATCGAGAAATTGATGGCGCCGGTCCCGTGCCGGGGGTTGGTGTCCGGGCGCTGGCGGGTGATCTGCCGGCCGTCGATCGTCGGGGCGGTGCTGGCGCTCTCGTCCCTGCTGCTGGCGGCCGCCGACGCCGACACGACGCTCGATGCGGTGATCGGGCAGATCGAGGCGCGGTATGCCAAGCTCGACGATCTCAAGGCGTCGTTCGACCAGACCGCCTTCAACAAGAGCCTCAACCAGGCGACTCCGGCCCAGGGCGCCGTGTACCTGAAGAAGGGCGGCAAGATGCGCTGGGAGTACTCGACACCGACGCCCCAGCAGATCGTCTCCGACGGCAAGACCATCTGGGTCTACACGCCGGAGCTGAAGCAGGTGAACGTGGGCGAGGCCCCCCGCGTGCTGGCCGGCCCCGCCGGCAGCTTCCTGGCCGGCCTGGGCAAGCTCCGGACGCACTTCAGCGTGAAGTTCAAGGACCCGGCGAAGAAGACCGACGCCGCGGGCAACTATGTCCTCGACCTCAAGCCGAGGAAGCCCGAGCCCTCGCTGAGCCGGCTGATCATCTCCGTGGATCCGCGCGACTACCTGGTTCGCACCGCCGAAGTCTTCGATCAGTTCGACAACACGGTGACGATGACGTTCACCAAGATCGCCCCCAATTCCGGTCTGTCCGACCGACTGTTCGCATTCGTCCCGCCCGAGGGCGTGTCGACGATCCCGTTCGACGCGGGGCGGTAGAGCTTCGACCCGAGTCATGGGGCCTTTTTTCGGCGGCTCGCTAGGGTAGGATGGCGGTATGGCTGCGGCAGAGAACTCCTTTGATGTCGTCTGCAAGATCGAGATGCAGGAAGTCGTCAACGCGGTCGATCAGGCCCGGCGCGAGGTCGAGACCCGCTACGACCTGAAGGGGAGCAAGAGCGAGATCCGGCACGAGAAGACGGAGATCACGCTGCTGGCTCCCGACGACATGAAGCTTCGGGCGCTCGTCGACATCCTCCAGTCGAAGCTCCACCGGCGAGGCGTGCCGCTCAAGGCGCTGACATACGGTACCCCGGAGTCGGGGGCGGGTGGCATCCTGCGCCAGACGATCACGCTCCAGCAGGGGATCCCGATCGAGAAAGCCCGGGAGATCGTCCGCCTGATCAAGGACACCAAGCTCAGGGTCCAGGCGTCGATCCAGGCCGACCAGGTGCGCGTCTCGGGAAAGAATCGCGACGACCTCCAGTCCGTGATCGCGCTGCTCCGGGACAAGGACCTCGGCATTGCGCTCCAGTTCACGAACTACCGGAATACCTAGCAGGCTGCTGAAAAAGGCCCATCTGCTTCGTTGGCGCCCTCGGCCGCACGCTCAACGTACGGGGAGTACGCCTCGCGCGCGGCCCTCGGGCGCCGCCTCGCAGCTGGACCTTTTTGAGCAGCCTGCGAGTTTTTCAGCAACCTGCTCGAGGCCTCTGACGAAGGTGGCCTCTTCCGAGCCCCCGGCGAGCCGGAGGGCGTGATCCCGGCCGGTGTTCGAGAGGCCGGCGGTGCCCGGCGGAAGGGCTCGCGGTTACTGGCCCTCGAGCATTCGTTTGAGGTTGTCGAGGCCGGTCTTGTAGACGACCTCGATCAACTTGATCGCCGAGGCGTCGTCCTCGCCGGCCGGGGGCGTGTCGGCGGGGTTCTTCCGCTTGAAAGTCCCCGTCCACTTTATGGCGGCCGCCGCTGACCCGGGCGTGACGCTCAGCGTCGAGAGATAGTCAGCCAGCGGCAGCGGCGACTCGATGATCCGGTAGGTAAAAGTCAGATCGGCGTCGCTGTACTCGAGGAGCTCTTCCGTGAAGGTGGGACCGTCCTTGACGGTCAGCGCACGGACCGCGCCGACCTTGCCGTTGGCACCGCTCACCAGCGACGACTTGGCGAAGAGTGGATGCCAGCTCGCGAGTCCGTCGAAGCTCTTGATCCGGGCCCAGATCTCGGTGGCCGCGGCCTGGATCGTGACCGTCTCGGTGACCTGGAGGGGCATTCGCGAGTCCGCCCATGCCGCGAGCGGGAGGGCGACGAGCATGGCGATGAGCAGTGCAGACAGGCTTCTCATGCAACTCCTCCTCGAGGACGCCACCCCTGAGTGTTAGGACGGTGCCTCACGCGTCGCTCGACGGTGCAAGCGGCCGGCGAGTGTCGGCGCGGAGTATAGGCCAGGCCCGAGCAGTTCGGCAAGGACGAGCCCGGTTCCCCACTGGAGGCCGGCGCGGCGGGGGGTGTCCATCGCCTGCGCCTGGCCCTTGCCCGGCAGGGGCCCCGGGGCCGCGTATAATCTGAGCGTCGATGCGGGTCCACCTTACCACGCTAGGCTGCCCAAAGAACCAGGTTGACTCCGAGCTGATGCTCGGCATGCTCGCCGCGGCCGGCTTTCCGCTCGCCGAGCGCGCGGAGGACGCCGACTGCCTGATCGTGAACACGTGCGCCTTCATCGACCGCGCCCGTGAGGAGTCGGTGAATACGATCCTCGAGCTGGCCCAGCTCAAGGACACCGGCCGGTGCCGGTCGCTGATCGTCACCGGCTGCCTGACCCAGCGGTACGGTCGGGAGATCCTCGCGGAGATGCCGGAGGTCGACGCGATCCTCGGCACCTCCGCGCTGGATCGGATCGTCGACCTGGTGCGACACGCGGCCGGCCGCCAGGACTGGGCGACGTCGGCGCCTCCTGGTTATCTGTACGACGCGACGACACCGCGGGTCCTCACCGCCGGCGTCCCGTACGCGTACGTGAAGATCGCCGAGGGCTGCGACATGGGCTGCACGTTCTGCGCGATCCCGCAGTTTCGAGGCAAGCACCGGAGCCGCCCACTGGCCGACATCGTCACGGAGGTCGAGGGGCTCGGGCAGCGGGGTGTCAAGGAGGCGATCCTCGTGTCCCAGGATACGCTCGCCTACGGCAAGGATCGGCCCGGCGAGGGCGACGTCGGCGACCTCCTGCTGGCTCTCTCCGAGACCGGGATGGACTGGATCCGGCCGATGTATCTGCACCCGGCCCATGTCAACGACCGACTGGTCGACAAGCTCGTCCGCGCGCGCATCGTCCCGTACCTGGACATGCCCGTTCAGCACGCGGACGACGGAATCCTGCGCGCGATGCGGCGGGCGGTGACCGCGCGACGGATGCGGGAGATCATCGACCAGCTTCGGGCGGCGATCCCCGGCCTCACGCTTCGCACGTCGGTTCTGGTCGGCTTCCCGGGTGAGACCGAGGACGCCTTCCAGCGACTGCTCGACTTCATCGAGGAGATCCGCTTCGAGCGGCTCGGCGTGTTTACGTACTCGCCCGAGGACGGCACGCCGGCGCTGGCGATGGCGGACCAGATCCCCCGGGAGATCGCCGAGGAGCGGGCGGCGCTCGCGCAGGAGTGCCAGGATCGGATCGCGTTCGAGGCCGCGAAGTCGCTCCAGGGAACCGTCCAGGAGGTGCTGGTGGACGGACCGAGCGGGGATCCCGCCTTCGGGTGCGAGGGGCGGCTGGCCGGACAGGCGCCCGAGATCGATGGGGTCGTCTACCTTCGCGGTGGGGGATTCGGGCCCGGCCGGTTCGAGCGCGTCCGGGTCACCGAGGTCGAAGGCTACGAGCTGGTAGCCGAACGGGTCGACTGAACCTCCAGCGGCTGCCGCGTCAACGGTTCCTGGACCGACTGGCGACCGCCATTGCCACTGCGTGCGGCGCCGGGTATGCGCCGGTCGCGCCGGGCACGGTCGGCAGCGCGGCGGCCGTCGTCGTGCTCCTGCTGCTTCCCGGCTCGGTGGCCGCGCGTGTGGCGTTCTTCGGGCTCGTGACGCTGGCGGGCGCCGTCGCCGCGGACCGGGTGGAGCGCGCGGCCGGTAGGAAGGATCCCGGAGTCATCGTCATCGACGAGGTGGCGGGCATGACGCTGTCGGTGCTCTGGCTCCCGCTCACGCCGGCGGTGCTGGCGGCCGCGTTCGTCCTGTTCCGCGTCTTCGACGTGATCAAGCCGTTCCCCGCGGACCGGAGCCAGGCGCTCCCCGGAGGGCTCGGCGTGATGATGGATGACCTCATCGCCGGACTCTATGTCCTGCTGATCCTGACCGGTGTACGCGCCTGGGTCGGAGTCCCGGCGTGAGCGGAGCGCTCGTGGTCACCGTGAGCCCCGCTCAGCTTGCCAGCGGGGTCGATCCGCCGGGAGACGCCACGGTGCGCGCTCTGCTCGCGGCCGGCATCCCGGTCGCGTCGCGCCAGGTCGTCGACCCGGATGACGCCGCGCTCGAAGCCGCGCTCAGGCACGCGGTCGAGGCCTATCCGTTCGTGGTCGTGCTGGCGGGCACCGGAGGCTCGGACGGCGACATCATCCGGCGGACGCTGGCCCGGGTGACCTCGACGCGGCTTGTCCTGAACGAGCGGCTGCTTCACGCCCTCGAGGAGACGTATCGCCAGCTGGACCGCGCGATGCCACGCCGGGCGGAGCGCCTGGCGCTGCTGCCCCAAGGCGCCACGCCGTGGTGTGTCTCGTCGGGCGAGCCCGGTTGGCTCCTCGACACGCCGGCGGCCGCGGTGGCCGTCCTTCCAATTGGAGGCCCCGCGCTCGCCGGTCTGCTCGAATCGCACCTGATCCCCTGCGCGAGAGAGCGGTTCCGGGGGAACGACGTGGTGCTGGTGCGCACACTCCGCACGGTTGGAGCCAGTCCGGCGGACCTGGACGAGCGGCTGGCGTCCCTTCTGGGCAGGGAGGCCGACACGCCAGTCGCCACGATCCCGGTGGGCGACGAAGTCTGGGTGAGACTCCGGGCCCGCGGTCCGTCACGCGTGCTCGCGGCGGAGACGCTCGCGCAGGTCGAGGCCGAGGTGCGTGCGCGCCTCGGTCCGGATTGTTACGGAAGCGACGACGACACACTCGAGGCCGTGGTGGGTCCGCTGCTGCTCGACCGCGGGTTCATGCTCGCCGTCGCCGAGTCCTGTACGGGCGGACTGGTCGGCCATCGGATCACGAACATCTCGGGATCGTCGCGCTACTTCGAGCGCGGGGTGATGGTGTACTCGAACCGGGCGAAGCACGAACTGCTGGGCGTCCCCGAGAGTATCTTGCGGGCCCACGGTGCGGTCAGCACGGCCTGCGCCGAAGCAATGGCCCGCGGCGTGTGCACGCTGGCCAAGACATCGTGCGGACTGGCGATCACCGGCATCGCCGGCCCCGACGGCGGCTCCGTCGCCAAGCCCGTCGGCACCGTGTTCATCGGGCTCGCGGTCGAGGAGACGGTCCTGGCCTCCCGGTTCCTGTTTGCCGGGAACCGGGAGGCGGTCAAGTGGCAGGCGTCCCAGATGGCGCTCGACCTGCTGCGGCGCGCGCTTCTCGCGCGCGCGAGCTGAGGGGTGGGTGGCGCCAGGGGACCGGGACCCATCGCGGGTTCGGTCGTTCGTGGCGGTTCTCATCGACGATGCGACGCGCGCGGCGCTCGCGACCCAGGTCGAGATCCTTCGCCGCGCGGCGCCGCGCGTGGTGTGGGTGGCGCCCGAGAACCTGCATCTGACTCTCAAGTTCCTGGGCGCGGTCGACCAGGTGCTGCTCGAGCCGATCGCCCACGGATTGCGCGAGGCACTCTCCGGCGCGTCGGCGTTCGACATCCAGGTCGTCGGTCTCGGCGTGTTCCCCGCCGCGACCCGCCCGCGGGTCGTGTGGGCCGGCGTGACGGCGGGCCGCCCGCACCTCACGGAGCTGGCCGCCCGGGTACAGACGGCGGTGGCTCCGTTCGGCTTCGCGCCTGAGAATCGCCCGTTCTCGGGGCATCTCACGCTCGGTCGCGTGCGGGAGCCCCGCCGTGACGACCGGCTCTCGTCGCTTATCGATGACAGCGCCGGCCGTGTGTTCGGCACCGTCCGCGTGGTCGCGGTTTCGCTGATGAAGAGCGTGCTGGCGCCCAGTGGTGCGCGCTACTCGGAAATGACCCGCATCTCGCTGGGCGGTCCGAAGAGCTCGTAGCCCTCACGCCTGCGGGAGTCGGGAGGATTCGCCGTCCGTCGAGTGCTCAGCGGAGCACGCGGGCCCCCAACCGCGACTGCGGTCATCCTTCGACCGTCTCATTGACCATCGATGCCGTGGCCACCCCGCACACACCACCCCCGGGCAATGACATCCTTGGGATCGGTGTCCACAAAGCCATCGCCAAACCGCACAACGAACACCTCACTTGAGATGCTGGGAACCAGGGTCGCCGACCAGAACTTCAACACCGCTTCGTCGAGGACGAAGGGGTGGCCAGGAGGCAAGGTAGGGCCAGGAGATACCGTCGGGTCCACCAGGCTGGCCAACTCCTCAATCGTCGGGAGACGCCACCCCTTCCGGCCATTCACGTCCTTGTCAAAGCAGGTGAAAATCGCAGTGTCCCACAGGAGGGTGAATGTCTCCGGCGAGCGCTCCCAGACGAGCTGCGTCTCCTTGTCCAGGACCGCTTCGTCGTTGAAGGCCCGCAGCACCTCAAATCGCGCCCGCGCATTGTTGATCTTGCGGTCCCAGCTCCGGAGGTCGATCGCCTCGGCCGTTCCGGCGCAGGCGACGAGGGCCGCGAGTCCCAGCATGATTGCCCAAGCGCAGTTTCTCTGGCTTCGGCGACTGAGTCTGGCCGCTCTGCGCGCTGGTGTGACGAGGTGGCTACGTGCGCTCATGGTCGCTCCTCCGGGTGACGTCGTTCACCGCGGCCGCGCTTGTCCGTCCAATGGAGTGGGGCGGGTGTCATCGCAACCCGGTCGGTCAAGTGGAAGCTAGGAGTGGGCCGCGAAGGCTCACCGCGACTCTCAACGGCTCTAATTCGTGAGCGGACTCTAGCGCCGGGTCTGTCTTCTTGTCAACCAGAAAGGGCTCAGAGCGGCCCACGCGTAATAGACAGTTCGGGGCGTTCGAACCATGACTGATTCTCTGGGGTTGTGTGCTCCCGGAGCAGGTCGAACCTACCGGAGGCAACCGACCTGAGAGAAGGGAGGGTGGATTTCGTTCCGCGCGAACCTCGAGAAGAAGTGCTTCATTGTCTTGGCAGTTGGACTTCGCGTCGAGGACGGAGGGGCCACGACCGCGAGGCGGCCGTGAGGGCGGCCGGGTGTCTCCGTCGTTGGACATTGACGGGCTCGGGCCGCCCGATCAGACTGGGACGACGCGTTCGTTGACTTTCGCGGGTCCGGTTCCTAGAATGCTCATAACTTCCTGTCAGATCGAACATTTTGGGCCTTCCCCTGAGGGCTGGAGGAGCACATGGCCGAGGTGAAGAACGACCGGCGGCAGGCGCTGGACCTGGCGATCTCCCAGATCGAGCGGCAGTTCGGCAAGGGCGCCATCATGAAGCTCGGCGCGCGGGGCGGGCTCGACGAGATCGGCATCATCCCCACGGGCGCGATCTCGCTCGATTCCGCGCTCGGCATCGGCGGGATCCCGCGGGGCCGCGTCACGGAGATCTACGGCCCGGAGTCGTCGGGCAAGACGACGCTGTCGCTCCACATCATCGCCGAGGCCCAGCTGCTCGGCGGGATCGCGGCCTTCATCGACGCCGAGCACGCGCTCGACCCGATCTACGCGAAGGCGCTCGGCGTCAACATCGACGAGCTGCTGATCTCGCAGCCCGACACCGGGGAGCAAGCGCTGGAGATCGCGGAGGCGCTGGTCCGCTCGAACGCGGTCGACGCGATCGTCATCGACTCGGTGGCGGCGTTGGTGCCGCGCGCGGAGCTGGACGGCGACATGGGCGACTCGCTGCCCGGCCTCCAAGCGCGCCTGATGTCCCAGGCGCTGCGCAAGCTCACCGCGGCCATCTCACGCTCCGGCACCTCCGTGATCTTCATCAACCAGATCCGCGAGAAGATCGGCGTGATGTTCGGGTGCTTCCACTATGGCGCTCGAGTGCTGCTCGCCGACGGCGGAAGCGAGAAGATCGGAAAGATCGTGAACCAGCGTCGGTCGGTCGAGGTGCTTTCCTACGACCCGAAGACCGGAACGATCGAGCCGCGGCGTGTCGTCAACTGGTTCAATAATGGGCGAGCGGATCACTTTCTCCAGTTCGAGGTGGAGGGGGGGCCGTCCGGGCGCCGGCGATTTGCGGCGACCGAAAATCACGTTATTCTGACCCCTCGCGGTTCGGCGCGGGCGGGCAGCTTGATGGCCGGCGACGAGGTGCTGGTCTGCGTCAAGGACTACGCGCTGACCGACGACCAGATGCAGGTGCTGCTCGGAGGCGGCTTGCGCGACGGGTCGATCCGTCGGACGGGAACCTACTCCGCGCACTTCCGCGTCGGACACGGTGAGCGGCAAGCGGAGTACCTCCAATGGAAGCACTGGATGCTGGAGCCGTTCTCGCGTCCTATCAAGCCGGTCGGGCGAGGCCGGGGCTTCGATACCCTCGCCATGCCCTCCTTGGCTGCTCTTCGCGCCGAGCTGTATGAGGCGGAGGCAGGCCGGACGGTAACCAACGCCGTGCTCGATCGCCTCGATCCCCGCGGAATCGCCGTGTGGTATGGCGATGATGGCACGTTTTCCGGATCGTACGCGCGCTGGAGCAAGGGCAAGGCCGTCCTCTACAACACGTCCTTGAGGGCAGATGCTCGCCAGCGCGTCCTGACCGCGTTCCAGCGGCTCGGCGTCGGGCGGCCCCGCGATGACGGTCGCGGCTTCTGCTTCAGCTCCGAGCAGACCGCTCGGCTGCACGCCCTGGTCGCTCCGTACCTGCATCCGGCAATCGATTACAAGCTCCATCCGACGGAGCGCGGGAAGTTCGCCTGGCAGCCGGACCTGCGCGACGCTCACCTGAATGGTACCCGCCTGGCGAGCCGGGCCAGGCTGCGCGCCGTTCCGGGCCGAATCCTGAAGCGGTACGTCAAGCCGCCCACCCGAGCCACCCACCGCTTCGATCTCGAGGTGGAGGGACACCACACGTACCTGGTCGACGGCGTCGTCGTGCACAATTCCCCGGAGACCACCACGGGCGGGCGGGCGCTGAAGTTCTATGCCTCGGTGCGCCTCGACGTGCGGCGCCAGGACGCGATCAAGCAGGGGACGGAGTCGATCGGTGTCCGTACCAAGGTCAAGGTGGTGAAGAACAAGCTGGCGCCCCCCTTCCGCGAGGCCGAGTTCGACGTGATCTACGGGGAGGGCATCTCGAAGGCGGGCGCGGTGCTCGACACCGCCGTCGAGCAGAGTTTGGTCGAGAAGTCCGGCACCTGGTACACCTATAAGGGAGAGCGCATCGGCCAGGGTCGAGAGAACGCCAAGCGGTACCTCCAGGAAAACCCCAAGGTTCTGGTGGATCTGGAAATGAAGGTGCGGGAGGGGCTCGGGCTGCGCCCGAGCGCCGCGCCGGCGAAGTAGGGGGAACCCCAGAAGGGCGGAGGAGATGGACTTCGACGGATTCCTCGACGCGGCGGTCGCGCGGGGCGCCTCCGACGTGCACCTGAAGGCGAATGCCCATCCCGTCCTGCGCGTCCATGGTCATCTCGAGGTCCACGACGACCTGAGCGTCATCACCCGGGAGGAGATGGACGCCCTGGCCCGCCAGCTGGTCGGCGAGAAGCGATACGCTCAGCTCCGGGAGGGCAAGGAGATCGACTTCGCGCACACCCGTCCCGGCAAGGGGCGCTTCCGTGTCAACCTGTTCCTCTCCAAGGCGGACATCCGCATGGTGCTGCGGGTCATCCCCAACAAGATCCCTCGGTTCGAGGAGCTGTACCTGCCGCCCGTGCTGGAGAAGCTCGCGCTGGAGCGCCGCGGCCTGCTCCTGGTGACGGGCATCACGGGATCCGGCAAGTCCACGACCCTTGCGGCCATGATCGACTACATGAACCGCTACCGGAACGACCACATCATCACCATCGAGGACCCGATCGAGTTCACCCACGACGATAAGAAGTGCGTCGTGAGCCAGCGCGAGATGGGAGCGGACTCCGTGTCGTTCGGCACGGCGCTGCGGGCGGCCCTCCGGCAGGACCCGGACGTCATCCTGGTGGGTGAGATGCGGGACGCCGAAACGATGGAGGTCGCGTTGCACGCGGCCGAGACAGGCCACCTCGTCCTATCGACCCTCCACACGCTGAACGCGACAGAGACGGTGAACCGCATCATCGGGACGTTCCCGCCGCACCAGGAGGGCCAGATCCGGATGCAGCTTGCCTCGGTGCTCCAGGGCATCATCTCCCAGCGCCTCATCGTCCGGGCGGATGTGGAGGGCCGGGTGGCGGCCGTCGAGATCCTGGTTGGCACCGGCATCATTCGGGACAGCATCCGTGAGGCCAACCGGACGATGCAGATCCCCTCGATCATGGCGGCCGGGACGTCGCAGTACGGAATGCAGACCTTCGATCAATCGCTGCTCTCACTCTACCGCCAGGGGATGGTCACCTACGAGACGGCCCGCGAAGCCGCCTCGAATCCGGACGATTTCGACCTGAAGGTGAAGGGCGTGTTCTCGGCCAGCGAGATGACCTTCGAGACCGGCCCCAAGGAGGCGGAGGAGCCGAGGGAGCCAGTCGGCGCCGGCGGCGTCGCCGCCAAAGCGTCGGCGCCCGTCACGCCCGCGGCGCGCCCCGAACCTCCTGGCGCCACCAGCAGCTTCTTCAGGCGCCCCTGACGGCCCGGCCCGCCCACCGCGTCCTCGACGCGACGCGGGCCCGAGCCGTCGCGCTCGACCTGCTCGCCCGCAAGCCCTGGACCCGGCGTGATCTCGGCGACCGCCTCCGCCGCCGCGGCGCTCCCGCCGACATCGTGGCTCCGCTGCTGACGGACCTCGAAGTCCGGGGATACCTCGATGACGCGCAGTTCGCCCGCGCCTGGGCCGAGTCGCGCTCGCGGAGCCGGGGCGCTGGCCCGGGCCGGCTCCGAGCGGAGCTTCGCGCCCGAGGCGTCGAGGCCGGCCTGATCGAGGCGGCGATCCAGGAGACCTTCGGTGACCCCGCGACCGTGGCCGCCAGCGCCTTGGCCGTCGCCACGAGACGGCTCGAGATCCTGAAGACACGCAGGCCGGAGCGCGTGGCGGCCCGCCTGCGCGACTACCTCCTCCGCCGGGGATATGCGGCTGGCATCGTGGCCGCGGTCGTGCGTACACTGTGCGGGCCGGCCGGAGGGGAACTGGCTGACGGCGAGCCATGACCATGCATAGAGCAGGCGACCAGATCCGCGAGGCGTTTCTCGACTTCTTCGAGCGTAAGGGACATACCCGCGTCCGCTCGTCGTCGCTCGTCCCGGGCGACGATCCCACCCTCCTCTTCACCAACGCGGGCATGGTCCAGTTCAAGGGCGTGTTTCTCGGCGAGGAGCGCCGGGAGTACAGCCGCGCGACGACTGCGCAGAAGTGCGTGCGGGCGGGGGGCAAGCACAACGACCTGGAGAACGTCGGCCGCACGGCCCGGCACCACACCTTCTTCGAGATGCTCGGCAACTTCTCGTTCGGCGACTACTTCAAGGCCGATGCGATCGCCTTCGCCTGGGAGCTCCTCACCGGCGACTTCGCCCTCGATCCGCGTCGGCTCTGCGCCACCGTCTTCACCGACGACGACGACGCGTTCGCCCTGTGGAAGAAGATCGCCGGGTTCAGCGAGGAGCGCGTCCTCCGGCTCGGCGAGAAGGACAACTTCTGGGCGATGGGGGACACCGGGCCCTGCGGCCCCTGCTCCGAGATCCACTTCCACCAGGGCGATCACCTGCCGTGCGCGGAGGTGGAGGCCGGGCGACGGTGCCTCGGACCCGCCTGCGAGTGCGACCGCTGGCTCGAGATCTGGAACTTGGTCTTCATGCAGTTCAACCGCGATGCGAGCGGCGCCCTGACGCCGCTGCCCAAGCCGTCGATCGATACCGGCATGGGGCTCGAGCGTGTCGCCGCGGTCCTCCAGGGCACGTACTCGAACTTCGACACCGATCTCCTGCGCCCGCTGATCGACCGCACGTCCGCGCTCGTCGGCACGCCGTACGGCGCGCGCGGTGCGGACGACGTCTCGATGCGCGTGATCGCCGATCACGCCCGGGCAACGACGTTCCTGATCGCCGACGGCGTGACGCCGTCGAACGAGTGGCGCGGCTACGTGCTCCGGCGGATCATGCGCCGGGCCATGCGCCACGGGCGGATCCTGGGTGTTCACGAGCCGTTCCTCTGGAGGACCGTCGAATGGGTCGCCGAGCTGATGGCCGGCGCCTACCCGGAGCTGTCAACCGAAATGCCGCGCGTGGTCGGGGTTGTGCGAGAAGAAGAGGAGCGCTTCGCCGACACGCTCGACGCCGGAATGGCGAGGATCGCCGAGTACATGGCGGCGGTCGGCGGGGCCGGTGCTCGCCAGTCGGCGGGGACGGCACAGCCGCCAGTGACCGAGGCCCCCCCCGCGACCGCGACCGGCGCAGCCGGGACAGGCCCGGCCGACGCGGTCCAGGCGCCGGACACCGAGCCGATCGTCAGCCCAGCGACTGCCCGTGGAGGGAACGCGGCCGGCGGCATCGAGCTGCCGTCACCAGCGCCCGAGGTCGACGGTCGCTTCCTGTTCACGCTGTACGATACCTACGGCTTCCCCAGGGATCTCGCGGAAGAAATCTTCCGGGACGCGGGGTGGCACGTCACCGCGAACACCGACGCCCAGTGGGAAGCGGACATGGGCCGCCAGGTGGAGCGCTCCCGCGCCGGCGCCACGTTCGGCGAGGGTTCCGCCGGCCAGATGTCGGTGCTCGAGCTGCTGGGCGGAGTGCCGGAGACGGAGTTCCTCGGATATGACTCGCTCTCGGCCCCGGCCCGCATCCTCGCCATGGTGGTCGAGGGCCGTCGGAAGCGGGAGCTCACCGAGGGCGAAGAGGCCGAGATCATTCTCGACCGCACGCCGTGCTACGCCGAGTCCGGCGGCCAGCAGGGCGACACCGGGACCATCACGGGGCGGCAGGGCCAGGCGAGGATCGTGGACACGGTGAAGCGGGGGACCGGGTTCTTCGCGCACCGAGTGAAGGTGATTGGCGGCGGCTTGCGTGAGGGCGAGGACGTGGCGGTGTCGGTCGACTCGCCGCGTCGCCTGGGACTGGCCCTCCATCACACCGGGACCCACCTGCTGCATGCTGCGCTGCGACGGGTGGTCGGCACGCACGCGACCCAGGCGGGCTCCCTCGTCGCGCCCGACCGGCTGCGGTTCGACTTCAGCCACGGACAGCAGGTGAAGGACCGCGAGATCGAGGAGATCGAAGCCCTGGTCAACGAGAAGATTCGCGATAACGTCGTCGTCGATCCCTTCTGGACCGAGCTGGACGCCGCGCTCAAGATGGGCGCCATCGCGATGTTCGGCGAGAAGTACGGTCACCGGGTCCGCGTCGTCAAGATCGGCGACTTCTCGACCGAGCTGTGCGGCGGGACTCACCTTGACCAGACGGGGCAAATCGGCCTCTTCAAGGTGACGGCGGAGGGGGCGGTGGCGTCGGGCGTCCGCCGGATCGAAGCCGTGACTGGCGGCACCGCGCTCCAGCACGTGGGTCAGCAGGAGGAGGCACTCCGCGAGGCGGCGGAGCTGCTCAAGATCGCGCCGATCGACGTGCCGAGACGCCTCCGCAAGCTCCTGGACGACCAGCGAGCGCTGGAGAAGCAGCTCGCCGAGCTCGAGGTCCGGCTCGCGCGGGCGCGCGCGGCCGAGCTGGTCTCGTCGGCGCGCCAGGTCAACGGCGTTGCAGTGCTAGCGGCGCGGGTCGATGGCCTCGACCCCGAGGCCCTGCGTGCTGTCGTCGACACGCTGCGCGACCGGCTGGGCTCCGGGGTGCTGTGCCTGGGAAGCGTCGTCGACGGGAAGATCAACCTGGTGGCGGCGGTGACCAGGGATCTGACCAAGCGCTTCCACGCGGGCAAGCTGGTCCAGGAAGTCGCCAAGGTCACCGGCGGCGGTGGCGGCGGCCGGCCTGACCTCGCCCAGGCGGGCGGGAAGGACCCTGCGAAGCTCGACCAGGCGCTCGCGCTCGTCTACGACCTGGTGACCAGGACGCCGGCCTGACCCGGTAGGGCAGGATCCACAACAACCCACGTCCGGTCTTCGTCCGGACCCATCGAGCGAGGAGATGAGCATGGCGATCAAGCCTGGCGACCGGCTTCCCGACGGCACCTTGACCGAGATGGTCGGCACCGAGCGGCCCGGCTGCACGGTGGGGCCGAACGCGTTCTCGGTCGCCGACCTCACCCGGGGCAAGCGCATCGTGATCTTCGGCCTGCCCGGCGCTTTCACGCCGACGTGCTCGGCCAAGCACGTGCCGGGCTACGTGGCAAACGTCGGGGCGCTCCGGGCGAAAGGGGTGGACGAGATCTGGTGCGTGTCGGTGAACGACGCGTTCGTCATGGGCGCCTGGGGCCGCGACCAGAGGGCGGAGGGCGCGGTCCGCATGATGGCGGACGGGAGCGCCGAGTATACGAAGAAGCTCGGCCTGGAACTGGATCTCACCGCGCGAGGCATGGGGATCCGCTCGCAGCGGTACTCGATGCTCGTGGAGGACGGCGTCGTGAAGCAGCTCAACGTCGAGGCGCCGGGGAAGTTCGAGGTCAGCAGCGCCGAGACCATGTTGGCCCAGGTCTGAGGGGCTGGGGGGTGTCGGCGCGCCGGATGTGAACCGGCGCGCCGACGACCGGCGTGGCCTATCTCCGGGCGAGCGGCCCGCGGAGGAGCTGCCCGGGAAGCGCGCCGGTGTGCTTGCCGTCCCGAAGCAAAACCTCGCCGTTCACGACGGTGGCGGCGACGCCACGGGTCCGCTGGACCAAACGCCGCGCGCCGGCGGGAAGATCGTCCACCACTTCGGGCATCTCGGCGGCGATCGTGTCCGGGTCGAAGACGACGAGGTCGGCGGCCATTCCCTCTCGGATGAGCCCGCGGTCGGTGAAGCCCCAGTGCGTGGCCGGCACGAGGGTCAGCATGCGGACGGCCTCCTCGAGCGTGAAGGCCTGCTTCGCGCGTACCCAGTGGCTGAGGAGATGCGTCTGCAGCGACGAGTCCATGAGCTGCGAGACGTGCGCGCCCGAGTCCGAGAAGGTCGTGACGGTGCGCGGGTGCCGCATCAGCTCCAGCGCATAGTCCTGGTCCTCGTTGGCGATCGGCTGGAGGAAGAACAGGTCGAGATCCTTCTCGAGCGCGAGGTCGATCATGGTCTCGGCGGGATGGGTCCGGCGCTCGCGCGCGACCTCGGCGACGGTGCGATGCGGGCCCTCGACGGTGTCGAAGACGAGGATCCAGTCGTAGTCGGCGGGGCGGGCTTCCGTGCCGACCGCCTTCCGGTCGGTGCGCTGGCTGGTGGCCTCGACCAGCCGGCGGCGCAGGTCCGGGTCGCGCAGCTTCTGCCGCTGCTCGCTGAGCGGACGCGCGCGCAGCTCCTTCCACACGGGTAACCGGTCGAACGGGAGCTGGGTCCTGAACGAGAGCAGCGCGCTCAGCGCCCGGCTGTGCACCTGGCCGAACATGCGGCCGCCGGCGGCGGCGGTCTCGTCGAGCAGGGCAAGATACGCGCGCCAGACGTCCGGCACGTCGCGGCGGCTGAAGATGCCAAACGTCACCGGGCGTCCGGTCTCGACGGCGAGATCGCGCAGCCGGACGTGGTAGTCGCGCAGGGCCGGGTCGTCGGGGGCGCGGTCCACGCCCTCGCCGGCCAGCTCCAGGATGCCCGCGTTCAGCTCACCCATGACACCGACGAGACGGCGCAGCTCCTCCCAGGTGGCGACGCGGCTGGCGACCGGGCGTCCCTCGGGGGTCTCGTGGCTCGGCGAGCGCGAGGTGGTGAAGCCGATGGCGCCGGCGCGGATCGCATCCCGCAGCTCGCGCTCCATCAGCTTCAGATCGTCCTCGCCGGCGGGCGCCTCGAACGCCCGCTCGCCCATCACGTACGTGCGCAGGGCGGAGTGGCCGATGTAGCCAGCGTAGTTGATGCCCTTGGGCAGGGACGCGAGGCGATCGAGGAACTCCGGGAAGGTGGTCCAGCGCCACTCGATGCCGGCTTCCATCGCCTCCGGCGGGATGTCCTCGGCGCGCTGGAGGTTGCGGACGACGAGGTGCTTGTCCGCGGCGGCGCAGGGCGCGAGCGTGAAGCCGCAGTTCCCCATCACGACGGTCGTGATGCCGTGCCAGCACGAGGAGGTGCCGAGCGGGTCCCAGAAGACCTGGGCATCCATGTGCGTGTGCCCGTCCACGAACCCGGGCGCCACCACCTGGCCGTCGGCGTCGATCAGCTCGCGCGCCCGCTCGCGGATGCGGCCGATCTCCACGATGCGGCCGTGCCGCACGCCGACGTCGGCGCGGTACCGGGGCAAGCCAGAACCGTCGATCACCATGCCGTTCTTGATCACGAGGTCGTACGGCATTCTGCTCCTCCTGGCCGCGCGGGGAGGGAGCTGGCGGGGCCGGTCCTAACTGTACCGCATCACGGTGCTGCCAGGCGTCGCTGTTGTACCCCATCTTCAACACGCAGGGTCCTTGGCCTCCCCGAGGCCCTCGCACCCCGCGGCCTCCACGGAGCGATGGGGAAGTGGCCGACTCGCATGTGAGGCGGCGCCCGGGGCCGCACGCGAGGCGTACTCCTGGACGTTGAGCGTGCGGCGGAGGGCGCCAACGAAGCAGATGGGCCTTCTTCAGCAGCCTGCTAGTCTAGAGGCTCCCGTCCTCGCGGGTTGTCGACGAGACGCAGGATCTCCTGCAGGCAGGCGAGCGTCGACGGCAACTCATCACGCCACAACCAGGACGCCTCGATCCAGAAGCCGGACAGGACGCGGGAGTCGAGGCGACCCGACGTCAGCGATGTCGACGCATACCCCTGCGGCTCCTTCATCTCCACCTGGAGCCGCTGCTCGAACGGGTCCACGAGCCAGATCTCCTCGATCCCGGCCTCCCGGTACCGGGGAAGCTTTTCGCGGCGATCGAGTCCCGGGTCGCTGTCCGACGCGATCTCGACGACGAAGTCCGCCGGCCCTTCGAGGTGCGTCCGCGTCAGCAGGGGCCGTTTCTCGGGACGGATCACCAGCAGGTCGGGCTCCGGGGACCAGTGCGCGTCGAGGCGCATCGGATAGCGGGAACCCCGCACGATCCCGGCTCGCGTGTGATCGAGATAGACTCTGAGCAGTGTCACGAGGAAGCTGAAGAGGTCCTCATGCCGGTCCGACGCCGGCGAGTGCATGATGATCCTCCCGTCGAGGTACTCCCAGTCGCTGTCCTCGCTCGCGTCTCGATAGAAGTCCTCCTCGCTCACGAACGGCTTCACGATCAGGTATGGCGGCTCCAGGACGCGCTCCATGCGCCGATTCTACCGCGTTCCCCGCGTCCTCAGCCCAGGTTGCGGAGACGCGCGTTTGCCTTCTCGAGCCAGAACGTCATCTCCATGTCGCGATAGAGACCGCCGGCCGCGGTGAGGTGCTCCACCGCCCGTTCACGCTTGCCGACCTTGGCGTAGAGCGCGCCGAGGCCGAGGTGCGCGCCCTAGCGCGAGCGCTCCTCGGCGTCGAGCACGCACTGGGAGAGGTTCTTGATCAGATCGACCGCGAGGGAGGGGTTGTTACGGACGAAATGCTCGAGCCGATCGGCGGGGATCACGAAGAGGGCGACCTCGGTCTCGGCCACCGCGGTCGCCGAGCGCGGAGCCTGCGAGAAGAGCGCGATCTCGCCGAAGAGCTTGCCCTGGCCGAGGACGCGGAGCGTCTGCTCCTGCCCGTGCACTCGCTTGCGGAAGGCGACCTTCCCGGAATGGATGAGGAAAGCCTCGCCGCGCGAGTCGTCGCCCTCCTTGAAGATCGTCTGGCTGGTGGCGAACTGCCGGATCTGAGCAGTCTGCGTCGTCGTCATCTCTACTCCTCACGCGGATATCGCGCGCAGTAGCCCGCCGAGGACACCGAAGCACGTCTCGTGTACTGGTCCGCCCGAGCCGAGAGCCGACTGGATCGACCCGAGGGCCAACCAGATACTCGCCGCATGCGGTGGTCCGCCCGAGCCGAGGGCCGACTCGATCGGCCCGAGGGCCAACCAGATACTCGCCTCATTCGGTTGTCGGCGCGAGTCGTGGACTGACTCGAGCGGCCCGCGCACCGCTCCCCGACGTCAGCATCGCGACCGCGACGTCGATGGCCTCGACCATGCTCTCGGCGTTGGCGATGCCCTTCCACGCCCGGTCGAACGCGGTGCCATGGTCGACGGAGACGCGGAGGAAGGGCAGCCCGACCGTGACGTTGACCCCGGAGAGGCCGGTCCACGTCTTCGTGGCCTCATCGTAGTTGAAGCCGAGCGTCTTGACCGGGATGTGGCCCTGATCGTGGTACATGGCCACGACGATGTCGAACTCGCCCCCGCGCGCCCGCGAGAACAGCGTGTCGGCCGGCAGCGGGCCGACCACGGTCAGGCCTTCCTGGCGCGCGTCCTCGATGGCCGGGATGATCGACCGCTTCTCCTCGTCGCCGAAGAGCCCATCCTCGCCCGCGTGCGGGTTGAGTCCGGCCACCGCGATGCGGGGCGCGGCGATGCCGAGGCTCGTGACGACCTGGTGCGCCAGGCGCATCGTGCGCAGGACGCGCTCGCGGGTCACGAGATCCGGCACGCGACGGAGCGCCACGTGGGTCGTGACGTGAATGACGCGCAGCTCCTTGCCCATCAAGAGCATCGCGAAGTCCCGGGTGTTCGACAGCGCGCCCAGGATCTCGGTGTGGCCGGAGTGGGGCATCCCGGCCGCCGCCAGGGCTTCCTTGTTGATCGGCGCCGTCACGATGCCGTCGATCTCGCCCGCCTGCGCGGCCTTGACCGCGGCCGCGATGTACTCGTACGCCGCGCGCCCCGCGGCGGCGCTGACCGTCCCCTTCGAGAGCGCGGCCATGTCGACGTTCTTCAGGTCGAGGCACTCGATCTCGGCCTCTCGCCAGCGGCACTCCGAGACCGTGCCAACCTCGTGAAGAGCCATCGGTGATGTGAGGAGCTCCAGCGCCTCGCGCATGGCCGCGCCGCTGCCGATCACGACGCAGCGGCTCCACTCTCGAACGCCGGGCTGGGCGAGCGCCCGGACGATGATCTCCGGCCCCACTCCCGCCGGGTCGCCCATCGTGACGCCGAGCACAGGCAGTTTCATGACAGGAGCCTCTCGAGCAGGTCCGGTGCGCCGAAGCCGCCCGCCTTGGTCAGGAGTGTCAGCTCGCGATCGTTGCCCCAGCGAATACGGCCCAGTGCCAGACCCGGCAGGGGAGCGCCGAGCAGCTCGATCCGGTCGGCGTCGAGCTCCCGATAGAGCGCCACCGCCGTGTCTCCGCCGGTGACGGCGACGAGGTCGATCGGCTCGCTCTCGAGCACCTTCCGCGCCTGGCGGGCGAGGTCCGCCGCGACGGTGATGCGGTCGTGCTCCAGCTCGCGCGGAGGAAGGAGGACGCGCGCCCCGTGGAACGCGAGCCCCTGGATCTGCGCCGCGGTCGCGGGGTGACGACTCCCGGCCACGACGAGCCAGCGCGCGCCCTCCGGCACCCGGGGGGCCTCGCCCAGCAGCCCCAGGTGTCGCGCGAACGCCCCGGCCAGGCCGGCGGACCCGACGAGGATCGGCCGTGCTGACAGCGCCGTCGCGGTGGGCACGAGCGCGGCGAGGTCGGCGTCGCTCTCGGCGTCGCAGACCGTGATGGCGCCGGCACCGACGCGAGCGCGGCCGTGCCGAAGCTCCTCGAGCGAGCACCACTCGATGGGACGGCTGGTCCTCGCGCCGAGCGCCGCGACGACGTCGGAGCTCGGCAGCCAGAAGTCAGGGTCGTGGGCGAGGGCGCTGTCCCGGATTGGCCTGCCGTGGACACGCAGGATGCGCCCGACCAGCGTTCGCCCCTGGGCCGGAAACGCCGGGCACAGCACCGCGCCCGGCGCGCCCGTGGCCTCGAGCAGCGCATCGATCTCGTCCACCACCGGGCCCCGCAGGGTGGAGTCGACCTTCTTGAACCAGAGCTCCGGCCGGGGGCTCTCCTGGACCAGGGTGCGAATGCGATCCCGTGCTTCGGCCCCGGAGAGTGCGCGACTCTCCGCGTCGATCACGGCGAGCTGGCCGGACGCTCTGGGCTGCGGGAATACCGTCACCGGTGTGGGCGCGCGAGCCGCGAACAGCGCCCCGGTGTCGCACGCGCCCGTGAGATCGTCGGCGAGGATCGTCAGCGTCATGAGTGGGCTCATCTTAGCGCACGGCCCGCGCACCGTCTAACCCCCTGGGTCCGGGCTATACTGGAGGTCCGCGGGCACCCGCGGATCAATAGACGGAGCACACCTCATGAGCTGGACCGACGCAGACATTCGCGCCCTCGAGCGGATCCAGCAGCGCGTGCTGTGGCTCTCGACCTACATGATCCATCACGCCAACCACGTGCGCCCGAACGCGGACGGGTTGAAGGTCGGCGGCCACCAGGCCAGCTCGGCGTCGGTCGTCGGGATCATGACGGCCCTTTACGGGATGTTCCTGCGGCCTGCTGACCGCATCGCGGTCAAGCCGCACGCCTCGCCCGTCTTCCACGCGCTCCAGTACCTGCGCGGCCGCCTGCCGAAAGAGACCCTGTCTCGATTCCGGACCTTCGGCGGCCTCCAGGCTTACCCGAGCCGCACCAAGGACGTCGACGGCGTGGACTTCTCCACCGGGTCGGTCGGTCTGGGGGCGGTCGCCGCGACGTTCGGCGGCCTCGCGCGCCAGTACCTGATGGACCACTACGACGCGCCGAGCGGCGCCCGCTACATCGCGCTCGTGGGGGACGCCGAGCTGGACGAGGGGAACATCTGGGAGGCGGTCGCCGAGGAGTACACGCGGCGGCTCGACAACGTCGTCTGGATCGTGGATCTCAACCGCCAGAGCCTGGACCGCGTCATTCCCGACGGCAAGGCCCAGCGGATCCGGGAGATGTTCACCACGAACGGGTGGCACGTCATCAACCTCAAGTACGGCAGCCGGCTCAAGAAAGTGTTCGCCCGGCCGCACGGTGAGCGGCTCCGCCGCCGCATCGACGATATGCCCAACGCCGAGTACCAGGCCTTGCTGCGCTCGCCCGGCGCCGACATCCGCAAGCGGCTGGTCGCGCCGTCCGGCGCGCGCCCGGACCATCTGCTCGACGGCCTTCTCGGCTCGTACAGCGACGACGAGGTGCGGGAGCTGCTGGCGAATCTCGGCGGCCACGATCTCGGCTCGCTGCTGGAAGCATTCGAGGAAGCCGAGGTGCACCCGGACAGCCCCGTCGTGATCGTGGCGTACACGATCAAGGGCTGGGGGCTCCCCTTCGAGGGCGATCCGCTCAACCACTCGATGCTCCTGACCCAGGCCCAGATCGACGCACTCCGGGAGGCGTCCAGCGTCCAGCCGGGCGACGAGTGGGCCGACTTCGAGCCGAGCTCGCCCGAGTGGCGGCTCCTGCACCGCGACGAGCCGGAACCCGCTGTCGGACGCGAGATCCCGCCGCCGCCCGCGGCGCTCGACGAGGCGTACGGTAGCCAGCTCTCGACGCAGGAGGCGTTCTCGCGCGTGCTGTCCGCTCTGAGCCGGCAGCCGATCGCCGACTTCCTGGTGACCGCGTCGCCCGATGTCGCCACGTCGACCCACCTCGGGGGCTGGATAAACCGCCGGGGCGTCTACTCCCAGCAAGCGATGATCGAATACTTCGCCGCGGAGAAAGTCATCCGGCCGATCCAGTGGCGGGAATCGCCCAAGGGCCAGCACATCGAGCTGGGCATCTCGGAGAACAATCTCTTCCTCTTGCTCGCGGCCCTCGGCCTCGCGGGCGATCAGGAGGGCCAGCGCCTGATCCCGCTCGGAACGCTGTACGATCCATTCGTCTGCCGGGGGCTCGACGCGTTGATCTATGGCGTGTACTCGGGCGCGCGCTTCATGCTGGTCGCGACGCCGTCGGGCGTGAGCCTGGCCCCGGAGGGCGGCGCCCACCAGTCGTCGATCACCGCGTCGATCGGCATCGAGATCCCCGGCGTCGACTACTTCGAGCCGACGTTTGCCAGGGAGGTCGAGTGGATCCTTCTCGACGCCCTCGGCGAGCTCCGGCGCGCGGGGCCGGGCCTTGGGGTCTACCTGCGCCTCTCGACGGTCCCGATCAACCAGCGGGTCTTCCCCGAGGGCCGGGAGGATCTGCGGGCGCAGGTCCTGAGCGGCGGCTACCGGCTGATCGATCGACGAGCTGAGCCCGACTACGAACCCGAGGAGAACGTCGTCAACATCTTCGCCATGGGCGCCATTGTCCCCGAGGCGGTCGCGGCCAGCGAGACCTTGCGCTCGCGCGGCACGCTCGCCAATGTCTTCGTGGTGACGGCTCCGGGCCGGCTCTACCGGTCACTCGCCGCTGCCCGCCGGGCGCACCAGCAGGAGCCCGCTTACCAGCAGGAGCCCACGCGCCAGCAGGAGCCGGCACACCAGCAGGACGCGTCACGCCAGAACGGACCCGCCGATCCGACCGCCCCGGCGCTCCAGAGGGGACCGGCCCGCCCAACAGACGCCTCCCGCCAGGTGGAGCGGGCGCATCCGACCGCCCCGGCGCCCTCGACGCCCGCACCCGAGCGATCCTCCGTCCTCGAGGGCCTGCTCGAGCCCCTCGAGCGCCGGGCGCCAGTCGTGACGGTCGCGGATGCCCACTCGCACGCCCTCGCCTTCATCGGCAGCGCGCTCGGCGGCCGAGCGATCTCCCTCGGCGTCGATCAGTTCGGCGAGAGCGGCAGCCGCGGCGACTTGTATCGGAAGATGCGCATCGACGCCCAGGCCATCGCTCACGCCGCCGAAGCCGCGCTCCTCGAGCTCGACAGCTACGCCTGAGAGGGCGCATCGGTCCCAAGCGCTGCACTGACGTTGAGAATAGGGTAATGGACCGGAGCCGGCGGTGCCTAAGCCGCCCTTCACGGGCTTGTCCTCATCTTCTGGACCTCTTCTTCGCGCGCTCTGCACTGTAGACGCAGCTCCCCCTCGGCCGTTCTCGGCCACGGGTCGCTCCGCCGCCCACCCCAGCGAGACAGCCCCGCCTCGGGTCGGGGCTGTCCGTGTACCCACCGGTCCCCGGGTGCCTCGGCTAGTACTTCTCGAGCACCACGGTGTTATTGACGGGCTGCCCCTGGGCGTTGGCGCCCTGGATTGTGACCGTTATGGTCTTCCCGTCCGACGAGATCCTGCGCGTCACGGTTCCCACGACCTTGCCGTCCTTCTTGTCGGTGCGCTCCACAGTGTTGGCATCGATCTTTTTCACCGTCACGGTGTCGACTGTCGGCATCCCGGTGATCGGGTATTCCTTCCCGTCATCCTTGGCCGTGTACTCGATGTGCTGCTTCGTGTCGTCGCCCGCGACCAGGTCGGCCGTTGTCTTGGTCATCCCGTCTGCCGTGGGCTCATACTTCACAAAGCCACTTTTCGGCGGCGGGCCGGGGCTGAACTTCGATTTCTCCACGTTGACCTTCCACGTGCCGATAAAGGGGTCGGTCTGTTGCGCCGATGCTTGGTAGCCCCAGAGGATCACAGCCGCCATCAGTGCTGCGAGAGTCAGTCGTTGCGTGAATGCCCGCATGAGCTCCTCCTTGTGGTGTGGGTTGTTGGTGGGTTTTGGTAGTGTGCTCGCCTCGCGACCAAGTCTACCCGTCGAAACCGAGCGGTTCATCCTCACGCCCTACGGCTGGGCTCGCTTGTTCGATTGCGGTTTGGAGAGCCCACTCGTGATTCGCGAGCCATCTTCGCCTTAGCGCTTCGATCCTGCAGGGCGGGCGCCTCAACGTCAACGATCGTCATCATGCCCGGAGGCGAGTCTCGTCGCTGGCGCGACCGGTCACCCCTGAGCCACCGAAGCTGGCCCCGTCGGGTGCGGAAGACGGCGCAGCTCCCGTCGGCTTTGTGGGTGGCCCGGTGATTACCCGGAACCAGCGCAAAGCGTGCCCAAGCCTGCTGGTATGATTCAGGTAGTACTCGACTCATACCTGGCTCTGGTGAGGGTGAGGTGGTGCCATGCGAACGTCGACGAGCAAGGTGGCCGTCAGCATCCCGAACGACCTGTTTCGGGCGGTGGAGGCGGCCCGACGGAAGAGGGGCCAGAGCCGGAGCGCTGTCGTCCAGGAGGCGCTCCGGCTCTGGGTCAAGCGTGAGGCCGAAGCGCTGCTGGTCCGGGAGTACGAGGCCGGGTACCGTCGGAAGCCCGAGAGCCGGCGGGAGATCGAGGCCGCCCAGGCGGCTGCGTTGCGCGCGCTGTCAGAGCAGGAGTGGTGATGCGACGCGGCGAGATGTGGTGGGCGGAGTGGCCGTTTCCATCCGGGCGGCGTCCTGTGCTGCTGCTGTCGCGCAACGAGGCCTACGCGGTGCGACAGCTCGTCACGGTGGCGCCCGTCACCTCGCGCGCTCGCCGGATCCCGGCCGAGGTGCCGCTCGGCCGAGCCGAGGGGCTGCCGAAGCGCTGCGTCGTCAACCTCGACACGATCACGACGATCCCGAAGGCGTTGCTCAGGGAGGCGATTGGTCCGCTGCCGGCCGGGAAGCTGACCGCCGTCGAGCGGGCGATCAAGTTCGCCCTGGCGCTCTCCCCGTAGCGTGCCTCCCCGCCCGCAGCCGTGCGATCAGAACAGACCCTCGGACTCGTTTCCGGCCGGCCCGCGCCGGCCGAGTAGGCTCACCGGCAGGGCTGGCCAGTAACCACGCGCCCACCGCCTGCCCTGCCGCCGAGCTCGGCGTCGGATCAAAACCAGCTCTGCTTGTCGACCACGTTTCGGAGCGGTTGCCCGGCGGCGAAGCGGCGGCAGTTGTCGCGCAGGATCTCGTACCGGCGCTCGTCGAGGTACGGGCCGTAGCCCGCGGTGTGGGGCGTGATCAGGACACCCGGCATGGTCCAGAGCGGGTGGTCGGCCGGCAGCGGCTCCTGCTCGAAGACATCGAGGCCGGCGCCCGCGATGTCGCCTGCGCGAATCGCGTCGGCCAGGTCATCGAGCTTCACCGTCATCCCCCGGCCAATATTGATCAGGAACGCGGTCTTCTTCATCAGCCTGAAGCGGGCGCGGTGCATCAACCCTTCGGTCGCGGGCGTGTGCGGGATCGTCATGATGACGAAATCCCCCCGCGGGAGCAGCCCGTCGAGCGCATGCGGCCGGTGGAGCTCCGCGACGCCGGGGGGCGGGTCGGTCCGGCGCGCGTCGATCCCGAGGACCCGCATGCCGAATGCCGCGCAGAGCCGGGCCGCCTCGCTGCCGATCCCTCCGACGCCCAGGATCAGCGCCGTCGACTCTGGCAGGTGGACGACACCGGTGTCAAGCGGCCCGGGCTTCCACTCGCGACGGAGCTGCAGGGGAATGTAGTCATGCAGCTCACGGGCGAAGGCCAGCACGAAGGCCATGATGTGGGCGCCGATGTGGTCGTTGTAGATCTCCCGGAAGTTGGTGACCTCGACCGGGTGCGCGACCAACTCGGGATAGTAGTAGCCCGCCGGCGGGGCCGCCGCCGGCGCCTGGAGCCACCAGAGCCTGGCGGCTCGGCCCAGCGTGGCTGGCGAGATCGTTCCGAACGCCGCCTCCGCACCGGCGATGGCCTGGTTCGCGTCCGCCTCGGTCTCCGCGACGATGACACGGGTCTCGGCAACGTCGGCCTGCAGCCGCACGGCCCAGCCACGGGTGATCTCACTCTGAGGCGGCAACATCACGAGTGTGAAGCTCATGCGGTCATCCTCTCAGCCGGCGAGCCCGGAGCGTGGTCGACAGCTGTCCGCGCTCGCCGCCGCTCACCCGGTTCGGACTGTTTCTGGCCCCGCCGCACCTGGGGTGGATTCGCTCCGTTATGGTCGGCGCCACGGGCTTTCCATCGTCCCTGCGATCGGTGATCGTCCCTGACGGGTTGGCGTCGACCATCAGGGCGACCTTCGGTCCGATGAGCTGGCTCACTGACACTGGAAGTTGACGCAGCGCTGGCCTGGCGCGCACACGTTGCCGCAGGCGCCGCAGTTCCTCGGATCGGAGTCGATCCGGACCTCGCAGCCCGTGAGCCGGCGGTTATCGCAGTCGGCCCTCCCGCCCATGCACAGGAACACACAGTCCTTGGCTCCGCACGCCGGAATCATCTCCGGCCACGCCTCGCACACGTTGCGGCACGCGCGACAGTGGTCGAGATCCTGCAGCGTCGTGCACGTGCCGCCGCAGCGCACGGTCCCTTCGGGACACAGGCACACGCCGTACACGCACGCCGCGCCGGGGGGACAGAGGTTTCCACAGCGGCCGCAGTGCTGCGGATCGGCCACAAGGTCCGTGAGCTGCAGGTCGTCAAGCTCTGTGAGTTGCCCGTCCACCAGGTCGACGGTGGAGATCGTGGTCGCCGGGTGGCCCCGGGCTGCGACGGAGAGCTCGACTGTTCCCGGTGGCACGCCGGCCAGCTCGAACGCGCCCGTGGGACCGGTGGTCGTCGAGTGTGGGCTGCCTTGGATGGCCACCTGCGCGCCCGTGATCCCCCCGGCGCACGTCACGACTCGACCCCGGACGGTGCCCGCGCCGACTCGGGGCGTCGAATCGGACCCGGCGGCGGACGCGAGCGCCAGAGGCGGCGCGAGGGTCCCCCGAGCGGCGGTCTGCCGAGCCCCTCGCGGGAACCCCGACAGCGGAATGGCGCAAAGGCGATCCTCGCCCCCCGATGCCGCGAGTCCGCCGCCCCCGTGGGCGCCGCCGGGATACGAATCGTCGGCCGTCGCCGGGCCCGTCAGGACGAGCACGCCGACGGCGCCGACCGCAACGCTGACGGCGCGCCAAGAAGGACTCACGTTTCTCCGGGACCGACAGCCTCAACGACCTGGTCGGAGGGTCGGATAGCACAGACGACCCGTGTCAGGGCGTGGAGGCCGGCGGAGCAGAAGCGTACTACAACCGCGGCGTCGATGCTGTCGTAGAGCGCGCCGACGCGCTCTAACCTTGTGAATCTTTTCTCCTTGACAGCACTCCAAACTGGCATACGCTTTCGGCGCGATCGTCGTGGATCGCCGCCCCAGAATTCTGCGCGCTGGCATCCGGGAGGTGTTCGCGGTGACAGGGCAGCGGATGGACACGCTCAACTGCCAAGTCCGAAGGAGGTGATGTGGGACCGCTGCGTTGCGCGGTCAGGCGAGAACCGACTTCCTGGACGATCTGGAAAACAGTTGATGTTGACCTCAACGAGGGAGGGGTACCGTGCCACACTATCTGAGCGACGACGAGCTGAAGAGGGTAACCGGCGCTGAGACGCTCCCTTTCAAGGGTCCGATCCCGACCCAGATGATCTCGAACGGCGAGTTCAACCCGCTGCCCCAGACCCGTGAGCAGGCGCATGTGGAGTTCAAGATCAAGGAAATGGCGGATAAGCTGGGCCGGTCGCACGGGATGAACCGCCGCCAGTTCCTTGGCAGCTCGGCGGGCATGGCCGCCGCCTTCATCGCGATGAACGAGGTGTTCGGACGGGTCTTCGAGGTCAGCCGGGCCGAGGCCGCGGAACCGGGGATGGCGGACGTCCGGGCGGCCGCGATGTCGGGCCAGTTCATCCTGGACGACCAGACGCACTTCGTGCGGGATGACTACGAGCAATCGGGAATAATGGGTCTGTCGCAGTTCGCCAAGAAGCACTGGAACCCCGCGCTGGTTGGCGAGAACAACCTGGGGCGTGTCAAGTTCGAGAACTACTTGAAGGAGATCTACCTCGACAGCGACACGAAGATCGCGCTCCTGTCGGGCGCGCCGTTCGACGATCCGACCTGGGAGCTCCTGAGCAACGACCAGATCGCGGCCGCGCGCGGCCTGATCAACGGCTTTTCGGGCCAGCGGCGACTGCTGGCGCACTCGGTCTTCACGCCGAAGCGGCGCGGCTGGATAGAAGAGGTTGAGCGCTGCATCAGCCAGATCAAGCCCGACAGCTGGAAGGGCTACACCATCGGCGACCCGCTGTTCCCCTCCAAGTTCGCGACGGAGTGGCGGCTCGACGACGAGCGGTTGATGTATCCGATGTACGAGAGGATCGTCAAGGCCGGCATCAACACGGTGTGCATCCACAAGGGACTCCTGCCCGTCGATTACGAGAAGTCCTGGCCCGGCATCTGGCAGTACAACACTGTCTGGGACGTCGGGAAGGCGGCGAAGGACTGGCCGCAGATTAACTTCGTGATCTATCACGCGGCGCTGCGGACGTTCCTAGAGCCGCCCGATGTCGCGTACGCGGAGTTCCAGAAGACGGGTCGTATGCTGTGGGCGACCGACCTCGCGGAGATTCCGGCCAAGTACGGGGTGACCAACGTCTACGGAGAGCTCGGGACCTCGTTCGCGAGCTCCGTCGGGATGAATCCCAACTACGCCGCCGCGTTCCTCGGCACCCTCGCTCGCGGTATGGGAGCCGACCACGTCGTCTGGGGGAGCGACTCGCTGTGGTACGGATCTCCGCAGTGGCAGATCGAGGCCCTGCGGCGGCTCGAGATCCCCGGAGACATGCAGAAGCAACACACCTTCAAGCCGCTCGGCGCGGCGGACGGGCCGGTCAAGAACGGGATCTTCGGCCTCAACTCCGCCAAGCTGTACAAGGTCGACCCGAAGACGGCCCAGGACCCGCTGTCGAAGGACCAGATCGCGGCGATGAAGGCCGAGTACATCGGCGCAGGCGGACTGCGCAGCAACACCCGCTACGGATACGTCCACAAGGCGACGGCATAGCGCTTTGTCGAGCCGGACGACCGGGCCGAGCCGACCGGTCCGGTCGTCCGCCCTTGTCTCGAAACGTGCTGAGCCGTGGCGACCAGGGAGCGTCCGGCGACGCTCACCTGATCAGAGACGCGCGGAACACGGTCGGAACCGAGCGCACCAGAATCTCGGGAAGACCGGCCTCGTATGACCCGGCAGGCCCCGGCCGCATAGATGCGGCGGGCGCCTCCGGCACCACGGCGGTGACCGGAACAGGAGAGAGCACATGGGTACTGGAAGCTCTACACGATCGGGGACCCGCTGACGGCGAAGACCAAGTACCCGTGGCGGCTCGACGATGAGAAGCTGATGTACCCCTTCTACGAGAAGGCGGTGAAGGCCGGCATCGTGAACCTCTGCATCCACAAAGGGCTGATGCCCGCCGACTACGAGCAGAGCTGGGCCGGTGTGTGGAAGTACAACACCCCGTGGGATCTGCCCAAGGTCGCCAAGGACTGGCCGCAGCTCAACTTCATCATCTACCACGGCTGCCTGCGCGCCTTCCAGGAGCTGCCCGACAAGGTGCTGGCCGACTTCGAGCGGGACGGCAACATCCTGTGGGCGACCGAGCTGTCGCAAATTCCGGCCAAGACGGGCGTGTCCAACATCTACGCGGAGATGGGGACGAGCTTCGCAAACTCCTGCACCGCGAACCCGCGCTTCGCGGCCGCCCTGCTCGGGACGTGGATCAAGGGTCTCGGCGCCAGCAACGTGGTCTGGGGCTCCGACTCGGTCCTGTACGGCTCGCCGCAGTGGCAGATCGAGGCGATGCGCCGTCTCGAGATTCCCGAGGACATGCAGAAGAAGCACGGCTTCGCGCCGCTCGGCGGCTCGAGCAGCGCGGTGAAGAACGGCATCTTCGGGCTCAACTCGGCGCGGCTCTACAATGTCAATCTCCAGGCCCAGTATCCGCGCCTGACGACCGACAAGTTCACTGAGATCAAGAAGGAGTACGAGCTGGCGGGCTGGCTCAACGACTTGCGGGACAACCTGCGGCACGGCTTCATCGCCAAGCGCACGGCCACCGTCTAGCAGGGTGCGGAAAAGGGCGCAGGCTGCTTTTTCAGCAGCTTGCTAGGCCAGGCGCCCGACGAAGCAAGAGTCGGCGGACCCCATGCGGGTCTCGTCGAGGGGGGAGCCGGGGCGGGAACGCCCCGGCTCTTTTGCGTTCAGACACCAGAACGGAAATGACTCATGCTGCTCCGAGCGCCGGCTTCGCCGGCGCAACCCGATCGGTGGGGGAGGTATCGGAGGGGGCCGTCGAGGCCCCCTCCGACCGTACTGGCTGGCGCGCCTCGAGCAGGAGGAGACGCGTGCCCTCGCCTCGCGCGGTGTCCCGCGCAGCCTCGATCTCGGCCAGGCGCTTCCGCCATGACGTCAGGTCGAAGGCCCGGCCCTGCGGACGCGCGGTATAGGCATCGATCAGGTCGCGGTAGAACCGCGTGATCCGGCCGACGAGTGCGACCCGGTACTCGCGCCCCTGGATCTTCAAACAGCGCACGCCGAGATCGATGAGCTTCGGGATATCGTCGAGCAGGAAGAAGGCGTCGTTCTTCAGCTCCACGCGGGGTTCCCGCAGCTGGTCGCCGCTGTAGAGCGCCCACGCTTCCAGGCAGACCCGGTAATCGAGGCCACCACGGTTCGGGCTGCCCTTGAAGAGGTCCTTGCCCGCCGCGTCCCGCCCGCGCTCGAGGCGATGGTACGGCGACATCCAGCACTTGCCGAGGTACGTGTAGCACTTGTTGGCGTGAATGAGGATCTCGATCCCGGCCTCGATCCGCGCGTGGCGCGACGCCAGCTCTCCGAGCTTGAGCTTCGTGTCGGCAACCACCTGGGAGACGCCGAGCGCCTGGTAGAACCGGACGTCCTCGTCGTTCAGGATGTTGGCCCCGATGCTCGCGTGAATGGTGAGGTCCGGGAAGCGCCGGTGCACGGCGGCGATGGCCCCGACATCGGTCATGATGACGCCGTCCACGCCCCACGCGACGAACCGCTCGAGCTTCGCCAGCATCGGCGCGATCTCGCTCGACTGCATGTTGGTGTTGATGGCGACCCGGCACTTCGCCCCGCCCGCATGACAGCGGTCGATGGCCCCGTGAACGGTCTCGTCATCCAGCTCGTAGGTATCGCGCCGCCGGCTCCAGCCGCGCGGGCCCACGTACACGGCGTTGGCGCCGTTGTCCACGACCGCGCCAACCATCTCGATGCTGCCCGCGGGGGCGAGAAGCTCCACGGTCATCGTCATCGTCCCTCCCGAGGGGCAATCTGGAGGATGGCGGCCGCCGCCTCGGGACGGACGCCCCGGTAGTCCATGCCGCTCTGGCCGAAGTAAAACCCGTTGCACAGGCCCAGGCGCGAGTGCCGCTGGACGAGGTCCCACCAGCCCGGCTCCACGTCGTACTCGCCGGACAGCGCGCGGGTCAACGCCTGACGGTACACGGAGCCGACGTCGTGCCGGTAGGCCGGGCTCTCCGACACGGCCTCGATCCGGAAGTTGCGGTGGCCGGCGGCCACGAGACGCGGCAGGTGCTCCAGCATGCAGACGTCCTTGCCGCTGAGCACGCCCTTGCCGACCGACTTCATGGCCCAGCCGTCCTTCGTCAAGAAGAGGTCCTGCTGGCAGAGCGCGGGGCACTCGATCCCCCAGGCCGCCTCGTAGTCGAGGAGGAAGCAGTAGTCGGAGATCCCGAGCGGCATCTTGCCGTGGACGAGCAGCTCCATCGGCATCCCGCCGTCCCGCGCGATCTGGTCGATCTCCTGGAGATCCAGCTCGTAGTTGGGCGTGATGCGCACCGCGCCGAAATCCTTGAGCACGAGGGCGCCGGCGTCGGTGTAGACGTTGGCGAAGCCGCCGATGTGCGCCGGCAACGACGGGAACTCGTCACGGACGATCTTGAGGATGCCGAGATTGTGGACCTCGACGGCAGCGGCGCCCGCGGTCACCGCGACCTCGAGCGCCTTCCGGAGGCGCGGCAGGAAGTCGTTCCGGGGGGCGGCGTAGGTGGCCAGGTACGCGCGCTTGCCCTGATCCGCCACGATGCGGACCCCTTCCGCCAGGTCCGCGGGCCGCTCGAGCAGGTTGTCCTCGTAGACACGGCAGAAGATATTGCCGAGATAGACCGCGTCGTACGGCCCCAGGTCGGACGCGCGGAGGTCTCTCAGGTTCGAGATGGACGTGTTCAGCTCGAAGGCAGGGGTCATCTAACGTCCCACTACCGTCCACGCTGGTGGCAGCGACGGTTCGGCGAACCGACCGCACTCATCGCCCGTCAGCCCAGCGTCGAGGGCATGCCGATAGCGCCCGACGAGCTGCCCCAGCGCGCGCGGCGGAAGGCTCCGTCCCTGGAGCTTCAGCACCGCCACCCCGGCGGACACGTACGCCGCGAGATCGGCGAGCCGGCTGATCTGCCGACTCGGCAAGCGCTGCGTCTCCCGACGTCCGCCCGGCGCCTCGAGCGTCCAGGGCTCCTGGCAGATCCTGAAGCAGGCCCCCACGCCGCCGCGCTTCATGCTCCCGGTCTGCCGTGTGGCGCCGGCGACCCCACCGGCCATCGCGGTGGGCTTGAGGTGGACGTAGCTCGGCATCCAGCATCGGCCAAGGAGGACGAACTCCTCCACCATGTGCACCATGATCTCGACGGCGATTCCGCCCACGCCGCAGCAGGCCGCCGCCTCCTCGGGCCCGACCGTTCCCGGCAGCACCACCGCGCTGGCGCCCAGCTCTTGGAAGAAGGCCACGTCGGCCGCGGTCTGGGCCCCGCACCCGATGCTGGCGGTGAGGTTGAGCTCCGGGAAACGGCGACGCAGGACGGTCAGAATACCGACGTCGTTGACGATCAGCGTCCTGACCCCCAGGTCGGCCAGCGCGGCGACCTGATCCAGCAGCGCAGCGCGCTCCCGCGCCTTGGGGATCGTGTTCAGCGCGATCTGAAGCTCGGTGCCGCGCGCACTCGCCAGCCGCCGGGCCGCGGCCAGCTCGTCCCAGCCCAGCTCGGCGCGGGCGCCCCCACGGCTCCAGCCCTTGAGGCCCACATACACGGCATCGGCGCCCGCGTCGAGCGCGGCCGCTACCGCCTCGAGACTGCCGGCTGGAGCGAGCAGGATCGCCATGGCTGTGACAGGCTCCCGGAAACCCGTCGCGAAGTCAAGCGTTAGGGTCCATGGGCGATCACCAACGGTCAGGGCGGGGTGGGGCTGAGGCGGAGGTTGATCGGCTGGCGGCCTTGCTCGGAGTCGATGATGTACTTCTTCACCTTGGGCAGGAGCTTCTCCATGGCCTCGAGGTAGAGTCGGCTCCGGGTGATATCGGGCGCCTTGCTGTACTCGGCCAGTAGCTCGAGGAAGCGCGAGGTGTTGCCGACGGCCTCCGCGACCCGCTGCTCCTTGTAGCCTTGCGCGGCCAGGACCAGCGAGCGCGCCTCGCCGCGCGCCTTGGGCAGCAGGTCGTTGGCATACGCTCGGCCTTCGTTGATCTTGTTCTCCCGGTCAGCGGTGGCGTTGGCCACGTCCTGGAAGGACTGTGCCACCGCGGTGTCGAGGGTGACGCCCGCCATGTTGGCGGAGGTGAGCTGGATGCCCGTCTGGTAGCGGTCGAGGATGGCCTGCGTCCCCGACTTGACGCGGTCCTGGATTGCCAGGCGGCCGGTGGTGAGCACCTCGTCCACGGGCATGCCGAGCAGGGTCTCGGTCAGCACCGACTCGGCGATCGCGCTGATGAGCTGCGGCGGCTGCTCCACCTCGAACAGGAAGGCGGCGGGGTTGCGGATCACGTACTGGAGGACGATCGCCACGCTGATGATGTTCGTGTCGCCGGTGAGGATCTCCATGCCGGCCGCGGTGCGCTCCTCGCCCTCCGGCGCCTCGAACCCCACACCGGTCTTCATGACCGCCGTGGTCTTGAGCACGTTGATCCGGTCGATGGGCCAGGGCAGGCGGTAGTGGATGCCTGGACCGAGCCGAGCGACGACGCGGCCGAACCGGCGCACCACGGCCTGCTCGTCCGCCGCCACCGTGAAGATGCCGGTCACCAGGTACGCGACGACCAGCACGACCAGCAGGCTCCCGAGCCAGGTGATCCGTCGCGGGGCTTCCCGCCGTGACAGCCGAGACCACCGCGTGTCCGCGATCGGGCGGTCGGTTCCGGGCGGATACGAGTCGATCCTGGTGACCATCAGCTACCTGGGACGGGTCGGCTTGCCCCGGTTGTCGAGCATCCGGAAGATCTCGGCGTCCGCCGGCAGGAACACGGTCGTGTTGCCGCCCAGGATCTTCTCGTAGGCCTGAAGGGTCCGCCGGAACTTGTAGAGCTGCGGGTTCTTGCCGAACGCGTCCCCATAGATGCGCATGGCCTCGGCGTCGCCTTCGCCCTTGGTGCGCTCGGCCTCCCGGTATGCCTCGGCGAGAATCCGGGTCTTCTCGCGGTCGGCCTCCGCCACCACCTTTTTGAACTCGCGCTCGCCTTCCGACCGGAACTTCATGGCGATCTTCCCGCGCTCGGCCTGCATGCGTGCGAATACGTTGGCGCGGTTCTGCTCGGGCAGGCTGACCTGCCGGAGCCGGATGTCCACCAGGTCGATACCGTAGTCCGCTAGCGCCCGCTCGCGGGCCTCGCGGGCGATGCGCTCCATCACCTGGTTGAACCGGGAGGAATGCGCATCGACTGCCACCATGGCCGACGAGGGCTCGCCCCCCACAACCGCGCCGATCTTGGTCAGCACCACGTCGGCCAGCCGCTCCTCGGCGGCCGCGCGCGTCCCGACCGTGGCCAGGTACCGCGCGGGCTCGGCGATGCGCCACGTCACCAGGCCGTGGATCACCAGGTTCTTCTTGTCCTCGCTGAGGAACTCCGCCGTCGGCGGCTTGAAGACGAGAAGCCGCTTGTCGAGCCGGATGGTCCGGTCGATCGGGGAGGGCGCCTTCAGGTAGAGCCCGGGCTCGCTGAGGACGCGGGTCGTCCGGCCGAACCTGGCGATGATGCCGTGCTCGGTCACGTCGACCACCACCAGGCACGACCACACAGCGAGCCCGAGGAGGACCGCCCCGACCACCGCGCTGGTGCGACGGAGAGGGCTCACTGGCCTCGCTTCGTCCCGGGTGGCTGGAGCAGCCAGAGGTCGAGCTCCTTGAGGTCGGCGCGGCCCGGCCGCAGGATCTTCTGGGGAGCGGGCAGGACCTCCTCGAGCGCCTCGAGGTGGAGCCGGAACCGCGTCAGCTCCGGCGCCCTTCGGTACCCTCGCTCGCGAAGCTGGAAGGCGAGCGCGTCACCCTCGGCCTCGAGGATCTTCTGCTCCCGGAACGCCCGCGCGGACTCGATCATCGCCGCCGCTTCCCCCTCGGCGAGATTCACCGACTCCTGGGCGAACGTGGTCGCGCGGTCGGTGATCAGAATCTTGTCCTCCTGCGCGCTGGCCACGTCACGGAAAGCGGCATGGACCTCGTCGGGGGCGTGCACGCTCAGGAGGCTCAGCGCGACCACCTTGACCCCGACCCCGTAGCCGTCGAGGACGTTCTGGGTCGACGCCAGCACCCGCGCTTCGATCTCCTCGCGCTCCGTGGTGTAGATCGAGTCCACGGTCATCGTCGCCATGGCTGCCCGCACGGCGCCGATGGTCACGCTGCGGACCACCGCCTCCGGATTGGCGATGGTGTAGGTGTAAGCGATGGGGTCCTCGATCCGGTACTGGACAGTGAACGCGACGTCGATGATGTTCTCGTCGCCGCTCAGCAGGAACGATTCGTCCTCGATCTTCTCCTTTTGATACCAGAAGCTGACGGCGCCGGCCGGTGGCACTGGGAAACCCGGCCCGACCAAGGTGAGCCCCTGCTTGCCGAACCCCACTTCCTCGCTCCGTCGGGTGGCACCCTCGCTCCGGAAGCCGACCTCGATCCGGCGGACCCGGTCGCGCTCGATCACTCGATGCTCGCCGATGGGCCAGGGCCACCTGAGATGGAGCCCCGGGTCGAGTGGCCCGCCGACGACCCGACCGAAGCGCGCCTTGAGCCCGACCTCGCCAGCGCCCACGGTGAAGATGCCGCTGCCCAGATAGAGCGCGACGGCCAGCCCGGCGGTGGCGAGCTTGAGCCCACGGGCGGTGAGGTGCAGACCGGTGAGGGCGCCGATCCAGTCGCGCACCTGGAGCCATTCGTGGGGGATGTGGGTCCGCCAGAGGCTCACGAGCAGCATGCCGATCAGGATCACCGCGGTGGCGATCTTGACCGGCTCCGGCACCGGCCCCGCCCCGGACCCGATGGTCGCGACGGGATCGATCTGCCAGCGCGCGAAGATCCAGTTGAGGGCGTAGCCGGAGAGGACGCTCACCACCGCGATCATCCCGAGGTAGATCGCCACCACCCGGCGGCCCAGGAACTTCAGGAGTACGATGACGGCGGCCATGTTGGTGGCCGGCCCCGCCAGCAGGAACACCAGCGCCGCGCCAGGGTCGAGGCCTTTCATGACGAGCGCGGCGGCGATCGGTGTCGACGCCGATGCGCAGGTGTAGATCGGGATGCTGATCACGAGCATCACGAGCATCGTCAGCAGCCCGCTCGACAGGTACCGCTCGATGATCGATGGCGGCAGGAACACGGTGACCAGGGCCGCCACCAGGATCCCGAGGACCAGCCAGTACGAGATCTCGTCGAGAACCTCGCGGAACGCGTAGTGCAAGAGCTGGCGGAGGCGGCCGGCGAGCCCAGCGGCCGGGCCCCCGTCGTCTGAGAACGGGAGCACGACCGGCTCTGACGGCATCGCCGCCTCCCCGGACGACGAGGGCAGCGGCTCGGCCGGGGCCCCTTCCTCCACGGCCTGAGGACGGCGCGGCTCGCCGAACAGGTTGGTGGCCAGCCCCGCTACCACCGCGGTGACGACGCCGGCCACGGCGCGGCAGACGGCGAAGACGGGCCCCATGAGCGCGTAGGTGAGCGCGATCGCGTCGACGTCGGTCTCGGGCGTGGAGATCAGGAACGAGACGGTCGCGCCCTTGGTGGCGCCCTGTTGCGAGAGCCGGACGGCGGCGGGCAGGACCCCGCACGAGCAGAGCGGCAGCGGCACGCCGATGGCCGAGGCCCAGAGGACGGACGAGACCCGGCCCCGGCCGAGGAGCCGCTGGACCAGCCTCGGCGGCACCGCCACGGCCAGCACGCCGGCGAGAAGGAAGCCCAGCAGCAGGAAGAACGAGGCTTCCTTGAAGATGACCCAGGTCTCCCACCCGACCTGGAAGAGGAAGTTCGTGATCCCAGTGGTCATGAATCATTTCGTGGGTCCGGGGCCTTGGCCCCGGACCCACGGCCGCTCCGCTCAGCCTACTTGGGCAAGTATTTCTTGTCGAGCTGACACGCCACCGAGTACTGCGGATCCACGACGTTGGCGATCTCGATCGAGGCCGCCTGCCCCAGGAGCTGGTAGGCGTCCATCTTGTCGAAGCCGTAGTCGGTCGAGAGCCAGTTGACCATGTCCGAACAAGCCAGGCGCAGCGCGTCGATCAGCGGGCGCGTGCTGCCGATCGACATGATGAGCCGCTCGTTCTCGAGCCGCGGCCATGCGATCTTCTTGCCCTTGATGACCTCGACCGTGAACTGGACGTCGAACGACGTCTCGATGGCGGCGCCCATGATCTCGCCGTCGCCCTGGGCCGCGTGGCCGTCCCCGAGCATGAAGAGCGCGCCCGGCTCGAACACCGGGAACCACATGGTCACGCCCTCGACGACCTCGTTGAAGTCCATGTTGGCGCCGTGGGTGCCCGGCACGAGCGAGCTGATGCACTCCTTGCCGTACGGGGCCGTGCCGATCGTTCCGAAGAACGGTCGCACCGGGACCTCGACCTTGCCGATCTTGCTCTTCGGCATGGTCAGCGTGGCGACCCCGCGCTGCTTGTCGAGCTGCCACACGTAGAGCGTATCGACCACGGGCGCGGTGACCATCATCGTCTTGTACTCGGGCGCGAGGGCGCCGAAGTAGGGAATGGCGCCACCCCAGCCCCAGTCGCGGTTCAGGCTGATCTTGTCGATCTTGACCTTCAGGGTGTCACCCGGCTCGGCACCTTCCACGTAGAAGGGCCCCGTCTGCGGGTTCACCCGGGACAGGTCGAGATTTCCGGCCGCCAGCGTCTTGTCGGTCGGCTTGAAGGCGTCGTTGGAGGCGTCACGAGTCTTGGTGATGACGGTGTCGCCCGAGGCGATCCGCATGGCAGGTGGGTGCGAGAAGCAGTAGGTGTAGTACACCGTCGTCGGGTTGTAGGTGACCGTCTTCGCGGACGCCGGCACATCCGGTATCAGCACGAGGGTCGGAAGCACCAGAAGCACCAGAAGTACCGGCACCAGTTTCCGCATGGCTGTCCAGGACATGTGCTCGCTCCTTGCGTACTGCGGGTGAACACCGTTGAGGATCGGGCCGCCTCCCCGAGCCCTTCACCACCTCGGCTCGGTCCCTCGGCGCGAGGGGGGGCGCGAATCATTGCCCCGAGAACCGGACGCGGCTGTCCTGCAGGAGCCGGAACAGCTCGGAGTCGACCGGCAGCACGAGCGTCGTCTCCTTGTCGACGGACTTCTTCAGGGCCTCGATCGACCGCACGAAGCGGTAGAAGTCGGGCGCGCGATCGAGGCTGTCCGCATAGATCTTCGCCGCGCGCGCCTCACCTTCCCCGCGGTACTTCTGCGAGAGCTTGTACGCCTCGGCCAGGATCCCGCTCTTCGTCTTCTCGGCGCCGGCGCGGATCTTGAGGCCTTCCTCCTCGCCCTCCGACCGGTAGCGCATGCTCATCCGGACTCGCTCGGATTTCATCCGGGCGAACACGCTTCCTCGGTTCTGGGCCGGGAAGTCCAGCCGGAGCAGGCGCACGTCGACGACGTCGATGCCGTAGTCACGCCGGGCGATCTCCCGGTACTGGCGTGTCACCGTCCCGAGGATCTCCTCGGCCCGGTACTCGCCTGGCGCCGTCGAGACGAACGCCGACATCGGCGCCCCGCCCAGCGCCCCGCCCAGCTCGGCGAGAAGGATGTCGCTCAGCCGCGATTCCGCGCCGACCCGGTCGAATACCGTCTGCATGAACTGCCGCGGATCGGCGATGCGCCAGAGGATCACGCCCGAGGCAACGACGTTGCGCTTTCCGAGGGTGAGGAACTCCCGGGGAGGAGGAACGAGCGCGAACAGCCGGCCGTCGTAGGTGGTGACACTCTGGAACGGGTAGGGAGCCTTGACGTACAACCCTGGCTCCCGCACCACGTGGACCGGCTTGCCGAACTGGGTGACGACCGCCAGCTCCCCCGCGCGCACGGTGAACGCGCACAGCGCGGCGAGCCCGGCCACGAGCACACCGAAGGCGACCAGGACAGTGAGCCTCAGCTTCGTTCTCCGGCTCGCGGCTTCGAGCATTGCACCCGGCGTGAAAGTTCCTTCCGTCAGGACGACGCGGATGGCACTGGACGACGCGGATGATAGCAGGTGCGCGCGCCGAATCAAGGGCCAGGAGACCGCACGGCGCGGGGCTCCGCGGACTGGCCGCCTGCGATCGACCCGCCAGAAGCCAGGGCCGGCTCGGGCCTCACCGGATCGGTGCGAGCGGCGCGGTGCGACGCTCCCCGCGGCCAGTTGGCGTGAGGTACCATCCTCCCGACGCCGCTCTGGTGCTCGGGCGCCCCGAAGCGCCCGGCACCCGAGAGGGGGGAACCTGGCAGACCTGCATTGGGGCGTCGAGTCGGCCCGGACGAGATCCCTCGGTCGGCCGAGCCGGGCGGGTCACAGGCGCAACAGCCGTGGCGGCTCCCGCTCGTGCTGAACCGCGGGGCGAGCGGAGAGCCCTTGGTCTCTCTCTTGCGGCGGCTCGGGCGGGACGACGAGGTCATCGATGCGGGGATGGCGAATGCGGCTAGTGTCCCGAGTCAGAGATGAGCCGACAAAGCGCCGGGTGGGGTGGGGGTTCTCCCCGCGGGACACGCTGTGTTGCGGAGCGTCGCCGCACCCAAACGGGGCCACGAGATCGGTGGTGGTCGGCTTCGGCGATCCGCGCGAGCGCACGGTCCCGCGGGGAGAACCCCCACCCCACCCGGCGCCGTGAGTCAACGTACTTTCGACTCGGGACGCTGGGTGTCGCGCTTGCGCTGGTCATCACGGCCGCCGACCTGGAACGCTCGCCCGCAACCGCCCAGTTCCAGCAGGAAGAGAAGCTCCCACGTATTGGCTACCTGTCGGTGGCGGACGCCGTCAGCGCCCCCTACGTCGAGGACTTCCGCCGCGGGCTCCGGGCGCTCGGCTACGTCGACGGGCAGAGCATGGCGCTCGAGTGGCGTTTCGCGGCGGGCGACCCGGGCCGCCTGGCCAACCTCGCGGCGAACCTCGTGAGCCACGGGGTCGACGTCATCGTCACCGACGGTGTCACCGCTGCGGTCGCGGCACTCGAGGCGGCCCGGGTGACGCCGGTGATCGTCGTGAGCCACGACGCCACCGGCGACCAGTTCCTCGCGCGCTCTTGGCGCACGACGCCCAACGTCACCGGTGTTGCGACAGCCTCGCCGGGCGCCGTCGCCCGGCAACTCGCGCTGCTCAAGGCGGTATTCCCGCGGGCCGCGCGGGTGGCCTTCCTGTGGAGTCCAGACGGGGCGGACGGCGCCAGCCGGTTGCGCGCCACGCAGGCCGCCGGCCGGCGGTTGCGGATCCGCGTCGACGGCGTTGCGCTTCGCCCGGGAGACGACCCCAGGGCCGTGCTGCAGCCGGTCGCCGATCGACCACCGGCAGCGCTGCTTCTGGCCGACGACCCGGTGCTGCTGGCTCACCACCTGCCGATCCTGGACTTCGCCGCCGGCCGGCGGCTGGCAACCGCCTGCGCTTTCCGGGGCGCCGTCGAGGCTGGATGCTTGCTGTCGGTCGGACCACGTCCCGGCGAGCAGTACGTCCGCGCCGCGCAGCTCGCGAACAGGATCCTCAGGGGAGCGAGACCCAGAGATTTGCCCGTCGAGCCGCCGTCTCGTCTGGAGGTGGCCGTCAACCTGACCACGGCGGCGGCGCTCGGCGTGGCGATTCCAGACCGTGTGATTGCCACCGCAGACCACGTCGTGAGGTGAGAGACAGGGGCGGGTTGCAGCATCAACAAGACCGACCGAGGGGTCGGTCGAACAGCCCGACAGACTCCAGCGAGCCGGGTGCCCGTCGCGGAATAGTCTGTTCGGAAGCAGGCTTTTGCTGTTTCGAGCGCCGTTTCGGAATCAGGGGCTCGGTTCGCCTGCGGCTCGCCTCGCACGATCTCGGAATCCGGGGCTCCGGCTCGCCTGCGGCTCGCCTCGCACTGCCATGCCGGCGCAATCCCGTCCTGGGAGGAGGTTCGGAGGGGGCGAAGGCCCCTGCGATGACTTACGGCACGTCGACGATGGCCAGGCCCCAGGGAAGCTCGCCGGCCTTGATCCGCCGGGCGACCTTGTTGGTCTTGGTGTCGACCGCCACCACCTCGTTCGCGCGCCCTACGGTGACGTAGAGGTGTGACTCGTCCGGGGTGAGCCCCATCCACCAGGCGCGCGGGCCGACGGGGATCGTCGCAGTCACCTCCAGCGTGACGGCGTTCATGACCCGGACATCGGCGCTCCGGCCGTGGGAGATCCACGCCCGCTTACCGTCGGCGGAGAACACCACGTCGACGGGGCGCTCGCCGCCCGTCTTGACGACCTTCGCCACGGACCAGTCGGCGGTGCTGATCACGGCGACCTCATCCGTGCCCTCGCAGGCGACCCACAGCCGCTTGCCGTCCGGCGCGAACCGCATGCCCCGCGGATTCTTCGGCACCGGCACCTTGGCGACGACCTTGCTCGCGCCGGTGTCGATCACGTGGATGTCGTTCGAGCTCTCGTGGGAGACGGTGACCCACTTGCCGTCCGGCGAGAGGACCGCGGTCTCCGGCTCGAGCCCGACCTCGATCTTGCCGACCGTCTTGAGCGACGGCAGTTCCAGGATCGTCACCGACAGCTCGTTCTCGTTGACCACGTAGAGCACAGCGCCGTCCTTGCTGGGGGTCAGCCCCTCGGGGTCGATGCCGGCGGGCGCGGTCTTCAGGATCTCGAGCGTCTTGGCGTCGATCACCGAAACGCTGTCGGAATTGCTGTTCGACACGTACAGGAGCTTGCCGTCCGGGCTGGGGGCGATGCCCCGCGGCCGCTTGCCCATGGGGATCGTCTTGATGACGGCGCCGCTCGGGTGGTCGATGACGGTGAGGTCGTTGGACTTCTCGTTGGTCACGAATACCCGCGGGGCGGCCTGGGACGCGGCAGCCGCGCCCACGAGGACGATCGTGGCGACCACGACCGTCGTCAGTCGGGCAAACATGGACATGGTCTTCTCCTCACTCCGGACTGATGAACAGCGCGACGCTGCCGGCAGTGTACACCGGCGCGCGAGCGGGTCGGCGGCGGCCAGGTGTGCCGGGCCCGCGAGAACCAGCTCCCGGCTCGCCGAACTGGTCCCGGGGTGACGTCGGGCCCGCCCGCCCCGCGCCACCGTCTCCTGCTCGAAACTGAAGCCCGGTCTCGGGTCAAGCCTCTCAGCGCGGCGCGCTCGCCGGACGCTTGCTGCCGCAGCTGGACCGGAACTGCGGGCATTGGTTCGGTCGCTCCTCGCTGCCCCGAACACCCGGTACGCCGCTGTATGGCGTGAGCCCCCGGCGGCTGTTGCTCGCATCCGGCCGAGCCGAGCCGGGCTTGGACCGCCTCGAGCGTGTTGACCGGGCCCGGCCGAGCCGCTAGAGTGCGGTGACTTCCGCGAAAGGAGCCCGCGCGACCATGAAGATCACTGGCGTCAAGGCGTATCCGATCTCGATCCCGTTTCGCCCGATGCGGCCGCACTCGTCGTGGATCGATGCGGCGCGCAAGCAGATCGTCGTCATGGTCACGACGGACGAGGGCCTCACCGGGATCGGCGAGTGCTTCGCCTACGGCGCGCCCCTCGCGGTCGCCAGCGCGGTCGAGGAGAGCCTGGCACCGCTCCTCGTCGGCGAGGCCCCGACCGAGATCGAGCGCCTGGTCGAGAAGATGGAGCGGTCGATGCTGATCTACGGCCGGCGCGGGCTCGCCATCTTCGCGATGAGCGGGGTCGAGATCGCGCTCTGGGACCTGGCGGGAAAGGCCCGCGGCGTGCCCGTCTACGATCTGCTGGGCGGCCTGTACACCCCGCGGATCAGGGCGTACGCGAGCCTCCTTCGGTACGACAGCCCCGGCGACGTCGCCCGGGCCTGCGAGCAGTACGCGGGCGCGGGATTCACGGCCCTCAAGCTCCACCAGACCCACGTCGAGTCGGTCCGCGTCGCGCGCGAGGCGGTGGGGTCCGCCGTCGAGCTGATGCTCGACGTGAACTGCCCGTGGAGCCCGCGCGAGGCGATCCGGATGGGACGAGCGCTCGAGCCCTACAACCTCGCGTGGTTCGAGGAGCCGGTGTGGCCGCCCGAGGACTACCGAGGCCTCGCCGAGGTGAGCGCCGCGCTCGAGACGCCGGTCGCCGCCGGCGAGAACGAGTCGCTCGCCCAGGGGTTCGCCGATATCATCGCCCACCGTGCCGTCGACATCCTGCAGCCGAGCATGACCAAGGTCGGCGGCCTGCTGCATTTCAAGAAGATCGCCGCCCTCGCCGCCGCCGCCAACCTTGCCCTCGCGCCGCATTCCTTCTACTTCGGCCCCGGGCTGGCGGCGACACTACACTTGATCGCATCGACCCCGGGTTGCCTGTACCTGGAGTACCCCACTGGCGAACTGGAGGCGCCCTTCCTGACCGAGCCGATTCGCGCCAAGAACGGGTTCGTCGAGGTGCCGACGGGGTCCGGCCTCGGCATCGCGATCAACGACGAGGTTCTGACCCGCTACCCCTACGGCCCCGACGCTCAGCGCCTGTTCGTCCTGACGTAGAGGGCCTGGCGGCAGCGCCACCAGCCCCCGAACCTGCGCCGGTAGACCCGAGAGCCGCTCTGAGTGAACCGCGGAAGACTTCTCGCCGCTCCGAGCGCCGGCTTGCCGGCGCAATCGAATCGAGGGGGGAGGTTTCGGAGGGGGCCGTCGAGGCCCCCTCCGACGTCCTACGCGAGGATCCGGTCGTAGCGGCCGTAGTCGCGCGCGCAGTCCATGAACCACTTCACGCAGTCCGGGTTCGCCCGGGGCGGCAGCTCACACGAGGTCGACAGCACGAAGCGAGATCGCTGGCCGACCGTGTCGATGCAGCGGCGGACCTCGGTCTCGATCTCCTCCCGGGTGGCGCGCTCGAAGATGGTCACGTCGACGTTGCCGATGGCCACGACGCCGCGCTGGTTGCCGAGCGTGACGAGCTTGTCGAGCTGGTCGACCTTCAGCGCCGGGTCGGCTTGCTGGTCGAGGTCGATCGTGATGGCGACGAAGCCGACGTCCACCAGGTCCTCGTGGATCTGATGGGTCGTCCCGCAGATGTGGACGGTGGTGCCGACCTTCTTGGCCTTGAAGTAGTCGACCAGCTCCTTGTGGTAGGGCTTGATGAATTCGCGGTAGGTGTCTGGCCCGACCAGCGAGCAGGAGGCGGTCGGGTCCGTGTAGCTCAGCCCGATCCTCGTCGTCAGCACCGCGTCGCCGAAGCGCTTGGCGTACTCCGTCGCGAAGCGCATCAGCTCGTGCACGAACTCCGGGTCGTCGATCGTGTCGAGGCACATCAGCTCGGGGTTGCGCATGAGCATGGCGATCGTCCACGGGCCCACCAGGACCGCGCCGAGCCCGCTCGGCAGCCGCGCCGCCGACAGCGCCGCGCACTGCTCGAGGAAGGCGGGCAGCCGGCCGTCCTGGTAGGGGTCCGGGATCTCCAGGCGCGCGAGCTTCCCCTTGTCCTCCTGGAGCACGTGCTGGTCGATCGACGGCACGACGTAGTCGGAGTACTTCACGCGGCAGCCGACTGCCTCCGCTTCCTTGGCGAGGTCGTTGAAGGCGATCATGATGTCTGGCTGGTAGCGCTCGTAGTAGTTGAGCATGGCCTTGGTGGCCTTGGTCGGGCTCGTGCAGTACTCCTCGATGGAAAGCCCATCGGCGCACCCGGCGAACGAGCCCGCGATCGGATAGGCGGGCACCCGGTCGGCGTAGCCGCCCTTGTACGCGGCGACCACCCGGTCGCGTCCGGTCACGGGCGTCTGGCTCTGCTCCATGGCATCCTCCTCACGAGCGCTCCCGGCCGCGGGCCGACCGGCGTGCTTCTAGCCTGGAGCCCGAAGCCGAAGCCCGGAGCCCGAAGCCCGAAGCCCGGAGCCCGGAGCCCGAAGCCCGGAGCCGATCGTGGATGCGGATGGACTCGGCTGGTTCCCCCGCTTCACCGGAGACCAGCGCCCGCCGCCACGATGCCTTCAGTGGGAACGAGGCGCTTACCGACCGGGTCGGCCGCCAGCAGCAGGCTCTCGAGCGCCACCGCGCCGAGCAGCGCGAGGCCGTCCGGACTGATGAAGCACGGCGTGGTCACGCTGAGCCCCTCTACGGTGACGCGGACCTCAGCCACGGGCAACTCCACCCGCTGCCCGCCCCCGAGCTGAACGGGAACCGCTCGCACCGGTGTGAGGCCAAGGCGGGCCGCTACCGGCTGCGGCACGACGACGAAGGTCGCCCCCGTGTCGACCAGCAGGGGGAGCGTCTCCCGCACCCCCGCCGGGCCGGTCAGTGTCACCCCGACTGAAAAGGTTCCCACGGTCCCACCCCGCCGCCAGCATAGGGCCGCGGGAAGATCCATTTCAACTGTCGACGAATCGGTACGCGCGTCACGGGAAGAGATCGGAGACGAGAATTCTGGTTTCCGGCGCCGCCAGGGGTGCGATGGACGAGGCGAGCCCCAGCGATTCGCGCGAGGCATACCGCCACCCGAAGGAGGCGGAAGGGTCTGCGACCGGCTGCCTATACACCTCGAGCACGCGGTCGACGAGGTTCACGATCCAGTAGTCGGCCAGACCGGCGCGGGCATACAGGCTCGCCTTGTGCTCGCGGTCGAGGCGGAGACTCGAATCGGCAATCTCGACGACGAGCACAGGTCGGGCGGGATGCTCCTCGCGGTAGTCGCGCCAGGCTCCAGGCACGACGGAGACGTCGGGCTCCGGCTCCGACTCGGCATCGAGCGCGATCGGGCCCTGGGTCCGCACCAGCCAGCCCGGCCCGAGCGCCGTCCGGAGGGCGTCCTCGGTGAGCCCGATCGCCGTGTAGTGACCGCTCCCCTGCGGCTCACCCACTATCAGCTCGCCGCCAACCAGCTCCACTGGGTGGGGGCCGAAGACGCCGATCTCGATGAGGTGATCGTACTCTGCGCGTGTCCAGCGCTTCCGCTGAACAGGGTAGGTCGTCATGGCACCGACGCTACGCTGCTGGGTCGGGCCCGTCAATGTCACCGTCTTGCGGCACCCCGCCCGGCGGACTGGCAGGGCACGGATGGACACGCCCCCCGCGCGCGACGCTGCGCAATCTGATTCATGGGGGAGGTTTCGGAGGGGCCGTCGGCGCCCCCTCCGATCCCCTCGCGTGGCGGGGGCTTTCCCACAGGTCGAACTGGCTGGACGCCCCCAACCCCTGAGGAGGAGTGGGCGCGATGTGTGCCGCCGACAGGGGTGGCTGTGGGACCACTCGGCCGGAGGGCTCGGGAGGTCACGGCTGGCGGCGACCGCGCTAAGATCGGCCGAGAGCCATGACCGAGGACGAGCGGCCTGGGATCCTGGTGCTGGACCGGCGAATCGAGCCCGCCGAGCTGGCGCGAGTGGTCCGCCTGTACTTCGGGCTCATGGTCAAGTACGTGGTCGATGTGCGGCAGCGGGTCATCGCGATCGGTGGCGAGCTTCACGCCGACGCGGAGGAGCTGCTGCTGGAGAGAGGAAGCCGCCAGGCCGACCTCTGGGGCGCGAACTATTACCCGGGCCGAGGCGCCGACCGATGTATCGAGTTCACTGCGCTCATCAACATCCGGCCTGCCCAGGGGAACCCGTCGATGGAGATCGACGATGACAGGGTGCGCCAGACCATTCGGGCGTTGACGTTCGAGCTGGTCGGCGAGGGAGAGGCGCTGGACTGATGCCGGCGCAGCATGCGGCCCTCTCCCGGGAGCGCTGGTCGCGCTTCTCGCTGGACCAGCAGATTCTGATGATCGGAAACGAGATGAACCGGGCCGCGAAACTCCTGGCCCCCGAGGATCATCAGCTTCTGCGGGGCTGCTACGAACGGGTGCTGCGCCTCACGGATCTCACCGTCGAGGTCCAGCCGAAGCGCGCCCTCCGGCGTGAGCTCCTGCGGTGGCGAGACCTCATCGCGCGGCTCTACGTCTCCGAGATGCCCGACCGGACCGAGCACCAGGCGGCATTCCGGTGCCTGCTGTGCTTCACGCCGGAATCCTCGAGGCAAATCCCGCTGATGCTCGCGGGTGAGGCGGCGCGACCGAGCCCTCGGAGCTCGCACCCGGACTGACCCGAGATCCGGCTCTGGACCGTTGGTGACGACGGTGCGAGTCAGGCGCGGCGAAGATTGCCCGCGGCGGGCCGGCTCCGACGCCTGTTTGAAGGCCAGGAGTTGGCGGCAGAAGGTCTGGACTTCCGCGTCGTCGCGAGGATTGGGGTCAACGCCGGGGGCGTCGGCGGAAGAGTGCCTCTCGGACCGGTCGCCCGCGACTCCGCCTGCCCTGCTGTGTGAACGCCACCGCCTCGATGCCCGCGGGGGCTGTCATGACGAAACCGGGTCAACTCCAGTGGAGCCTTCGCGGGGTCGGTCGCGCGTCCTCACAAGTCATGGGCGTTTCCGTTGGGCCGACAGTGTGGAGTGCAGACCTGGCGATCTCTATCCCTTATCCGACGGTCGGCTGCCGTTTCAACGGCGGGCTCACGGGGCCGACCAGCGCTCCCAACTGCTCGACCGGCGCAAGCGAGCGATGCGTGGGCGTGCGGGGAGAGCGTCGGGAATCCACGCGGCGTTCTTCTGGATGGCCGGGTTGGGACCTCGGAGGCCTCTTCGGGCGGATGGATGGCGATCCGGCTGCCAACGGGTTCGTAGTCGCCCAAGCAGCGCGGGCACTCGTTGCTGGTCGTCGATGGCTGACGTCTGCGCTCCCAAGACGGTCTCGCGCAGGAAGGGTCCTTGCCTGTCGAGCGCACACCGAGCAAGCGGTGCTGTCTCGAGGCATTGACTGGTTCTTCGCGCGCGACGGGCCTCAACACATCGCCGAGCCGCACCTTGGGCCAGTTCTTCCTCAAGCGCGTCACGTCCGGCCCACACCGGAGTGGCGCGCCTCCAGCAGCTGGCGGGTCTTTTCGATCTCTGCGGCGAGTCGCTTTTCGTCGGGCAAGGCAAGGCGATATTCGCGAGCCAGCACCTTGCTGGGCAGTCCCTCGAGGGCGTAGCGGGCGATGGCGTCGTTTTTCTCTGAGCAGAGGATCAGGCCGACAGGCGGGTTCTCGTCAGGCTGGGTCCAGTGCTCGCGGGCGTAGTTGAGGTAAAGGTGCATCTGCCCGGCGTCGGCGTGGGTGAACTTGCCGACCTTGAGGTCGATGACCACCAGGCAGCGGAGCCGGCGATGGAAGAAGAGGAGGTCGACGCGATACCACTCGTCGCCGATGCGCAGGCGACGCTGGCGGCCGATGAAGGCAAAGTCGCCGCCGAGCTCGAGCAGGAAGGATTCAAGGTGACGGACGAGTGCCTCCTCGAGGTCGGTCTCAGAATACTCGTCCCTGAGGCCAAGGAACTCGAGGACGAGAGGATCGCGCACCTCCTCGTCGGCACTTGGGGCCTCACCGGACTTCGCCGCCGCGCCCCGCGTGAGCATGGCGGCCTTGTTCCTGGAGAGGGCGGTGCGCTCGTTGAACTGCGAAGCGATCTGGCGGTCGAGCTGGCGCACCGACCAGCCGCCTCGGAGTGCCTCGGCGTGGTAGAAGGCCAGTGCTCCGGGCGACCGAGTCTTGGTCACTAGGAGGATGTAGTGCGACCAGGGCAGGGGAAAGGCCCCGGCTAGGGCCTCGACATGGGAAGCCCGAGATGGAGTCTCGGATCTGGTCGAAATCGTCTGGCGGATACTGGCCGGAGATTCGCCAGACACTGTCTGGCGAATGTTGGGAGGAGATTCGGCAGACGCTGTCTGCGGAAGCTGCTCCGGCGGGAACGCCAGATAGAACTGCCGCATGTACTGCAAGTTCGGCCGGGAGAACCCCGGCCGAAGCGCCGGGTCAGATCGTCCGAGAGCAACTCCAGGAGCTCCGCGCCGTACTCCGCCCGCCGGTGCAGCTTGCGCATGATGAGCTGGAGGAAGAGGAGCGCCGTCTCGGCGGTCTGCCGATCCTCGGGGAAGTTGCCCTGGATGCCCTTCTCCTCCTCCCCGCCAAAGGGCGGGTTGGTGAGGATCACGTCCGCGCGCTCCTTCTCACCGATCTCGGACAGCTTGTGACGGAGGGCGTTGCCCGGGTCGATCTGCGGGGCGTCGAGGCCGTGGAGCAGCAGGTTCATCTGGCAGAGGAGGTACGGCAGCGGCTTCGGCTCGCAGCCGGAGAGCGAGCGCTCTTGCAGCATCTTGCGGTCGGCCACGGTCTTCACTTGTGCCCCGAGGTGCCTGAACGCCTCGACAAGAAAACCGCCGGTGCCCGAGGCTGGGTCGAGCACGGTCTCGCCGAGGCGTGGGTCCGTCACCGCGACCATGAAGCGCACGACGGGGCGCGGCGTGTAGAACTCGCCGGAATCGCCTGCCGCGTCGCGCATCTCACGCAGCAGGGATTCGTACAGGGCGCCCAGGGTGTGCAGCTCCTCGCCGGAGGTGAGTGGATGCCGGCGATCTTGTTGATGACATTGCGCAGCAAGTAACCGCTCTTCATGCGGTTGTCGACGCCCCGGAACACCGTGGCGATCACGTCGCGCCGGTCGTCGCCGTTGGCGCTGGTGAGCTGGCGGAGATAGGCAAACAGCCCGGGCCCGCGCGAGCCGTTCGGGCGGACCGTCTCGTCCTGATTGGCGCTTCACTTCAGGATGACGGGCGCTCCCGAGGGTCCCGAGCAGGTGACCCAGGCGAGCCGTCGGGGCGACGTCGACGTTATCGAGGTTGGCAACCGACGCGCGCTCGAGTCCCTCGCGACGGCCCATCGGAACCTCCTGCGGGATACCCCGCACGATGGTCGTGATCTCGGCCACGATGACCTTCGAGAGGTACTGATAGGCGGGGATTCGCGTCAGAAGGAGGACAGGGCGCCGGCCGATCGGCTGGGGCAGGTTCGCCGAGCGGATATCGTACTGCCTCACCGGCGACGTCCCTGGCGGGGTTTCGACCGCCCGCCGACCTCCCAGACGGTGGGGTCGAGATAGACCTCGGCTGCCGAGTCCGGGCGCTGCGCATACGCTTGCTCGATCGCCCGCTCTTCGAGCTCCCAGAGCGCCCGTCGGATGGCGTCGCGGATGAACTCGGAACGGCGCCGCGACCGGCTGGGGGCCACGCGCTCGAGCTGGGCCGCGATGCCATCGTCAATCTCGATCAGCACCTGCTTCATATGGAGAAGCGTATGCTGGCGCCGGCACGCCGGCAACCCAATCGGCCGCTCCTGAAACTCCGGCCGGTAGGTCACGACGAGGCGTCCACGCGCGCCGCGGCGCGCTCTCGACGAGGGTGTCGGGCGCGCGCGCCTCGGAGTCGCTTCCGTGAGGTAAGCGAGGATGGGGCCACTGGCTGCCGGCGCGCCTCTTCGGCTGCGCATTTCGGTCATCGTGATCAGTCCGATCGGAGCATCGTGATCACGCCGATCGGAGGATCATGATCGGAGCGAAGCGACGCTGGCCGGCCGGCGGTTAGGTGTCGAGCTTGTCCTCCTT
>Ga0187892_10000780_pt1 | contig 80056 bp, 69 predicted proteins | sample MA1701073metaG_FD_139345 | JGI IMG/M metagenome (GOLD analysis project Ga0187892, IMG submission 139345) | Bio-ooze microbial communities from a basaltic lava cave in the Kipuka Kanohina Cave System on the Island of Hawaii, USA - MA170107-3 metaG ... | reverse complement strand
TCGCTCGGCTGCGCCTCGCTGCGCGCCCTTCGGGCGCTTCCGTGGGCTTCGCTCGGCTGCGCCTCGCTGCGCGCCCTTCGGGCTTGCCAGCCTCAGCCCTTGCCGTTTCCGCTGCCGCCGCCCGGGCCCGCCGGCCCGCCGCTCGGGAGTCCCACCGGTCCGCTGGGAGGGCTGACCGGGGCGGCCGGCGGGCGCGCCAGCTTCGGGCGAGCCGGCTTCAGGGTCGGTGCCTTGGGGCGGGCGGCCGGCTTGCGGGCCGGCTTGCGGGTCGTCTTGCGCCGGCGGGTCGCCTTCTTGGGCTCGACCACCTTCTCGAGCCGGCGGATCAGCCGGGCCAGGTCGCTGCGGAAGCGGACCTCGCGCCGGCCCCAGAGGCGCTCGCCCTCGGCGCGCGCCCGCTCGAGCTGCCGCTCCAGGTCGTGCAGGTTCCGGCGCAGGGGACGGACCAGCCGCGCCAGGTTCGGCGGGAGCTCCCGCTCCAGCCGCTGCAGGGCGACCTGGATCGCCTCCCAGGGCCCGCCGGCGCGGGCCTTCTTCCGTGCGGTTCGTCGTGCAGGCATCCCGTCCTCCTATCTCCCAGGTGCGGGTTCGAAGCGTACCCGGTGGGCAGCGCGGCCCGCCCCCGGCGCCAGGGGCGCGCACGGTCAGCGCATGATACCCCCGCCGGCCCCCCCCGCTATCGCCTCGCGCCCGCGCGCGGGGAAATCCGCCCGCGCCTCGGCGGCGCTCACGCCAGCGTGCCGCCGTCGACGCGGATCTCCTCGCCGTTGATGTGGGCGCCGTCCTCCGAGGCGAGCAGCGCGACCAGGCCCGCCACCACCTCCGGGCCGCGCGGGCGGTCGAGCGGCATCTGGCGCCGCACGAGCCTCGGATCGGCGTCGGCGGGGAGGCCCGAGCGCTGCGTCATCGGGGTGTCGATCGAGCCCGGGCACACCGCGTTCACGCGCACCCCGCGCCGGCCGTACTCGACCGCCAGCGCGCGCGTCAGGGCCTGCACGCCGCCCTTCGAGGCCGCGTAGGCGGCGCCGTAGGGAAGGCCGGCCAGCGAGGCCGTGGAGGCGGCGGTCACGATGTTGCCCGCGCTCTCCTCCAGGTGCGGCAGCGCCGCCTGGCACACCAGGAAGGTGCCCGTCAGGTTCACGGTCAGCACCCGGTTCCAGGTGGCGAGGTCCAGGTCGGCGAAGTGGCCCATCTGGAGGACGCCCGCCATGTGGACCAGGCAGTCCAGGCGGCCGAACTGCTCGATGCACGCGGCCACCGCCGCCCGCACCTGCTCCCGGTCGCCGACGTCGCAGGCGCGGCCCTCGGCCCGGGCCCCGAGCTCGCGCGCCTGCTTCAGCAGCTCCTCCACGGGCCCGGCCTGGACGTCGAGGCAGAAGAGGGCGGCGCCCTCCTGCGCCAGGCGCAATGCCGTGGCGCGCCCGATGCCGGATGCGGCCCCGGTGACGAGCGCGACCTTGCCCTCGAAGCGCCGCACGGCGACCTCCTGGGCGCGCTCGGCTTCGCCTCGCTGCGCGCCACTCCGGCTTTGCCCTCAGCGGTCCTGGAAGCGCAGCATGTACTGGATCCCGAAGTGGATGGCGACCAGGTCGAGATCCTCGTTGTCCCCGAAGGGGAGGAGGTAGTGGGAGCCCACGTAGACCGCAAAGTTGTCGGTGACGTAGAAGTCCGTGCCGGCGCCGAAGCGGACCACCGGCCCGGTGCCGTCGTCGACGAGACCTTCGTTGCCCGCGTCATAGCTCGCGTAGCCGGCGCCGACGCTCAGGTAGGGGTGGAAGCGGCCGAGGGGAAGGAAGCCCTTCAGGCTGAAGGTCGTGGCGAGGACGTCGATGGCGGTGTTCTGGGTGCCGACCTCCCCGTTGAAGCCGTCGAGGATGTCGATCTCGAACTCCCCGGCGACGTTCGGGTGCCCCCGGTAGCCCAGGCGCAGCTCGAAGCCCTGGGAGTTGTTCACGGTCGCCGGCTGGCCGGTGCGCCCGATGGCGTCGTCGAAGAACTGGTAGGCGAAGGTGCCCCCGGCCGCGCCGTAGAGGGCCGGGCGGGAGTACGGGTCCTCCTGCGCGCGCGCGGTGCCGGCGGAGAGCGCCGCGAAGGCGAGGGCGGCGGCGGTCGATCGCGCGAGCATGGGGGTCCTCCCTCGGGGCAGAGGGAACCCTATATCACCGGGGCCGCGGCCAGGGCAAGCCGCGGGGCAACGGCGCCGCCGCGGTGGGCACGCAGCGGGCGCGCAGGAGCCGCCGCAAGCCCCGCGCCGGGAGCTTTTTCCCCGCTCGGACGAGGTCTTCGCACCCCTTTCCGCGAGGCCACATCCGGCCTCGGGACGCCACTCCTCCAGGGCGGAGCCGCGGGCCCCGCCGCCGCCGCGCCCGCGCGGCGGGGTCCGGAGGCGGAGGACGGTTTCATGACGAGGCGCGGCATGGGAGCCTCGGCCTGGCGGCGCCTGCTGACGCCGGTCCTCTTTCTCTGGACCGCGGCCTGCCTGCCCTGGGTCGCGCTCCAGATCTGGCGCTGCCACCGGGACCTCGAGCGGCGCGACTGGATCGCGCTGGCGGCGCGATCGCGCCAGCTCAAGGGCCTGGGATTCCGCACGCGCACCACCCGCTTCTGGCTCGCCACCGCCTACGCGAAGCTCGGCCAGTGGGAGGCTGCCGTCGAGGAGTTCGAGCGCATGGCCCGCCCCCTCGACGACGCCGACCGGGAGTCGGCCCGCTACTGCCACCACGTCTGGGCGCTCCATCGGCTGGGGCGCGCCGAGGAGGCGCGCACGCTCCTGCGCCACGTGGTGCGCGACGACTGGCCCGCCCACCGCCGCGCCTGGGCCCGCTCCTTCCTGGAGCCCTCGCGCCTGGCGGCGGAGCCGGCTCCGCCCTGGCAGTCCGAGAGGCAGCGCCTGCACTGAGCGCAGGCCCGGCGGGCGCAGCGGCCTCCGCCCGAGCGGCTCAACGCGTCTGCGCGATGCGCCGCTCGAGCTCCTCCAGGGCGGCGGGCGGGCCCGCGAAGAGCTCCCCGGGGAGGCTGCGGTCCTGGATCATGCTCCGGTAGATGGGGCCGGCCAGCATCGCGTTCAGCGCCAGACCCGAGATGTACTCGAGCTTGAGGCTGCGGTCCCGATTGACCGGGGTCCCCTCCAGCCAGCTCCCGAGATCCCCGGCGCCCACGGCGAAGCTCGCGAGCAGATCGAGCGCCGAGCCGAGCCCCACCTCCGCGAGGGACTGCCGGAGCCGCGCGTTCGCGTCGATGCGGCCCTGGATGGCGCCGAGGTCGAGCCGCGCCGGCCGGGCCTGACCCAGCAGGACCACGTCGTAGCCCCGGTGGCGCTCCTGCGAGTTCCACACCGTCCCGCCCGGAAAGGCGTCGAAGAAGGTGCGCATCTGGATCTTGATGGCGCGTCTGCTGGTCTCGTAGAGCGGCACCCACTGGGTCGCGAGCCCGCCGGGGGCGAGGCGCTGCCGAACGATCTCGTAGTACTCCTTCGAGAAGAGGACCGAGTTTCCGCGCACCCAGGGATGGATCGGGTCCGACGTGATCACATCGAACTGCTCATGGGACGTCGTCAGGAAGTGGCGCGCATCATCGAAGATCACCTCGACGCGCGGATCCGAGAGCACGTCGTGGTTCACGTCCGAGAAGAAGCGGGAGGCCGCCACCACCACCCGGGGCTCGATCTCGCAGATGACGATGCGCTCGACCTCCGGATGCAGCACGAAGGACCCCGCGGTGACGCCGGCGCCGAGGCCTACGATCAGTACGCGGCGGGGCCGCTCGTGCGCGAGCGCGGAGAGATTCCCGAGCAACCGCTGCAGCCGCATGTCCGCGCGCTCGGTCGAGGCCTCGATCTTGCCGCTGACGTGGAAGTAGCGGTGACTGCCCCGCGTGCTGACCGCGACCGTGGACGTGATGCCCTCGGCGATGAAGGGGAAGCCCTGACCCGGGCCGATCCGCCAGACGTAACGGCCGTGGGCCAGGAATTGCGGCGCGAAGCCCGGGGTGAGCAGGACCCCGACGAGGGCGGCGCCGAGCGACAGGGCGACGAGCGCGCGGGAGGCGGCGCGCACCGGGACGGCGCCGGCGGAAACGGACTCCCGCCGCGGGCCCGTAGCGCCCGCGAGGTAGAGCGCCGCGGCCGAGACGCCCGCCGCTCCGATCAGGAACGCCTGCGAGCCGCGCGTCCCCCAGAGCGGGACGCCGGCGAAGGTGACGAGGAGCGCGCCGAGGATCGCGCCGATGGTGTTGGCGGCGTAGACGTGGCCGCTGGAGCGGCCGGTGTCGCGCCGCCCCGCGCTCGCCGCGGCCAGTGCCAGCGGGAAGCTCGCTCCCCAGAGCAGGGTGGCGGGCAGGATCGCCTCGAGGCAGCGGAAGGTGTTGAGGACGTGGAGGCTCGCGACCGGCGCGATCCGCAGCGGCGACGAATAGGGAGTGACCTGGGCCATGACCCAGCCCGCGTAGAGCAGCGCCGGCACCAGCAGGAGCTGGCTGCCCGCGAGGAGGGAGCGGCTCTCGAAGCCGCGGCGAAGCGCCGAGGCCGCGAGCACGCTGCCGATCCCGAGGCCGGCCAGGAAGACCGCCAGGATGATGGCGAAGGTGTAGGTGGTTCCGCCGAAGAGCAGGGAGAGGAGCCGCGTCCAGACCACCTGGGCACCGAGCGCCGTCAGCCCCGAGAGCGCCACCGCCAGGAAGACCGGCGCCGCCGCAGCGCCCGGCGGCGGGGGCGCGGGGGCCTGCGGCGCCGGCGCGGCGTGCGACGAGCCGCGCGCGAGCCAGAGAGCGCCCGCCCCGATCGCGAAGTTGAGCGCCGCGGCGACGCCCGTCGCGACCCCGACGTCGAAGCGCGGGAGCAGGAGGAAGCCGGCGGCGAGGCAGCCGAGGACGGCGCCGATCGTGTTCGCGCCGTAGAGCAGCCCGAGCTTCGACATCCCTCCGGCGCTGGCCGGGTAGCGGCGCGCGATCGCCGGCAGGGTGGCGCCCATCAGCGCCGTCGGGGGCAGCAGCAGGACCCCCGCGATTGCCGCCCGGAGCGCGATCCCCATGGCCCCGTAGCCGAAGAGCTCCAGGTAGACCTGGCGCGCGGCGGGCAGGGCGACGAGCAGGAGGAGACCCAGCCCGCCGATCCCGATCTCGAGCCCGGCGTAGACGCGCAGCGGCTGCCGCCCGGGATGGACGAGGCGCGGGAGGAGCAGGCTCCCCAGGCACATGCCGCCCATGAAGGACGCCAGCAGGATCCCGAGGGAGAGCGCGGAGGCGCCGATCACGAGCCGGAGCAGGTGGAACCAGACCACCTCGTAGATGAGGGCGGCGGCTCCGCTCGCGAGGAAGAACGCCAGGAGCGTCCGGTCGAGGCGCGCCTCGCGGTCCGCCAGGGCGCGGTCCCCCCCCTGCGACTGCGAGCTCGCTGCGCCCATCGACTCCCTCGCGACCGCCCGCGGCGCGGCCCCGCAGGCTAGCCCAGGCCCCTGGGCCGTGGAGGGCGCCGAAGCAGCGCGGCCGAGGGCCGCCGGGGTCCGCTCAGGGCGCGGCCTCGCGCAGGAGGTCCTCGAGCAGGCGATCGAGGACGCGCCCGAGGGCGCGGCTCAGGGCCGCCACGACCTCCTCGGGGGACTCGCTGGCGGCCGGCTCGCTCTCCTCGTAGGAGCGCTCGAGCCAGGCCTGCCCCGCCCGGCGCACCGAGAGCTTGAGCGCCAGGGATCCGCGAGGGCCCTCGGGCCCGACCCCCTGCTCGAGGCGCCGCAGCTCTCCCTCCAGCACGAGGGGCGCGCCGCCCGGCGCCGCGGGCGCCCGCTCCAGGTAGTCGCGCACCGCCGTGACCAGGGCGCTCTCGGCGGAGCCCGCCCAGCGGTGGAACGAGTAGTAGCTCAAGCGATAGGGCGAGCTCCGGGTGGCGAGCCGCGGCGTGGCGTAGGGCGCGTCGGCCCGGAAGGCTCCCACGCGCAGCGGGCCCGGCGCCGCCGCCCGGGGCGCGCCCGGCACGGCCAGCGTGTAGTAGCTCACCGCCGGCGTGGGGCGGGGCGAGGCGCAGCCCGAGAGCGCGACGCAGGCCAGGGCGGCCCGCAGGGCCGCGCGCGCGGCGCGGGGCGCCCGGCGCCTCATCGCTCGAACTCGCGCTCCGGGATCGCGCGACCCCAGACCAGGACGGAGGGATCGGCTTCGATCAGGTCGAGGGTCTCCTGCAGGCGCCGGCTCGTCCGGGCGAGCTCCTCGAAGGCGCCGCCGGCGCTCCCGCCGGCCCCGCCGAGCTCCGCCCGGGCGGCGCGCAGGAGCTCCCGCCCGTCGGCGATGGCGGCGTCGAGCTCGCGCAGCGTCCCGCCCAGGCCCGCGTAGAGGTCCTCGCGGCGCTCGTAGACGTCGCCGAAGACGAGGTTCACGCGGTCGGCGGCCTCGCTCACGCGCTCCAGCATGCGGAGCACGCCCTGCCCGGTCTCCTGGGCGCGCAGGGCCTCGGTGGCGGCGCTCAGGCGCTTCGCCACGAGGCCCAGGTCGGCCGCGACCTGGCTCACGGTGGCCGCGTTCTCCTCGGTGAAGATGTTGCGCTCGAGGCGCGTGAGCACGGTGAGCGCCAGGTCGGCGATGCGGGCCAGCCGGTCGCGGAAGTCGACGAGCGAGGTGACGTCTCCGTGGATGAACCCCCCGGGCGCGAGGGGGCCGGCCGCCTCGCTCCCGCCCTGGAGCGCGATGTACTGGATCCCCGTCACGATGGAGCCCAGCAGCGCCGCCACCGTGTCCGTCCGCACCTGGGTCCCGGGCTGGAGGTCCACGATCACGGCGACCTTCGGGGGGATGTCCTGGGTGAGCTCGATGCCGCGCACGCGGCCCACCACGACGCCCTGGAACTGGACGCTGGAGCCGGCGCTGAGCCCGCTCACCGAGTCCCGGAAGAGCACCGTGTAGGTGTCGCGGGGCCGCAGCAGGCGCGAGCCCGCGATCCAGAGCAGGCTGCCGGCCAGGAGCCCCGCCGCCAACACGGTGAAGAGGCCCACCCGGATCAGGTCGCTCCTCGCGCGCCTCATCCCACCCACTCCAGCTCGTCGACCAGGCTGCGCCGCTCCGCGCCGGCGACGAGCGCGCGCTGGAAGAAGGCCTGCACGCGGGGGTCGGGCTGGCGGCGGACCTCCGCCAGGGAGCCCGCGGCGATCACCCGGCCCCCCGCCAGCATCACCGCCCGGTCCGCGATCGTGTTGATGCTGCCGAGTTCGTGGGTCACGGCCACGATCCCCATGTCGCCCCGGGCCCGCAGGCCCAGGATCAGCTCGTCGATGGCGCGCGCGGTGGTGGGATCGAGACCCGAGGTGGGCTCGTCGAGCAGCAGCAGGGCCGGCTCGAGCGCGATGGCCCGCGCGATGCCCGCCCGCTTGCGCATGCCGCCCGAGAGCTCCGAGGGGAGCTTCCGGCCGGCCCCGGCCAGGCCCACCCGCGCCAGGCGCATGCGCGCCAGCATCAGCGCGGTCTCCTCCTCCGCGCCCCAGTGCTCGGCGATCGGGAGCGCCACGTTCTCCACCGTCGTCATCGAGTTGAGCAGCGCCGCCTCCTGGAACGCCATCCCCACGCCGCGCAGGATCTGCTCGCGCTCGGCGCCGTCGGCCGCGTGGACGTCGCGCCCCCGGATCCGCACCCGTCCGCGCCGCGGCGGGACCAGCCCCACGATGCAGCGCAGGAGCGTGCTCTTACCCGAGCCGGTCGCTCCCAGGACCACCAGGATCTCGCCCGGGTCGACGCCCAGGGAGACCCCGTCGAGGACGGTCTGCTCGCCGTAGCCGGCCTCGATCCCCTCGACCTCCAGCAGACGGGCCGCGCCCGCGCTCCCCACCGGCCTACCCCGCGTAGTAGAAGAACGCCGTGAAGACGGCGTTCGCCACGATGCAGAGGATGATCGAAGTCACCACGGCGGAAGTGGTGGCGAGGCCCACCGCCTCCGGGCCGCCGCGCACCGCGAAGCCGCGCCGCGCGCCCACCAGCCCGATCAGGATGCCGAAGACCACGCTCTTCACCAGGCCCGTGAGCACGTCCGTGACGAGGAGCGCCTGGACCGTCTGGGACAGGTACGCGTCGCTCCCGAGGTCGAGACCCACGATGCCGACCAGGTAGCCGCCGAAGATGCCCGCCGCGTTGCTCATCACCGTGAGGAGCGGCATCATGAGCATCAAGGCCAGGATCTTCGGGACGACGAGGAAGCGGATCGGGCTCAGCGCCATGGTGCGCATCGCGTCGATCTCCTCGGAGATCACCATGGTCCCGATCTCCGCAGCGATGGCCGAGCCGCTGCGGCCCGAGACGATCACCGCCGTGAGCAGCGGCCCCATCTCGCGCGTCATCGAGATGCCGACCAGGTTGGCGATGAAGATCGTGGCCCCGAACTGGCGCAGCTGCGCGGCGCCGTTGAGCGCCAGGACCACGCCGACGAGCAGCGAGATGAAGACCACGATGGGGACGGCGCTCGCGCCCACGATGTTCATCTGCTGGAGGGTGCGCTCCCACTTGATGCCGCCGGGGCCGAAGGGGAGGGTCAGCCCGGCCCCGGTCTCCCGCGCCAGGGAGGCCGTGGCCGAGAGCTCCTCCGCCGCATCCAGGGTGCGCGCCCCGATCGCCGCGAGCGGGTGGCGACGAGGCGGCGGCGCCGCCTCCTCCAGGATCTCGGGATCCACCTCCGCGAGGGCGCGGCGCGCCGGCTCGGAGAGCTGCGCCAGGCGCACCACGAGCCCTGCGTTCCGGGCCTCGGCGATGGAGCGCAGCAGGCGCGCGGCCCCGAGCGAGTCGAGGGCGGCCAGGCGCCGGCCGTCGAGCACCACGGTGGTGCCGCGGGGCTGACGGCGCAGGGCGCGCGCGAGCTCGCGGCAGGCCTCGTCGACGAGCTCGGCGGGGAGCGGCACGCGGATCGCGGAGCCGGGGCTGGCCATCGCAAGGAGTATGAGCCCCGCGGCGCCGCTCGCCAGCGGGCGGGCGGACCGCGGCCACGCGAACCCTTCCGCGCCGCGGGCGCGACGTCGCGCCGGCTCTCAGGCTCCGAGGCGCTGGAGCAGCCGCAGGGCGCTGCGCAGCGAGCGGTCCAGGGGATCGCCCTCCCGGCGCGCCACCGCCCGGTCCAGGAAGCGCTGGCAGCGCTTCCACACCTCCGCGTGCAGGACGCTCAGGGTCTCGGGGTCGCGCAGCGCCCGCTCGCGGTCGCCGAGATCGAGGGGCTCCGCGACGACGTGGGTGATCCGTACCGGGAGCGGGAAGAGCCCGGGCAGCAGGTGGGGACCGCTGAGTCCGAAGCGGAGGCGGGCCTCCCGGTAGCGCTCGGCGTCTCCCCCGTTGGCCAGGGCGAGCAGGGTGCGGGGGATGGGAAGGCGCGACTGGTAGTAGGCCTCGTCGCACCCGACCGCGGCGGCGAAGACCAGCTCGGCATCGGCCTGGAGGGCGAGGCGCAGGAACCCGCTTCGCCGGGACCACTGGAGCCGGTAGGGCTCGTCGCGGTAGCTGCGCAGGGCCGCCTCCCGGGTCGCGCCCGGAAAGAGCATGAGGAAGCGGCTGCGCCGCAGGGCGGCCAGGGCCGCCTCGGGATCGCGGGCCGGAACCACCTGGTAGAGCTTCGCGATCTCGCGCAGCAGCGGGACCTTGAACCAGCCGTTCTCGTGTCCGACGAAGTTCGGCACGCAGCCGGTGCGGCGGAAGACCGCGGCCAGGAGCAGCAGCGGGTCGACGATGTCGAGCGCGTGGTTTCCCACCAGCACGACCGGCCGCCCCGCCTCGAGGAGCCGCCCCAGCCGCTCGAGGTGGAGGACGCGGTGGCGGTGGTAGCGCGCCAGGAGATCGGCGAAGGCCAGGAAGGCGCGCGTCGGAAGCGCCTCGGGATCGATGCCGATCCCCGAGACGGGCACCGCGCCGGCGCGCCGCCGCCCGGGATGCGCCCGCCTCGACCCGCGCCCGCGAGGGCGGGCGCCGAAGCCGGGCTCGTGGGGAGTGCCTCCGACCGTCAGGGCTGTCCCTCCCGACCCCGGACCAGTGGGCCACGCGCAGGCTCCCGGTGTCAAGACGGGAGGGCGAGAAGCCGGGATCGCCGACGCGGGCCATTCCCCCCGGCTGGTGGACGCTCGCGATCAGCTGCTTCCGGCGAGCTGGAACTTTCCCGTGCGGTCCGACTGGGAGCCCCACTTGTAGTCCAGGAGGCCCTGGATCGCGATCAGCAGGAGGAAGACCGCGTCGACGAGTTTCATGATCGGCTCCGTGGGGTCCGCGATCCCCAGGAAGCTCACGAGCAGGTTGATGACGATCGCGAGGAGCGCGATCACCACCTTCTTCGAGCGGATGATCCGCTCCAGTACGCTTCCCATCTCTTTGTCCTCGTCCCCATCCAGCGAGATTCTCCTCCAGGGTCGACGGCTCCGCCGTGAGTGGCGTCACAGGCGCGGGCCAGCGGCCTCCGATACGGTGCGAAGGGGGGAATCCTTGCGGGCACTGGTTCTGGGCGGAGGCAGCGTCGACGGGATCTTCGCCGGCGCGGGAGCCGCCAAGGCGCTGCTCGAGAGGGGCGCGAGGTTCGACCTCCTGGCGGGAACCTCCGCCGGGGCGCTCGTCGCCACCGCCATCGCTGCGGGCAGGCTGCACCGGATCGAGGAGCTCCTCGAGACCCTGCTTCCCGGGCACCTGGTCCGGGACGACCAGCCGTTCGCGGATCTTCGCCGCGCCAGACGCCTGCTGCGCAAGGGGCACCTGCTGTCGGCCACGCCGCTCTGGGAGCTCCTCGAGGTCGAGTTCCCGGATGACGTGCTGGACGCGATCCCCGCGGAGCGCGTCTCCATCGCCACCTTCGACCTGAGGCGGCGGCGCATGTTCGAGTGGTCGCCAGGGGTCGGCGCCGCGCGCTTCCGCGCCGCGCTCTTCGCCTCGATGAGCGTTCCCTTCCTCATGACCTCGGTCGCGCTGGCGGTGGACGGCGCGCGCTACGAGCTCGTGGACGGCGGGGTCACGGCGACCCATCCGGTCCGGCTCGTCCTGCCCCCGCTGTGGAAGGCGAAGCAGGAGGGCGAGCCGGCCGAGATCGTCGTCGTCTCCACCCTCACCTTCAAGGCGGAGGAGGAGATCCCCCGCCGCGGCCTGAAGCGGCTCTACCGCATCCTCAAGTCGGTGAAGGGCGGCTTCGTGACGGAGCTCTCCAACGCCGAGTTCGACGCCGCCGAGGAGATCGGGGTGAGCCAGCGCTGGATCCAGATCCACACCGAGAACCTCGAGGCCGACGACTTCACGCGCGAGCAGATCCGCCGCGCCTTCGCCGACGGCTATGCCGCCGCCCGCGGGGGGGTGGGGCGGGTCGGGCGCTCCGAACGGGCGTAACCTGGGGGCCGCTCCCGGGTTCGAGCTCCCAGGGGCTGAGCGACCGCGAGGGGTCCCCATGGTCCTGTGCCGGCGAATCCTGCGGCTCCTGGCCGGGCTCCTCCTCGGGCTCGGGGCGGGGGTCGCCCTGCGCCCGGCGGCCAGCGCCGGGGCCGCGCCGCCACCCCTGGTGCGGCTGATCGCGGCCAGCGCGACCGATCCCGCCATCGACGACGTGAACGGCGTGCATCACGTGGCGATCGGTGCCGCCGGGAGTCGCCGGGGGCGCCTGCTGGTCTTCCTTCCCGGAACCACCGCGTCGGCGCAGATGTACTCCTTCCTGATCGAGCGCGCGGCCACCCTGGGCTACCACGCCATCGGGCTCGCGTACGTGAACGACGTCGCCGTCAACGTCCTCTGCGCGGGCATGGGCGCCAGCGGCTGCCACGAGGCAGTCCGGCGGGAGGTGCTCCTCGGGACCGACGAGAGCGAGCTGGTCCAGGTCGATGCCGACAACGGGGTCTTCCACCGGCTCGAGCGGCTCCTCGACCACCTCGCAGCCATCGCTCCCCAGGAAGGCTGGGCGAGCTACCGCGACGGGCAGGGCGCGGTGCGCTGGCATCGCGTGGTGGTCTCGGGGCACTCCCAGGGGGCGGGGCACGCCGCCTTCCTCGGCCGGCTCCAGCGCGTGGCGCGGGCGGTGCTCTTCTCCGGCACCGAGCCGGCGCCCTGGACCCAGGCCGCCGACTTCGCCACTCCCGCGCTGGACTTCTACGGGTTCGCGCACCGCCTCGAGCCGATCTACGACCCGATCCAGCGCTCCTGGGACAACATCGGGATCCCCGGCGCGCCGATCTCCGTGGACGCCGCCCTGCCTCCCTTCGGAGGCAGCCAGCAGCTGCACACGTCGAGCGAGGACTGCACCGGCGATCCCCAGTCGAACGGCTTCTATCACAACTGCCACTGCGCCGACGACTGGATGCCCTTCCTCCCGGACGGGACCCCGGCATTCCAGGTCGTCTGGGACCACCTCTTCGACGTGCCGGGGGTGCCGGCGCTGCCGGCGGCGTCCCCCGCTCCGAGGGCGATCGGGCTCGGCCTGATCGCGGCCGCGGGCCTGTGGCTCGGCCGGGGACGGCCTCGGCGGCGTCCAGGGCCCGGAGGCTCGCCAGGTCAGGCGGACGGGCATGCGCGCGACCAGACGAGCGCGCGCCCGTGAGGCTCGCCGCGTGACTACGACCTCGGCCGGCGCCGCCGCCAGCCCGCCAGCCCCAGCATTCCCGTGATCACGAGCAGGCCCGTGCTGGGCTCGGGGACCAGGCTCGCGACGCGAAACCCGACGTGGAAAAACTCGTTCGTCGGGCCGTGGTTGTTGAAGGACGACGCTGCGAGGAGGGTCGGGGATTGGACGAAGCTCCCTCCACGGACGGTGCGTTCCGTGTCGAAGATGATGGCCTCGTTCAACTCCCAGAGGTTCCCGCCCTGGTCGAAGGTCCCATAGGGGCTTGCCGAGCCGGTGTAGCTCCCCACGGCGGTGAGACCGCCCGCGGCGACATTGCAGTTCGCCGTGTTCGCCGTCGCTCCCGGTGTCGCGCAGGTGGTCTGCGTGTTCGAGCCCGCTGGATAGTCGAAGTAGGTCGAGGACACCGCGTCATAATACGCCGCCTTGTACCACTCGTCCTCGCTCGGAAGGAAGATCGTGGCTCCCGAATTGCGCGCGATCGAGTTGGCTGCGATTCCCGCCGGCGTGATCGTGTAGGCCCCATCCTCCGTGGTGCCGCTCCCCTGCGGGCCCGTGGGCTGCCCGTTGTGCAGCCAGTTGGCAAAGCGCAGCGCGTCGTAGAACGAGACGAAGTTCACCGGCATGTCCTCGCGGCCGGGGATCGCGCTGTACGTGAAGCTCCCGGAGCTGCCGCTGCGCGTGATGCCGCCATGGGGCACACCCATTTGCGTATTGTAGAGGCCGTTCGGATCGGTCACGGCCACGGCGTTCAAGAACTCCGTGTACTGGGCATTCGTCGTCTCGTATTTCGAGATCCGGTAGGTGTTGGCTACGGCGCCGAAGCACCCTTGGGGCTGCACGTCGCAGGCATTGCCTGGGTCGCCCACGCTGATCCAATCGATGGTCACGGACTGCGCAGGGGCTCCGAAGGCAACCCCGAGGATCAGGGCGAGAGTGGAGAACCGGCGATGGGAGTCCAACCCAACCTCCGCCGACGGCCCGCTGGAGCAGGCGCCCCATGGGTGGTGAGCCAGCTCGGGAGGAGGCTCGGAGCAGCGGGCGACGCCAACGAGTGGCCCGCCGAGGGTCGGCCGCGATGGACCTTGCCCCTTCCCGGTGCCCGCAAAGAAGCAAGTTGTGTGCCCAAGCTCGCGAGAGCGCGGCGTTTTGCGAAGGGTCACGTTCCAGCAAGCAAAAGTCGGAGGACGTCGGTGAACCTCGGTCGGGTCCGCGCTCCGCGAGAGGAACGCGCGTTCCGCGGTGGTGGAACGCGCGTTCCCTTCCCGGCGGGCCCTCGGCGCGCTCCGGGACGGCCTCGGCGGCTTCCAGGGCCCGGAGGCTAGCTTCGCCAGGTCAGGCGGACGGGCATGCGCTTGATGCCGCCGACGAAGCTCGAGCGCAGGCGCTCCACCGGGCCCGCCAGCTCCACGTGCTCGAGGCGGGCGAGCAGGTGGCGGAAGGCCACGCGCAGCTCGAGGCGGGCGACGTTGGCGCCCAGGCAGAAGTGCTCGCCGATCCCGAAGCCCAGGTGCGGGTTGGGCGCGCGGTCGATGCGGAACTCGAAGGGCGCGTCGAAGACCTCCTCGTCGCGGTTCGCCGAGGGGTAGAAGAGGCAGAGCGAGTCCCCGGCCCGGATGCGCTGGCCGCGGACCTCGCAGTCCGCCACGGCGGTGCGCACGAACTGGATCACGGGCGAGGTCCAGCGCACGATCTCCTCGACGGCGCCGTCGAGCAGCCCCGGGGCCGCCCGCAGGCGCCGCAGCTCCTCCGGGTGCTCGATCAGCGCCAGCAGGCCCCCGCTGGTGGCGTTGCGCGTGGTCTCGTTGCCGGCGACCACGATCAGGAAGAAGTAGGACAGGAGCTCGAGGGGCGGGAGCGGGGCGCCGTCCAGGCGCGCGTTCGCGAGCGCGCTCACGAGGTCGTCGCGGGGCGCCCGGCGCCGCTCCTCCGCGAGGCTCGCGAAGTACTGGAAGAGCTCCAGGCGGGCGCGCACGGCGGTGTCGGCGGCCTGCTCGCCGGGGCGCTGGTACTCGGGATCCGTGGAGCCGATCGTCGAGTTGGTCCACTCGAAGAGGAGCTTGCGGTCTTCCGGGGGTACGCCCAGGATCTCGGCGATCACCGCGAGCGGCAGGATCGCCGAGAAGCGGTCCACGAAATCGCACTCGCCGCGGGCCCCGTCCCGGGCCAGGTCGTCGACCAGGTCCCGGGCGATGGCCTCGACGCCGGGGAGGAGCCCGCGCAGGGCGCGGGGCGAGAAGCGGCGGCTCACCAGGCTGCGGAAGCGCGCGTGGTCGGGGGGGTCCATCACGAGGAGGTGACGCGGGGGCCGGGGCCCGTGCTCGGGGGGCACGATGTCCGGGAGGACGGCCAGGCGCGGGGCGTTGAGGAAGCGGCGCGGCTGCTTCGAGATCCAGACGATGTCGGCGTGCCTGGTCACCGCCCAGAAGCCCTTCGTGCTCGGGTTCACGCGCTCGAACCAGTGGAGCGGCGACTCCCGCCGCAGCCGCGCCCACTCGGAGTGGGGGTAGCCGCTCCGGGCGTAGTGGTCGGGCCCGATCACGTCGAGGCGATCCAGTCCTTCGGGGGAGCTCATCCGCACCTCTCGGGCGCTGCGGTCCAGAGCCTACCTCAGTCTCCCTCGAGCAGGCGCGCGCGGAGCTCGGCGCGGCGCTCGGGAGAGAGGCCCAGACGGACTTCCAGGTACTCCTCCAGCGAGGCGTGCTGCGCCTCGATGGCCCCGAGCGCGGCGGCGAGGTACTCGGGGCGGGCTTCGCCGAGCGGCCGCAGCAGCTCGGGATCCACCGCGCCGAGACCCAGCTCCTCGCGCTGGTGCCGGCCCAGGGGGCTGCGCCCGCGCCAGGTCAGGTAGCGGCCCGTGAGGAGGTAGTCGGCCATCACCTCCTCGCGCGGGACGCCGAGCGCCAGGAGCACCAGGGCCGCGGCGAAGCCGGTGCGGTCCTTGCCGCCGGCGCAGTGGAGCAGCACGGGCCGCGGCGGGCCCGTGAGCAGGAGCTCGAACATGCGCGCGAAGGTCGCCGTGTGGCGGAGCGCGAGCTCCCGGTTGATCTCGATCATGAGCTCGCGCACGCGCTCTGCCGTGGCACCGGGGCCGAGGACCGCGTCGCGGAAGCCCTGCGGGCTCCCCGGGGCGATGGAGAGGAGCGCGGTGGCGGCGCCGCAGTCCGCGCCCAGGAGGCTCGGGCGGCTCTCGCGCTCCGCAGCGGTGCGGAAGTCGCAGATCCGGGCCAGCGAAAGGCCCGCCAGGAGCTGGCGGTCGGTCTCGCTGAGGCTCCCCAGGTGGTCCGAGCGGTAGAGGCGGCCCCAGCGCACCCGGCGCGCGTCCCGGGTCGCGTAGCCCCCGAGATCGCGGAAGTTCCGGGCGCCCTCCAGGGGCAGGCGCCGCTCGGCCACCACGAGGGGGCGCGCGCCGCCCTCGGGCAGCAGGCCGAAGTAGTGGCGCCGGCCCGGGTCGAGGGCGGGGGTCGCCGCCTCGCGGTCCCGGGTGCGGGCCAGCGCCCGCCCATAGTCGATCGCCTCGGGGCTCGGCCCGGCGTGCACGGAGACCAGCAGGCCTCGGGCCTCCGCGCCCCAGCGCAGGAGGAAGCCGCCGTCCGGCCTCCGCTCGACGCTCTCCGGAAGGGGATGCAGCATCGCTACACGAGCCGCGAGGCGCGCCCCTGCCAGTAGCGATCGCGCAGCACGCGCTTGGCCATCTTGCCGGTCTCGGTGCGCGGGAGCTCGCTCGCGAAGTCGATCGAGCGCGGGCACTTGTAGTGGGCCAGGCCGGCTCGGCAGTACTCGATCAGCTCGCGCTCGAGCTCGGGGCCCGGCGCTGCCCCGGCGGCCGGCCGGACCACGGCCTTCACCTCCTCGCCCATCTCCTCGTTGGGCACGCCGATCACGGCCACGTCGTCGACCTTGGGGTGCACGATCAGGTGGTTCTCGGTCTCCTGGGGGTAGATGTTGACGCCGCCCGAGATGATCATGTTGGACTGGCGGTCGGTGAGGTAGAGGTAGCCCTCCTCGTCGAGGTAGCCGATGTCGCCGATGGTGAAGAGGTTGCCGCGGTAGGTGCCCGCCGTCTTGTCCGCGTCCTTGTGGTAGGCGAAGCGCTCCTCGGTCCTCGCCGGGGCCTCGAAGTAGACGGCGCCCTCGCGGCGCGGCTCCTCGACCGGGCGGCCCTCGTCGTCCAGGATCCAGATCCGGCCCCCCGCCCAGTGGCGGCCCACGGAGCCCTCGTGCTCCCGCCACTCGGCGGCTCGGATCAGGGTGCCACCGCCCTCGGTCCCGGCGTAGTACTCGACCAGCGCGTCGCCCCACCAGTCGATCATGGCGCGCTTCACGGGGATGGGGCAGGGGGCCGCCGCGTGGATCGCGACGCGCAGGCCGCTGAGGTCGTAGGCCTGGCGCACCTCCGGCGGGAGCTGGAGCAGGCGGCGGAAGTGGGTCGGGACCCACTGGGAGGTGGTGACGCGCTGGTCCTGGATGATCCGGAGCGCCTCCTCGGGCTCGAAGCGCCGCATCACCACCACCGAGGCGCCGATCCGCGTGTGGGCCACGCAGAACTGGAGCGGGGCCGCGTGGTAGAGCGGCGCGGGGCAGAGGTAGCGGTCCTCCCCGTGGATGCCGAAGAAGCCGAGGAAGGCCCGCGCAAACAGGCCGGCCGCCGGGTCCCCGGGCTCGAGGTCCGGGAGCGGGCGCCGCACGCCCTTGGGCCGCCCGGTGGTGCCCGAGGAGTAGAGCATGATCGAGCCCTCGCGCTGGTTCTCGAGGGGCGCGTCCGCGGGGACGTCGGCCAGGACCTCCTCCAGCCGCTCGAAGCCCGGGATCGGGCCGCCGCAGGCGATGCGCGCGCGCAGGCGCGGGCAGCCCGGCGCCACCCGGGCGGCGAGCTCGCCGAAGCGGGGCGCGGCGAAGAGGGCGTCGGCATCGCAGTCCTGCACGATGATGCGGACCTCCTCCTCCTGGAGGTGCCAGTTCACCGGCGTGAAGTAGAGGCCCGCGCGATGGCAGGCCCAGAGCACGTCGAAGAAGGACTCCTCGTTCCCGAGCAGCACGGCGACGCAGTCTCCGGTCCGCAGGCCCTGCCGGCGCAGCAGGTGTGCCATGCGCCGCGAGCGCCGCTCGAGCTCCCCGAAGGTCACGCGGGACTCGCCGTTCCCGAAGATGAGCGCGACGCGCTCGGGGTCCTTCGCGGCGTGGGTGGCGACGGTGCTCATGCGTCCTCCGCGGCGGGGGCCGCACGAGGCGGCGCCCGATTCTAACACCTGCGCTTTCGCGGCCGCGGAGGGCGCGATACGATCGGGTCTCGTCGCTGCGACCCGGGGTGAGCCGCGCGAGGAGGACGCCATGGGCGCGATCCAGACCGTCACGGGAACCACGACGCCGGACCAGCTCGGCCCCACCCTGGTGCACGAGCATCTCCTGATCGGCTACCCGGGCTGGGAGGCGGACAGCATCCGCCCGGGGCCCAGCCGGCGCGAGCGGCTCGCCATCTGCGTGGACCGGATCGAGGAGATGAAGGCCCACGGCTTCACGGCCATGATCGACCCCTGCCCCAACGACCTCGGCCGCGACGTCGAGTTCATGGCGGAGGTGGCCCAGCGGACCCGCTTCCAGATCATCTGCGCCACCGGGCTCTACAAGGAGAGCGACGGCGGCGCACCCTACTGGCACCTGCGCGCGAGCTTCGGCGGCGCGGTGGAGGGGATCGCCGAGCTCTTCATCCGGGAGCTCCGCGACGGGATCGGGAGCACGGGGATCCGGGCCGGCATCATCAAGGTGGCGACCGGGCCCGGGCGCATCACCGACTACGAGCGCCTGGTCTTCGAGGCCGCAGCCCAGGCCGCGTTGGAGACCGGGGCGCCCATCACCACCCACACGGACCAGGGGACGGCGGGGGACCTCCAGCAGCAGCTCCTCACCCAGCACGGGGTCCCCGCCCACCGCATCGCCATCGGCCACTCCTGCGGCACCGCGGACCACGAGTACCACATGCGGATCGCGCGCGGGGGCTCCTACCTGGGCTTCGACCGCTTCGGACTCGACATCTTGCAGCCGGACTCGGAGCGGGTGACGGCGCTCCTGCGGCTGATCGAGAAGGGCGCGGGCGCGCAGGTGATGGTCTCCCACGACTCGGTCTGGTGCTGGCTCGGCGAGCCCTTCGCGAACCCCGCGGTGCTCGAGGCCCTGCGCAAGACCAACCACCCGGGCCACTTCAGCACGCGCATCGTGCCCATCCTGAAGGAGGGCGGGGCCAGCGACGCGCAGATCCGGGCCCTCCTGGTCGACAACCCCCGCCGCTTCTTCGCGGGCGAGAAGCTCCCGGCCCTGGCCTGACCGCAGGCCCGCGCGGCGGGTTCAGCCGCCCCCGGGCAGGTGGATGCGCCAGGTGCCGCGGGCGTCGCCCTCCCGCCAGGAGCCCTCGAAGCCGGCCCCGCCCGGGCTCGCGCGCAGGGCGGCCCGCCGCGGGCGGCTGCGGCACCAGAGCTCGTAGCCGCCGCTCGCGTCGGCGCGGCCGGCGAAGACCACGGCCCCCGCCTCGTCCCAGTAGCAGACGAGGAGCTCGCCCCCCTCGAGCTGCACGTCGCAGTCGCCATCCCGGAAGAGCGCGCGGCCGCCTTCGTCGAGGATCTCGACCGTGCAGCCGGACCAGACCGCCACGCGTGCCCTCCCGGCGTCCCACGGTAGCCGCGCCGCCGCGCCCCGGCCGGCAGCGCAGGGATCGGCCTTGGCGGCGGCCCGACACGCGCTAGATTCCCGCCCCATGCTGCGCGGCGCTCCTGCGGCTCACGCGGTCACGCCCCCGCTGTGCGATCGAGAGCCCGACCTCGCGGGTCGACGGCCCGGCCGGCCCCACCGACCGGGCGACCCCGAAGCCCCCGGCTCCTCCCCCCGACGCGAGCCCCCCGACCCAGCGACCCCCCGCAGACGCGGTTCGGTCCGGCGCGGCCCGCGGACGGGGGGGTTCTGAGGCCCGAGGTCGAGACCCGCTACGGAAGGATCTGCGGGAGCGAGAGCCGCGGGATCCGCGTCTTTCGGGGCGTCCCCTACGCCCGCCCCCCCCTGGGCGCGCTGCGCTTCCGGGCCCCGCTTCCCCCCGAGCCCTGGACGGGAACGCTCAGCGCGCTGCGCCCGGGCCCGGCCGCCGTCCAGGCGAGCCTGCCGCTCTTCCCCTCGGTGCCGCTCGCCGGCGGGACGCGCCAGAGCGAGGACTGCCTCACCCTCAACGTCTTCACCCCCGGCCTCGACGCCGGGCGCCGCCCGGTCCTGGTCTGGATCCACGGCGGGGGCTTCCTGATCGGCTCCGGCTCCACCGCGCTCTACGACGGCCGCCGCCTGGCGCGGGCCGGCGAGGTGGTCGTCCTCACCCTGAACTACCGCCTCGGCGCGCTGGGCTTCCTCCACCTGGCGGGACTGGCCGAGGGGCTCGCCGGGGCCTCGAACGCCGGTGTGCGCGACCAGATCGCCGCCCTCGAGTGGGTGCGCGAGCACATCGACCGCTTCGGGGGCGACCCCGGGAACGTCACGCTCTTCGGGCAGTCGGCCGGTGCCATGAGCATCGCGGCCCTGCTCGCCGCGCCGCGCGCCCGACCGCTCTTCCGCCGCGCCATCCTCCAGAGCGGCGCCGCGGATCACGTGCTCGGGCGCGAGCGGGCCGACGAGGTGGCGCGGGTCTTCCTGGAGGAGGTGGGCGGTCCGGCCCTGCACCCGGATCCCCTGGGGCGCATCCCGGTGGCGCGGATGGTGGCGGCCCAGGGGGTCACGAACCGGCGCCTGGCCGACCTCGCGAGCCTCATGGTCTTCGCGCCCTGCGTGGACGGGGACCTGATCCCCGAGCACCCCCTGGACGCGCTCCGGCGGGGCGCGCTCGCCGACCGCGAGATCCTGGTGGGGACGACCCTCGACGAGTGGAAGCTCTTCACGCTGCTCGAGTCGCGGCTGCCCGCCCTGCGCGAGCGCGGGCTCGTGGGGCGCCTGGAGCAGATCCTGCCGCGCGTCGCGCGGCACGCCCCAGCCGCCCCGGTCGCGGCGCGCGAGTACCGCGAGGCGGTGCGCGCGCGGGGCGGGCGCACGACCCCCTTCGAGGTCTGGAGCGCCTTCCAGTCGGCGCGCATCTTCCACTTTCCGGCGGCGGAGCTGGCCGAGGCGCAGGCGGTCGGGGGCGGCCGCGCCTACGCCTATCTCTTCACCTGGCGGCTGCCGGCGCTGAGGCGCTCCCTCGGCGCCTTCCACGCCATCGACGTGCCCTTCGTCTTCGGCCTGACCCAGAGCCCGGTCGCCCGTCCCTTCGCCGGGCTGGTGGGCTCGGCCGGGCTGCTGGCGCGGTGCATGCAGCGGGCCTGGACCGAGTTCGCGCGCTCCGGGAGCCCGGGCTGCGAGCTCCTGCCCGGCTGGGAGCCCTACCGGGCGGACTCGCGCGCGACGATGCTCCTGGGCCGCCGCTGCGGCCTGGCCAGCGCGCCCCTCGAGGCCGAGCGGAGCCTGTGGTCCCGCTGGCGCCTCGGGGACGTCGCGGACCGGGTCGACCGTGCGCGGGGTCGCGTGGCCGCAACCGATCGGGGGCGGATCCGCCGGAGCGCGGTCGACTCGTTCGGGAGCGTCCCCTAGCCCGCGGGCTGGAGCGCGGCGTCGCTGGTGTCGAGCAGGAAGTAGGCGGGCAGCGCCTCGCGGGCCAGGGCGAACCGGCCGCTGTAGGAGCGCGCCGTACCCGGGTAGAGGATCTCGTCCTCCGCCCCCTCTCCTTCGTTCGCGGTGACCTGGGCGCGCCCGATCTCGACCCCGAGGCGGTCGAAGAGGAGGAGCCGGACGCGCGGGATCGCCATCAGCTCCGAGTCGTTCTGGAGCAGCAGCTTGTACTCGTAGCTCGGCACCCCGTCCTCGCGTAGCTGGGCGAAGGCCACGTTCTTCACCACGTGGCGGCCCACCGGGATCACCTGGTCCAGGGCGAGCGGGTGGAGGTTCGGGATCCGGCCCTGCACCAGGGCGGCGAGCTCCTGCTCGGCTCTCTGGGCCGTGGCCTCGGCCTCGGCGAGGGCGGCGCGCTGCCGGAAGTGGGCCGTGGCGAGCTCGCGCTGCGCATGGGTGGCGTGGGTTGCCCAGGCCCCGAATCCCGCGGCGAGCGCCACCAGCCCCGCGCAGCTCGCGACGAAGCGCCGCCGCAGCCGCTGGTGCTCGAGCTTCAGGTCCTTGTACTTGCGCAGGGCGTGGGCTCCGACCCGGCGCCGGGGCCGTTGGGGCACCTCTTCGCGGGGCGCGTCGCAAACGGCGCTCAGGATCTCGGCATTCATCCGCCTCGAACCTCCAGGGGTCGGTTGGCCAGTGAGTGGCGCGCTGCGCGGGAAAGGAGTCGGGGCGGAGCGCGAAAAAGGGCCGGCGCACGGCGAAGCTGCGCGCGGGCTGCCGATTCCCGAGGCGCTCCTGCCCGAGCTGCCGGTGGGCTGCCGGTGCCGCCTCCCGGCGACACCGCCCGCCGATCCGCCCGAGCCCGCCGGCGACCCTCGACCCCCCGGTCCCGCACCGGTACTCTGCGGCAGTCGGAGAGAGCCGCGCCCGGCGGAGGCCCCCCGCATGATCCAGCTCAGCGATGTGTCGCGCGTCTACCAGCGGGGAGCCGACCAGGTGCACGCGCTCGAGCACGTGAGCCTCGAGATCCCGGCGGGTCGCTTCGCCGCCCTGATGGGGCCCTCGGGCTCCGGAAAGTCGACCCTGCTCAACATCCTGGCGGGCCTCGACCGGCCCACCAGCGGCCAGGTGGTCGTCGCGGGGCAGCGCCTGAGCGACCTCGGCGAGGACGCTCTCGCGGCCTTCCGGGCCCGGCACGTGGGCTTCGTGTTCCAGTTCTTCAACCTGATCCCGGTGCTCAGCGCCCGCGAGAACCTCGAGCTGCCGCTGCTGCTCACGCGGCTCGGGAAGGCCGAGCGCCGCGCGCGCGCCGAGACCGCGCTGCGCGTCGTGGGCCTCGAGGGGCGCGCCGACCATTTTCCCGGCCAGCTCTCCGGCGGGGAGCAGCAGCGGGTGGCGATCGCGCGGGCGGTGGTGAGCGATCCGGAGATCGTGGTGGGCGACGAGCCCACCGGCGACCTGGACGCCAAGAACGCCGAGGGCGTGCTGGAGCTCCTGCGGACGCTGCGCCGCGAGTTCGGGAAGACCGTCGTGATCGTCACCCACGACGTGCGCGCCGAGAAGTACGTGGACGAGGTCCATCACCTGGACAAGGGCGTGCTGATCGACCCGCAGGCCGTCCGCGCCGCCGAGGCGGCCCGCCGGTGACGCGCTTCGCGCCCTTCATCCTGCGCAACCTGGGCCGCAACAAGCTGCGCACGTTCCTCACGGGCGCGGCCATCGCCCTCGCCATCGCCCTCGTCTGCCTGCTCCGCACCATGCCGGCGGGGCTCGACAGCTTCCTCAACGGCCTGGCCGCCAACACCCGCATCTCGATCCACAACCAGGCCGGCCTCGTCTACCCGCTCCCCTACTCCTACCTCCAGAAGGTGCGCAGCGTGCCGGGCGTGGTGGAGGCGGTGAGCTGGACCTGGTTCGGGGGGGCCTTCGAGCCCGAGAAGGGGGTGAGCTTCCCGAACTTCGCGGTCGATCCCGAGCCGCTCGGCCGGGTCTACGAGGACCACCGGATCGATCCCGCGGCGCTGGACCAGTTCCGGCGCTACCGCGACGGCGCCCTGGTGGGGCGCGCGACGCTCCGCGCCCAGGGCTGGAAGGTCGGCGACCTCGTCACGCTCCAGGGAACGCTCTACCCGGTGACCCTCAGCTTCCGCATCGTGGGGGAGATCCCGCGCGACCAGGACCCGCGCTTCTGGTTCCAGCGCGAGTACCTCGCGCAGGCGCTCCTCGCGCGAGGCACGAGCTTCGATCAGCTCGGCATGATCTGGGCGCGGGTGGACGACCCGGACCGGGTCGAGGGCGTCATGCGCGAGATCGAGGCGCTCTTCCGCAACAGCGAGGCGGAGACCGCCTGCGAGACCGAGAAGAGCTTCTTCGGCAACATGTTCGGCTCGCTGCGCGGCTTCGTGACCGTGATCCTCCTCGTGACGGCGATGGTGGCGCTCTGCATCGTCTTCATCGCCGCCAACACCGCCAGCATGGCGGTCCGCGAGCGCGTTGGCGAGATCGCGGTCCTGAAGGCGATCGGCTTCCGCCGCCGGCTGGTCTTCGGGACGCTGCTCGCCGAGGCGACCCTGCTGGCCACCGTCGCCGGCGCCGCGGGAGCGCTGGGCTCCCTGGGGCTCACCCTGCTGCTCCGCTACCAGGTCTCCGGCTGGAGCCCGCAGCTCGGGCCTCTCGGGGCCTTCGTCGTGACCAACGCGATCCTGGTCGAGGTGCTCTTCCTCGCCTTCTTCATCGGGATCGTCTCGGGCTGGCTCCCCGCGCTGGGCGCCGCGCGCCGGAGCGTCACCGCGACGCTCCGCGAGGTCTACTAGGGTGCTCCTCCCGCTCCGCTACAGCACGCGCAACCTCTTCGCCCGGCGCGCGCGGACGGCCTTCACCGTCGTGGTGGTGGGGCTCGTGGTCGTGGCCACGACGCTCTTCTGGAGCCTGATCTCGAGCCTCAAGCGCACGCTGGTGGGAACGGGCTCCCCCCACAACCTGATCGTGATGCGCAAGGGGGCGTCCAACGACGGCTCGAGCCAGCTCCCCCTGGAGGCCCTCCAGGCGATCCGCTTCTTCGAGGGGATCGCGCGCGACGAGCGCGGTGAGCCCCTGATCTCCCCGGAGCTCGTGGTCCAGCCCTTCTTCCGCACCCGCGATGGCGGGCGCGAGAACGTGCTGGTGCGCGGGGTCGAGGAGATGGCCCTGCGCGTCCACGACGAGGTCGAGATCCGCTCCGGGCGGATGCTGCGCCCCTCGAGCGGGGAGGCCATCGTGGGCCGCGGCGTGGCGTCGCGCTATGCGGGGGCCGGCCTCGGGTCCGAGCTGGCCTTCGGGCGCGGCCGCTGGAAGGTGGTCGGGATCTTCGACTCCGCGGGCTCGTCCTTCGAGAGCGAGGTCTGGGTGGACGTCCGCGAGCTCGCCAACGACGCGAAGCGGCCCTTCCCCTACTCGGGCTTCCGCCTGCGCGTCGCGGAGGGCGCCGACGCCGAGGCCCTCGCGCGCCGCATCGGGGGCGATCCGCGCTTCGCCCTGGAGGCGTCCCCCGAGGTCGCGTACTACGAGAAGCAGTCGGAGTCCGCCAACTCGCTCTACGTGATCGTGGTGAGCCTCGCGGTCCTCGCGGGCATCGGCGCGACCTTCGGGGCGGCCAACACGATGTACGCGGCGGTCCAGTCGCGCACCGCCGAGATCGGGACCCTGCGGGCGCTGGGCTTCTCGCGCGCCGCCGTGGTGCTGGCCTTCCTGATCGAGTCGCTGCTGATCGCGGGCCTCTCCTTCCTGGTGGGCTCCGCGCTCGCCTGGGGGCTCGGGCTCTCGCTCTCGCGGGCGCTCGGGGGCATCGCCTTCGGCTCGCAGACCTTCACCACCAACGTGATCGAGCTGCGGGTGGCGCCCGGCGATCTCCTGGTTCCCCTGCTGCTCGCGCTCTGCATCGGGCTCGTGGGGGGGCTCGCGCCCGCGCGCCGCGCGGCCAATCTGCGACCGGTCGACGCGCTGCGGAGGGCCTAGGCGGCATGGCGCAGGAGCCGCGCTCGCTGCGGGACGAGCTCGCGGCCCTGCGCATCGACCGGGACGCCCTCGCGCCGCCCGGCCCGCCGCGGCGGCGGCGGGCGATCTGGGCCGCGGCGGCGCTGCTCCTGCTCGCCGCCCTGGCGCTCGGCGCCTGGGCCCTGCTGGGCGCGGGCCGGCGCAGCGTGGCCGTGGCCTACGCGCTGCGCTCGGAGGGGGCGGCGCCCGGCGCGGGGCCCGTGCTGAGCGGCTCGGGCTACGTGGTGACCGGCGACAAGTACATCTCGATCGGCGTGCGGGTCGCGGGGCGGATCGAGGAGTACCTGGTCGACGAGGCGGACCGGGTGCAGGCGGGCCAGCCCCTGGTGCGGCTCGACAGCCGCGACTACCGGGCCGGGCTGGAGGAGGCCCAGGCGACGCTGCGGCTGGCGCGCGCCAACGTCGAGCTGCGCCGGAAGGAGCTCGCGCGCCTGCGCGGGCTGCGGGAGCGCGACGTCGCCTCCCAGGCCGAGCTCGACGTGAAGGAGACCGAGCTCCGGGTGGCCGAGGCGGAGGTGGCGCGCGCCGAGGCGGCGGTGGCCCAGGCGCGGGTCAACCTCGACGACACGGTGCTGCGCGCACCCCTGGACGGGGTGATCCTCGCGAAGCTCAAGGAGGTGGGCGAGATCGCGGTGCCGGGCGGCTTCGCCGGCTCCGGCGAGCTGATCCGCATGGCCAACCTCGACGACCTGCGCGCCGAGGTCGACGTGAACGAAGCGGACCTCTCGCGCGTGCGGCTGGGGCAGGAGGCGGAGGTGGTGCCCGACGCCTGGCCCGACCGCCGCTACGCGGCCCGCGTCGTCAAGCTGTACCCCCAGGTGAACCGCCAGAAGGGGACCCTCAAGGTCGAGGTCCGGCTGCTGGAGCCCGACCCGGTCCTGCTCCCGGACATGAGCGTGCGCATCCACTTCCTGGGCGAGCCGCTGGCGCCTCGGCCCGGCCAGCCCCTGGTGCGCCTGCCGCGAAGCGCGCTGCGGACGGACCCGGACGGCTCCTACGTCTGGGTGGTGACCGGCGGGCGCGCGCGGCGCCAGGCGGTGCGCGTGGCCGGCGAGGAGGGCGATCAGGTGGTGGTGAGCGAGGGGCTCTCCGGCGGCGAGGCGCTGATCCAGGGAGAGGTCCCCGGCCTCGCCGCGGGCGACGCCGTGGAGGCGGTGGCCGGCTCCTGAGCGCGCCGACCCGCGCCCGCGCGGAGGGCCGCCGGGGCGGGGCGGCCTGGGGCAGCCCGACGTGACGGGGATCACAGCCGAGGGGGGGCCCGCGGTGGCAAGCTCGATCCGCCGGCCCTCCGAGCCCAGCTCGGCGCGGGCCGGCTGGACATTTCGGATCGAGACCTCCGCGCCGGCGCCCGGACGTGATGGGGGCGGGCGCCGGCGCGGTGGCGGCCCCCATCACGTCCGGGCGCCGGCGCGGAGGCGCTTCCCGCGGCTCTAGCGCGCGGGCCGCCGCACGCCGAGCTTCTTCATGCGGCTGCGCAGCGTGCTGGCACTGATGCCGAGCAGCGCCGCCGCGCCGCGCTCGCCCTCGATCACCCAGCCCGAGCCCTCGAGGGTGTCCCGGATGTGCCGCCGCAGGGTCTCCTCGAGGGTCTGCCCGGGGGCGCGCTGCGGCAGCGAGGCCTCCGCCGGGGCCCGGACCGGGGCCTGCGCCGCGCCGGCCCCCTCGGGCAGGAGCTCGGCCGCCACCTCGAGCAGGGGCCCGCGCGCGAGCACCACGGCCCGCTCCACGACGTTCGAGAGCTCGCGCACGTTGCCGGGCCACGGGTAGGCGACCAGGCGCTGCAACGCCTCGGGCGCGATGCGCTCGATCCGCTTGCCGAACTCCCGGGCGAAGCGGTCCGCGAAGAAGTAGGCCAGGAGCGCCACGTCGCCCTCGCGCTCGCGCAGCGGCGGGATCAGGATCGGCACCACGTTGAGGCGGAAGTAGAGGTCGGCGCGGAAGCGGCCCGCGGCGACCTCCTTCTCGAGATCGCGGTTCGTCGCCGCGATCACGCGCACGTCGACCCTGCGCGGGTGGGAGCTCCCGACCGGCTCGATCTCGCGCTCCTGCAAGACGCGCAGGAGCTTGACCTGCGTCTCGAGAGGCAGGTCGCCGATCTCGTCGAGGAAGATGGTCCCGCCATCGGCGATCTCGAAGCGCCCGGTGCGCGCACCGACTGCGCCCGTGAACGCCCCGCGGACGTGTCCGAACAGCTCGCTCTCGACCAGCCCGGCGGAGATCGCGGAGCAGTTCACCTTCACGAGCGGGCGATCGCGGCGCGGGCTGCGATCGTGGATCCCGCGCGCGACGAGCTCCTTGCCGGTGCCGGTCTCACCGAGGATCAGCACGGTGGACGGCGTCGGCGCTACCGCCTCGACCAGGGAGAGCACCCGCGAGAGCGCCGGGCTCTTTCCCACCATCTCTCCGAAGTTGTGCTCCTGCTGGATCTCCTCCTGGAGGTAGACGTTCTCGGCGCTCAGCCGGTCGCGGAGCTGCCGCACCTCCTCGTAGGCGAAGCAGTTGTCGACCGCGACCGCGACCGCGCCCGCCACGCCCTCGATCAGAGTGACGGGGATCTCGCGATAGGCGTCGCGCCAGGTCGACATGAAGAAGAGCGCGCCGAAGCTCTTCTCCTCGCGCAGGAGGGGAAGGGCACAGAGCGACTCCATCCCCTCGCGATCCATCACGACGTAGGTCATCGGAAAGGTCTCGCGCAGCTCCTCGCGAGAGCCGGCGACGTAGCGCTGGCGATTCTCCTGGGCCCAGCGGCAGGCGGTGCCAGCGGAGGGAAACTCCTCGATCATCGGGCCTCGCGCGGGCTGATCGAGCGCGAGGACGTGCACCTGGAGCGATTCGGGGCCCGTCGGGACCTCGATCCCGAAGCGTTCGCACCGGAGCAGCGGCCGGACGCAGCGCGCCAGCTCGGCGAACAGGTCCGCGCGGCGCAGATGGCGGGTCGAGGACTGGTTGATCTCGAGCAGCGCCTGGAGCTCGCTGTGGGCGAGGTCGAGGCTCTGCTGCGTCACCGCGAGGTCCCGGCGCGTGCTCTCCAGCCGGACCTCGAGCTCGCCCAGCCCGCGGCGCAAGACCGCCTCGGCGTGCAGCGTCTCCATCTCCACGCGAGCGCGGTTCGCGAAGACCTCGAAGAGCGCGAACCCCCTCGGGTCGTCGTCCATCGGGCGCGTGTCCAGGACCGCCAGGTGGCCGAGCGCCTGCCCGTTCGCGCCGCACAGCGGGACGCCGAGGTAGCTGCGGGCCTTGAGGGAGACGAGGTCCGAGTCCTCCGGGAAGAGGCGCTGGACGTCGTCCTTGTAGAGGCAGTACTGCCCCAGGACGACGCGCTCGCAGGGCGTTCCCGAGAGGCGGTATTCGATGTTCGGCCGCCAGTCGTCCCGGCTCCAGAACGCGATGGTCTTGACGCGGTCCTTGTCGCCGGCGAACTCCGCGACGAACGCGTGCTCCACACCCAGAGACTGCGCGAGGTTCTTGACCAGGTGTCGCAGGAAGTCGAGGCCCGCCTTGTCGGCCGTGGCCTCGACGACCGCGCGGAAGGCGAGATCCGCGTTCCACTTCGCGACCGCATCTTTTCCCTGGATCAGGGCGAGCTTGGGATGGGCCATGGGCCGCCTCTGGCTCTTGGGCGTCTTGCGCTCGATGGGCGTCAGTGTAGACCCGGGCAAAGCGGTCGGACAAGCGACTCCGGGCCGGAGGTGCGCAGCGTTCGCTCGCCGTGCCGAGGGCGCTACGGGTGCGGGCGCGCGGCCGCCGGCGGACCCGAGCCCGCCGCGGCCCGGGGCGCCCTCCGCGGCCCCGCGGCCCCGCCGGGCAGGTCGAGGATGCCGTCCCGCGCCAGCAGCGTGAGCAGCGCCTGGCGGGCGCGATGCAGGCGCGCCTTCGCAGCGGCGGCGCTCAAGCCGAGGGCGCGGGCCGTCTCTTCGTTCCCGAGCCCCGCGACGTCGCGGAGCAGGAGCACGCTGCGGTGGGTCTCGGGCAGCCGGTCGATGCAGCGGCGCACGGCGGCGTGGCGCCGCTCGCCGTCGAGGCGCTGGCCGGCGGCGCGGGCGGGGTCCGCGGGATCGACGACGCGGTGGCCGCTGGCGTCGAAGCGCGGGAGCAGGTCGTCGATCGCCGGCTCGGGAGATCCCCCCCGCGACCGCAGCATCGCGAGCGCCGCCTTCACGGCCGTGCCGTGCAGCCAGGTCGAGAGCCTCCCGGGGCCCTCGAAGCTCTCGAGGCTGCGGAAGGCGGCGACGAAGGTCTCCCGGAGCGCGTCCCGGGCGTCCTCCTCGCTCGGGAGGAGGCGGCGAAGGGTCGCGAGGAGCGACGGGCTCGCGCTCCTCACCAGCTCCTCGAAGGCGAGGTCTTCGCCCCTGCGCAGGCGAGCCAGGAGGGCATTCTCGGTGGGGAGCCAGGCGGGAGCCGGGTTCCGTCGGGTCTCGGCGATCATCAGACGACCTCCTCGAGAAGCTGGCGAACGAAGGCCGAGCCGCCGCGGACTTCGAGGCCGCGGCGCCGGAGATCCACCAGCGCGGCCGCTCCCGCCTCGTCGACGAACGCGAGACTGGTGAGGTCGACCGCGGCGACGGGATTCGCGGAGGAGCGGAGCTCCTCGCGCAGGAGGGCCACCTCGTGGCGGGTGAGGCGCCCTTCGAGGCGAAGGGAGTGCTGGAGATCGCGGGTGATGCGCAGCATTCTCGTCCTCCCGGCGCTGGGACGCCCTTGTCGCATCGCAAGGACCGTGCCGGACGCGAGACCGGCCCGGGGCGCGGGCCGGTCAGCTCCCGCGCGCCGCACCCGCGAGATCCCGCGGGCGCCCGCGCGATCTCGCGGGTCCGGCCACGCGCCGCCGCGGGCGCGGGCCGCCGCGCGTATCCCCGAGGGCTCCGCGGCATCTCACCCTACAGGGAGCGCGCTGGGGCCGGCCCCAGCGGGCGGCCCGCAGGGGGGAAACCGGATGCCCGCGGAGTCACGCACGTCCTGGGAGCGCCCATGACGGGCGCCCCCGTCTCCTGCCGGGAGGTCGTCGACTTCCTGGCGTCGTACCTCGAGGGAGAGCTTCCCCCGGACGTGCACGCGGATTTCCAGCGCCACCTGGGCCGCTGCGCGGGGTGCGTGCAGTACCTGGAGAGCTACCGAGAGGCGATCCGCCTCGGGCGCCGGGCCTTCGATCCGGACGGCCCCGTGCCTCCCGAGGTCCCCGAGGAGCTGGTCCAGGCGATTCTCGCCAGCAAGGGATCGGCCTGAGTGCGTCGGACGGCGGCTAGCGCGCCCAGCGGCAGCCCAGGCCGAGCGGGTAGGGGGGCTCGGCGGGCTCCAGGAAGGCCGCCACCGGCCAGAGGGCCGCGTCGCCCACCAGGCTCAGCGGCAGGTCGATCGGCACCAGCCAGGCGTGCCAGAGATCCGCGGCCTCGAAGGAGCGCAGGTAGTCGAGGTCGGTGCGCACCCCGGAGAAGGGGGCCGGGCAGGCGCTCGCGAACGAGTTCAGCGTGCCGCAGCCCGCCATCCCGAGCAGCACCCCGGTCAGGGCCAGTACCCGCCTCATCGCAGTCCCCGCTCGCAGCCGGTCTCGGGACCAGACTACGCGCGGGCCCGGGCGGGGTCAATCCGCGCCGGGCACGGGGGCCCCCCTCACGGGGTGCTGCGGATCGGCTGGAAGGCGATCAGGGAGTCGAGCTCGGCGGCGGAGCCCAGCCCGTGGGTCGGGAGCGCCTGCGCGAAGCTCCCCTGGTCGCCGTGGAGGGCCATGTAGTTCAGCACGATGGACTCGGCCAGGAGCGTCACGTTGTTGCTCACCCGCGTGGCGTTCGTCTCGATCGATCCGCTCGAGCGGTAGTAACCGATCTGGCTCCGGGCCGGGCTCGTGAGCGCCGGGCGGCCCGCCGGGTCGTAGACCAGGAAGAAGGAGGCCGAGGTGGAGGAGTTGTCGCCCCGCCAGACGCCCTTGCCGCGGCCATTGACCGAGTTGTCGAGCTGGCCGTCGCTGTCCAGGGACCCGTCGCTGAAAACGTAGAGCATGAGCTGCTGCCCGATCCGCGCGGCGTATTCCAGGCAGGCGCCCATGGCGACGCCGGCCTCGAAGTCCCGGACCTCGCCGGTGGCGCGGGTCCCGTTGTGGTAGTCGTAGCCCCCGAGCTCGATCGTCCCGGCGCCGGCGAAGCCGTTCAGCACGAGCTTCATCACCGCGGCGGTCCGCTCGAACCTGCTCTGGGCCATCTCTCCGGCGCTGAAGATGCTGGTCGGCTGCCCGGCGATCAGCGGGTCCTGGAAGGGGTCGAGGACCGCCGGATTCCCGAAGGTGCCCACCAGGTCCGTGCTCTCCGAGTAGGCGCACTGGATCAGGTCCTTCACGACCTGGTCTTCGTTCATCTTGGCGAGCTTGACCTGGCTGATGCGCTCCAGCGCGAACATCACCGACTCGGCGTCCTGCTGGTTCAGCAGCTGCACGAGCTTGCCCGTGTCGACGAGGCCCCGGGCGTCGGCGGCGCGGTCCACCTTGGTGGGCCGCACCGTGGGGTCGATCATCGCCAGGGGGGCCTGGGAGTTCCCCCCGGACTCGGAGCTCTGGGTGCCGATCAGCGTGACGAGGCTCCCGTCCGCGCCGGCCTTGTTGATGCCGTACATCGGATTGTGGGGGTTGTTGCCGGTGTCGTTCTCCGAGCGCGCGCAGATCACCGCGCCGTTCACGTTGGCGAGGGTGGCGGGGGCGGCCTTGGTCAGGATGCCGCGCAGGAAGGCGCTGTCGGCGTGGAAGGCGAGGCCCAGGTCGGTGTTCACCTGGAGCGGATCCGCCGCCGGCGTCAGGGTCGCAGGGAGCCCCAGCCTCTCGTAGCCGGCGTCCGTCAGGAGGTCGAGCTGCCCCCCGGGTCCGCCCACGAGCACGTTCGAGCCGGCGATGGAGGCGCCGCCGGCCAGGTCGAAGCACAGGAACGGGATCCTCCCCGCCGCGCCGGAGACGCCGCAGGCCAGGGCCTGGGCGCGGGCCTCCGGCGTGCGGAAGAAGCCCAGGAGGCTCGGCCCCGCCACCAGAGCGGCCCCGGAGAGGAACCCCTGGCCCAGGAACTGCCGGCGCGTGAGCGGCCGCGGATGGCTCGGGTGGCGCATCGGGCGCGCGTCGGGTCGGCGGATTCGCTTCCTCTTCATCTTCGTTTCTCCCGGAAAAGGGCTCGTTCCTGGCGCGGATCTCAGTGGACGTGCACCGCCGCGCTTCCCAGCACCGCGGCGCAGGCGGCCTTCACCACCGTGCGCGTTCTGGTCGCCGGGCAGCTGGCCGCCGTGCAGCCCGCCGTGAGGTCGTCGATCATCGTGTCGAGCAGCGGCCGCGACTCGGCCCGGGTCGGCTGGTTCGCGAGGCCCGTGCCCAGCATCCGGTCCACGATCGGGTTCAGGATGAGGTCGCGCTGGGCCGCGCTGCCGAAGGCGGCCACCGCGTCGGCGTTCCAGTCGAAGCCGCTTCCGAAGAAGGTCTGGCGCAGGGTCGCGCTCTCCACCAGCTGGTCGCAGTACTCGAGCGAGAGCTTCGCGATGCCCACCTGGTGCGACGAGACGAACGAGCGCAGGTCGAAGGTGCTGGGCAGCTGCTGCTCGAGCTCCAGGAAGGTGTCCTGCACGCTCTGGATCGTGGGATCCACGCCGGTGAGGTTCGCCATGGTGGTGCTGACCTTGAGGAAGTCGCGCATGCCCTGATCCGGCATCGGGTCGGCCACGCTGAGATCCGGCGGGATCACCGGCGGTGCCTCGACCACGATGTTCTGGTAGCCGCCCAGCACCGCGAATTCGATGGCGAAGACGTCCTGGTTCGGGCCCAGGTCCTTGGCGATGATCGAGCACTGCTCGGAGAGTTTCTGCTTGCTCTGGGTCACCGGCGTATCGACGTGCACGAAGGCCTGGCCCGAGACCGGGATGACCCCGTTCACGGTCACGCGCATGTTCGAGAGCCGGAAGCCGCTCCCGCTCGAGGTGAGGGTGGGCTCGCAGAACAGGTAGCTGTACTGGTCGAAGTCCCGCACGACGAACTGGAGCGAGCTCCCGGGGCCGATCCACGGCGCCAGGTCGAAGGAGAGCAGGAAGCGCCGCCCGACCCCGGCCAGGAAGTTCTGCCGGATGCGCGCGTCGGTCAGGGGCTCGTCGTAGATCGCCACCAGGTGGATCTTCCCCTGCCACTGGCGGTCGTTCGTGACCTCGTTGGCCAGCACGAAGTTGTCGGTGTCGCTCCAGTTCCAGAGGGGAGACCCCTCGAAGTCGTCCTCGTCGTCGGTCCAGACCCCGTTCACGTAGATGCGCCGGCCCCGGAAGGGGTCGTAGGTGAGCACCACGTGCTGCTGGGTGGCCTGGAGGTCCTGGTCGCCGTCGTAGGTCTGGAGGGAGGGCGTCCCGTTGCTGGAGATGCCCACGGCCAGGTTGCGGTTGCGGAAGTCGTAGGTGTAGAGGACCTGGCCCAGCATGAAGTTGCGGCCGCCGGAGCCGTGGGAGTAGCTCACGATCCGCGCCGGACCCTCCTGGGTCGTGTTGGCCGGGGTGAGCCAGGCCTCGACGCTGTACTGCTGGGTGCCGGTCACCGAGTCCGCCAGCCGGTCGAAGAGCTTGCGGCTCGTGGTCCTGGGGGCCTGCGCCTTGCCGGAGGTGAAGGAGAGCCCGTAGCTCGAGAGCCACTCCACCTCGGCGCCGCTGATCGTGAGGTCCATGGCGGGTGCGACGCCGGAGACGTCGAAGACCGTCGTCCCCGAGCCCTCCTTGAACTCCCAGAGCGCGATCACGTGGTCCTCGTAGCGCTGGGAGCCGTCGTCCTCGACGCCGTCGGCCAGGGCGAGGCTGCTGCTCTGGATGCCGCCGGCCACGTTGGTGCCGCCGGCCGTGTAGTTGATGAGGGTCGCCCACTGCACGATGGCGGCGGTCATCTCGGCCCCGTCGCTCACGCAGTCGCTCCAGCAGTGGTGGAAGTCGGCCACGAGGCGCTGGACGAGGCGCGAGTTGGCCGGGGTCGCGAAGTTCACCTTCTGGGTGTCCACGATGGCGCTGTGGGCGGTGGCCGAGTCCGGGTGGGCGATGTGCGGGAAGCCCGGCCCCTGGCCGGCGTGGCAGGTGACGCAGTACTGGTCGACCAGGGGCTCGACGGTCTGGGAGAAGGCCTGGATGCTCTCCTGGGTGGTGGCGCCGGGCGCACCGCCCGGGCTCCCGCCCCCGGGCGTCCCGCCGCCCGGGTTTCCGGTGCTGCCCGCGACCGCGCCCGCCGTGCCCGCCCCGCCGTACTCCCCGAAGCAGCCGGGGAGGGCCAGCAGCCCGGCGGCCAGGAGCCCGCGGCAGGCGCCGCGAGCCGCCCCGCGTCCCATCCGCCAGATCGCCATCGCTTGCCTCATCGCGAGTCGCCTCCGAATCCCTCTGCCTCTCGGGGGGCGGGCCGTCGCACGGCGCGCGGCCCCCCGGCCGCTCCCTAGTTGCCCATGCAGATGACGGCTACTTCCGCGAACACGCGCTTCATGCTGTAGCCATTGGCCTCGAAGACGTCGGCGATGCGCGCGATCTCCGCGCGCTCGGCCGGGTCGCCGGGCGGATGGAAGCAGACGCGCTCGAAGGCCTTCTCGACCTGACACTCGGAGAAGGCGCGGCTCGAGGCGACCTCGATGCCCAGCGTCTTCGGCCCGTAGCCGCCGGACTCCGCGGCCCGCCAGCCGAGCGCCGAGTTCTGGCCGCTGCGCCAGAAGTTGTCCCAGCGGTTGCTGACGGTGACGAAGCCCCAGGGGAAGCTGTTGGCGTTGATCAGGTTCTTGGGCTGCACCTGGCCCGGCGTGTGCACCACGCGGCCCTGCGCCTCGTCGAACTCGAAATAGGCGAACGCGCCGGCCAGGGGGTCCATGCCGCTGTGACAGCCGGTGCAGGTGTTGTGGAAGATCGCGCTGTCGCCGCCGGGGCTGCGGGTCACGTCCTGGCGGATGCGGTCCACGGGCCGCGTGACGTCGTTGAGCTCTTCCATGTCGCGGCACAGGTAGTTGATGGCCAGGAAGCGCCACATGCGGCGGTTCGTGCCCGCCGAGAAGAAGGCCTGCCCGGCGGCGCGCGTGGTGATGATGCCCGCGGCGTCGTTGCTCGTGAGCTGGGAGCCCGGGCGGGTGGACTGGGGCACCGGCACGAGGCGCGCGGGATTGCCGAGGTCGATGCGCTGGGCCTCGAGCGCCTCGTAGTGGTCGTTGTCGGTCTGGGACCAGGCGCTCGCCACGACGCCGGGCGCGCCCACGTAGACCACGTCCGCGGAGAGCACCTCGGTGAAGGGGACGTCGTCGCGGATCAGCCCGATCACGGTGGCCGTGTAGTCGTTGAGGGGCGCGAAGACCGTGCGCTCCGCGTTGGTCCAGGGCGTGGCGAAGTTCTTGAGCGACGAGCGATAGAAGTCGGGATGGGCCATGGCCAGGTCGGCGGCGCCCAGGGCGTCGCCCGTGGCGATGCGCGTCTCCATCTGGCCCAGCACCGCCGCGGAGGGCGGCACCCCCACCAGGCGGTCGTGCATCCGGCGGGCCTGCTCCCGCGGGCCGGCCGGGGCCGGCGCCGCCAGGAGGAGCGCCCCGAGCAGCGCGGGGACGAGGTGCCCGGGGAGTTGGCTCGGTAGCTTGCGCATCGTCATGGAGGCCCCTGCTGTTCCGGGGCGAGGAGGCACGCGCCGCGCGGCGCGTGCGTCGGGGATCCGTCTCTCGCCGCCGGCCGGGCTTATCGGCACAAAGTGTGGGGATTTAGTGACAGTTCTCACCCCGAATCTCGTCACTTTTCCCCGCGGGAATTTCCTCTGTCGCTCCCTCCCGGGCGGTCGGCCGTCACATGGAGGGGCCGCCTCCGGCCGAAGAGACCCGGGGTGCTCCCGAACCCTCGCCTCGCGCTCCTCGGTGGCCTGCTCGCCGCCGCGCCGGCCCTCGCCTCGCCTCCGGTTCCCCCGGGGGCCTACGCCACGGGGGCCCTCGAGGGCGGCGAGCCCCGGCTCGAGGCGCGCCTCCTGGTGCACCCCGACGACCTGGCCGGCGGAGACCCCGCGCTGCGGCTGGGCGTGCTCTTCGAGCTCGACCCGGGCTGGCACCTCTACTGGCACAACCCCGGCGAGTCGGGGCTCGCGACCGAGCTCGAGCTCGAGGTCGAGGGGGGCCAGGTGGGCCCCCTGGCCTGGCCCGCGCCCGAGGCCTTCGAGGAGTCCGAGGGGCTCTTCACGACCTACGGCTATGCCGGCTCGGTGCTGCTCGCCGCCGAGGCCCGCCCGGGTCCCCCGGCGGGGCACGCGCGGGAGCTCCGGGCCCGCGCCCGGCTCCTGGTCTGCCGGGTCGAGTGCATCCCGGCGGAGCTCGAGCTCGCGCGCCCGCTGCCGGTCCCCGGGAGCGCGGCCGCGCGGGGCGATCCCGCTGCGGAGGCGGAGGTCCGCGACCTCTTCGCGCGCTCGGCGGCGCAGGTTCCGGCGGCGCCCGCGGAGCAGGGCCTCGCGCTCGACCTCCGGCTCTCCCAGAGCGCGGTCCGCCCGGGCGATCTCTTTGGCGCGGCGCTCGCGGTGCGCTCCTGCCCCGAGGGCGCCGCGCCCGGCTGCCGCCCCTGGCGACCGATCCCGGGCCCCGGCGCCTTCATCCCCGAGCGGCTCCCGGGGCTCGAGCTCGCCCTCCTGGGCCCGTTCCCGCTCCCGGGCGAGGGGGAGGGCGCCTTCCAGCTGGCCTTCGAGGGCCGCGCTGCGGAGGAGGAGCCCGCCGGCGCCGCGCGCCTGCGCGGCGTCCTCGCCCTAGAGGCGCCGGACGGGGGACGCCGCGCCGTAGCCGTCGATCTCCCGATCCCGCGCGCGCCCGCCGGGAGCGAGGTCGCCTCCGGCGGCCCGCACTGGCTCGCGGCGCCGGCCGCCGCGGCTGCGGGCCGCGCCGTCCCCGCCGCCGCTCCGGCGCTCTCCCTGGGCGCCGCGCTCCTGCTGGCCCTCCTCGGCGGGCTCGTGCTGAACGCCATGCCCTGCGTGCTCCCGGTCCTCGCCATCAAGGTCTGCTCGCTGGCGGGCCTCGCCCACGAGAGCCGACGCACGCTCTGGCAGCACGGCTTCGCCTACGCCGGCGGCATCGCCCTCAGCATGGCCGCGCTGGCGGGGATGGTGGTGGGGCTGCGCGCCGCCGGGAGCGCCGTGGGCTGGGGCTTCCAGTTCCAGGAGCCGCTCTTCCTGGCGGCGGTGAGCGCGCTCCTCGTGCTCTTCGCCCTGAATCTCTTCGGGGTCTTCCAGGTCTCCTTCCACGGCGGCGCCCTGGCGGGGCTCGGGCAGGAGGCCTCCGGGGCGCGGCGCAGCTTCTTCGACGGGCTCCTCGCGGTCGTGCTCGCGACGCCCTGCTCGGCCCCCTTCCTGGGGACCGCCGTGGGCTTCGCCTTCGCCGCCCCGGGGCCCGTGGTGCTCGCGGTCTTCCTGGCGATCGGCCTCGGGCTCGCGGCCCCGTTCCTGGCGATCGCGGCGAGCCCCGGCTGGGCGCGCCTCCTGCCCCGGCCCGGGGCCTGGATGCTGAAGCTGCGCGCGGGGCTGGGCTTCGCGCTCCTCGCCACCGTGGTCTGGCTGCTCTGGCTCGTGGGCCGCAGCGGGGCCGGCCCCGACGCGGCGATCGGGCTCCTGGCCTCTCTCCTGGTCCTGGCCTTCGCGACCTGGGTCTACGGGGCCCTCCAGGGCTCGCCGCGGCGCCGCCTGCGCGCGGCCGCCGGCCTCGGCCTGCTGGGCGCGCTCCTCCTGGGTCTCGACCGGGTGCGGGTCGAGGAGGCCGCCGCGGCCCCGGCCGCCGAGACGGGGCCCGCCCGGCTCGGCTCACCCTGGGATCCGGCCGGCGTGGCCGCCGCCCTCGGCACGGGCCGCCCGGTGCTCGCCTATTTCACCGCCGACTGGTGCATCACCTGCAAGGTGAACGAGAAGCTCGTGCTCGCCGATCCGCGCGTGCAGAGCGAGCTCGGCCGCCTCGAAGTCGCGGTCTTCCGCGCCGACTGGACGCGCCGCGACGAGGAGATCCGGACCGAGCTCGCGCGCTTCGGGCGCGCCGGCGTGCCCCTCACCCTGGTCTACGCGCCGGAGGCCCCCGGGGAGCCCGCGCAGCTCCCCGAGATCCTCTCGGTGGAGCGCCTGCTCGAAGCCCTGCACGGCGCGGCGAGCCTCGGCTCCGGCCGCAGCTGAGAAGGCACCCCAGCGGAGCGCTCTGCCCGGCCGGGGGCCTGTGAGCTTCCTCACGGGCGCGGGGCGCGGCGCGCTCGAAGAGAAGGTCGGCGGCCGTTCCGCCGATACGGTGCAGTGCTCGCGAGGGGGGGAAACCGCGTGGGGCGAAGGGCGCTGGCTCGGGTCCGGGTGCGCGGCGGGGCGCTCCTGGCCATCGGCCTGGCGCTGCGCCTCGCGGCGGCGCCCGCGGCCGGGGCGCTCGGCAGCGGCGATGCCGCGCCGCAGTTCACGGCCAGGAGCCTCGACGGCAAGGCCCCGCTCTCCCTGGCCGACTACCGGGGCAAGCTCGTCTACCTCGACTTCTGGGCCTCCTGGTGTCCCCCCTGCCTGGTCTCGCTCCCGGCCCTCGAGGAGCTGCGCCAGGAGTACGCGGCCCGGGGCCTCGAGATCGTCGCCGTGAACCTCGACCGCGACCTCGAGCAGGCGCGGCGGTTCCTGCGCAAGAACCCGGTCGGCTACCCGAGCGCCACGGATCCGGAGGGGCGGATCCCGAAGAGCTTCGAGGTGGGGACCATGCCCACCTCGTTCCTGATCGATCGAAACGGCGTGATTCGCCACGTGCACGAGGGCTTCCGCAAGGGCGACCTGCCGGCGCTGCGCGCGAAGATCGAGGCCCTGCTGGGGGCGGGCCGGTGAGGGCGCGGCCCGGGCGGAGGGGTGCGCTGGCCGCAGCCCTCCTCGGCGCGCTGCTCCTCGGGGCGGCGGCGGGCTGCGCGCCGGTGCGGCCCTGGGAGCGCGATCTCCTGGCGCGCCCCGACATGGCCTGGGAGCCCGATTCCCTCGAGGCCCGGCGGCGCGGCCACGTCTTCTTCAGCAAAGAGGGCTCGCTGCAAGGCGGGAGCGCCGGCGGCGGCGGCTGCGGCTGCAACTAGGCGGGGCGCGGGCGGAGCGGTATGCGGAAGGGGAGCGGGCGCGGAGACGAGGAGCGGCGCCGGGCGCGGCGGCGCCGGCGCGCGGCGGCGCGGCGCCGGAGCCCGGTGCTCTCGGCGCTCACCTCGAGCGCGCTGGCGCTTCCGGGCCTCGCCGGCGGCGCGCGGGCCGCGAGCCCCGTGGACCGGGTGGGGGCCGACTACAACTTCTCCTACTACGCGGAGGACGATCTCCCCTCCGGAAAGCTCGCCGCCGGCGACGACAGCCGCTACGAGATCGAGATGCACCAGTTCCACGCGGTGGCTCCGCTCGGCGAGCGGAGCGATGCGAACCTCGACATCGTCCACGAGACCATGAGCGGCGCCACTCCCTGGTACGTGGCCAACTCGGGCAGCGGGACCCCGATCCAGGTGATGACCGGCGCCACCGTGGACGAGAAGCGCACCGACGCGCTGCTGACCGGGAGCTACTACTTCGAGCGCGCCAAGGCCTCGGCCTCCGGCGGCTTCTCCCTGGAGAACGACTACTTCTCCGGCAACGGCGGGCTCTCCGGCGACCTCGACCTGAACGACAAGAACACGACGCTCTCCGCCGGGGGCAGCCTCTCCTTCGACACCATCGAGCCCACCGACGCCGCGCTCTTCGCCACCCGGCCCACGAAGGAGAAGAAGGAGACCTACTCGGCCTTCGCCGGCATCTCCCAGGTGATCCGGCGCAACATCGCGGTCCAGTCCACCTTCAGCTACCAGCACGGCACGGGCTACCTCTCGGATCCCTACAAGCAGGTGGAGGTGGCCGGGAACGCCAACAACCCGGATCGCCGGCCCGGGCAGCGCAACCAGTTCGCCTGGCTCACGCGCTACCGGCACCACGTCTCGCCCGTGGAGGGCACGCTCCACGCCAACTACCAGCTCTACCTCGACGACTGGGGCATCACCTCGCACACGCTCGAGCTGGCCTGGCACCAGACCCTCTTCGACGCCTTCCGCCTGGTCCCGGCCTTCCGCTACTACAGCCAGAGCCAGGCCGACTTCTACGCCCCCTTCTTCAGCGCCCCGGCCCAGCACATGTCGAGCGACTACCGGCTCTCGCCCTACGGGGCGATCTCCTGGAAGCTGCGGGCGGAGGTGGAGCTCCAGGACTGGCCCGGGAAGCTCGACTGGCGCGGATCGTTCACCTGGGAGCGCTACCTCTCCGGCGGCGAGTACGCGCTCCAGTCCGTGAGCCTCGAGAACCCCGGGCTCGTCTCCTTCAACCTCTTCACCATCGCGCTGACCGGCCGGTTCTGAAGGCTTCGGGCCGTGGAGCTGCGGAGCCACCCCTTCCGAGCCATGGGGAGCCCCTGCGAGATCCGCCTCTACGCCGAGAGCGGCCAGCGCGCCGACGCGGTGGCCGCCGCGGCGCGGGCCGAGGTCCTGCGCCTCGAGAGCAAGTACAGCCGCTACCGCGACGACAGCCTCGTGGCGCGCATCAACCGCAGCGCCGGGGACCCGTCCGGCGTCGAGGTGGACGAGGAGACCGCGGGCCTGCTCGACTACGCCGCCACGGCCTTCGAGCAGAGCGACGGCCTCTTCGACATCAGCTCCGGGGTGCTGCGCCGGGTCTGGGACTTCCGGTCCGGGCGGGTGCCGGAGCCGGCGGAGGTCGACGCCGTGCGCCGCCTGGTGGGCTTCGAGAAGGTGCGCTGGCAGCGGCCGCGCCTGGCGCTGCCCCTGGTCGGCATGGAGCTCGACTTCGGCGGCTACGTGAAGGAGTACGCGGCGGACCGGGCCGTGGCGGTCTGCCGGCAGGCCGGCGTGCGCCACGGCCTCGTGGACCTGGGCGGCGACCTGGCCCTGGCGGGCCCCCATCCCGACGGGCGGCCCTGGCAGGTGGGAGTGCGCCACCCGCGCCGACCCGGCGCGGCGCTCGCGACGCTCGCCCTGGCGGAGGGCGCCATCGCCAGCAGCGGAGACTACGAGCGCTGCCTCGAGGTGGGCGGCCGGCGCTACGGCCACATCCTCTCGCCGAAGACGGGCTGGCCCGTCGAGGGGCTGGCGGGCGTGAGCGTGGTCGCGAGCCGCTGCCTCATCGCCGGTACGGCCACCACCATCGCCATGCTGAAGGGAAGCGAAGGCCCCGCCTGGCTCGACGCCCTGGGCCTCCCCAACCTCCGCATCACACCCGACGGCGCCGTCTCGGGGACGCTCCGGGGACGTTCCTTGCGTTTTTTCGTTTCGGGGTTCGACCCGGCGGCGGCAGCAATCGCCTCGCTGCCCGAAAACGCAAGAACGCAAGGAACGTCCCCGCTCCGCGGCTAGTCGTCTGGCCGGGGGATCACCACGAGGTCGGGCGTCCAGCCGGCGGCCTGGACCGGGGCCACGGCGGCGGCGGCCTCGGCGAGGCTCGCGAAGCCGGTGAGGTAGACGTCGTAGCGCGGCTCGCCGGCCTGCTCCCAGGCCACGACCTCGCCCGGGTATGCGTCGGAGCCCAGGCCCTCGGCGATGGCGCGCGCGTCGGACTCGAGCCCCCGGGTGGTGACGAGCAGCGCAAAGGGGGCGCCCGAGCGCGCGCTGACCGGCGCCACGCGCGCCAGCTCCCGCTCGATGCCGAGGCGCCTCCGGATGCTGAGGGCGATGTCCTCGGCGCGGCTGCGCAGGAGGCGCGCCTGGAGCGCCACCACCAGGCGGCTCGCGAGCCGCTCGGTGGACTCGACGCGGAAGAGGTTTCCGAGCACCGGGATCGCCATCAGGAAGGGGACCCCCGAGACGACGCGCTCGAGCTTCGGGCGGCTCGCGAAGCCCACGACCAGCGCCTCCCCGTCGCGCAGGAGCGCCGTGGTGGTGACGCGCCGCTGGCTCAGCGTGGGGCCCACGTTCTCGACCCCGCCCGCCAGCGAGGGCGCCACCTCGGTGGTGTCGAGGTCGAGCTCGAGGCGCAGCGCGCCCTCCTGGCCCACCTGGGGCCGCAGCCGCAGCCGGACGCCCACGTCCTGGCGCTCGATGTTCTGGCGCACCTGGAGCTCGCCGCCGGCGCCCTCCCCGGTCTGCGCGGTCGGGATCGGGATGTTCTCCCCGACGAAGATCTCGTGCTCGACGCCGCTCGTCATCGCCAGGTGCGGGCGCGAGAGTACCCGCATCTCTACGGCGCGCTCCCTCGCGGTGAGGACCGCGCCATATTTCGTGACCGGGGTGGTGGCGAGGGGGATGACGATGCTCTTGTTGACGCGTCCCAGGAAGGTCTCGCCGGGCGCGGGCTGGCTGCGCAGCCCGCCGCCGTCCCGGTCCGTGCGGCCAATCAACAGCGCATTGCTCCCGATGGGGTTGATGGACACCATCTCGATCCCGAGATCCACGGAATCGCTGCTCGTCACCTCGAACACGATCGCCTCTACGGCCACGCGCGCCGGCTCCCGGTCGAGCTCCGCGGCGATCTCGGTCACGAGGTTGGCCGTCTCCGGGTCGGACTGGACCAGGAGCGTCTTGCTGTGCGGGTCGACGGTGACCGAGAAGCTGCGGCCGCGCAGGGCGCCCGCCTCCCCATCCTCGCTGGCGGCGACGGGCGTGGCGGGGGCGCTGGCATCGGCGAGGCCCTGCAGCAGCTCCGCCAGCTTCTCCGGGTCCGCGTGGCGCACCGGGAGCAGCCGCAGCTGGCCCCGGCCCCGGGGTGCGCGGTCGACCTCCGCGAGGAAGGCGCGCAGCTCCGCGAGCCGGGCCGGCGAGCTGTGCGCGATCAGCGTGTTGGTGCGCGGGTCGGTCCAGACCTCGACCCGGTTCGCGGCGCCGATGGCCTGGCCGAAGGCCTGGTCCACGAGACCGGCGATCTCCTCCACGCCGCGGTGTCGCAGGCGGCGGATCAGGAGCTCGCGGTCGGTGGCCTGGTCGAGGGCGCCCACCAGGAGCAGGAGGTGGCGCAGGCGGTCCTCGCTCCCGGCCAGGATCAGGCTGTTGCTCCCCGCGTAGGGCACCACCACCGTCGAGGGCCCCAGCCAGGGCTGGAGCACGCCCGCGAGGAACTCCGCCCCCACCTCGCGCAGGCGCACCAGGGTGGTCACCGCCTCGTCCCGGTCCGCCAGGGGCTCGGTCCGCCAGGGCGCCTCGGCGCCCATGGCGTCGACGGCGATGATCTTGCGCGGCCCCCCCGGCGTCGGGACGGTGGAATAGCCCCGCACCAGCAGCACCGCCTCCAGCAGCTCGACGGCCTCACCGGGGCTCACGGGCCCCCCGCCCAGGATCGTGACCGTGCCCTTGAGCGCATCGGGGTCGTACAGGTAGGGCCGGCCCGTCGCCGCGGCGATCGCGTAGACCACCTGGGCGAGCTGCGTCCGCACGAACTGGACCGGGACGCTGCGCGCCTCGCGCTCCTCGCCGGGCGCCGCCGCCGCGACCCAGAGCGCCAGTGCGGCCGCGAGAGCCCCCCCGCGCAGGCTCGGCATGGGGCGGAGCCTATCGAAACGCGCGCGCGAGCCGCCACGCGCGGCCCCCGAACGCCCCGGCGAGGGCGGCTCGCGCCGCCGGCTCACCAGTCGGAGCGGAAGGAGAAGGGCAGCCGGTACAGGTCGACGCGCAGGCCCACGAGCACCTGGTGCGAGGTCAGCTCGAGCGAGAAGGGCCCCGTGAAGGCGGCGATGTGGAGGCCCGGCTCGACCGTGCCCAGGTCGAGGTAGCGGTAGTTGAGGGAGAGCGTCACGCGCTCGGTGAGGTCGTAGGACGCGCCGGCCCCCACCTGCCACGCGAAGTTGTAGGTGGAGTCCCGGCCGAACTGGTCGTTGTCGGTCACCTTGCCCCGGACGAAGGCGCCGCCGATCCCGCCCCCGACCGAGAAGGCCAGCGGCTCGAAGACGCGCAGGCGCCGGCCGATCAGCGCCGCCAGGGGCCTCTCCAGCGGGAAGTCCAGCCACACGTTCTGCATCAGGGTCCAGCCCCTCACGAAGGAGAAGAGGTCCTGGGAGCTCCCCGTCACGAAGTCGAGATCGCGCCCGGCGAGCCATTCGAGATCGGCGCGGGCGTACCACTCGGCGAGGCTCCAGTCGGCCGGGAGGACCTCGTGGAGCGGGACCTCGAAGCCCGCGGCGAGCCCGTAGAGGGGCGAGGTGTCGAGGTCGTCGCCCTTGGCCGGCGTCGCGTCCACGGCGTTCGCCCCCTTGCTGTCGGCCAGCCCCACCTCGACCCCGAGGCGCGCTTCTCCATAGATCCCCTGGGCCCCCGCGTGGGAGGCGAGCGCCAACGCAGCGGCGCAGCTCGCGAGCCAGCGCCCCGCCCGGGCACGTGAATCCGCCATGGCACTCCCCCTTGGCCCCTTCCTGCGCAGGGTTCCGGTATCGCGCAGGCCGGCGGGCGGCTATGTGCCGCCCATCACCCATCGGCCGGGCGCGGCCGGGACCCGAGGCCCGGCGCCGTTACACTGCCCCGGTGGTCCCCGCCGATGCGCACCTGGCCCGCCTCGCGGAGCCCGCCTCCCGCGCGCGGCTCGAGCGGCTGGGCTTCGCCTTTGGCGAGCGCGAGCGCCACGTCTGCCTCGCGGCCCGCTTCCGACGCGCGCGGCCCGAGGCGCCGAGGCTGGCGGGGCTCCTGGGGGGCGCCTCCTCGGGCAAGAGCAGCCTCTTCAACACGCTGCTCGGCGAAGAGCGGAGCCGGGTCAGCGCCCACGCCCACGAGACGCGCGGGCCCCTGGCGGCGCTGCCGCGCGCCTGGGCGCCGCGCCTGCGCGCCTGGGTCGCCGCCGGCGAGCTCCTGACCGACCTGGCCCCCGGGGAGGGGGAGGAACCCGGCGCGCCGAGCGCCGGCGCGCCGGGCCAGCTCCTCCTCTTCGAGCACGATCTCCCGGAGCTCGCGGAGGTGGTCCTCGTCGACCTCCCCGACGTGACGAGCCAGCGCGCCCTGGAGGAGGGCTCCCTCGCCCGGCGCCTGCTCCCGTGGCTCGACCTCGTGCTCGTGACGGTGGACGAGGAGCGCTGGTTCGACGCCGAGGTCTTCGCCGGGAGCGCCGCCGCCGCGCGCGAGCTCGGCGCGCGCTCCTTCGTGATCTACAACCGCACGGAGGGCGGCGAGCCCCTGGGCCCCGAGGAGCTCGCCCGCCTGCGCGAGCACGCGGCCCGCCAGGGAGCGGCGGCCTCCTGCACCAGCGACTACCGGCCCGGGCGCGGCTATCGGCCCCTGGCCCCCGCGCTGCGCGAGCGCGTCCTGGGCTGGCTCGCGAAGGCGCCGGCGGAGCCCCGCTGCGAGCGGCTCGAGGCCCACCTGCGCCGCCGCTGCGCCGAGCTCGTGCGACAGAACGAGGAGCGCGCCGGCCAGTTCGAGGATCTGGCGCGCGCGGTGCGGAGCGAGGTCGATGCCCTCGAGCGCGAGACGAGCCTCAGCGCCGACCTGCTGACTCCCGAGGAGCGCCGCCGCCTGGGCCTGGGGCGCCAGCTCCTCCCGCTCTACGACCTCGTCGCCTGGCTGCGGAGCGCCGTCTCGCGGGAGGCGGCGGAGGCCGTCGACTTCGAGAAGGGCGTCGAGTCGCTCGCGGAGCTCCTGCGCGCCAACCTCGAGCTGCGCTTCCGGAGCGGGGCCGAGCGCATCGAGGCGCTGCTCGCCGCCCACCCCTACCGGGCCGACCCGCCGGCGGGCGGGGCGGCGGAGGCCGCGGCCGCGCCGGGCCCGGCCTGGAGCGCGCGCTGGAGCACGCCGGAGCTCGACGCCCGGGACTGGGCGGAGCGCATCCGCGCCCAGATCGAGGCCTGGAAGGAGGAGGCCGACCGCCGGAGCCGCCGGGGTGATCTCGCGGCCCTGGGGATCGCCACCCCGCTGGTGCTGGCGGACCTGCTCGTCCTCGGGGGCTCGGGCCTGACCCTCAGCTGGGCCGGCGCCTGGCTCGCGGGCTTCTTCGGGGGGAAGGCCCTGGGCGGCGCGGCGCAGCAGTCGCCGGCCTTCCGCGACTACCAGACGAGCGTGCGCAGCTACCAGCGGCTGGTGCGCGAGGCCCTGGCCGAGCAGGCCGAGGAGAACCTGGAGGCGCTCCCGCGCCGGCACCTCCCGGTCGGCGACCCCCTCTTCCGCGCGCTCCTCCACTGGTCGGCACCGCCCGGGCCCGCCCGGGCCCGGCGATGAGCGGAGCCCGCGACTCGGAGCGGCTCCTCGAGCGCGCCAACGCGCGGCTCGCGGCAGTCTGCGGCCTCGAGCCCGTGGCCCTCGAGCGCGGCGGCGCGCGCGCCCTCGAGGACCGCCTCTGGGTCTGGGGCGTCCTCGGCGGAAAGGACGTCGGGAAGAGCACGCTCGTGAACGCCCTGGCCGGCGCCCCGGCGGTGGCACCCGGCGACCCGGTCGGCGAGGGGACCCGACACCCGACCGTGTACTGCGCGGCCGCCGACCGGGAGGCCCTCGAGCGCCGCTTCGCCGGGCTCCCGGAGCTCGCCCTCGAGTTCGCGCCGAGCGCTCCCGAGGGCCTGCGCGGCCTCGCCCTGGTGGACCTCCCGGACTTCGACTCGCTCTTCCAGGACCACGCGGAGCAGGTGCGGCGCATCGCGACCCGCCTGGACGGGATCCTCTGGGTCGCGACGCCCAAGAAGCTCGGCGATCGGCGCGGGCTCGCCGAGGTGCGCCGCCTGCTCAAGGACCGCGCCAACTTCGCCCACGTGGTGAACAAGCTCGACTGGCTCCTGGCCCAGGCGGAGGGGCCGCCCGGAAAGGAGCTCGGGCGCGTGGCCGCCGCCCTGGACGCGCAGATCCAGGGGAGCGAGCCCGCCGGGGAGCCGGCGGCGGAGCGCGCGGGCCGCGGCTTCCTGGTCTCGGCGCTCCACCCGACGGAGGCTGCGCTCTTCGCGGCCATCGCGGCGCAGCGGGGGCTCGAAGGCGCCCGGGCGCTCCGCGCGGACCCGGAGTGCGCCGCCGCGGTGCGGCGGGTGACCGGGGACTTCGCGCGCCTGCGCGCCCTCCTCACGACCCCGCCCACGGCCGAGCTCGCCGAGGCCGGAAAGCGCGCGAACCTGGGCTTCCAGCTGCGCGGCCAGGCGCGCCAGGTCCTGGCCGCCTTCCAGCCCGAGCGGATCGCGGCCCGCCTGGCGCGGGCCAGCGCCGAGGCGGAGCTCGAGGAGCTCCTCCTGCGCTTCCTCCCGCCCGCCTACGCGGAGGCCGTGCTGCGCCGGCTCCAGCCCCGCGAGCGCCTGCTCTCCGAGTGGTCCGGCGCGCTCTTCGCGACCCGCCTGGCCGGCTGGCCGCTGCTCGGCCTCGTGGCCTGGCCGGGCGTGCTGGTCGCGAATGCGCTCGGCGCCGCCTCGGCCTGGTTGCGCCGCGAGGGAACGCGCGCCGCCGAGACCGCCTTCGACGTGCAGGGCGTGCCGCTGGCCGAGCGCCTCTCGGGCCTGCGGGCGGCCTTCGCCAACCGGCTGGCCGGCCGGCCGGCCCTCGCCCTCGAGCTCCCGGCGGCGGAGTCGCTCGCGCGGGACTTCCGCGCCCGCGCCCTGGCGCTCGTCGAGGAGCAGCGCGCCGCGGCGATCGAGCCCCTGCTGCGCGAGCGCGCGGGGTGGCTTCGGCGCGCGCTGCGCGGGGGGCTCGCTCTCGCGATCCTGCTCTGGTTCCCGCTGCTCCAGCCGCTCCTCTCGGGGGCGCTCGCGGCGCTGGGAGCGGGCGCGGCGGGGGAGGGCGGCGGGCTCGCGCTGGCGGCCGCGCTGGCGGCGGCCCTCTCGGGCCGCGCGGTCCTCACGGGGCTCGCAGCCTCGCTCCTCCTCCTGGCCCTGCTCGCCGCCGGGGTCTACGCGCGCGCCGTGCGCCGCGCGCTCGCGCTCCTCGAGCGCCTCGAGGGGGAGCTCCTCGCGCAGGGCTCCCGCGAGCTCGTGGGCCAGAGCGCCCGCGCCCTCGCCGCCCCCGCCCGGGAGCTCCAGGCCGAGCTCGCCAGGCTCGTCGAAGATCTCGAGCACCTCGCCGAGCGGGGCGCGCAGAGCGTCTGAGGTAGACTTCCGCGAGCAGGAGGAACGCCATGCGGATCCCCTTCTACTTCGACTACGCCTGCCCCTGGGCCTACCTGGGAAGCTGCCGGGTCGACTCCACCTTCCGGGACCTGGGCTGCGAGATCGAGGCGCGGCCCGTGCATCTCGCGACCCTCAAGGAGCCCTCGGCGGGGAAGGGACCCGAGGCCGGCCCGCGCAAGGCGGCCCACTACCTGAACGACCTGCGCCACTGGGCCGAGATGATCGGCGCCGAGATCTCGCCGAACGCCCGCAGCGTCATGCGGAGCGACACGCGGCTGGCGCTGCGCGCCACGCTCGTGGCCCGGGACCAGGGCCGTGACCGCGCGTTCCGCCTGGCCGCCTACCGGGCGCGCTGGGGCGAGGCCCGCGACCTCTCGGAGCGGGCGACCCTGCGCGAGCTCCTGGCGCAGTCCGGCCTCGCTGCCGACGCCGTCCTGGCCGCCGCCGAATCCCCGGAGCTCGGACGGCGCCTCGAGCGCGACACCCGGGACGCCATCGCCCGCGGCGTCTTCGGCGTCCCCACGCTGCTGGTGGGCGACCGGCTCTTCTGGGGCAACGACCGCTTCGAGCTCGCCCGCTACTTCGTGCAGAAGGAGAGCGGCGCGGGCTGATCGGCGGCGGCGCCGCCGGCTCCGAAAGGGGCTCTCAGGCGCCGAGGCGCACGGAGGCGAGCCCTGCGGCGGCCGGGGCCTCGATCTCGCGGGCGGCGGCGTCCTCCTCGAGCAGGCGGATCACCTCGCGGAGGCGAGCGAGGGCGCGCCGCCGCTCGACGTAGCCGCGCAGCACGAAGCGGGCGACGCGGCTCTCCCGGCAGGCGGTGGGGAGGTCGCGGCCGCGCTGGAGGGAGCGGAGCCGCTCCTCGAGGCCGACCACCTCGGCGGCGAGCTCGCGGCGAGCGGCGCGCAAGGCCGGGAGCCGCGCGAAGGGGTCGCGGGGGTTGCGGGCGAGGTCGGGGAGCGGTGTGGCGGCAGCCCGAAGCGCGCCAGCTCCGTTGCCTTCGGATTCCAGGTGGGGGGTCGCCATGATCTCCTCCTGGTAGCGGCCCCGGGCTGCCGCACCCCAGCTCCCTTGGCCATGGGATACGGCGCACCCCCCCCGGCGGCCATAAAAGGCCCGTAAATCCCGGCGCGGCCGGTTTACAGGTCCTTTACAGACGCGGCGGGCCGCCAGGTCCTACAATCCCTGGGGGATTCAGCGTTGGCCGATGAGGGCGAAGGCGACCGGCTGGCCGTGCTGCTGGTCGAGGACGAGGAGGCGATCCGGCGCGGCCTCTGCGACGTCCTCGCCTATCACGGCTACGCGCCCGCCGGCGTGGGCACCGGCGAGGCCGGGCTCGCGGCGGCTCTCAGCGGGGAGTACGACCTCGTGATCCTCGACATCATGCTGCCCGGGATGAGCGGCTTCGACGTCTGCTCCCGCGTGCGGGAGAGGCTCCCGGGCCTGCCGATCCTGCTCCTCACCGCGCGCGGCGCCGAGACCGACATCCTCGAGGGCTTCGAGCGCGGCGCCGACGACTACGTCACCAAGCCCTTCTCGATCTCGGAGCTCCTGGCGCGCGTGAAGGCGCTGCTGCGGCGCTCGGGAAGCGGGCGCCAGGCGGAGGGGCAGGGCGCCTTCGGCTTCGGCGGCTGGCAGGTCGAGCCCGGCGCGCTGCGCGCCCGCCGCGAGGGCGAGGGCGTGGACCTCTCCCAGCGCGAGCTCGCGATCCTCGAGCTCTTCGTGCGCGAGGCGGGCCGCATCGTGAGCCGGCGCCTGCTCTTGCAGGAGGTCTGGGGCTTCGCCCATCCCGAGCGGATCGAGACCCGCACCGTGGACATGCAGATCGCCAAGCTCCGCAAGAAGCTCGGCGACGGGGAGGGCAGCCTGATCGAGACCGTGCGCGGCGCGGGCTACCGCTTCGCGGGCCCCGGGGGCTGAGCCGTGCGGCGCATCCGGATCGCATTCGGTCTCCTGGCGGCGCTCCTCTTCGTGCCGCTCGGCCTCATGTTCCAGAGCGCCCTCGAGAGCGTGGACGCGGAGCGCGCGGATCGGCACCGGGCCGTGGCCGAACGCGCCTTCGACGAGATGGAGCGCGAGCTCTCGCGCCTCGTGCGGCGCGAGGAGGAGCGCCCCTTCGGCCACTACGACTTCTACTACGTGCCCGACGCCGTCTCGCCGGGGCGGCCGGCGGTGGCGCGCTCGCCGCTCTCCTCCCTGCCGGAGGAGCGCTTCGTGCTCGGCTACTTCCAGATCGATCCCGACGGGACCCTGCACAGCCCGCTGGTGCCGCGCGAGTCGGTGCTCGCCAAGGCGTTCGGCGACTGGACCTACTCCGCCGAGATCGACCAGGCCGTGAAGAAGGTCGAGGCCATCGTGGGCGCCTCCCTCCCGCCGCCCCGCGGCGGGCCCGCGCTCAAGAAGGAGCGCGCCGAGTTCGCCCAGGCGCCCGGCACGACCCGCGTGCTGGATCGGAACGAGGGAGTGCCTCGCCCGGAGGGGGGCGCCGAGCAGAGCGACGCAGCGGCGCGCGGGGACACGAAGGTCGACGCCTTCCGCGCCATCGCCTCGCTCAACCGCGGGACGGAGGCGCGCGGCGCGCGCCGCAGCCTGCGCTTCCAGATCGTTCAGGAAGGCGGGCGCTCCACGCTGAAGCTCCACACCGACCTCGACGCGCTCCCGGCCGGCCGCCTGGTGCTGGGCCCCGGGCTGCGCGCCATCGAGGCGAGCCTCGGCCCCTACGCCCACCCGGACGCCCTGGTCACCTCCTATTACGACGTCGACACCGCCCTGCGCGGGGAGCCCGTCGAGCGGCTCGCCGTCGCCGTCTTCCCGCTGGTCGGGCGGGTCGAGGGCGATCACCTGCTGCTCTTCCGGGACGCCTACGAGGGCCCGCGCCCCTTCCGCCAGGGCCTGGTGCTCGACTTCGCCGAGCTCACGCGCTGGCTCGACCAGACCGTGGTCGGAGAGAGCGAGCTCCGCGACCACGCGAGCCGCGACTTCTTCCTGCGCACCGGGCGGCCCGTGCCGCGCAGCCTGCCGGAGGCCTACGCCTACGTGCACCGCTTCGCCGAGCCCTTCGACGACCTGGCCCTGCGCATGATGCTGCCGCCCCTCCCCGACGTGGGCGGCACGGGCTACCTCTACACGATCGCGGCGCTCCTGGTGCTGGCGGGGGTGGCGGGCCTCGTGGCCCTCTACCACATGATCGCCGTCGCCGTCCGCTACGCCGAGCGGCGCAGCAACTTCGCCGCGGCCGTCTCCCATGAGCTCAAGACGCCGCTCACGGCGATCCGCATGCATGGGGAGATGCTGCGCGAGGGGATCGTCTCCTCCGAGGAGAAGCGCCAGGAGTACTACGAGACCATCACCGCCGAGTGCGAGCGCCTGACCCGCCTCATCAACAACGTGCTCGAGTTCTCGCGCCTCGAGCAGGGCACCCGCGAGATGAGCCTCGCCGCCGGGGCCCTGGGCCCGGTGGTGGCGGAGGCGGTTCGCACCCTCGAGCCCCACGCCAGCAACGCCGGCTTCCGCCTCGAGGTGGAGATCGACCAGGATCTCCCCCCGGTGCGCTTCGAGCGCGACGCGGTGATCCAGGTGGTCTTCAACCTGGTGGACAACGCGCTCAAGTACGCCAAGGGCCAGGCCCGGGATCCGGTGATCACCCTACAGTGCGTGCGGCAGGGCGGGACCGTGCTGCTCGCCGTGCGCGACCGCGGGCCCGGCGTGGCCCCGCGCCACCTCCCGCGCCTCTTCGAGGCCTTCTACCGCGGCGAGGACGAGCTCACCCGCAGCGCCCAGGGCACCGGCATCGGCCTCGCGCTCGTGAAGGGCCTCGCCGAGCGCATGGGCGCCTCCGCAGTGGCCCGAAATCGCGACGGCGGGGGCTTCGAGGTCACCCTCACCTTCCCCCCCGCCAGCGCCAGCTGAACGCGTCCTTGCCGGTTCGTGAGGGGGGAGGCGGCTACGAGCGCTGGTGTCGCCTCCTCCGCAGCGCCTGCGCAGCCACCAGCAGGTTCGCGCAGAAGAGGAGCGGCGCGCCCGGCTCGGGGGTCGGGAGCGCGACCGGGGCCCCGGGGATCCCGGGGCCCACACCGCCGCCGCCCGGGCCGGTCGAGCCCCCGCCGGTCGGGATCGCGTGGGAGGAGACGAGCCGGCCGCGCTGGCCACCGTCCCCCCAGAGCGGCTGCCCCCCGGACGGGTAGCCGCTCGCGAGCGGCGAGCCCCTGGCGCCACCTCCGATCCCCCCGCCGCCTCCCGCCTGCCCGTCGCCTCCTCCGAGGCGCCCGGTGATCGGCCGGGTCCCCGTGAAGGCGAGCGCCCAGGGAGCGCCTCGCAGCAGCTCCTCGCGCTCGCGCGGGCCGAGCTCATCCCGGTTGCGGACGGGCGCGATGCCGCCGGGCCACTCCGCGGGCTCGCCCTCGAGGTCGCTGCGCCTCTCGAAGAACACCTCGGCCGTCTCCCGCGGTCCACTGCGCACCGGGCGCACGATCGCGGGCGGGCGAAACGGCTCCAGGGGCGGGGGCAGCGCGAGCGAGGGCCGTGCGGATCGCGCGACGAAGGCCGCGTAGCCCGTGGTGCTCCCCGAGAAGAGCGAGATCAGGCCGAGCAGCAGCGCGAGCGAGCGTCGCCTCGGCGAGCCCTGCGCCCCGCCCCCCGCACGCCGCGGCAGACCCAGCCTCATGAGGGGCGAGTGGCTGCTGGGGCCCGGGATGTGGCGGAAGCTGCACGGGAGCTGCCCGCGCCCTGCACCCCTGGCGCCCGGGCTACGCCAGGATCCGCCGCCTCCGGAGCGCCACGCCCACCGCGAGGGCCTGGGCGGCGAAGAGGAGGGCGGCGCCGGGCTCGGGGGTGAGCACCGTGATCCGGTTGTCGTCGTCACCGATCAGGTAGACGAGCCTGCGCATGGGATCGTAGGCAGCTCCCTGGGGGTCCCAGAGCCGTCCCTCCGGCGTGAAGTGATTCAGATCGACCGTGGAGAGGAACTCGCCGGGGATCGGGTTCCCGTTGCTGTCGAGCTGCACCAGCTTACCGGGGCCGTGGCCCCCGTCGTCGACGACCAGCACGTCCCCTCCGAACGCCTCCACGCCCTCGGGCGCATCGATGCCGATGCTCGCGGTGCCGGCCCCGCTCAGTGTGAGAAGGCTCAGATCCATGTCATAGGGGATGAGCTTGTCCCTGCGCTCGTCCACCGCCCAGAGCTGGGACGGATCCGGGTCGAGCCTGAGGTCGAGCCCCAGCCCCTCGAGGTTGGAGGCCCTCTTCAACAGCGTCTTCGTCGTGGGGGCCACCTCCCCCGATGCGCCGTAGGCGCCGAACTCGAACAGGTAGACGCCCGATTCGAACGCCCCGAACTCGTCCGGATCATCCGGCGCGTTCGTCACCAGGAGCCTCGTCAAGCCCTTCTCCGTGTCCCGCCCCAGAAAGGCGATCCCCTCCGCGAGGTTCCCGCCCTGGTCCTCATCGTAGAACCCGGTCTCGACTCGCCCCACGAACGTCAACACCTTGGTCGTGATGTTGGCAATCGCCTCGTAGATGTAGCTCTTGCCGCTGTCCTTGGGGCTACCTGTGAACCAAACCGTGCTCTCCCCGGGCTCGACCGTGATCGCCTCCGTCTGCTTCGGAGGTTCGATGCCGGCGAAATCGATCACCATCGCGCCGATGTCGAAGGTCGCGATTTCGTAAAAGGAGGTGATGCGCAACGCGTGCGCAGGAAAAGCCGTGACCAGAATGAGGGCCAGCGGTGCAAGAACACGTTGGAGCGGCAATGCCTTGACCTTCATCGGAGTGCTCGACATCGGCATTGTGAATGCCACACGAGACCAGTTGTGCCATTACGTTGTACCACAAAGTAGCCGGCCCACTGAAGGTGAATTCAAGGTGAGACAGTGCGCGCGCAAGCAGGCTCTACGCAGTTCGAGTGAAAAGACACTGACGCCGTGGGAGCTGCTCTTGCGCCAGCCTTCGTGGCGCGGGCCTGGTGGGGTGCATTGGGCCGGATGTGACTTGGCATCGTTTTCAGGCAACGGTGGCGCAAGGCGTGGTCGCTCCACGTCAGTTCGAAGCCGTCTGGTGGCCCCCCACGTCCGTGTGGTGCTGGAGCTCTCACGCCGAGACCCCCTTCCTATGGCGTCCCACGAACGAGATGACCAAAGGCAGAACCGCAGCGAAACTCAGGTCTCGCGGATAATTGGCCCGGTATTCATAGCCACCTGATGGTGGCCAACCGGGCCCTGGCGTGGGAGTCCGCGGGGCCAATCGCTCGTGGGATGGTGCGCAGTGATGGCACGCCGGCGGCTAGGAGAACGATCCAAGAGAGCGACGGTCGCGCCGCCGCCGCGTAAACAATTCTCGCAGTACTAGCGCGCAAAAAACTGAATTAGTCACAAGGTAGCGTCGCAAAAGACGGCGCGGCTCTTGCAGAAGTCGATAAAGCCACTCGAGCCCGATCCGCTGCAGGAACATGGGCGCCCGGCCAACACGCCCGGCCAGGACATCGAACGATCCGCCGACCCCGTGCGAAACCAGGGCACCAAGAGTGTCCCCCCAGCGTGCCAGGAAGAGCTCCTTCTTTGGGGAGCTGATACCAATGAACAGAATGTCAGGCCTCGACCTTGCGACGTCTCTCGCAGCTCCCTCGGCCTCTTCCTCCGAAAAATAGCCGTCTCGCGAACCGCATATCGTCACGTTCGGATAACAATCCCTGACGTGGCGCATCATGTCTGCGAGGACATCCTCCTGGGCTCCGAGAAAATAGACGGTGAGCCGATGCGTGTCCGCAAGGGAGAGGAGGTCCTGAAAGAGGTCAATTCCCGCAACTCGTTCGGGCAATGAATCGCCGACTATTCGACTCGCCCACACAATTCCCATTCCGTCTGCGAGAACGAGGTCGGTGCTGAGTACAGCCGACCGGAGAGATTCGTCGCTGCGCATCTTGACGAGCTTTGCCACATTGATCACGCCGATGGAGATTGGACGACGCGTCTGGACTGCTTCCCAGCAAAGGCCCACCGCCTGGGCGCGCGTCAGACCGTGGATACTGACACCGAGTACGTTGCGTAGCTGAGCGGAGACGCGCGTGCGCACGAGCTACTGAGCGACAGAATCGCCCCAACGCTTTAGATGAGCGGGGGCACGAGCTGCAGGGGGATTACACCGAACCTGCGCTAGGACGTGCCGGGGGGATACGATTCGGTCCTGAACCGATCTCGAGAGGATTGATCCTGATCCCAGTGGAGATCGCCGCGTTGAAGGCGATGCCGAGCGCGAATTCTGGTGAGAGCGGTAATCGCGAAATACACGGGGAGGCCGGCCCACAGGCGAGGCTGGCGGAGAATTCTCATGAGGGCGGGGAGATAGGGCTTTCGATCGGCCGCAGCTAGGTGGGGGAATTGGGCCGCGAGCTGAAGGCCCCCGACTCGGCCTCGGGTCTTTATCGCGATCAAATTGCGAAGGTTAGAGGGAGCAAAGATGGTGAATTCCGCCGTCGTAACGGTGCATCGCTCATGCAGATGAAAGAGCAGACGGACGAACGAGTCCTCTGCGAGGGTCTCGGGGAAGTCGCCAAAGCGCGCGCGGCCGGCTTCGGAGAGTACGTAGAGGCCTGACCCGATCATTCCGGTGTGGAAATAGGGGAGTTCGAGCCAGGCTTGGTAAAAGGCCCGAACTGGCCACGATGATCCATTGACGTCGACAGAAATCTTTGGAGCGGCTGCTAGGAGTCCGGCCTGTGACTTCATCGCTTCCACGACGGCACAGATTGAGGGCCAGGTGACGACAGCGTCCGCATCGAGATAGAAGCGGGGAAAGCCGCGGGCAATCCGGTCAGCAAGGTTCAGGGCTAGCGTCTTCGATGCGACAGGAGTTTCGATGATCCGGCTCGGGAAGGGAAAAGCGCGGGCAATGGCTGCGGTATCGTCCGTGCACCCGTTGCACACTACGACTACGTCGAGCTCCTCGGGTCGTGCACCGGCAGTGGCAGACTCTAGGCACCGCGCGATCACGAGGGCTTCGTTATGTGCGGGAATTACAAGCGAGAGCATGGGCGTTCGCTGGAGATCGGGCTCCTATGGCGATGAGTGCGGATCGTGGATTTCCTCGCCTTAGCGACCGGCGGAGGTCTTGGCTTGAACCCTGGGAGATTCGCATTCTGCGGTATGGGCGCGGGCCGGGGAGGTAGAGCCGGGCGGCAATAGACTCGGGGTAGCCGTAGTCGAGGCGAGCCGGTGGACCGAGCCCAAACTTGCTATGGCCGCGAAGCCGAGGTACCAGATGACGAGGATCTGACCGAGGTACTGGACCCCCATCAGAGCGACCGTATTAACGAATAGCGTGATTCCAAGAACCCACGCGATCAGGCTTTGTGGTCTACGTGTCCGCGCACGAGAGCTTCTGAGCAACGCTCCTATTCGCGCGAATGAGAGGACGTGGAGGGTGAGAAAGAGCGTGAGGGTCAGCAATCCGCCGCGTACGCCCTGGCCGATGAAGTGATTGGTGACGTCGAATAGGCCGGTGCCCCAGTGCGCGGTGGAGTTCACACCGAGTAGGGACCATTCTGAGAAACGGTGAATGAACTCATCGAGCAGCTTGTATCGGTGCCGCCCGGTCGAACCGCCAACCAGGTCGACGCGGGAGACAAGGTGCCATACGGGCATTGTCATCATGAAGTGGAGCAACGCGAGTGCGGCGACTCCGGCCCATCGGATCCAGCGCAGATAGAAGCGGACTGGGTAGAAAAGGGATGCAAGAATGCCGGCGGCGAGGGCGCCAACTGGAGTACTCGAGCCTGTCGCGAACACGATGAGCCCGACGGATAGGCTGCCGGCCGCAGCCAGGAGGCGGTTGGTGCGCGGGAGCCACCAGTGCACGGCGATCAGCGGCAGGAGCGATGCCCAAAAGCAGCCCGCGAGGATGGGGTGCGGAAAAGCGCCTTGGCAGCGCAGGCGGCCGTTTCGAGCGGCCGTGTACTCAGGGACTCCACCTAGCATCGAGAAGAGGTTCTTGGCCGTCTGCAGCTCAATCAGGAAGAGGACTGCGGTTGGGAGGGCGACTACGGCGGCCGTCCGCCCAAGGCGCGCTACATCTGACCAGGTACGTAGGAAGCAGCGACCGATGAAGTAGGTGCCGACGGCGTCGAAGGCAATCCCGAGCTGAAAGATGAGGGCTTTCGACTCACCTACGCGAATCAGGTAGATCAGAAACCCGATGGAGACCCACCCCAAGAATACCCAGTCAAGAGGCTGAAGCCTGAGGCCGCGCTGCTCGCGGCGGGCAATCGCTCTCACAAGCCCACAGAGGATGAGGATGCGCAGCATCGTGAAGTCGAGCCCAAGGACACTGATGCGCTGCGCAGGCGCCACTGCGCACGCCATGACGAGGAGGGGAATGGTTGCGTGCCGGCGAGGCAATGCGAGTATCAAGACGCCCAGGACCACGAGCGCCGCAAGCCCAGCTGGATGAACGACTGTCTGGTCGAAGTACCACTTTGCAGGGTGGTCAGCCCCGTCTAACACGGCCTGCCCCACAGGAGTCGCCAGGCGCTCACCACTGCCGACGATTCCCGAAGTGACGGGCGATACGCCGTTGGCCGGCGCGGAGCCAACGGCGCCAGCCGCGGTAATAACGCAGCTCCAGGGGAGCCGTCTGGACAAGCCGAGCGGAGCGCCGGATCGTTTCCGTCCACTCGGCGAGGGTGGAGCAGCCGTTCGCGGAGGCAGAGAGCCCTCGCCCCAGGAGCAGGTCCTGGTCGCTGCGAAGCATGCAATAGGAGGAACGAGGGTCGTCCATATGCTCCTGGCGCACGAAGGGGTAGGGCCAGCCGTGGACCCAGCCGCGCTGGGCGAGGTTGATCTGGTACTGCGGAAAAGATTGGCCCGGCCTGAGAGGTCCCAGCTCGTCGAAGCATCGGCGCTTCATGAGGTAGCCGCTGCCCCCGACCCAGAGGTTCTGGAGAAGGCGCTGGCCTCCAGAGAAGGCTCGGATCTTGGGGCCCGCCAGCAAGGGGTCGAAGTCCTCATCCGGGAACTCCCAGGCGCCCAGGACGCCGAACACCTCGCAATCCCTGTGAGCCGCCAGGAGACGAAGAGGCCAGTCCCCGAGAACGAGGCAATCGTCGTCAACCTTGGCCAGGTAGTCACCGGTGGCGCTCTCCCAGAGCCAGTTCGTGGGCGCGCGTAGCCCGCGATTTTCGTGACTGTGGTGGAAGGCCTGAACGGATGGGTGGCCGGCGAGGGAGCGGACGACTTCTAGCGTGGGCGCATGCCCTCCGTTGTGCCAGATCCAGACGCGAAGAGATGCGGGACCTGACCTCTCGAGCAGGCGCTCAAGGGCGAGTCGGGTGTACTCCGGGCGCTGGTAGGTGATCATGAGGACGTCAGTGGTCGGCATCGCGGAGCGACGTCTCCGTCAACTGCTGGTCTTGCGTTTGCGTGTCGACCCGATGATGCGCGCGGGGGCGCCCACCACCACGCTGCAGGGGGGAACATCCTTGGTCACGACTGCATTGGCACCCACGATCGAGTGGTGGCCAATTCTTACGCCTCCTACGACCGCGCTGCCCTGTCCGAGCCAGCAGTTGTGCTCAATCACGACTGGGGCGCTCCTGAACTCCTGGCAGAGTGTCGTAGCGCGGCCCTCCGGGTCTACTATGTGATCCGAGTCCGTCACCAGTACGCGCGCGGCGGCGAGTACGTGGTGCTGGATCTCAACGGAGACCGCGGCATTGCACTGGAAATCGTAGAGAAAGGTGCACCAATCGCCGATTCGGATCTTTATTCCCAGGGGGGCCGTTTCAGGAGCGAGGTCCACCAGAGACCAGCCAGACATGATGCTCACGTGGGCGCCGATTTCGATGCTCGCGGGCCGGACGACCGCCCGCGCTGAGCCGAGCGTTGTCCGGGGGCCTAGGCCTCCGAAACGCCAGCTCCACCAGAGTTGAGTCCGGGCCAGACGGAGCTGACGTCGAACGGTGGCGATCACACTCGCGGCATCCTGCATCCCGCGACTTGCCTCCGGGCCGGCCACGGTGACCGGCAGTTCACGTACTCATCGGCAGCGCTACCGGAGGGTGGAGAGGCGCAGTTATGGGTCTGGGCCTCAAGCTGACTGGCAACTCCGCCGACAGCCGCCAGGATCGCCTCATTTGCAGCCTGCGGGCCAAACGCGGGCCGGCGGGCCATGAAGCTCTCGATCGTTGTGATCTGCTGGAACGACTCCAGGGTGCTGGTACCTTGCCTTCGGTCCATTTACGAGCAGACGGACTCCCTCGATTTCGAGGTCCTCCTCGCTGACAACGGTTCGAGCGACGGAAGCGTTGCGCTCGTGCAGAGTTGCTTTCCACAGGTGCGCATCGTTGAAAACGGCCGAAATCTGGGCTTCGGTGCCGGGAACAACTGCGGAATCCGCCTGACCCGCGGGGAGTACGTGCTCCTGCTCAACCCAGACACCGTGGTGCACGACCATGCACTCCAGCGTTGGGTAGCGTTCGCGGACCGGCACCCGCAGGCGGGGGCTTTCGGCTGTCGCTTGCTCAATCCCGACGGCTCCTTCCAGGTATGCGCGCGGCCGGAGCCGACCCTGGCGCGCAGCCTCCGTGCAGCCCTCGGCCTGCGGGCCTTGGGGGCTCTCTCGGAGCGCCTACTCGCGGACACGTACCCGGGTTGGGATGGCCGCACCGAACGTTGCGTAGACTGGCAGATGGGCGCCGCGCTACTGGTGCGAGGGCGGCTCCTCCGGGACCTCGGCGGCTTCGATGAACAGTTCTTCTATCACTTCGAGGAGATCGATCTGTGCCGCCGCATCCGCGATGCCGGCTACGAGGTACGCTTCTTCCCGGGCGCTGAGATCGAGCACCTCGGGGCGAAGGCGATGGGCCGCTTCACGCTGGATCTCCGCATCGAGACCTATCGGAATCGATACCGCTACTTCTACAAGTATCACGGGTTACGCAGCCTCCGATGGCTGCGCTGGATCTCGATTCTTGGACTTTCCGCGAGGGCAGCGCTGCACCGATTTTGGGCGGCAGTAACCCAAGAGCCGGCGTACGGCGAACGCGCAGCCATTGAGGCGGCGCTGATGCACTGGAATCTTGCGCTCGATGAGGGTCGCTTCATCGAAGAGGCCATCTCCCCGACTCCGCGCCCGATGCGACCCGCGGTGCCAAACGGACGCTAGGCTCGTCTGCGCGAGAGGCATACGGGGGACGAACCGCTCTGCCAGTTCGCCCCACCCGTTTTAAGCTTAGCAGGACCTCGGGTCACCGATCGCCATAAGCCCGTCCCTCCAAGATCGTCTGGTTCTCTCGCGCGAGCTCACCGCGCCGTTGTCTCGATTCGTTCACGAATCAAGGGAGCCATCGCAGATGCAAAGCGAATCAAGTCTTGAGGGCCATTCTGCTCGTCGTGAATCGATGAGAGGCGGACGAACGCATGCCCCGACCGACCGCGAACGGCATCGACCATCCGTAGAAGCTCCTCACGCACTCCGGTGACCGGCCAGCGCCCCATTGGTTGAAACCAATAGAGGACGTCTTCACGCTCATTGTCCCGCTCCGCGGTGAGTAGCTGCGCAGGGGCGGACGATCCGCGACCGATGGGAATCTCCACAGTCGTTGTGCTCGTGACCTCCCAACCCTGCGCGGGATAGCAGACGGCTGGGTCATGGGCTCCGTTCCCAAAACTACGCCGGTGCAAGTAAAATCCCGCATAGAGCCAAATGCTCTTGTGATCCGGCTGATCGTAACGGGTCAACACGTATGCATCAGGATCGAGGATCTTTAACGTAGCGAAGTTAAGAGCCGAGGAATCGCCCGCCCGCCACGGCCCAAGCTGTTCCTGCAGAGGTACCGTCGCGGGCAACTGATTATTATCTGGAGCTGTACTTCCTCGATTGAGGAGCAGCACAGCCGGGATCAAGAGGCCTATCAATGCCAGAACGAGGCGCAGATCCCTCATTTCAAAGCCTTTGCGATCATGATTAGAGAAATGGTTCCCGCGATCGATGACGAGAGGCCGAAGCCGTCATGCAAGAGGCCCTGGGCGAAGGACTCGCCAAAGCGGGAGACGAGTAACACGGTAGCCACCACACGGGCTGTGTTGAAAAACATGGCTACAGGGATCACCCACGCCAAGAGGAGAAGCCGACTGAGGAGCCTCGTGAGCAGCGAGTATGCGAGGATGCATGCAATCGGGAACATTGTCACAATTGAGGTAAGTCCACTGCATGCATCAGCTACAAACAGTGTATGCCCTGGAATAAGAATTCGATTGCCCTCCGAAAGAACGGAGACTCCTAGACCCCGTAATACCTCTACCGCCATCGTAGTAATCAGGATCTTAAGCGAGACGAGCAACCCGTAGCTGATGCCGCCCGGGGGCGGAACCATCAGCAGAAGAAACGCCAACGGGAGTGCAAGCAACCGCAAGAGAGCTCGCCCCGCAATTGCGTAGGCAGTGGCAGCAAGGAGGATGGGAATCCCCACTCCCGCGAGGAATCGCATGTCTGCGATGATGGCCAGCATTTCGAAGGACCCTGCTAGCAGGACGCAGACTGCGCCTCCGGCGGGGGGCTGGGGTGCCTGCAGCAGGCGCAGGATCGCGTGGCGACGGCCCCAGCAGAGCATGACCGAGAAGGCCGGTATGGCGAAGGCGTGGCCGAAGAACTGGCTCCGCCGCCAGGCAGATACCATGCCGATCGATGCAGGTACACAGAGGCCAAGCGCAGCGAGACCAATCAGGGTAACAAGGATTCGGCGCCCGGCTTCGCCAGAGGGGGCCCCCCGACCGGCGGAAAGCGCGCCCGCGCCTGCCTCTCGCTCAGCGAAGTCGTGCATCCTAGCGCCGCCTCCAGCCAAAGACGTCCTGATGCCGATCCCATCCCATGTCTAGATGGGACACCAGTTCAAGTGCGGGCCACCGGGCGAGGTGGCGCAGCACCGCGTGCTTTGCGGCGAGCGCTATTCCATAGGCTCCCGAATCCCACGGGTACGGCGAGAAGGCCGTTCCGTGATCTCGGTAGGCAGCAACGAGGCGTGCGACACTAGAGCGACTCAGGCCATAACTTCGTTCGCCCCGCGCCAGCGCATGGAACACGCTCTCGCCGTGTGTCGTGACCACAAGAAGACCTCCCGGCCTCAGGTGTTCGACGAAGAAGTCGAGAAAATCACCCCAGCGGTCCAGTGAGAAATGCGTGAGGAGGGAACCGCACCAGATTAGGTCAAAGGAAGTATCGAGCACGATCTCCTTGGGAGAGATGGGAGCATGAACACCTGTTGCGCCGAGTGTTCGGCTACAGAAATTAACCATCTCTCGATCGATGTCGCAGGCGTGCGTGATCGCCTTTGGAAAGGCCGCGCGCAGGACGCGGAGTACACGTCCATGGCCACAGGGAAAGTCCAGGATTCGCGTCGGCGTGCGAGCCCCTGCGCTCTCGATCACCTGATTGATACAGCCGAGGGCGGATAAGCCAGTGCGCGCATAATGAATTGCGTTGGCAGCGGATGGGCCGGCGTAACGGTCTCTGGGGGAGAGTCTAGAGCTTACGCGTTGCGCTCCGCCAAGCCCAAGCCGCAGCATCTTTACGCTATCCGCTTCGAACTCTCGGAAGGACTTTTCGAGCTGACGCTCGAGCCATGGACGGATCGCTGGCCTTACGGCGTTCCAGTAGACAGGTCGCAAGAGGCGGTGAAGGCCGGGAAGCCATTGCTTTAGGCGTAACCTGGCTGACATTGCCGGACCCGCGCTTCTTGGCAGGCTAGTGGCCGGTTGGTTTCGCGCGCGAATGCGTCTGAGGGAGCTGCGGGCTATTGTCGGTCCGGACAGCGCAATGTTGAAGATGAGCCGATCTATGCGGCTGAGTCGGTGCCAGATCAGGCCGCGTGCGCGGTGAATGTCGTCCGCATCGTCGTTCTCGATCGCATCGGCGAGAGCGCGGCGTGCCTCACGCCTTATGAGGGAGCTCAGGGCTGGGGAGCCATATCGCCCTTCGTTTTTCAAGAGAGCGCGGGCAGCAAAGTATCTGGTCTTTGCTCGATCGAACGAGAGGTCGCCTGGCCGTGATAGACCTGCGTACCAGGTCGGACCGGGGTGGAAGGACCAGCTACGCCCGTGCACCAGGCGGAGAAACAGTTCGAAGTCATGGCGGCGAACCTGATCGGTATCGAAGCCGCCCGATGCGATGAGGGCATCCTTCTCGAGCACCATTCCATTCGTCGGGAAGCCGTACCCGCCGCTGAGGCGCCATTTTATGATTGCGTCATGGGTGAGTCCCGTCGTGGGCGAATCGAGGGGTGCCTTGACACGGTGAGCTGGCGCAGCTGAGGAATGTTCAAGGACACCTGCATAGCTCATGAGGGCTACGTCGGATCCGCTTGAAAGCAAGGTTCTTGCCCATTCGAGATGGTGCGGGTACCAGAAGCAGTCGGCGTCAAGGAATGCGACCCAATCGCCCGTCGCCACTTCAATTCCGGCGTTCCGTGCGCCAGCCGCGTTGGCTCGCCGGGTGCGTAGTAGGCGTAGACTGACAGCGCTGCTGGCGACTTGTTCGGGGGAGCCGTCGGTCGACCCGTCGTCGATGAGAATGATTTCGTGCGCGGGAAAGGTCTGAAGTGAGATGCTCTCGAGAGCGCGTTTGACGGAATCTGCATTGTTGAAACACGGAACGACCACGGAGATGCGCATTGAAGAGGCTCTTCAATTGCCAGTTTGTGCGGAACGTCGAGGAGGGGCTGTCCTAAGATGCTCTCACACCGAGAGCAAGGGGTTTCCGGTATCGGCTGAGATTGGCCATAGCTTCACGCACTACCTAGATGCCGCTGAAGTTGCGCGTACGTTGCAGGGTTCTTGCGACTGAGTGAATACTTGAAGGCCAGAGCAGTCGGGGTCTCTCGCTCGTTCTCTAGTGGTTTGTTGTCTTGATGGAGCGACTGGTGACGTTGGTGTCGAGTAGGCAGCAGTTTCTGTGCGCAAGTTTTTGCATCTTCGCCGCAACTCGTGGGCATGCGGTGTTCTATTCGCGGAGGACGGCATGGGATTGGGCGATCTCCTGGCCGACGACTTTTCCCGGGTTTGGTGCGGCGGGGCGAGGACACCTGCTGAGGTCCGCGTGGAGTTTCTCGCCTATCAGCAGCGATTCTTGTTGTCTTCGGACCACGATTACCTGAGACTTCCGAATAGGCTGTAGTTGAGGTATCGGGCATGTGCGGATTTGGAACTCGGTTGGGCTGTCTGGTGGCTTTCTTCGCGTCACTCATTGGTGGTCTGGAAGCATCCGCCGTGAGTTTTCTTCCGGTAGCGCCGGCGAATGTCAACGAGGGATTCGTTGAGTTCGACGCGATCTACTTCATCGAGCAGCCGCTGGCGGTGCCGACGTCGACATTGGGCGTTGATATTCTTGTGTCTTCGCTGGCTCCGGGGATGCATTCCTTTGGTAATTTCGGAGGCCTGACGGGTGGCAGTGTCGACAATACGAGTGACTTTACAAGCTGGCTGCTTCATTGGGATACCCCTGGCTTGGGTACGACGGCGAGCATCAGCGGGTCGGTCACGTTTCCGAGGGAGATTGTCGCGGTGATCGTCACGAGCTCCCTGCTGGATGGCAGTGACCTGGACCTCGGGAGTCCCACGACCACGTATCCGGCCGGGAACGCGCGGCGCGGTCTCGAACTGGGGTCCGACATCGATGTCATCAGCTTCGTGAAGCCTATGGTGGGCGCGGGCCCCTTCACGCTCGATTTCACCTTCCAGACGAGGAACAACGTCGACCAGATCCGTGTGCTCACGCAACCGATTCCCGAGCCCGGTGCTCCGCTTGTGCTTGCGGCGAGCAGCCTGGTCGTGGCGCTGAGGGCCCGGTGGCGGGCAGTCCGCGGGGCTCTCCCCCCGGGGGGGCGGGCGTCAGCGCAGCTGGCGGGCCTCTACTAGCCTCTACCAAGGGGGGCGAGGAGTCGCGCGCTCAAGGGCGTCCCAAGGTCCCCGATCCGACTGGGGTGAGCAGCATCTCCCAGCTTCTCCCCGGGCGCCCGCGAGCCCCGAAGAGCCCCCACCCGGTCACGGAGCGGAGGGCACTGCTCGGCGGGCTGTCAGCGGTGGCCGCCCAGGCCGTGCACACCTTGCTCGTGCTGGTTTCCACAGCGGTTCTGGCGCGCCTCCTCACCCCGGCCGACTTCGGCCTCGTAGCGCTCGCAGGCCTGCTCCACGGGCTCCTCAATTTGGTGCGCGATGCCGGGCTCAGCGAAGCCTCGGTTCAGGCAAGGCGGCTCGGGCACGAACAGGCCTCCAACCTCTTTTGGGCCTCTGTAGCCTTCTCGCTGCTCCTGTGCCTGGCAGCGGTGGCGCTCGCGCCAGGGCTGGCAACGCTTTACGGGGAGCCACGGCTCGTAGTGATCGCCATCGCACTTTCCCTGGGCCTCCTGGCTGGGGGCCTCGGCTCCCAGCACGAGGCGCTCCTGCGGCGCGCACTGCGCTTCCAGGCCCTCTCCGCCATCCGGTTGGTGGCATCGATCATGGGAACACTCTGCGGCGTGGTCGTCGCGTGGCAGACGCACAGCTTCTGGGCTCTAGTCGCGATCCCCGTGGCCACCGCGTGGCTGCAAACGGGTTTGCTCTGGCTGACGTGTCCCTGGAAGCCCGGGCGGGCCCGTTGCGGCGTCGGGTCCCGCGCGCTTCTCCGCTTCGGCGCGGACGTCACCGGGTTCAACCTTGTCAATTTCCTGCGCCGTAGCGCTGACAACGCGCTACTCGGCTACTTCGCAGGGCCTGCCGTGCTCGGGCTTTACTCCAAAGCGTACCAGCTCCTCCTGCTGCCCATCCAGCAGGTGAACCGCCCGGTGACCCAGGTGGTGCTCCCTGCCCTCGCCCGGCTTCGGGATGATCCAGCACTCTACCTCGCCTGCTACCGCTCGGCGCTCACCTGCACGACAGCCGTGGCGATGCCCGTTGTCGCCTTCCTGGCCATCGATGTCGAGAGGGTGGTCGCACTCCTGCTCGGAGATCAGTGGACGGGCGTCGTGCCCATCTTCCGCATCTTGGCCCTTGCGGCATTCGTAGATACGTTCAACGTCGCAACGGGATGGGTCTACCTCTCTCTGGGGCACACGGCGCGGCAGCTGCGCTGGGCCTTTGCTCAGTCCGCCGTGTTCCTGGTAGCCTTTGCTATCGGCGTGCACTGGGGAGCCGAGGGGGTCGCAGCCGCCTACGTCGTAGCTCTCGCTCTCGTGAGGGTGCCCGCCCTACTGGTCTGCTTCGCCGGCACGCCCCTGCGCCTCGCAGACGTGAGCTCGGCCATTTGGCGCCCGGCCCTTGCCGCTACCCTGGCGGCTGCGGGGCCCGTGGCTGTCCAACATTGGCCCTCCCCCATCCTGCCGGTCCTGCAGCTATCACTCGATCTTGTTGCGTACTTTGTCGTGTACCTGGCTGCTTGGGCGCTCCTCCCGGGAGGAGCTGGTGCCATGAGATTCCTGGGCGAGACCCTCTTCGAAAGGGAGCCTGGCCCTGTCCAATGAATGCTCCGAAGACGGCCGACCGTGCCGCCGCGTTCTCGTGGTGGGGTGTTCGCGCTCCGGGACCACCCTCCTCCAGCGGATGCTCGCGGCTCATCCGGATGTCATCTCATTTCCGGAGAGCGCGTTTCTCCAGAGCTTGGTGGGCCAGAAGGAGCGGCGCCTCTTTGGGCGAGCAGCGAGACCCATGGCCCGCCGCCGCAGCCTCGGTTCTGCGCTCCGGGTCGCGCTGGGTGCATCGACTGGGAGCGAGGACGAGGCCGCGACTCGTCTTCTCGAGGCGCTCGACCGCCGAGACTTGCTTCCGCTCATCACAAGCGGACCACGGCGCATCGGCCGGAAGTTGGACAGCTTTCTGCGCGTGCTGGATCAGCTAGCGGCCGATGCCGGAAAGCGCTGTTGGGTGGAGAAAACGCCATCGCACGTCCATTATCTCGACGTCCTCGATCGCCATGCACCGGAGATAGACGTCGTCCACATCTATCGCGAGGGGACGGCGGTCGTTGCCTCCCTCTGGGACACGCGGCAGCGCTACCCGGAGGCGCACTGGCCGGTCCTCTATCCCTCACTCCACCGTTGCGTGGAGCGTTGGAGGTCCGCCATCCAGTGCTCCATCGCGTACGCGGGAGAGCCGCGGCATCACCTGATTCGCTACGAGTGGCTGGTTCGCTACCCAGAGTGGAGCTGCCGTCGTCTAGCCGGCGCTCTCCAGCTCGATTTCCACCCAGCCATGGTCTTATCTAACGCGAGGCCGAACGCTCATCTCTTTGATGCGCGCGAGCCCTGGAAGCTCGGTACGGACCTCCCGTTGGGAACCACGGGCGCCGACAGGTTCGAGGAGCTCCTTGACGGCAATCAGCGCCGTTTCGTCATCGAGCACCTGCTGCCTCTCGACGACCTCGATGCCCGCGCTCTGAATGCAATTCGCGACGAAAATGGACCCCAGGTTCTGAAAGGCTGAGCTCCGAAGCGGGCCTCTCGTCCACGACGATATCGGTCTACGTAGCCCGTATGTCGCGTAAGGAAGTTCTGTTAAAGGCGCCGACGACATGTGGTACCGGGCCCGGCCGCTGGTCCCTAGAGCGCATCTCACAAGTGCCGCAAGAGGATGCAGAGGCATCCCAGCAGGACGAAGGTCAGGAAATTGATCGCGTGCCTCTCCCAGCGGTTGGTCAGCCGGCGGTAGTTGAGCAGCCACGCGAACAAGCGCTCGATCTTCCAGCCGCACGCAGCGGCGTAGCGCGCGACCATCCTGCGTCTTCGCCCACTTGCGATTCAAACGATGCGGGGCCATCAGCTCGATCCCGCGCTCCCGCGGAGCCGCGCGTCGAGCGGATCGCTATCGTAAGCTCGGTCTCCAACAAGGCGATCGGGTGCGTGCTCGAGAAAACCATTGTCGATCGTCTCTTCGACGAGCGTGACCTCATGCCGCGAAGCACTTGCAATCCCGGCGGCGATAGGAAGACCAGAGCGGTCTGCGATTGCCATGATCCTGGTCCCCTTCCCGCGCTTGGTCCTCTCGACGGCGAAGCCCCCTTTTGGCCCCTGCGAAGGTGCCGTCGATGAAGGCCTCGCTGATGTCGATGCCGCCGCGGAGTTCGCCGAATCAGGCGGCCGAAGTGTAGCCTCTATTCGAAACCCTGTCTCAGGTTTCTGAGATGGGTTCTAGTTAATGAAGTCTTGGAGCATGCCCCAGCACGGAGAGGCCCATGAAGAGGCCCGGCGAACTGGGTGCGAGGACAAGCGGGTCCACGATCTCGAGGATGATCGCGACCCCAAAGGCGAAGAGCACGGAGGCAACCACTCCGCCGAGGAGATACCTCCAGCGTTCTCTGGTCGGAGCTGATGGAGGCTCGGCGCGGTCAAGGATCGAGATGCGTTCGCCCTGTTGGGCGGCTTCGAGGCTCTGGCCGAGCTCTGCAGCCTCGACTTTTCGGAGGAATTCGACGTAGCGATCACGCAAGACAGTCTCGTGCTCCAAGAGGGCGGAAAGAGCCTCGTCTCGCGCAGGCGTACGCCCGACGCGTGCATCGAGCATCTCCATGTCCCGGTCGATCCGGGAAGCCCGTTCTTTGAGGTCCCGCAGCGTCCGCTCGGCCGCGGCGACGAGGACGCGTCGACCCTGCTGGGCGGTGGTTGCTCCCGAGCTCGAGGCGGCGAGGGCAGTGTCGAAGTTTTCGATCTGTCGGCGCAGTGCGATGACGTTCGGGTGCTCTTCGGTGTGGAGGGCGAGTTCACGCTGAAGGCTGGCCTGAAGGGTTGCGAGGCCGGTCTCCAAGCTTCCTCCCTCGGCGCCATGAAGCTCGAGCAGCCCGAGGCGGGCCTCGGCTTGGTGAATTTCGAGATTGAGGGATTGGCGCTGCTGCTTGAACCATTCGAGTCGCGCGAGGTTGGACGCAAGATCCTCGGGTAGCTCACCACGATACCGTTCCCGGAACTCGGTGACAGCACGATTCTGCTGGCGCAGCCCAGTTTCGGTGCGATTGAGCTCGGTGCGTAGAAACTCTACAGTGAGCTGGGCTTGCTGACTCCGTACCCGGAAGCTCTCGTTGGTGAACATTCCCGCGATGTGGTTGGCGACGGCAGCGGCACGGTCGGGGTGGTGGGCCTCGAAGCTGATCCCGAAGAGGCGCCCGGCCGAACGGTCGTTTCGGGATGAGATGCCCGGTTTTAGTTCGATGTGGATATCGGCTCGAGCCCTCTCCACGATCTCGCCGAGGGTGAGTTCGTCCCGGAGGTCTTCATAGAGACCGAATTTGTCCACGACTTGGGCGAGATTCTCTCGCGAGAGGATTTCTCCGAGCATTGCGTTGAGGCGTTGGAGGGCGTCGTCGACGACGGTCGTGCGAACGAGGTCCGGTGGGATCTGTTGAGTTGTGAGGAGGACCGTCGCCTGGGCCAGGTAGCGCGGTGGGATGAGGTAGATCACGATTGCGGTGGCCACGAGGCCAACGGCAAGCGCGAAGGCCATGGGGAGCCGGCGGCGCCTCGCGATGTCGAGCGGATCGCGGAGGAAATCGGGTAGCCCCTCCGGTTGGAGCTGATCGGATTCGTCAAGGAGTGCGTCTTGATGCATGGCGCGATCCCTAGGGGGAACTCGGCGTAACGCCCTTGGAGCGCGTTTCCGCGAGGAAGAGCCCGGCGATCCGATCCTTCGGAAGGAGCTCGAAGGCCGCCCCGAGAGAGGCCCGGCGCGTGTGGCCGGCGCGGACCACGGGTACACAGATCCCGGCGTGAGCCGCGATGAGGGCTGCATCCGGGACCGGCAGCACCGGAGGCGAGTCGAGGACGACGGTGTGGTAGGCGGCGGCCAGCTCCCGCAGGATCGCCGGCAGCCGCTCGCCCACCAGGAGCTCGTGGCCGTTCGCGCGCGCGGTGCCGGTGAGGAAGACGTCGAGGGAGGGGAAGTCGCTGCGGGCGCAGGCGGAGACGAGGTCGGCCCGTCCTGCGAGCACCGCTTCGAGCCCGCCGGCGACCTGGAGCTCGAGGGCGCGGCCGATGCTCGGTTGGCGGAGATCGAGATCCACGAGGGCGACGCGCTGGCCGGCGGAGAGGGTGGCGAAGGCGAGGGCCAGGTTGAACGCGGTGGTGGTCTTCCCCTCGCCGGGGCCGGGGCTCGTGATGAGCACCGTGTTGGTCTGGCGCTGCTGGAGCTCGCGCCCGAGGCGGACGGCGAAGTGGCGGTAGTGCTCGGCCAGGGGGCCCGGCTGCTCGAGGGCGAGCAGGCGCGGCTGCCAGAACCCCTTGCGGGTGCGCGGGATCTGCACGCGGGCGGCGAACTTCGCGAGGCCTCGGCGCGGCTCGGGCGCGGGGCGCAGCGGGATGACCGGGGCGAGGGGGCCGCGGGCATCGAGGCTCGCGGCGGAAGCCACGCCGCAGTCCTGATCGGCGTCAGCGGTCCGGCAATCGGTGGTGCCCGCGAGTGCCCGCCGGACGCGGCCCTCGCCGCGCCCCCAACGCGCTTCCGGCGCCCGGGCACCTGTGCGCACCAGGCGGCCCTCCCGCTCCCGCTCCGCCCGCCGCAGGGCCTCGGTGATCTCGCCCACCTCAGTCCCTCCGGGCGCGGCGCTCGGCGGGCGGGCGGAAGCGCCAGGCGGCGAGCTCCTTGGCCTTGAGCTCCACCAGGGCCGGGACGACCGGGCGCATGTTCTTCGCGTAGGCCGAGAGGAGCACCTTGTCGGCCAGGAGGTTCAGCAGGCGCGGGCAGCCCGAGGAGAACTCGATGAAGGTGGGCTCGGCGCCGATGGCGAAGATGCGCTCGTAGCGGCCTCCCGCCACCTCGACCCGGTGCCGCAGGTAGGGGAGCACCTCCTGGGGGCCCAGGGGCTCCACGTGGTGGTCCACGGCGATCCGCTGGCGCAGCTGGCGCAGGCGCGGATCCGAGAGCTTGCGCCGGAGCTCGGGCTGCCCCAGGAGGACGATCTGGAGGAGCTTCTCGGAGCTGGTCTCGAGGTTCGAGAGCAGGCGCACCTGCTCGAGGGTCGTGAGGCTCAGATTCTGGGCCTCGTCGATCACGAGCACGGTGACGAGGCCGGCCCGATGCCGGTCCACCAGGAAGGCGTGCAGGGCGATCAGGTAGTCCGCCTTGGTCTCGAGGGGCTGGTAGAGGGGGAGCTGCGGGCCCCCGATCCGGAGCTCGGCGCACACGAGCTTGAGGAGGTCGAGGGGGCCGAGCTCCGCGGTATTCGTGACGACCGCCACCTCCGGCACGTCGAGGAGGTCCGCGGGGAGCCGGTCGAGGGCGGCCCGCAGGAGGGTCGTCTTGCCGGTCCCCACCTCGCCCGTGAGCATCAGGAAGCCCTTCCGCCGCGAGATTCCGTAGCAGAGCGCGGAGAGCCCCTCCTGGTGCGTCTCGGAGAGCCACAGGAAGCGCGGGTCCGCGTTCAGCGAGAACGCCGGCTCGTGCAGTCCGAAGAACGCCTCGTACATCGCCGGTCTCGTGTCCCCCGATCGGCCGCGAGAGCCTGGCGCCGCGCTGCGGCGCTTCTCCCCTCAGCTAAGGGTCACCTTCGCCCCCTTAGGTGTCACTCTCCATCGGACGCGAGGCGCGCTGCGGCGCTTCCCGGGCCCGCTGCGCGCGAGTGCGGCCAGGCGGCGCCGGGAAGGCACTCGGCGCCCCGGCGTTTGCGCCAGCGGCTGCGCCCTTCCTGCGGGCGGGCTGCACGAAAAAGAAGGCCGAGATCGGATGCTGAAGGCGCGAGCGCGGCAGTTCCAGTCGCTGATCCTCACCGCGGACGCGGGGCTTCCGGCCCTGGTCTTCCTGGGCCTTCTCGCCCGCGCCGGGGCGCCCGCGGCAGGGCCGGCGTGGCCCGGGGCCACGCGCCTCCTGCTCCTGGGCCTCGTGGCCTCGCTGGCCTGGCCCGTTGCCCTCGCGCAGCTCGGCCTCTACGGCTCGACCCGACGCGCCCCGGTCGGCTGGATCCTCGGTCGGCTGCTCGCGGCGGGCTGCATCGCGGGGGCGCTTCTCGAGGCCGCGCTGCTCGCCCTCGGTGCCCCGCTCTCGCCGTTCTTCGCGGCGGCCTGCGCGCTCGCGCAGCTGGGAGCGCTGGGAGGCCTGCGGCTCGCGATCTTCACGGGGCTGCGCCTCCTGCGCAGATCCGGCCGCAACACGCGGAGCGTGCTCATCGTGGGCTCCGGCCCGCAGGCGCGCCGGGTGCAGTCCGGGATCCAGCGCCACCCGGAGTGGGGCCTCCGCGTCGTGGGCTACCTCGACGAGACCGACGTCCCCGTCGACCCCCTGCTCCGGGCCGAACGGATCCACAAGCTCCAGGAGCTGCCGAGGCTCCTCGCGGATCACGCCATCAACGAGGTGATCCTGGCGATCCCGCGCTCGATGCTGGCCAGCGTCCTGCCGGTCGTGGGCCTCTGCGCCACCACGGGCGTGCCCGTGACGCTCCTCGGCGATCTCTTCGGGGACGTGCTGCCGCCGCCCCGGATGGCGCGCTTCGACGCCCAGGCGGCGCTGAGCTTCGCCCCGGTCCACCACAGCCGCGTGAAGCTCGCCGTGAAGCGAGCCATCGACATCGTCGGAGCGAGTCTCCTCTCCCTGCTCCTCCTCCCCGTGCTGGCCCTGGCCGCGCTCCTGGTGCGCGCCACCTCCCCCGGCCCCGTGGTCTTCCGCCAGCTCCGCAGCGGGCTCCACGGGCGCCCCTTCGTGATGCTGAAGCTCCGCACCATGTGCGAGGACGCGGAGGAGCGCAAGCGCGAGCTCCTGCCGCTCAACGAGGCCACGGGCCCCGTCTTCAAGCTGCGCCGGGACCCGCGTGTGACCGACGTGGGCCGCTGGCTTCGCCGCTGGAGCATCGACGAGGTCCCGCAGCTGTGGAACGTCATCAAGGGGGACATGAGCCTCGTGGGGCCCCGGCCGCCGATGCCGCTGGAGGTGGCCGAGTACGCCCTGGCCGAGCGCCGGCGGCTCTCGATGCGCCCGGGGCTCACCTGCATCTGGCAGGTCAGCGGCCGCAGCACCGTCGCCTTCTCGGACTGGGTGAAGCTCGACCTCGAGTACATCGACAGCTGGTCCCTGACCCAGGACCTGCGGCTCCTCCTGCGCACCGTCCCCGCCGTGATCCGCGGGACCGGCGCGAGCTAGCCCGCCGGGCACCCGCGCCGATGCGCGGCGCGAGGCCGGGCGCGATCCGGGGCGCCGATCAGCCCGCGTCCCCCCCTGCGCGCCGGCGGCGCGGGCGGAGCAGGGTGACGCGGGCCGGCGGGCGGCGCCCGGCCTCGCCGGCAGCGGGCGCGGGGCGCGGCAGCTCCTCGGCAGCCGGCGCCGCGGGGGCCGGGGTCGGCGGCTGCGGGATCTCGGGGCCGGCCGCGGCGGGGGGCGCCGCCGCCGGGCTGACGTCGCCTGCCTCCGCGCGCCCGAGGGCGCAGCGCAGCCAGCGCAGGGCCGTGCCGGGGCCCGGGGCGGCGCGGAACTCGGCCGCTCGAACGCGCAGGAGCTCCGGGCCGGCCGTGCGCAGGGCCAGGCCCTGGAGCACCAGCCGGGCCTCCCGGCGCTGCGCGTTCGAGGCCAGCAGCAGCGCCAGCTCGAGGCAGGTCTCGAAGTCCCAGAGCGCGATCTCGCGCGCCCGGCGCAGCAGGTAGATGGCCTGGGGCCTGGCCCAGCGGCTGCGGAACTGGCGGCTCCCCTCCACCAGCGTCTCCACCGCCTCGCCCCCGCGCCCCGCCATGAGGAGCAGGCGCGCCACGGCCTGCCAGGCCTTGTACTCCCGCGGCAGGTAGCGGGTCGCCTCCCGGTAGACGGCCAGGGCCTTGTCGCGGGAGCCCTGGCGCAGGTAGGTCTGGGCAGCGGTCTGGTAGCTCACCCAGGCGTCGAACTCCTGGCCGGTCTCCGCGAGCAGCGGCGCCACCCGGACGTGCAGATCCGGGTTGCGCGGCTCCACCGCCAGGACCCAGCGGTAGAGGTCGATGGCGCGCGCGCGCCGCCGCTTGGCGCGCGCCCGCGCCGCGGAGGCGAGGATGCGGCTCCGGTCGAAGCCCGGCGGTCGCCCGGGGAGGGGGAGGCTCACGCGCCCCTCTTCGGGCTCTGCGGCTCCCCTCCCTGGTGATGGGGCTCACGTTCGGGCGCGCCGGCGGTGACGCGGGTCACGCCCAGCGCCCCCGGGAGGCCCGCGATTCCTGGTGACACCGCAGCGGCACGGGCCTGGGTCGCCTGGGCAGGGCGCGTCTCGGTGCGCCGCCTGCGCGAGGACGTGGAGCGCGCGCTCCTGCTGGCCGAGACCGACCCGGACGCCTTCGCCCGCAGCGCCGGCCTCCCCGCCGACCTCGCGGCGTCGCCCGAGGCCCGGCTGCTCCCCGGCGCCCCGCCTCCCGCGGGACGGCAAACGGGTGCGGACTGCACGGGCCCGCAAGGCACGACGACCGCCTGCCCCGAGGCCGAGACGGCCCGCTTCTTCGTCACCGCCCCCTGGGACGTGGCCCGCTTCCTGCGCGCCACCCTCTGTAGCCTGCGCCGCTGCCTCTCCCGGAGCCGCGGCCGGCCCGTCAGCGAAGGCGAAGCGGCGGAGGCCGTCTTCGATCACGCCCTCGCGTGCTGGGAGGGGATCCGCGTGGCCCGCGCGCACCGGGTCTTCGCGCGCGACGGCTGGCGCTGCACCGTGCCCGGCTGCTCGTCCCATCGCAACCTCCAGGATCACCACGTCGTCTTCCGCGCCGCCGGCGGCTCCGACGACCTCGCGAACCGCACGACGCTCTGCGCCTGGCACCACCTGCGGGGCGTGCACGAGGGGCGCGTGGGCGTGTCGGGCCGGGCTCCCGCTGGCCTTCGCTTCGCGCTCGGGCTGCGCCGCGCCGAGCCGCCGCTGCTGCGCTACGCGCCGGGCGAGCGGATCGCCGGGTGAGCCCGCCGGCCCTACCCGGGGGGCTCCGCCAGGCGGCCGCGCAGCTCGAGGCGCTCGCCGGCGCGCAGCACGCCGAGGACCAGCTCGTCGCCGGGGAGGAGCGGGAGGAGGCGGCGCCGGAAGGCCACGAAGCCCGTGACCGGCGCCCCGTTCACGCTCGTGATGAGGTCGCCCACGCGCAGGCCCGCGGCCTCGGCGGGGCTCCCGGGCGTGACCTCGCCGATTGCGACGCCCCCGGCCGCGCCCTCGCCGGGCTCGAAGGGCCGCGCCGAGGCGCCGAACCAGCCGCGCGTGGTGCGCCCCAGGACGAGCAGCGGCATCACCAGCTTCGCGGTGTCGATCGGGATGGCGAAGCCGATCGACTGGGCCTCCTCCACGATGGCCGTATTGATGCCCACCACCTCGCCCCGCAGGTTGAGCAGCGGTCCCCCGCTGCTCCCGGGGTTGATGGCCGAGTCGGTCTGGAGGAAGTCCAGGATCAGCGTCTCCGGGCCCGGGACGATGCGCTCCTTCGCGCTCACGAGTCCCGAGGTGACCGTGTGGTTCAGCCCCAGGGGGTTCCCGACGGCGATCACGAGCTCCCCGACGCGCAGCGCGTCGGAGTCGCCCAGGGGCAGGACCCTCAGATCGGGCTGGGGCTCCATGCGCAGGAGCGCCGTGTCGGTCACGGGATCGATCCCGATGATGCGGGCCGGGATCTCGTCCCGGCGCCCGGCGCGGACGACGCGGATGTCGGTGGCGTTGCGGACCACGTGGGCGTTGGTCAGGAGGTAGCCCCGGTCGTTGATCACGAAGCCGGAGCCCAGGGAGAAGGCCTCGGTCCGAAAGGGGATCGGAACGGTGAAGGGCACCACCTCGAGCACCCGCGAGACGACCGGGATGCGGAACGGGAGGAGCTGCGCGGGCTCGATCCCGATCCGCGCCTGGCGCTCCTCGATCACCCTCGTGTAGATGTTCACGACCCCGTCGCGCACGCGCTCGACCAGATCCGCGAACGTGCCCGCGTGCAGCGCGACCTCCCCGGCCGCGCGCTCCGCGTCGGCGGGCGGGAGCTCGCGCCAGAAGTGGGAGAGCTCGATGTCCTCGCGGGCCAGGTTCCGGAAGCGCGGGTCGAAGACGGGGGCGTCGGGCTCGACGAGCGAGACCTCGGCGGCGGGCCGGGGCGCGGAGACCGAGCAGGACGCCGCGCCCAGGGCGGCGGCCAGCAGCCCCGCTGCTCTCCGGGCGGGTCGCCCGCGCCAGGACAGGGGCGCCTACCTCGGCTCTTCGTTCATGAGCATCAGATCGATGCTGGTGGTGGTCCCGTCGCTCAGGAGCAGGAACGTCGCCGAGCGCGACCCCTTCTGCGCAACGATCAGGCGCTGCTCGAGCTCCGGGGGCCCGGCCCCATCGGCGGCGGACGCGGGCGGCGCGCTCGACGTGCGCCGGCGCGGAGCGGTCTTGTCGCGCTTCTCGCGAACGGGGGACCAGCCCCGGGCCCGGAGATCGTCGCGGTAGAAGCGCCAGATCGCGTCGGGCCGGTCGCTCGTCTCCCAGCTCGCGGAGATGGCGCCCTCGGGGAGCTTCCGGGCGTCGGTCAGGGTCCCGCCCGGGTAGGGGGGCAGGTCGTCGGGGTAATCGGCGGGGAGCTCCGGCCGCGGCGCCGGCGCGAAGAGCGGGGATCCGGCGCAGCCGGCGGCGCCCAGCCCGAGCGCCAGGCAAAGCCCCAGCGCGACTCCCAGCCGCCACCGCAGCATCTCGACGCCTCCTCCTCCCGTGGACCGATCAGCATACCCCAGGCCGCCGATGCGAGGCCCGCGAAACGGCGCCATGCTCTCCTCCATGGGGTCGCGCACGGCTCGCCTGCGCGCAGCGCTCGCGTCGGCGGCTGCGCTCCTCGCCTGCGGCGGCGCCGAGCCGCCGAGGCTCCTCCTCCTCGTCACGGTGGACACGCTGCGCGCGGATCGCCTGGGCGCCTACGGGAGCCCGCTCGGCCTCACACCCCACCTGGACGCGCTCGCCGCCGAGAGCCTGGTCTTCGGCTCCGCCTACGCCGCCTCGAGCTTCACGCTGCCCTCGCTCAGCGCGCTCCTCACCGGCCGCTATCCCGAGGAGTACGGGATGTGGTCCAACGAGTCGGCGCTCCCGGCGGACGTGCCCACGCTCGCCTCCGAGCTCCGCGCGCGCGGCTGGCGCACCGCCGCGGTGGTGAGCAACTTCGTCCTGCGCCGCACGTCGGGGCTGGCGGAGGGCTTCAGCCGCTACGACGACGAGACTCCGAACTGGGAGCCGACCCGCGGCTGGCCCGAGCGCGTGGCCCGGCGCACCACCAGCGCGGCCCTCCCCCTCCTCGAGGGCTGCACCGCCAACGCGGCGGACCGCTGCTTCCTCTGGGTGCACTACCAGGATCCCCACGGCCCCTACACGCCGCCGCCGGGCCTGCGCGAGCGCTTCCTCCCCGGCGAGCGCGCGGCGCCCGACGGGACCCGCCGCCTGGCGCTGCGCGAAGACCACATGGGGATGGGCGGCATCCCGCGCTACCAGGTCCTCGACGGCCTGCGCGAGGCCGCCTTCTACCGGGCTGGCTACCACGGCGAGGTCGCCACCGTGGACACCGAGGTCGGCCGCCTGCTCGGGCGCGTGGCGGAGCTGGGCCTGGCAGACCGCAGCGTCGTCGTCTTCGCGGCGGACCACGGCGAGGCGCTGGGCGAGGGCGACTACTGGTTCGCCCACGGCGAGTACCTGAGCGAGGAGCTGGTGCGCGTGCCGCTCCTGCTCAAGGCGCCGGGCCAGGAGCCGGGGCGGCGCGACGAGGTGGTGGCCCTGGTGGACGTGCTGCCGACGCTGCTCGCGCTGCTGGGGGAGGGCAGCGCCCCGGACGCGCCGGCGGCGCGGCCCGGGCGCGATCTCCTCGCCCCGGGCGCCGGCGAGACCGCGAGCGTCCCCTACCTGGCGACCCTGGGCGGCTCCACGGTGCGCCGACACGGGGTCGTGGAGGGCGACTACAAGCTCGTGCTGACCGAGCGCGACGGCGTCTGGGATGCGAGCCTGGTGCGGCGCGGGCGCGAGGGGGTGGAGCTCGCCGCCGCGGCGCCCCAGATCGCCGAGCGGCTGCGGGCGCGCCTCAGCGAGCTGCGCGCGCGCTACGCCACGGGTCGCGAGGAGCTCCACCAGGGGTTCGCGCCCGAGGACCGCGAGCGCCTGCGCGCCCTGGGCTACGTGGACTAGCCGGCGCCGGACCCCGGCGGGCTAGGAGGGGCCGCGCGCCAGGCGCCCCACGTCCGCGCCGAGGCTCTCGCGGATCCGGGCCACGGGGGCGCGGTTCACGGCGGCCTTGGTCTCGGCGAAGGCGGGCTGGGGCAGCTCCGCCAGGCGGCCCGCCTCGGCGAGCGCCGCCGCCTCGAGCTCCGCGGCGGGGACGACGCGGTCGAGGAAGCCCGCGTCCACCGCAGCGGCGGGCGGGTAGAGCTCGGCCTGGCTGGTGGCGCGCACGAAGTGCCGCTTCGAGAGGCGCTCGCGGGCGAGCTCGAAGGCGAAGTACGGGAGCGTCATGCCGAGGGCCACCTCGGAGAGCCCGATCTTGAAGTCCCCCGCGGCGCCCAGTCGGGCATCGGCGGAGAGGAGCAGGATCGCGCCGGCGGCCACGGCGTGCCCCGTGCACCCCACCACCACGGGGCGCGGGTACTCGCACAGGCGCAGGAAGAAATCGGCGCCGGCCCGCACCAGCCCGCGCACCGCGTCGAGGTTTCCGGAGCGCATGGTGGCGAGGTCGAAGCCGCCGGAGAAGCGCCCGGGCCGGCCCAGGATCAGCACGGCGCCCGCCTCCTTCTCCGCCCGGTCCAGGTGACCGTGCAGGAGGTCGAGGACGGCGTGGGAGATCCCGTTGGCCTTGCCGTCGTCGAGGCGCACCACGGCCACGCGGCCCTCCAGGGTGGCGCGGACGCTGGACTCGGCGACCGGCATGCCCGGGAAGGGATAGCCCGTCGCGGCGCCGCGGCGCTACTCGGCGTAGCCCAGGGCCTCGAGGCCGCGCCGCACCGCCTCCGGCAGCGGCGCAGCCGGCTCCCGGCGGTCGGCCAGGCCGCCCTGCCAGGCCTCGAGCTCGCGCTTCAGGCTCTTCGCCAGGTCCGGGTGCTGGCTCGCGACGCTCTCGAGCTCGTGGGGGTCGCGCTCCAGGTCGAAGAGCTCGAGGCCGAGCTCCTGGGGCGACTCGATGAGCTTCCAGTGCCGCCAGCGCACGGCGCGGCTCATCCCCGCGAGGCGGCGGTGGTCGACCAGGCCGGGTCGGAAGCGCTGGCGCTGCAAGAACACGCGCCGGTCCGGGTCCGGCGCCGCGGCCCCCTCCAGCAGGGGACCCAGGTCCGCGCCGCGCAGCGCGGGGCCGCCCGGCTCGAGGGCGAGCAGGCCCAGCAGGGTGGGGAGCACGTCGATCAGGCCCACGGGCCCGGCCAGCCGCAGCCCCGCCTCGATGCGGCCCGGCCAGCGCAGCACCAGCGGCACGCGCACCGCCTCCTCGTAGAGGAGCGCTCCGTGTTGGAGCCAGCCGTGGTCCCAGAGCCCCTCGCCGTGGTCCGAGGTCACGAGGACGAGCGTGCGCGGGCCGGGGGCGAGCTCGTCCAGGGCTCCGAGGAGCCGCCCGAGCTGATCGTCGCTGCCGCGCACCTCGGCGTCGTAGAGGTCCTGCATGCGCTGCTTGGGCGTCAGGGGCTCCGGGCGCGCGAACTCCGAGAGGTAGGGCTCGAGGGGGATCAGGGGCTGGTGCGGGTCGAAGTAGTGCACCCAGAGGAAGAAGGGGTGGTCGGGCGGGGCCGCGCGCAGCCAGGCGATGGCGGCATCGGTGGTGTCGGCGGCGCGCCGGTCGAAGGGCGCGGGGTCCTTCGACCAGTTCAGGTCGGCCGGGACCGAGGCGGCGGCGCCGCGGAAATCGTCGTCGTAGGAATCGAAGCCCTGGTCGAGGCGGAAGGGCCGGCTCACCACGAAGGAGCTCACGAAGGCGGCGGTGCGGTAGCCCGCGCGCCGCAGGCGCTCGGCCAGGGTGTCGAGCTCCTCGGGCAGGGGCTGGCCGTTCTTGCGCACGCCGGTCTCCCCCGGGTAGAGCGAGCTCATGAGGACGGCGTGGGAGGGCAGGGTGGTCGGCGTGGGCGCGTAG
>Ga0187892_10000779_pt1 | contig 80117 bp, 62 predicted proteins | sample MA1701073metaG_FD_139345 | JGI IMG/M metagenome (GOLD analysis project Ga0187892, IMG submission 139345) | Bio-ooze microbial communities from a basaltic lava cave in the Kipuka Kanohina Cave System on the Island of Hawaii, USA - MA170107-3 metaG ... | reverse complement strand
TGAGACTTCCGTCGATCTGCTGCTCGAGGCGCAACGCAGAAGGGCCGACGCCGAAAGCCGCCACTTCGAGACCCTGATCGAACACGCCGTGGCCATCCGCAACGTGCACTACGAAAAGGGCTCGCTACTGGAATACCACGAAATCCACCTGACCGAGAGCTCGCAACTGCCCCACCACGAATCTCTCCCAAATGGGCCAGACGCGCGGCATCTAAATTACATCATGCAGGGCTCGCCGCCGGCATCCATCCGCGTCCGTCACCAGAGCGCTACGGGGGATAACCACTTCGCACCCAGGTAGCAACATTGTGACTATGATGGACCCCGACGCCCTGGACCAAAACAGGGCTCGGCTGGTCTTTGGGGATGAGCTGCGGCTCGAACGTGCCGTTGCGATCGCGGGGCGTGGCGAGCGTCAACTCGCCCAACTCGCCTTGCACCGTTTTGCGGCTACGTCCGTTGCGACGGTTCGGCGGACGTTTTACCGCCTCGGCTGGCGGCGAGAAGGGCCCACCGTCGGCGGGCGGTTCGCCTGGCCCCCGGACCTCACCCGCCTGCGAGGTGGTGCGGCCTAGGTGGACATCCATCTCGGTGTTGAGCATCCGCTCCATGGCCGACTTCATCATCAGCCGCAGCAGGCCGTTGAGGTCCTCGGCCGTCTTGGCCTGCGAGGCCATCTCACTTGCAAGCCGCTCCGCCCGTGTTCGTAAGGCCGCATCCATGCGTCTGTCTCCTAGCCAGAAAAAGGTTACGAAACCTACCGATTTCTGCTAGCTGACACAATATTCCTTACAGGGCCCAGTTTTAATCTCTCGCAAGAAAGGGAGGGCCGCTAATGGGCACGCATCGGGCAACGTATCTTCTCCGCGGCGGCATGTCTGTCTGTCGCGTGGATCACTGCTTCGGCCGCTGTTGGGGCGGCGGTGGTTGTGGCAACCGGGTGGGATCTCTTCATTCACGACTGTCCCCGGAATCAGCAATTACCTTGGCGTACCGCTCGCCGGCGTCGACTTCAGCACGATCGCGAAATCGGCGTAACAATCAGCTCCTTTCAGTGCAGTGTCCCAGTCCATATTACCAAATTCAATACCAATATCCATGGTATTTTTTTGGGTGACGGTAGTTTCGCGGTGGGCATGCCCGGCATTCCAAGCGTAATGTGCTAGTTCATGAATGAATGTGTCGATCCTTGTGGCCTCTACGCGCTCCAACAAATGCCGTCGTTTCGAGAAGGCGATGTATATCCCTTTGCCCTTTTTATCAAATCCAGTATAGGCAAAACAGAGCTTCCCGTCAGGGTCGGTTTCGAAAACGTTGTATTGGATGCCTCCCTTCCTAAGCGAGTTGAGCATTTCTTCGTATTTTTTCGCTGCTCGATTGGCATAGTTTCGAATGGTATACGATGCGGCACTTATTGAGGAACTCTTTGAAAACGTATCTTCAAATAATATCAAGGTGGACGGCGTCTGCTTCATTAGCGCACGTCGCGCATAGTCCATGGACTGATCGGCCTTCTCCGCATCCGCACGGATGGTTTTCAATTCCTCGTCCTTCGCGGGTCGATGCCGTGGGTTCTTGACACCGTGGCTGAACGAAGCGGCGGACGGACGCGCGGGTTGCAGACCGGCACGTCGCGCCTGGTCATGCACGGCTGGTGTCGTTCGCGCGAGTAAATTCGCCCAAGTTCCCGGCCCGACCAATCCATCCACCTTCAGGAATGAGATACGCTGGAGTCGCTCAACGGCCCTCTGCGTATTCAACCCAAATTCGTCTTTATCGGATTGCAACCCGGGACTGGGTGACAGCGCGTTGTTCAATAAAACCTTAAGTTCCCTCACCGCCGGTCCCTTACTTCCCAGCTTGAGCAACGGCATGTTCCGTTTTGACATATGGGCAGTCGCAGTCGATCCAACTAGTGGAATGTTGATCTTGTCGCCTGGACAAATAAGGTTCGGATTTCGCCGAATCGCACGAAATGCCTCATTCGAAGGATCGTCATAGATGTCGTGCCAGGATTTCAAGCCGTGCCGTTGCGCAATCTTGGACAGCGAATCCCCCGTCTTGACGGTGTAGGTAGTCATCGAAGTACCTCCTCATTGGTGCAACGGAGTTGTTACGCCTTACCCGAGACGACGACTTTTTCCTCGCCGAATACCAAGTATCAAATGGCCACTATGGCGGTTTCGTCAAAGACCTGCTCGCTCTGGATGACCTTCTTCTTCTGGATGCGCAACGCTGGTCGCCCGTCGACGATGATGACGAAATCGTTGCTGCATGCCTTGTCGACGTTCGGGATATAGATCTGCCGGACCAAAGGCCATCCGCGCCGCATCGTGTGCCCGTTATTTTGCGCGTGTCAATCGCGCGATTCAACAATTTCTCCTAGTTTTTTGTGCAGTTGGCGAATCGCAAGGGAATCGGCTACCGGCAGCTTGCACGGTCAGCGGACAGTTCTTTTTAGCGAATCCGCAAGAATTGCTGCGGAAGTGCATGGTGAGCTGCCGATTTGAGCGGAGAACCAAAGCCCCCGGCATTTCTGCCTAGGCGTTTACCGTGATTTGCCGCCGATCAACTCGCTCGACGTGCCAGCGAACGCATGGCGCGATTTGGCGCATCTCCTTTGCCATCCGCACTCTAGGTCGGCTTGGCGCGCTCTTGGCCGCCGTCGCGCTCGCCGTGTGCCAGCCCTCGATCACACGCGCTCAGGACACCTCGGCGCCGGGCCTGCACGAACGTGCGCTTAACAGTTACGCCGCACGAGAGGATCCGCTCACCATCTGACAACACAGCAATCGCGGACACTGGTGCGGTGTGCCCGATTAACCGCCACCGGTGCGGCGCGCCTTGCTCGGCTGGCGCAACCCTTAAGCTTCGCGACGGCGTGCCATCTTGGTCGGGTGCATTCCGGTCTCGGACGACCGCCAAGTCGAATCCGCATCGCGCACATATTACCCGCGCCCTTTCGAGTAGTTTGTGGCAATGGGGGCACTGGCGAGAACGCGGTGAAGACGTTGTCGCGCAATACGAACACGTATCCTCCAGTCGGAGAAGCTGTCTGCCACAGTCGGGGCACCAACGCCGCGTTCGAGGCGGCGACAAACTTGGCCCGTCAGCCAACGCGTAGACGTCGGACTCGAGTTTCCCAGCTGGGATTTGAAAGACGTTCCCGCAGGCTGGGCATTTGACCGGCTTCCCAGCCGCTGCGCCGGCCGCCTTCAACCGCTTACCACAATTGCAAGCGAATGTGATTGCCACCTCGGTTGCCTCCGCGCTAGTGCACGGCGCAAACACAATGTGATCCTCCCACAGCTCCACGCCCGCGTCAAGCAAGTTCACCGCTCTGAATACCGTTAGCTGTCGCAACTGAGCTTGAAACGCAAATCCTGCCACTCGACCGGAAAATCCTGCGCAAGCACAGCCGACGCATGGCGCAATTCGTGCACGTCGTAGAGATCAAAAAGCCTTTGGGGGACGCCCCTCGGCCAAGCCAGTAGCGGTGCCTCTCGTGCTGGGCCGCAATCACAAATCAGCACCGTGCTCGAAACGGCGATCGGGCAGTTGCGTCAGCATGCAAAGCTGGTGGTGCTCGTGGCCGACGTGGACGACGAATCGGTTGCCGGTGAATCGCATAACCCATTGCCGTTCGCGTGCTTGAGCGATTCGATGCAATTGGATTCATCGCTATGCATCAGTGGCCGAGGCGGGGATCGAACCCGCACGGGGGTTACCCCCCACGGGATTTTAAGTCCCGAGCGTCTGCCTATTCCGCCACTCGGCCCGAGCGCGTAATTCTAAGAGATTAGGGAAGGCACGACGCGCCGGCAATGGGGGCGACCGGCAAAGGTGGGTCGCGCGGCCGCTTGTGGCGATTCGCGATGGCGTTAGAATCGCGCGACGCACCGAGAGTTGCAGGGCGCCATGTATCCAGGCATCGACGGCTTCTTGGGGACGCGCGGATCGCTGATGCTGGACATCGTCGTTCTGGCGATGTTCGCGGTCGTGCCGCTATTGGGCTGGAGCATTTACCTCGCGCGGTATCGCCATCGATACTCGACCCACAAGCGCGTACAGCTCACGCTCGCCGCGGTCCTCTTGGTGGCGGTGACGCTGTTCGAGGCCGATATGCGCGTCCACGGCTGGGTCGACCGTGCACGAGCGTCGCCTTACTATGGTACGCAGGACGCGAGTGGTCCGCTGTTCGCCGTACTTTACGTGCACCTGGCTTTCGCCATCTCGACGTGCGTGTTATGGGTCGTGGTGATCGCGCGGGCGCTGCGGAACTTTCCCAGTGCGCCGACGCCGAATCGGCATAGCGCGAGCCACCGGTTTTGGGGACGACTGGCGGCGGCGGACATGGTCGGAACGGCGGTCACCGGCTGGCTGTTCTATTGGATGGCGTTCGTGGCTTGAGGCGCCGGCGGGCGACTCGTGGATGGCTCTCTCGGCGCGCTCGATCTTGTTGCTGGTATAGGTGCGAAGATGACAACGAGCGAACCATTGGCGCAGAGGGGCTTACGGATCGCGGTCTGGCTCATTTCAGCGCTGGCACTGACCGCCCACCAGCCGGTGACGCACGGCGCCGAGAAGCAGCGATTGAACGTGTTGGTGATCATGGCCGACGACCTGAGGAACGACCTGGGCTGCTATGGTCACCACCTGGTCAAGTCGCCGAATATCGATCGGCTGGCCGCGCGAGGCGTGCGATTCGACCGCGCCTATTGCCAATATCCGGTGTGCAACGCCTCCCGTGCGTCGTTCCTGTCTGGCAAGCGAGTGAGTACCACACGCATCATCGATAACGCCACGCCGCCGCGAACGTTTCTGAAGGATGCGATATTCCTGCCGCAGCATTTCCGCCAGCACGGGTATCGTGCGATCAAGCTCGGCAAGATTTTTCACACGGGGAGTGACTTCGAGGACCCAGCGAGCTGGGACCTCGACGAGCGCGAGACGCGCGAGGCGAAGAACCCGCCGAACGAACAGATTCTTTCACGCGGCGGGGCCGAAAACGAAGTGATTGTCCTGGGCGTGCAGGACGAGGAGACCTATGACGGCAAACTAGCGCGCCGCGCGGCCGCGGCGCTTGAGAAAGCTCAAGAGGCGGGTCACCCGTTCTTCATGGCGGTGGGTTTCCGGCGGCCGCATACGCCGTACATCGCACCGAAGAGGTATTTTGACATGTATCCGCCCGAGCGGATCCGTGTCGAATCCGAGCCTGCAGAGCACTTGCAAAAGATTCCGCGAGCAGCGCTGACCTATAATCCCACGACAGACCACGCACAACCGGGGCCGGAGGACATCGCCGCCTATTACGCAAGCGTGACGTTCATGGACGCCCAGGTGGGCGTGGTGCTCGAAGCGGTCGATCGACTGCACCTTTGGGACGCGACCGTCGTGGTCTTCTTAAGCGACCACGGCTACCACCTGGGCGAGCACGGCGGGCTTTGGCACAAAATGACGCTGTTCGAGCAATCGGCGCGGGTGCCACTGGTTGTGGTCGCACCGGGCCGCAAGGCAGGAGCGGCGTCACCGCGGCTGGTCGAGCTGGTGGATCTCTATCCCACGCTTGCCGAACTGTGTGGCTTGCCTGTACCCGAGGATCTCGAAGGGACAAGCCTAGTTCCGCTCTTGGATGAGCCCGAGCGCGCTTGGAAAAAGGCCGCCTTCACGGAGGTCAGCCGCGCATTCCGCCGCTCGCTCAGTGAGCCCCTTGACCTCACTCGCATGGGCCACAGCGTGCGGACGGAGCGCTACCGCTACACCGAGTGGTTCGACGGCAGCGTCGAGCTGTACGACTACGAGCACGACGCGCGAGAGCTCGAAAACCTGGCGGACGACCCAACGCAGGGCGACCTGCGCCGCGAGCTGGAGCAGCTATTGCACGCCGGCTGGAACGCAGCGGTGCCGGCGCGCGAATAACCCATTCTGCGAGCCACCGGGTTTATCCCGGTGGGGGCGACGAATCCGGCCTGCGCCAAAGCTGACGCTTCAGTTTCGGAAACAGCCGCAGGGCGTTGTCGCGCATGATCTGCCGGCCGATCGTCGCGGCGTGGTCCTCGCGGAGCTCACCGCGGTCCACCTTTTCGGCCAGCGCCTCGGCGAGGCACTGCCGCGTAAACTCGGTGGCGGCATAAATTCCCTCGGCCTGCACCGTGTCGGCGCCCCACATGATGCGGTCGGAAGGCATCACCTCGAGCCACTCCTGGTAGGCACGTTTGGCCATCGTGTAGCTGAGCGAGGGGAGCCAGACGGAATCGACCCACACGTTCTTGTAGCGCATGGCGATCACGCCCGTCTCGCCGACCCAGGGGAACCCGCCGTGGAAGAGGACGAACTTCGTCTTGGGATTGACGGCGATCAGGTCGACCAACAGCATGGGGTTGGATCCCTGAATGCGCGCCTGGCCGGTGTGAATCTGGAACGGCAGGTCGTGCCTGGCTGAGAGCTCGGTGATCCGCCAGAAGATGAAATCCTCGAAATCCTTTTGCTGTCCCGGTGTCAGCTCGTCGGGACGGCGTCCGAAGGCGGCCGCCGCTCGTTCCTTCGGCACGTTGGCGAAATCAAGCGTCCGTTCGTAGGCCAAGGTCGATTTCAGGCAGGCGGTGTCGGCCGCAACCGCTTTCACAAAGATTGCCTCGATCACGCTCAGATAGTCGTCGAGCGTCGTGATCGACAGACCGTTGCGCTCAGCGAACACGTACGGGCTGTCGAGCGCGTTAGCATAGACGCTCGCGTGCGTGCCCTTGACGAGCATGGTGACATTGAGCACCGGAACCGAAAACGGATACGCTCGCTCGAATTGCAAGCGGGCCCAATACGGATCGATGAACATCAGCTCGATGTTCGCGCGCTCGGTGATCACCTCGCGCAGCCACTTGTCGTTCTGGTAGTTGGCAACGATCTTGTTGTTCAGCTCGCGCGCCTGGTCGATCGTGATCGTGTCGAAGTCGACGCCGTACAGGTCGCGGAAGGCGGGCAGCAGATAGCGGTAGAAGCTCGTGGCGCGTGCGTCGTCGAAGTTGTGCTGGGCCTTGGCCCACCAATCGTCGAACGAGCCGCCGTCGGGCCATGGCGCGAGCGGATTGATCCACGGGTAATAGCTGCCGCGCCAGACGCTGTGCAGCGTCATCGCCTCGCCACGGTCAGTCTTGTCGCGAAAGGGGAGTTGCGCAAAGGGCTGCAAGTGGTCGTGCGTGTCGATCGCCGGCACGGCGTCGATCGCGGCCTTGAGGCGCGCGTAGAGCGGGTTCTTCTTGATATCGTCAGCAACTGTCGACTGAACTACACACAGCGCCGCAGCGATCGACAACAACACACCACGGAGGCACGGAGGCACGGAGACGCTACCAAGCGAAGGAAATAGGCACCGATCCGCAACAACTTCAGGTTGCCATCGATTGAACGATCGCCGCGTCGAACGCGAATTATTCATTCTGTTCCGTCTCCGTGCCTCCGTGTCTCCGTGGTGAACTCCTGCTTTTCCGGGCGCAAATAGATAAAACTCTTTCCGAGCCGGCCGCCGTAGTTGCCGGCGGAGATGCGGAGCAGGCCCGGCGTGTCGACCGAGGCGGCGATGGCCGCTTGCGTCGCCGCCTGAAGCGTGGGCAGATCATGACCGTTGATGATGATTTCCATGATCGAGTGCACGCGCTCCGGCACACCGGAGGCTTCGCCCAGCTTGTCGCGCAAGGTGGGGCAAAACCTCTCGTACGTGCTGGCGACCGAGAACGAGTAACGGCTGCCGGCCTTCGAGCCACTGGAGGTAACGCCGCCGGGAAAGGGCATGATCGAACCACTCAGCGGAAGAACCGCCGCGGCGGCGCTCTCGGCGGCCAGGAGTGCCGCATCCACGTCGGCCCCCATGAACCACAGGTTGCCGCCCATGAGGCCATCTCGATGGCCGAAGCGCCGGTCGATCGTGAACTCGCCGCCCAGGATGGGAACAACCCAAACCGGCCGGCCGTGCCGCCGGTCGCGGAACTGGTGTCCGTCGCCGAAGTAGGCGACCTTGCGGCCCAGCTTGTAATAGGGATCGGTGTCGAGCCGGTTGAAACAGGCCGTAGTCGGGCAGGTGAGTACGTTCTGACTGATGCGCACCAGCAGGGCGCGCTCGAGCGCCTCGACGCGGTCCTTGCGAAACCGCGGCACGTGCAACTGGATGACGGCCCCGGGGCGGCCATCCGGCGTCGGTTCTCCGCTGGCCGAGCCGGGGCCGACGTAATGATCCAGCCCGGCCTCGCAGTCGCAGAGGATCGTGCTCGAGGCGTTGCCCGTGACCGCTGCCACAGCATGATCGAGCCATGTGCGATCGCGCGCCGTAATCAAGAACTCGGCATAGATGCTGCGGAAGGCCTCGGCGTAGGTATCGTCGACCAAAGCGCGATGGTCAGGCGTCACGGCGGCGGCCCTTGCCGTCGTAGACGGCCTGCTCGGTGAGGACGCGGTCCATATAAATGTCGTGCTCCTGCGTCGGAATCTCCGGAAAGAGCTGGCACTCGAAGGCCAGCCCCACCAGAGGCGTGTCGGCCCGCGCGTGCTCGAGCAGCTTGTCGTAATAGCCCTTGCCGTGCCCCATGCGGCCGCCCGCGCGGTCGAACGCCACGCCGGGCACCATCACCAGGTCGAGCTGGCAAACCTCGACGCGTTTTTCCGGCACGAGCCGCAGATCGGCCTTCGGTTCGAGGATCTTGTACATGCCCACGTCGAGCTCGTTCATGTCCTCGAGCAGAAACAGCTCTAGCTTCCCCTCGACGCAGTAGGGAACCACGACCCGCTTGTCGCTCGCCAGCGCCGTTGGCAGATCGTGGCGCGTGCGGACTTCAGCCCGCGCGTCGAGGTAATATAGAACCGTGCGTGCCCGCGCGTATTCCGGCAGGCCGACGAACTTTTCGCAAATGACGCGGCTCAGCTCGTCCTTGTTCTCCTGGGCGCGGCGATTCGCATGAGCTTGTTCACGGATCTGTTGCTTGCGTGCTTGCAGAACAATTGATTCGTCGCTCGACATGGGTGATGGCTCAAGTGGTGCGCGCCGTCAGGACCACCGCTATGGTACCGTTGACGGAATCAGCTTCCAACTACGGTGCTACCGCAATCACCGATGAGTTTGACGCCGCTCCGCGCGCGATGTTAGGTTAGTGACGGTGCGTCGCTCGCGAAGGACGCCCACGCTCAGTCCCACCCCAATAGGCGCTCCATGTGCGGCATTGTGGCCATTTTTTCCAAGACCGAGCCCGTCTCGGCCGAGGCGCTGCGGCGTGCCACGATGTCGCTTGCGCACCGCGGGCCGGACGGCCAGCGGCAGTGGATCGCACCGCACCACCGCGTGGGCCTGGGGCATGCGCGGCTCAGCATCATCGACCTGACGACCGGCGACCAGCCGATCGCCAACGAGGACGAGTCGCTGCACCTCGTCGCCAACGGCGAGTTCTACGACTATGAGCGAATTCAACGCGAGCTTGAGTCACGCGCGCACCGCCTGAGAACCAAGAGCGACAGCGAGATCGCGTTGCACCTGTACGAGGAAGTCGGCACGCAGTGCCTACACCAACTTCGCGGCGAGTTTGCCTTCGTCATCTGGGACGAGCGAAATCAGCTCCTTTTCGCGGCTCGCGACCGCATGGGCGTCAAGCCGCTCTATTACGCGCAGGTCCGCGACACGCTCTACCTGGCCTCGGAGGTCAAGGCGCTCTTCGCCGCCGGGGTCCCTGCGCGGTGGGACCACGAGTCGTTCTTCCAGTATTCAAGCATCTACTTCGACCAGGACCGCACGCTCTTCGAGGGCGTGTACCAGGTGCCGCCCGGATACTGCCTGCTTGCCACGCGGCAGCGGTTGCAGCTTGTGCAGTATTGGGATCTCAATTACCCGCGGATTGACGATGCGCTGCCCGAGCGCAGCGAGGAGGAGCACGTCGAGCGGATGCGTTTGGCGCTGGATGAAGCGGTCCGGCTGCGTCTGCGTGCCGATGTGCCGGTGGGCTGCTACCTCTCGGGTGGCATCGACTCGTGCGCGCTCTTGGGGCTGGCCGCGCGGCACCATCCCGAGCCGATCAAGGCGTTTACGCTGTGCTTCGACACGGCGGCCTACAACGAACAATTCGTGGCCGAGGAGATGGCCGCCCAAGCCGGCGCCGAGTTCCACCCCTTGCCCATCACTCAGACGCAACTGGCCGACAATTTTGCCGACGCCATCTGGCACAGCGAGACGATGACCGCCAACGGCCACGGCGTGGCCAAGTTTCTTTTGAGCGAGATGGTCCGCGACAAGGGCTATAAGGTCGTGCTCACCGGCGAAGGTTCGGACGAGATCCTCGGCGGATACGCACACTTTCGTCGCGACATGCTGCTATACGATGCGCAGGGGAAGGACCCTCAGGTTGTCGAGCAGCTTCTGGCCCAACTAGCCGACGACAACGAGATCTCGCGCGGCATCCTGCTGCCGAGCGGCAACAGCGATTCGATGGAGAGCGTCCGCCAGACGCTCGGCTTTGTCCCCTCGTGGCTCGAGACGCGCTCGGCTAACAGCACGCGTTACCGGCGCCTCTTTTCGCCGCAATTTGCCGCGGAATTCGCGGGGCGCGACGCCTTCCGCGTGTTTCTCAACCGGCTGGACGTGCGGCACCAGCTTGCCGGGCGGCATCCGCTCAACCAATCGCTCTACCTGTGGTCCAAGACCATGCTCCCCAACTATCTGCTCAATTTCCTGGGGGATCGCATGGAGATGGCCCATTCGATCGAGGGGCGCGTGCCTTTCCTCGATCACCACGTGGTGGAGCTGGTCCGCGACATGCCGGTGTCGATGAAAATCCGCGGCATGACCGAAAAATACGCGCTCCGAGAGGCGGCGCGGCACGTTTTGACGGATACCGTCTACCGCCGACAAAAACATCCCTTCCTCGCCCCACCGGCGGGCCTCCAGCTTACGGGTCGGCTGCACCAACTGATGGAAGACACGCTCCGCGGCGATGTGCTGGCCTCCGTTCCGTTTTACGATCGGCAGAGCGTGATTATGCTGCTGGACCGCATGCGCGACATGGACGACCGCAAGCGGAGTGGAGCGAGCTACATCCTCACGATGGTCTTCAGCGCGTGCATTTTGCAGGAACGATTTCGGTTGGGATGACGGCAATGCCAGCAGCCGATCGGCATAAGGGGCGCGCCACGAGCGAGTCGCCGGGTTTATCCCGGCGGTTTGACGCGAGGAAGGCATATGCGCGCCAACATCGCTCACGATACATCCCAACGAACTAGCTATTTGCCGGGTCAATCGCTTGATCGCGTGAATGACCGATTTTGATAAATGCTGGCCGCGTGCATACCGGCAGAGTGTGTTCGTGATTACTGCGTTTGAAGTGCGCGGCAAGCCACTGGTGGCGTTTCGTCGTCGGCGACGCCGGAGGAGAAAAAAATGACTGATCCGAACTTTCCGGGAGGCTGGGACGAAGAGCGAGCCAAGCGCGTCGCGGCCTATTACGAATCGCTTTCGGAGGACGATCAGGTCGCCGAGGATGAGGCAGCCGCGCACGAGCGGGCCGGTCAGTCCGTCATTGCAGTCCCAGAGGAGTTGCTACCGGTGATCCGGCAGTTGTTGGCCGGTCACCAAGCGACATCCTGAGCCAAGGCGCCACGAACGTGTGCTCCATGACACTTGCGTGCCAATGTGATACGATAGAAAGTGAAGGCTCGGGAAATGGTTCTCACGATTTCATCGGACTTGGCGCGTACGATCGCACAGTTGGCGTCGGACTATGGATTTCCGTCGCCGGAGGCCTACCTTCGTTCGCTCATCGACATGCCGTCACGGACGCGCGAGCACGACAACCTGTCCGACGAGGAGTTCGAGGGACTCCTTGACGAGCTCTCATCTGAAACCGACCTGCGTTCGCTGCCGGCGGACTTCTCCCGTGCCGACATCTATGCCGACCATGACTAGCCGATGAGTTACCTCGTCGACAGATGGTTGGCGATTCTCCGTCGCCTATTGCGCGTTGTCCCCGAGACTCCGGCGACGTTTTCCGAGTGGGTTCGGCTTGTGCGCGTCCACCAGGTCGTCGGCGCACAAGTCCACGACGCGAATCTCGTGGCCATCATGACGGTTTACGGCATCGACAGAATTCTTACACTTAACGTGCATGATTTTCGTCGCTATCCCGGTATCGCACCGCTAACGCCGGCCGAAGTACATACCACTCACATTGGCTAGTCGCAGACCTCAGCCAACGGATTGCGCATTGGTCGTTTACCTGGCGGCCTACGCTGCGGTCGGCAGCTGGACCGTCTCCTTCTATCCCTCCTACGCCTGGCCCGCGGGTGACGAGGCCACTTACTACAGTTATGCGCTCGACCCTTGGCGGTTGGTTGGCGGATTCTTCGAAGGCTACCGGCCGAAGGAGGTGATGAATCCCTACGCCTTTCGCCTATTTCTTACGCCGTTCTCACTGGTGTTTTCCACCGTTGGCTTTACGGTCGAGGGGGCGCGGCTGGTCCATTTTGCGTATGGGCTTGCTTTGCTCGGAGTAATGTATGCGGTGGGTACGCGGATGGCGCCGCCGTGGGTAGCGCTGGCCGTTGTAGTTGTCTTCTCACTCTCGCCGGCGTTTCTCTACACGACACACGTCGTGCGGCCCGAGGGGCTGTTGACGCTCTTCATCATGACGTGCATTGGGCTGATCGTGCATCGCGATCCGCCAGTGAGCAACCGCACGTATTTTGGGGTCGGGTTCGTCTCCGCCGCGGCAATCTTTGTGCACTACAACGGCGTGGTGCTGACGCCGATTGCGCTGGTGGCACTGCTCGCGTATGACTGGCGAGGTGTGAGGCCGCACGTTTCGCCGACGGCAACGGCTGCCGCGCACACCGGGGGCACTGCTGGACAAGCCAGCAGTGGCACCCGACGTGGGGTTCTCAGTTGGTTTGCTGGGACTGGACTTGTTGGCGTGGTTTTCTTGCTGGTGAATGTGTGGCCGGCGCGCGAGACGATTCGCGAGTTCGGCTGGCTGCCGGTGACGTTTCGCTCGCAGAACCAAATCCCGCTGTGGCAGGAATTCGGCTGGGCGCGCCTTGTGAGCGAGCCGGCGGCAGTCTACGTGCAGTATTTCAGTGGCAAGATAAGCCTGGAGACTGAAACGCATTGGTTCTCCGCCGCACTGTTGCCGGTCGCCGCATTCGGACTCTTCTACCGCGCGGGGCGCAAGGAACGGGCGTTGGGCATCGTCCTGGGGCTGACCGTGCTCGCGTTATTCATGGTCATTCCGAACTTGCGCGACGTGTACCTCTACTACCTGTTTCCACCGGTGTTCGTGCTCGCCGCCTCGGGGTTGGGCAAGCTGCCGCGGCGATGGGACATGGTGTTTTTGGGCGGCGTACTGTTGGCGACCATCGCGGCTGCATACGCTTGGAGCGATGGGCGAACGCTGAGCAGATGGCACGAGCGTGCCGAGGCGAACCGCCGAACCGAAGCGGAGCTCCGCCGGCTGGTCCATTCGCTGGGGGCCGCCGGCGAAATCACCGTGATGGCCGGCCAGGAATTCCATGCCGCACTGCACGACACGCGGTTCCGCACCTTTCACTCGATCCTCTCGACGCATGACGTCGGCCGGTCGCTGCGGCTGATTCGGCCGGATATCGTGGTCCTTCACCGCCGCTCGCTTCAGAGCATCGGCCTGTTTCTCGTCAATGAGCAATTCGAGTCGGGAGAAACAACCGTGGCCAGGCGAGAACAACGTATCGAACAAGACATAGTGCGGAGTATCTTGCGCCAGGGTTTTCGCCTTCACCCGGGCGCCGCCTTGAGCTGGGATAACTCGTGGGTGCAAGTCTACGTGAAGGAACGTATCGAGCGGTAGCCCCGAACCGCTGTTTTTTCGCCTACCGGCCGGTTTCCAGTGGACGCGGCGGAGCACGAAGACCAGAATACAGGGGCGTTGACGGGGCGCGACGGCTTCGCCAAGGAGCATGCATCGTGCGAAAAGTCGAATTGTGCCGTGCGGCGTGGGGGGCGGTTTGGATCGTGGCGGCGCTCGCCAGTCCAGGTGCCGCCGCCGAGCGCGTCGTCACGCTCGGCGACAGTTGGGCCTATCTGGTCGCGCCGAGCGTGCAAACAATGCTCAACGTCTTTCACGCCGGAACGACGGTCGCCAACGAGTCGTTCGGCGGCGGCACGGCGGCCCAGCATGCGGCGGCCTTGGGCGACATCACGAACAAGCTCAATGCCCATCCGAACGCCGACATTGTGTGGCTCAGCTCCGGCGGCAACGACATGTTGCTGGGGCAAGCGGGCGGCGGCTGGTTCAAAGGCATGGACGGGGGGGCCCAGACCGCGCTCTTCGACACGATCGGCAGCAACGTCAACACGGTCGTGAACCACATCCTTAATCACCGGCCGGACATTCAGGTGATGATCGCCGGCTACGACTACACCAACTGGTGGGACACGGTCCCCAACAAGCTCAACCCGTTCGATCCGCCGACCGTGCTGTGGCTGAACTTGGGGGCACCGTTTCCGATCGATATCAATAGCGCCTTCATCGACATGGAGACGCGCAAGCAGACGATCGCCGCCGGCAGCCGGCGCGTTCACTATGTCAACATGTTCGGGCTGTCGCACCTGGAGGTGGGCTACAACGACTCGTGGCCTCTACCTCCGCTGCCGCCGGGCACGACCGATCCGAACTACCCGACCGACACATCGCGGCTTGCCGGCGGGAATGACCCGATCCACCTCAATACGCAGGGCTACAACATGCTGGCACTGCACAGCGAGGTGAACTTTTTCACCACTTCGCTCGACGACGCGGTGATGTCACTCAACGTCCCCTCGCTGAATTTTGGCAAGGTGTTGGTCGGCGCGAGCGCGACGCTCGGTGTGTCGGCCAGCAACTTCGGAGCGTCGTTCACCAAGGTGACCGGCGGTGTCTTTCCGGCGGTCGCCGGCGAATTCGCAGGCGCCGGCGGCTCGTTTGGCCCCTTGTTCAAGGATCCCACATTGGGCTCCGACACGGCCGGCACCTCGTACAGCTACACACCGAGCGCACGCGGTGAAGACAACCTGAACCTCACCGTCACGAGCGTCGTCGGTGGAAATCGTCCACTCCCACTCATCGGAAAGGGCGTCGCCCCGGACAACAACGTGACGCATGCCGACGCCGGTCTCACGCGCGTCGGTAGTACGAAGCTCGCCTCCCTCACGGTGACCAATCTCGGCGACGGAAACCAGTCGGGCGCCGGAGCGGTGAGCAACCTGCATGGGAGCATCGGTGGGGCGAGCGGCGTGTTCACCGGTACTGGGGCGGCAGTTAATCTGCCAGATGGTGCAAATCTGATCGCCGACTATACCTATGCGCCAACGGAGCGCGGCGTGGACTCGGCCGGCGTGCTGGCCTCATTCACGAACGGCCATTCCTCCGGCACGAATCAGCCGCAGGATATCAACGTGCAGCTCGACGGGCAGGGGGTGGGTCCGCTCTTCGACTCGAGCGTCATGCCCGGCGCGACGATCGACTTCGGCACGGTGCTCTTTGGCAGCCCAGTACCGTTTCCGCTTGATATCTTCAACATCACGTCGGACCCCAACGGCGGCAATAGCGCGTTGACCGATTTGACGCTCACAAGCGCCGCGTTCGGCGGCCCCGACGCCGCGGAGTTTTTCCTGCCGGCCTTCGCGCCGGGCACGGTGATTGCCAAAGGCGGCATGGCCGCGGTGTCGGTCGATTTGACGTTTGCCGGACCGAACATGTTCGGACTTCAGCAAGCGACACTGACGATCTTCACCGACGAGAACGCGGCGCTCGGTGGCAGCGGTAGCTCGTTCAGTTTCAACCTGCTGGCCGACGTCGTGTCCATCCTAGTCGATGGGGACGTCGATTTGGATGGGGACGTCGATTTCGACGATTTCCTCTTGCTGCAGGTCGGCTATGGAATCAGCTCAGGCGCGCGGCGCACCGACGGCGACTTGGACGACGACGACGACGTGGACTTCCAGGATTTCTTGATCTTGCAGGTAAATTTCGGCGCCGACAGCGACCTGGCCACCGCGGGCGATGCGGTGGTCGCCGTACCCGAGCCATCGAGCTGGACCTTGATGCTCGCGTGCGGCGCCATGTTTTTCTGGCGCCGTCGCGTTGGCCGTAGGGTGCGTCAAGCGCAGCGCTGACGCATCATGTTGGGCACACTCCACCGGCTCCGATTGTCATTCCATCGCACCATTTATGCCGATCACGCACGATCGTATCTCCCTGGCCAAACGGCGTTTTGGACGACTCGTCACATCATTCTACCTATTCTGGCGTATTCGCACCGTAGCCTCAAGCAGACGTAGTCGTCGTGGCGCCGCGCATGGCTGTCCAAGCGGTGCGTCTGCGCTGCGCTTGACACACCCTACCGACCGCGCGTCAGGACGAGTCGGTTGAATCGCCGGAGCTGAAGTCTCCTTCGCGTTCGATGACGTCCGGTCCCACTTGAATGCGAACCGTGGAGCGAATCCCTTCCACCTCGTTCTCGCCCTTCACCAGGTACGCAATCAGCCGGCCTTCGCGGATGCGCAGGATGCCCGAGGTCTTGGAGCCCAGCCGCAGCTCGATCCGCTGTCCGTGGCACTCGATCCATTTGTCGTGCGAATCGTCGACGTCGAAGTTGAAGAAGAAGACGAACAATTCGCCGGCGCCACGATGGACAAAGGCACGCAGGTCCGTGCTGTGCCTGACGCGTGGCGCGAAGCCAGTCTCGGCAAGCCGCTGCGCAAAACGGCCGTCGGCGAACAGGTTCTCTCGCCGATAGACGACCTGCACGCTTTGGTCGCGAGCGAGTGACTCGATGCGCTCCCTGAGCAACGTGCAGGGGCGCCACACGAGGTCCACTTCGGGCAGCTCGCCGGAGATGAACAATCGCCCGCCGGCCGCCAGAAAATCGACCAACTTCGTCTGCGACGCTTCGTCCATGAAGAACGCGCTGTGAATGGCCACGGCACGTGGGGCGTGAAGCTGCCTCGGCGTGGCGGCCTCGAGCTCGAAGAGGCCCGGCATATAGCCCGCCTCTTGCAGCGACGCGGAAAACTCCTCGAACCCTTCACGGCCGCAGCGGGGAATATCGTACTCGGCAAGCGCCCAATTGCGGCGGTCTGGTATCCAGGATGAGACGGCGGCATACGGGGCATAGAGAAGGTAAGCAACGTCGACCTCGGGCTCGCACGACAACAGCGCCTCGCCGTTCGCGCGGAACCAGCGGCTGAGCATCGCGGCCGTGTGGTACATCGGCCGGCAGTTGCCGTGCTCGTCAATCGGGGCGTGCGAGGGGAACGTCGCACATTGCAGCTTCGTAATGCGGTCGAGGCTGTCGTCCCAATAATCGGTCCCGACGCCGACAAAGATGTCGTAGCCGGTGGCGCCGCCGGCCAGCGAGGCGAGCGTTTGGAAGAAGGGCACGATTGGGTAGCGCGAACGGTGGTCGTAGAGTGTGCCGAATCCCCAATTCTCCTCCATGTTCAGCCCGCGTGCGCGGCGAGCCGTGTTGATGTAGCGCGCGAAGACATCGCGGTCGTAGGCCGCCACGCCCAGCCAACTGATCATGCCGTACTCATAGGCGTCCGCATCCGAGTCGACGCGGTTCATCGCAAACCACCACTCGGGATAGAGCCTCGCGTAATCCGCAGGAATCGGCTCCTGGGCCCCTTCCTTCAAATCTGGCACGTTCTCGACAATCGGTGGCGTGATGCCCGCGTAGTTCGTCAGGTACGGCAAGTCGATGTCCAGATATTTCGCATGGCGCACGTAGACATCGCGTCGCAGCCGCCACTGGTATTCCGCCCAATCGACGTACGCCAACAATTCTTCGCGACGGCGCAAAGCGGAGCGTTCAGTCGATGGGACATTGGCCTCCGTCAACTTCGGCGCGGGGACGAATTCAAATGCGGTATAGTCAGTAGCGTGCAGGCGATTGTAGTTGTCGATGTCGCCGTAGCGGTCCTCGAGCAATTGTTGAAAGAACCGCATGCCGGAGTGCTCGTAGCCGATGTGCCACGGCGGATCGTTCGACGTGCAATAGATTGTCTCGTCGTTGAGCTGCAGCGCGATTGCCGGTCCGCCGCGGCGCGTAAACGGCAAGATCACTTCGCGGACGGCCAGGAGCCATTCGCGAACCAGCGCATCAAATCCTTCGTCCAACGGCGCCGGAAGCTGGCTGTTGTCGTAGCTCCAGACGGCCGGCCGGCCGTGGTGCCGACGCGCGGGGGGCATCGCCGGATTGAACGACGGACAAACCAGGTCGGGCAGGCCGCCGACGTTCAGCTCCGAATGGACGAACGGCCCCGGCTTGATGATCATCCGCAGGCCGAACGACTCGATCGTGCGCATGAAGCCCACCACGTCGCGACTGTCCTTGGTGCGCCCGGTGAAGTCATACGTGCGGCGCCCTTCCTCGAGCCGCAAATGATGACGCCACGGGATGTAGAAGGTGATCACGTTTACCCCGGCCGAGCGGAGCTTCGCCAGCCGGTCGATCCAGTGGGCGCGGCGCTCGCGGTAATACATGTACTCGCTGGCGATCACGAAATAAGGGCGCGCGCCATCCCAGAAGCGGCCGTCGCGATAGGTGATTTCAGACATTGTGGATGGATACTCTCTCGCGGTTCTTCTTCGCGGCCAGCGCGGCCAGAAAGGCCAGCTTTGCCTTGGGCCCGGCAGGTCGCCCCGTCAAGGCATCGAGCATCGAAAAGTCCAACGTATCGCGGCGCCTGCGGAAGTAGTAGACCCAGTACGGGTAGTGAACGATAGCAAGCTCGCATTCGCGGCATGGCGGCACACGCGCCGCCTTGCCCCAGCGACCCAGCCGCAGCGTCAACAGCTCACGGTCAATGCGCTCGATGGCCGCCGCCGCGCTGAGCGTCGGCATGAAATGTTCGTCCGTCGCTTCGCAAGATTCGCAAGCGGTGCGCGCCAGGTCGGCGAAGCTCACATGACCTTCGTGGCCGTCCACGAGCACATGAATCGTCCGTTCCGTGCCGGAGGCCAAGACCGCGCAGTAGCAGGGGAGGTACACCAATTCCAGCCCGCGCGACGCGCGGCGACGAAATAGTCGCCGCCAGCCGCCGCTCAGGCGTCGTCGCGCAAGTGCTTCATCGACGATCGCGAGGATGCGCGTCATTCTGGCTGCGCCGAGCTTTGAGTTTCGCCTTGTGGCCGGCGCAGCCGCCAACCCCAATAGAGCATGCCGATCCCGATCGCCGAGAGGATCACGCCGGCCCCGGTGTTGACGACCATGGCGCGGAATCGTTCGGCCGCCCAGAACGAGCCGACCAGCACCAGCAGGCCCATGACAGCGAAGAAGGCCCCCATGAGCAACAGCGACGCTGCGTCGCGACTGCGGTGGCGAGCGGCTCGTTTAGCATCCATTTAACGGCCCAACACGACGTACAGCGTGACATACGGGACAAGAAACAGCACCGCCCAAATCCGCAGATCGCGCCAGCGTGCACGATCGGGCGCATCGAGATAGATGAACTCTCGCGGCAGCATAAGCGCCCAGGCGCCGGCGGCAACGAATAACGTCAATACGCAAATCTGTGCAACCCAGAGCGGCAAACGAGCAAGCCATTCACTGAGCGCACTCCACATGTTCACGGTGTATCCAGTCTTTCTCGCAAAATGGCCTGCGCACCAGCGTCATGCACGACATCACCGTACACGAGTCCACGAAGCTTTTCGGGCGGCTCAGGTCGCGTGAAAATGCTGACGACGATCGTTACCCCCGCCGTAAACAGGAATGAGGAGATGGAGACGAACAAGAATGGACGTTCAGAGGGGAAAAGGTCATCGCCAAGTGTCGTCCACACACCCGTCATCATCACGCCAAGCACCAATCCCGCCAATCCTCCCCAGCGCGTTGCGCGGCGCCAGAGGATGCCTAATAGCAGGATCGCTAGCGTCGGTCCTTGGAACAGCGAGAGAAGGGTTTGCAGCGCCACGTAAATTGTCTCGAACTCTGCGATCAGCGGGGCCACAAAGCAGGCGGTCACGATTAGCGCGGCGGTCAGCAACCGCCCCAGCCACAGGCCATGCCAGTCGGGCAGCGGCCGCCCGGCGATCCGCCGATAGGCTGGGTGATAAATGTCCGAGATAAAGACCGTGGTACACGAGTTCAAATACGAGTCGATGCTCGACATGATCGCCGCGAAGAAGGCGGCGAACATCAGGCCGGTGAGGCCCGGCGGCATCAACTCGCGCACCAAGGTCGGCACCGCCTGGTCGGCGCGCTCGAGATCCGGATAAATCGCCTTGGCCGCCAGTCCCGGCGTGAAAACGAGCACCGGGACCATCAGCTTGAGCAAGCCGGCGAGGACCATGCCAGCCTTGGCGTCCCATTCGGTCCGCGCGCCCAAAGCTCGCTGGAGGACGGCCTGGTTGCCAACGAAATAGGCGGTGGAGAGGATCAGCCCAAGCCCGAAGACAATGCCGGTCCACGGATAGGGCGTGGGTGCGTCGTGCGGCAATAGAAGCGTGAAGAAGTTCTGCGTCTTGTCGCCGAGAGCCAGAATCTTGTCCGTCATGCCGTGCCAGCCCCCGGCCTCCCAGACGCTGAGCACCAGGAGCGCCCCGGCCCCCACATACATCACCACCACCTGTAGCACGTCAGTCATAACGATCGCGCCCAGCCCGCCGGTGACCGTGTACGCCCCGACGATCGTGGCGGTGATGGCGATCGCCAGCTCGTGCGGCCAGCCGAGAATCTCGTGCAGAAAAACGGCCGAGGTCCAGAGCATGATCGCCACATTGGTGGCCATGAAGCTGAGCCAGATCAAGGCCTGGATCGTCTGCACGCCCGCGTTGTACCGGCGGCCGAGGAACTCGGGTATCGTGAACACCCCGGCGCGCCAGTAGTAGGGCACAAACACGAACGCAGCGATCAACAAAGCCGGCATCGAGCCCACCCAGTCGAAATTCGCCTGGGCGATGCCGTACTGATATGCGCCTCCTGAGCCGGAGATGAGGTCGATTGCGCCAATGTCGCTCGCCACGATCGAGATGCCGATGGCCCAGAAGGGGAGCGACCGCCCGGCCAATAGCAGGTCGCCGGTCGAGTGGACGTACTTGGCAAAGTACAGCCCCACCGCCAGCATGCCCACCATGTATGCCACCACGATCACGTAGTCGATTGCGGCCAGGGTGCTTGTGACTTGTTGCATGCCGGTCCTGTTCGTTGGCGGCGCCCGTGTTATCGGCGCGGCGGATGAGTTCGCCTGGTTGGTTAGCGTTCTAGCATCTAGGCGGACGCGGAAAAAGGGGATCGCCGCGCCGCATGTCCGTTTTTGTTACCGGCGACAATGCGTGTACGATACAGCCGCCGCGGCGCGGCTTCGATCGCCACCTTGCCGCACATTAACCGGAGCTGCCATGTGAGTGTCGTTTTGCGACTTGAGGACCTGACGCGGCGTTTTCCCGGCGTGGTGGCGCTCGATGATGTGTCCTTCGACCTTCACGCGTGCGAAGTCCACGCCTTGGTCGGCGAGAACGGCGCCGGCAAGAGCACGCTGATCAACATTATTGCCGGGGTGCTGCAACCCGACGCCGGGCAAGTGCTCTTGGACGACCAGCCAGCCAACCTGACCGACCCGGTGACGGCTCGAAAAAAGGGAATCGTCGCCGTACATCAGGAGGCAGAACTGTTCGAGACGCTTTCGGTGGCGGAGAACATGGCACTATGCACCGGCTTGCCGACGGCGGCAGGCCTGGTTAGTTGGCGCGAGGTGAACTCACGAGCACGGCGAGCCGTCGCGCCGCTGGCCGTCGACTTGGATGTACGCCAGCACGCCTCGCGGTTGAGCGTTGCCGAGCGCCATTTGACGCAGGTGGCCGCCGCCATCGCCGAGAAACCGCGAATCATCATCCTCGACGAACCCACCTCGGTGCTGACGGCGGCCGAGACCCAGTGGCTGTTCGCGCGAATTCACGAGCTTCGCGCAGCAGGCGTCGGCATCGTCTATATCTCTCACCGGCAGGAAGAAATCTTTCAGCTTGCCGACCGCATTAGCGTACTCCGCGACGGTCGGCTCGTCTGGACCGGTCCGCCGACCGAGATCGAGCCGTCGGCCTTGGTCGCAAAAATGGTCGGACGCGCCATGGACAAGCCGACGCCCCCTGCGCGGGCCATCGCTCCGGCCATTGGCGCACCGCCGCGAATGCGACTGCTTGGACTGACGGACCGCCACGGTCGTTTTCATGATATCTCGCTAGACCTGGCCGCGCGCGAGGTGTTCGGTCTCTACGGATTGGTTGGGGCGGGCCGCAGCGAGCTGGCCCAGGCGATCTTTGGGCTGCGTGGGCACAGCTCGTGTTCAATTGAGCTTGACGGCCATCCCCGCTCAATCAATCGGCCAATGGATGCCGTTGCCGAGCGAATCGCCTACTTGCCCGAGGACCGTCTGCGCCAGGCCGTTTGTCGAGGACTGTCGGTGCGCGACAACGTGGTGTTGTCGACACTGTCGAGCTGGGGCACTCGTCCTTTCGTCAGCCGCCGCCGCGAAGATGAGGCCGCGCGGCGGCAGACCACGAAACTGCACGTCCGCATGCGATCGCTCGACGAACCCGTCCGCGATCTATCGGGTGGCAACCAGCAGAAAGTCGTTCTCGCACGGCTGCTGCTCGCCGAGCCGAGAGTGCTGATCCTGGACGAGCCGACTCGCGGCGTCGACGTGGCGGCAAAGGCCGAAATCCACGGCATCATCCGCGAGCTGGCCGATTCCGGGTGTGCGGTCCTGATGATCAGCTCCGAGCTGAACGAAATTCTGGCTCACACGGACCGCATCGGCGTACTTCGCGAGGGACGGCTGGTTTTGGTCGTCCACGCTGAAGAGACCAGCGCGGTCGAGCTCATTGCCGCCGCATTGCCGAAGAGCGATGACGCGACGCCCGGACATTTGCACCATGTCCGGCGGCCGTCTCGCCGGCCACGACTGCCCTGGCTGTCGAACGTGGGACTGGCAGTGGCCGTTGCGCTCTTGGCGAGCGCATTGGCCGTGACCACCGAGGGCCGATTCCTCACCGCGCCGAACCTCGGCAATCTGCTCGACAACCTCTCGTCACGCGCAGTCCTGGCGCTGGCCGCCGCCGCCGTGATCATCGCCGGCGGAATCGACATCTCGATCGGCTCGTTGCTGGCGCTGGCCGCCGCCATCGGCGGAACCACGATCAAGGCGCTCGGCGGCGGAGGGGACGCCATCGCGCTGGGCATCGTCGCCGGCCTGGCCGCCGGAACCGCCGGCGGTCTGTTCAATGCCAGCCTCTCGCTTGCCGGTCGCGTCCATCCAATCGTCGTAACGCTGGGAACGATGACGATCTTTCGTGGTCTTTTGACCACGATCACCGGCGGCAACGTGCTGGCGGGGTTGCCCCAATCGTTTGGGAGTCTGGCAACGCACTCGTGGCTCGGCCTCAAGGGCTCGACATGGGTGCTGATGGCCGGCGCCGCCGGCGCGTATTTGTGGCTTTCGCACTCACGCTCTGGCCGGCACGTCTATGCCATCGGATGCAACACGTCGGCCGCGCGCTTTGTCGGCATCTCGCGTACCAGGACCTGGCTTACCGCGTACGGCGTCGCCGGATTTTTCGTCGGTCTGGCCGGCATGCTCGAGCTCGCCCAGAACCGCACCATGCAGCCGACGATGGCCATCGGCTACGAGCTGCGCGCGATCTGCGCCGCGGTGATCGGAGGCGTGGCCATCACGGGTGGTCGCGGCAGTGTTGTCGGCGTGCTGCTGGGGGCGCTCCTGCTGACGATGATCGAGAACGGCCTGGTTCTCTGGCAGGTCTCCGGCGCGAAGTACGAGCTGGTCATCGGCGGATTACTACTGCCTGCCGTGCTGCTTGATCGCCTCCTGCGAAGCGCCGAACCATGAACGCCCCGCGCGTCGCTGTATTTCGCGCCTGGAGCGTTCCGACGACCTTGTTCGCCGGATCGCTCGCGCTGGCGGTCTCGCTGGTGCCCGCCCACCGTCTTCCGGAACTGTGGCGCCAGCCGGCGGATATCGGTACGCTTGCCATGGCGATGACAGCGATCATCATGACCGCCGGCATCGATCTGTCGGTTGGCTCGACGGTCGCCCTGGCCGGAATTGTTCTGGGTCTCCTGTATCGCGATCTGAGCTGGCCGATCTGGCTGGCCGCCGTGGGGGCCATCGCCGGTGGCGCCGCCGCCGGAAGCGCCAACGGGCTCCTTGTGGCCGCAGGCATCGCGCCACTGGTGGCGACGCTGGCCACGATGGCGCTCTACGCCGGTCTCGCCATGGCGCTGGTCAATGGCGAGCGCATCAAGGACCTGCCCGACTCGTTCACCTGGATCGGTCAACAGTCGCTGGGCGGCCTGCCGTGCTCTGTGTGGCTGCTTGTCGGTGTGGCGATCTTGTACTTCGTGCTGGTGCACCACACGTGGATTGGCAGGTCGTTGTTTGCCATCGGCGAGAATCGCCTGGCCGCCGAGTTTGCCGCCATCCCCGTGCGGCGGATCGAGTTCTGGCTTTATGTCGCCTGCGGAACCGTGGCGGGGCTGGTCGCGGTCATGCAATCCGCATTACGTGCTTCCGCGATTCCCGACGCCGCGCGAGGCTTCGAGCTGCAGGCGATCGCCTGTGTCGTGCTGGGCGGCACGCGAGTGACCGGTGGCTTCGGATCGATCGGCCGCACCCTCTTGGGCGTCGGCACGCTGGCAAACCTGCAGATCGGATTACGCAACCTGGGCTATCGGGATCTCACCGTGCCCGGCCTGGGATGGCGCCTGTCGTTCGACGCCAACGTGCAGATGATCGTTATCGGCGTACTGGTGATTGCGGTCGCCATCGCCAACGAGCGGCTGGCCGCCCCGCGCCGTTAGTGAGCCGCAGACAATCCGCGCAATATGCACGAACAAGGTGACGGGTGCCGCGCGCCCGGCCGGATGCCGAACGGGTGCTTCTTCGAGACTCAGCGATACCAGCCCTTATTTCCAAAATCCGCTTGACAAACACCTTAGAATGACGTTCGAATAGCGGTGGAGGCGTGTCGGCGGTCGATCGTCCCCTCGGTCATTTGGCATAAAGGGGGCGTAGACGTAGGTCAGGCACCCCGTGCCTGACACAGAGGCGTAGGTCAGGCACCCCGTGCCTGACCCTGCGGTGGTCGACAAAACCTCCAACGGACTCCTGTCGAGCGAGCCAGTGCCGGCACGGGGCAAGCTGGGGAACAGAGAACCCAATTCGAGGAGTAGTGCCATGAGAGCTCGCCGCCTCGGCACACTTTTGTCATTGCGCGCGTCCGTTGGCACAGACCAAGCGAGTCCGTCAATCGCTGAAAAAATCTGCACTGCGGATTGCACCGACCCTCTCAATCCCGTAGGGATTGCAGCACTCAGCCCAGGGTTGCGGCGCAGCCGCTACCCTGGGTCATTGGAAAAGCGTGCCCCATCAACCCTGAAAGGGTTGCAGCACAAGCGCGCGCTGGATGCAACCCTTTCAGGGTTGATCTCCTGTTCTTGGCGCCGTTTCCCCAGGGTAGCGGCTACGCCGCAACCCTGGGCTAATAGATCGAATCCCGTTGGGATTCACGCACCTCATGTGCTGCTTGGTTCGGCCCGTCCCGCCTTCACGCTCATCGAGATCCTGGTCGCCATGGTGCTGACCCTGATGATGATGGGCATGGTGGTGACGATCTTCGCGCTGGTGACCGATAGCGTCGCCGCCAGCCGCGGCACCATCACCATGACCGACCGGCTGCGGACGGCGCGAAGCCTCTTGCAAAGCGACCTAGACGGAATCACCGTCACCCCCGTCCCCCCACGCCCCGTGGACGCCGCCGACGGCTACCTGGAAATCATCGAAGGCCCAGTAGGGCCCGTGGTGCCCCCGCAGACAAGCCGCAACTTCGCCTACGAAGGGGGCGACCTGAATAGCAACCCCATTCCCAAGAGCAACGACGACCCCACAGCTCTCTACAACATCGACGAAGACGCGGAGCCCGAATACGACACCACCGTCGGCGACAACGACGATGTCTTGATGTTCACCACAAAGAGTGACGCCGAGCCGTTCATTGGCCGGTTTACGCAATTCGACAATACCGGAGCCATGACCGTTAAGACTGTGACGTCCCAAGTCGCGGAAGTCGCCTATTTCCTCCGCGGTACGACGTTGTACCGCCGCGTGCTTTTAGTATTGCCCGACTATCCTGATCCCAATCCTGATACCCCTTCCGTTCGCGAGGATCTACCGGCCGCGCCGGGCTACTATGCGAATTACGACATATCAGTCCATCAAGAAGGCGGCCCGTTCGACCCACGCGCTGCAGGCGGTCCACCGCGGCTCGTCCCTAACACGCTCGCCGACCTTGCGCGCCGTGAATACCGCTATGGCCATCAGCCGTGGGCATATCCTCATGACGCACGTTTTTGGGGGCGACTCGGCTTACCGACGCTGCAAGAATGCACATTCATGAGCGACCTAGACAATGATGCGAACACACAGCCTGTCGCGATGTGGCCATTTCCTTTACAGATTCCGAATCCGCCTTGGGGATCGTACCAGGACCAGTATTTCTACCCCAACAGACCGCCGATCATTGTGCCCTTCGGACGCCGCAACCCCGCAAATAATCTGCCCTTCGTGATACTTACCGACATATATTTGTCGGGAGCATACCGGGACGCAGTTCCGCCGATTGTTGTTGCGCTGCGAAATTCTCGTGGTGAGTTGCAATACGCCCCAAACGGTTCGTTCACCGAAGAGTTCGACGCTTGGAACAGAGCGAATCCTTGGGAGGACGTTCATGCAAGTGGCGCATTGGCGTCTTACGTCGCCCGTGCCGGATTTGAGAACTCGGAGGGAAGTGTCCGCTTCAACGAGGATGTACTGTTGGAGAACGTTCTTTCCTTCGACTTAAAGGTGTGGGACCCCGGCGCGCCACTTTTCAGCTACCCCGATGCAAGTCAAGCGGATTCCGTCGTCACACCAAACGACCCGAGGTATCTTCCAGACTGCTTGCTCAAGGACGATGGTAATCCGCAAACCAATGGCACAAGGTGGCCACCAATAGGCTTTGGCGCTTTTGTTGATCTGAACTATATGTGCCTCGTCGGTGACACTAACACCGACGGTGTGATCGATTTTCCACCAACATATGTCCCTGCAAATTATGCCCTGCCGATAATGCCACAATTCCATCACGCCGGTAATCCTCGCTCGCAGCTCTCGGGCACGCCACCGCTCAAGCAAGTTGTGAAAAGTCTTTGGGCGGACGAATCGCAGCGACTTCCCGGCCCGTTCGTCTTCAACCACGGCTGGTCAGCGGTATATGACACCGGAACCGACTATTACGAGCGTGACGGTCTTTTGATCAGGGACCACAAAGACAATCCTACTTTTCTCGATCCGAACGGCCGGCCCATCGTCGATCAGGCCACGAACGGCTTTGACGACGACCGCCAAGGCGGCGTCGACGACGCCGGGGAGCGCGAGGCGCCGCCTCCGTATGATGCGCCGCTGGAGGCGATTCAGATCCGCATACGGCTTTTTGATCCGCCGACGCGGCAGATTCGCGAGGTGACCGTGGTGCACGAGTTCTCGCCGCGGTAGACGGCGTGCTTGGTCGCACCGATCGGCGGCGAGCACGGAGAGCAGCGCGTTTTATCCTCGCCGCCGGTCCGCCGGCATCAAGCCGGCGGCTCGCGGATCAAATTCCGCCGTGCAGCCCCGGTGGCTCGCTGGTGGGATGCCGGCCCTACGACAAAAGCTCGTCCACCAGATCGAAAAGCTCCGCCTCCTCGCCCACCTCCGCCAGCACTTCCTCCCAGTCGGTGTCGGCGAATGCCTGGTCGACGGCCGCGTAGATGGGCACGTCGTCAAGCGGCTCGTCGCTCGGTGCGTCGTCCTGTTCATTGTTTGATGCGAACACGTCGCCTCCAACCGTCGCGCCGCCCGTACCCTCCCCGTAATGGGCCTGCAGGATCATGAAATCCTGGAAATTCACCGCGCCCTCGCCCGTCACGTCTCCGTCGAGGCGCGCCGCTCCGCTGGTGATCCCATAATTGGCCTGGAGCACCAGAAAGTCGACGAATGTCACCAGGCCGTCGCCCGTGACATCACCCGGCTGCCACAGGACAAACTGAGTGGCGGCCGAGTCGGTCGCGCCGCCGTCGCCGTCGTCCACGCGCAGCCGAACGTTATAAATCGTGTGCCCTTGGCTGATGCCCAGCGCCACCAACTGCGACCAGCTCAGCGTGGGCGCTTGCCCCACCGCGTCGCCAAAGATGCCATCGGCGTTAACGTCCCAGCTATAGGTCAAGGGATCGAGCGGGCTGGGGTCGCTCCCCGCGCCGCTGAGGCTGAGCGATTCTCCCTCGTCGATCGTATAGGGCCCTCCAGCGTCGGCGGTTGGCGGTGTATTGATCACGGCAAGCGACGTGTAGGGGCTGGTCGTCACGCCCCCATTGCCGTCGTCAACGCGCACCGCGATCAGGGGCATCTCTTGCGGCCCGTCGAGCTCGTAGGCGACCAGCTCCCACGAAAACTCGGCAGTGGGGCCGAACCAGTCGTCAAAAACACCGTTGTTGTTCAGGTCCCAACTGTAGGTGAGCGTATCACCGGGGTTCGGATCATACGAGCCGGTGGCGTCTAGGATCAGGCTTTGACCCTCGTACCAGAAATACGGCCCTCCATGGTCCGCCACCGGCGGCAAATTCGGTGGCAGGGGCGGCGCCCCAGGACCGGTATGCCCGAAGACGCGCAGCACGTATTCGCCGCGAGTGTCGTTCTCGCGCACCAGGCGCACCGTGTAGTTGCCGGTGGCGGCCGCCTGGTGCACGACCAGCGCGTTGACGCCGCCCGCGCCGCTGTCCGCGTCCGAGGCGACCAACTGCCCGCTCGAGTTGTACAGCTCCAGCGCCGCGTCCAATTCGTTGTCGAACTGGAAAGCGCCGTCGCCCGGCGTGGCCGTGGCGATCGTCAGCCAGTCGCCGGCATTCACCGCCACGCGGTAATAGTCGTCGCTGTAGCGAAGCGTGTCGAGCGCCACCGCCACGAACGTGTCTTGCACTTCCATCACGTCCGCGCCGAATACGGCCGCCAGCGTCGCGGAACGAGATTGGCCCGCGAGGATGTTGCCCAGGTTGAAGGCCAGATTGATGGCCAGGTCGCCCTGAAACCCCTCGGGATCATTGGGGCTGTTGATCACGGCGAACGGGTCGCCCACGAACAATCCCTCGGCCGAAACGACGGCGCGCACATCGAGCGATCCCAGGGCCATGGCTCCGTAACTGTTGGAGGCCATCACCACGCGGCCGCCGGGCATCACGTCGTTATAGGTGCTCGAGCCGCCTGCCGGGTCCGGGTCGTGGTTTTCCAGGAACGCGGCGCCGGTAATCGTGGCGGCCGTATTATTCGTGAGGCTCATCGTCACCAGTGCGTAGTTGTCGCCGTCGTTCCAAACGACCTCGCGGACGATGTGAACGCCGGCCACCACGTCCCCCGTGGCGCGGATGCCGTGCCGCGTGCCGCTCGTGATATTTTCCAGCGTCACCGGAAACGACGTGCTACCGCTTCCCCACTCGCCCGTATTGGAATACGTGGCGCCGTTAAAACCGACCGTGTAGGTGGCGATCTCTTGCCCCCACTTGAAAAACTCGACGCCATTGAGCGAAGCGCCGATCAAGTCGCCGATGAACGAGCCGTCGGCGGCGAACCCCAGCGACAGGGGGGTGCTGAAGATGTCGAGCGGCCCAGTGTACGGCGTGCCCGGCGCGCCGTCGGGCACCGTCCCATAGCCAATCGCCCCCAGGGCGATCCCCGTGGTAGTAATGTCCTGGGCCGACGCCCCGAGCCCATCGTTGGCTTCCACCTCCAAATGCCCACTGCGCGTGACGAGCAGACGATAAGTGATTCCCGCGTCACCACTCGCCTCAACGTAGTAGGTACCGGCCGAGGGGGCTGGGAAATCGTTGATCACCGACTCCAGCGCCAGCGCCGGAATCCCTTCGGCCAAGGTGGAGCCCGACGAGTTCTTCAGTGTAAGGTCGACGCTACCGACTTCCAGTCCCTCGACCCCCAGCGAGACGCGCTCGCCCGCCTCGAGCTGGAACGCGTACAGATCCACTCCCGAGTCCTGCGGCGTCCCGGTCTGGATGCGGATGCTCTGCCCGGTCCCCACAAAGGCATTCGGTCCGGAATTGTATGAAACCAGGAGCCGCTGATAGTCGGCCGGCGGAATCTGGAACGAATTGCCCTTGATTCCCACCGTGGCGCTCGCGCCGCCAGCCCCGGGTTGGCCGCTGGTGCTGTCAAGATCGAGGTAGTTGATTTCGATCGCACCATCGGCCTCGTGGAGGATGGTCTGAAAGGTGATCGTGTCGCCCAGCGGGGCGCTGGCGAAGCGGACGTTGTTCCACTGCACGATCAGCCGCTGATTGCTGCCGCTGCCCTTGACCTGCCAATATACTTTCGCCGTGGCCGATGGGGTGATCACCAGGTTGTCCCAGAACGCGGCGATTGCCGGCTGGTTCGGGTCGAACGTCAGGTTGGTGTTGTACCCGCCGGCGGCGACGACTCCACTCATGAACGTCACCAGGCCCTCAGTATTCACCCAGATGCTATTGAACCCTGCGGTTCCGTCGTACGTGGTACCGTAGAAATTAAAGACAAAACCATTGAGTTTTCCGGCGCCGCTGCCGGCGGGCAACTGGATCTGCCCGTTGCTCATGCCCGCCAGTACCGCAGTTCCGGTCAGGCTGATATCCTCCCATGCCGGCGTGGTCACATATGCCAGATACCCGAACTGGTCCGGCCCAATGCTGATCAGACCGCCATCGGTCGTCCCGGTGATCGAGGCGCGCTGTGCATCGCCGGCAAGCGTGATGAAGCTCGGCTCGATATTCTGGGCCGAGGCAATCGAGTTGTTGGTCGGCCCATTGTGGTCTTCGGCCTCGACCGCCGAGTTTAGCAGCACTTCCAGGTCGTACTGTCCCACGGTGCCGCCGAGGCCGCGAACCGTCACCGTGTACGTGCCGTTGTCGCTTGCCGCCACGCTCTGCAGCACCGTGTCTTCGCCGGCGGCCGCCGCCGATGCCACGCCCAGCGATCCGCCCAACGGCCCAAACAGCTCCACCTGCGGCCGCAACGCGCTCAGTGGACTAACCACCACCGTCACCGTCTGGTCGGCATCGAGCGCAAACGTGAAATGATCTTCATCGTCGGCCGCCCCGATCGTCCCGGTGGCCAGAGTGGAATAAACGAGGCTTCCGACCGGCAGTTCGGCATCGAACGGGTTGCCGATGGCCTGCGTGTCGATCTCCAGCGTGAAGCTCGAAACGAACAACTGGGGATTCGCGTTTCCCCATACATCGGCCAATGCCCCGGCGTCGATACTGAACGAAACGCTACCTTCACTATCGACGCCCGAAAGCAGGTATTCGATCGTATTGGCATCGACGAGCGTGAAGCCCGTCACGGTTCCCACGCTAAGCGCGATGTCGTTCACCCCCACTGATGAAGCCAGGTAGGGCTCGTTCAGGTCGATCACCAGGCTCGTCAGGGGGGGCGAGACGATCGCGCCGTCGGCCGGGGCGACCGCCGTGACCGACAGCGCCAGCGTGTCGAAGCGGAAATTGGCGGTGAATTGCGACATCGGCTCCAGCGCCGTGTCCTGAATCGCGCCGGCGGCGATGCTCATCGTTTGCAGTCCCTGCACGGTCACGGGGCTCGTGTTGTAGTGAAAGGTAAGCGAATCGGCATCGGTCAGTTGCACGGAATTCGCCGGCAGGCCATTCACTAACAGGTCGCTGGCGTTGACGGTACTTGGCAGGTACGGATCCGAGAAGTCGATCACGAAAACCACGGGCGGCGTGCTTACGACGCCTCCACTATCGGGATTGCTGTCCACGACATGCAGCAGGCCCATTTCGGTGATCGCATCGGCAAGCGCCAGCATGTCCAAGCGGCGGAAATCGAGCCCCGTGTTGTCCACGTTGTCGTCCTCGTCGTCACCGTCGTTGACGATCACGCCCGACGTCGCCAGCAGGTTGCTGAATTCCGCCATTGTGAGTCGGCGTCCCAGCGACTGCATCGCAACTTGCTGCGCCAAGGCGGCCACGCCGGCCACGTGCGGCGATGCCTGGCTGGTGCCGGCGTAGGTCACCGTTCCGCCCGTCGAGTTGGCCCCCGTGATCACGGCGCCGGGCGCGAAGACTTCCGTCATCGTCGGATGCCGCTGCGAGAAGCTGGCGAGCCGATCCGGTCCCGTCGTATAGTCGATCGCGCCGGTCGACCAGTTGAAAGGCTCTTGCGACGGATACGCCGCGTCCCACACGGCCCCGATCCCCAACGAATTGGGATCGGCCGCCGGGTAAGCCACCCCCTGGATCTCGGCGGCGCCTGCTTGGAAGTAGAAGTTGCCGGCCGCGGACGAGACAATGATATCCAATTCCGTTAAGGCCTCCAGTTCGTCGCCGATCCCATGCAACGACAGGGGCGCCGTATGATTTCCGCCATCGGAAAGCGACATGTTCACGCTGACGATGTTGTACGCGGCGGCGTTTGTCGCGACCCATTGCAGCGCTTGCTCCACATAGGCAAAGTTGCCCGCGCCTGCCTGGTTCAAGACCTGCAGGTGTATGATGTCCGCGCCCGGCGCCATGCCCGTGTAGACCGGGTCCTGGGAGGCGACGATGCTCGAAACGTTCGACCCGTGCCCGTTAAAGTCCTGCACCGTGACGTTGGTGCCCGTGAAGTCCTCGACGTACACGATCCGATCGGCGATACCGTCGAAATCCGTGTCGGGGCCGAAGAAGGGATGGTCCAGGTCGATCCCCGTATCCAGAATCACGACCGAAAAGCCCGAGCCGTCGATCCCGGCATAGGCGGGCATATTTCGAAATTCGTCGAGCTTGATCAGCAGACTCGATTCGACCGTCTGCGGTACGACCCCGTCCTCGCCGTCGGCTTCGGCTGCTAGCGCGAGGTCCTGCAAGACAGGATCGACACGGACTCCGGTGAGGTACACCGGCGCTTGCGACGAAGTCGTGGTCAGAGCCGAGGAAAGCTGCGTGGCAAGTAGCGCACGGGCGGCGGCTTGCTCGGGCAGCCTGGGGTGCAAGCCACCATGCGATAGCAAGACGCGCTCTTCGAGCTGCTCAATCGCGCCGGCCACGCGCATTCCAATGCGCCGAGCGCCGGCCAACCGCCGCCGCCGGAATAATCCAAGCCTGCAACGTCGCCCCGCCATAGTGACGTTACGCCTCGCGCGACGGGGAGCTCTGATCCAAGAAGGGACGCCTAACAAAAACGCGCATTGCCCTACTAGCTATATCTCCTCATGGGGAAGCCAGTTTCAAGGAACGTCTCTTTGGGACCATACACCCCCCACTGCGACGATCTCGGGCGAAACATCCCTACCGAACAAAAAGGCCGCCCTCCGCGGCGGCCCTTTTGCAAATGTAAGCGGTAATTCGAGTACACGCAAGGCTTAATCGACACGCCGGCGACGGACCACTCGCCAGCCCGCCAAGCCGACCAGCCCGATGGCGATCAAGCTCAGGCTCGAAGGTTCGGGAATGATCGTCTCGAAAAAGACGGTCCCGGCGGCCAAATCGAAATTCGTGAGCGTAAAGACCACATCGATGCCGATATCGCTCGTCACCGCGCCGGTCGGCCCTGTGCTAAAGGTGTCGGACGTGCTGGCAATGCCACCGGTCGTGCTGACGCTCAGCGTGGTGGCGCTCAACATCGACACATGTGCGGCACCGTCGATCAACGATTGGTAAATCGGCGTAGCCCCGGAATTCGCCAGCGTTGCAGCGCCGGAGTTGAAGAAGTCCTGCACCGAGATTTCGATGGACCCATTGGTCGAGACTGGCGTATGTGGGAATACGGGTTGCAGGTAGCTGAAACTGAACGTCTGGGTCGAGCCGGAGAAGTTCAAGACGGCGAACGTGCCATCAACATACGGGTCAGGGTCCCCGGTGATATCGTACTGCACCGCCCAAGGCACCCCCGGATTCTCAGGGTCATCCACCACGTTTCCATCCGAACCAATCCAGTCGCTGCCGCTGGTGGCATGAAACGAGCCGTCCTCCATCTTGGTGAACTGGGAGCTATTGATGATGAGTTGAGTGCCTCCGTCGGAGACAATCATGTGCGGTGCCAGCGGCGTGGCGAGTGCTGGCGAAACAATGATCACCAAGGCAATCGCCCCCATGCCTGCGGCCAGAAAACGTGACATTCCTAGGTGCAGCGATACGCGAGTCATGAATGTTCCCCTGCTTGGGTAAATACTCCAGTAGCGTTCTCCGCCTGGATAAAAGAACCGAAACGCTATATCTTTTCCGACGCTAAACGTGCAACTTCAATCTTATGACACCGCCGTTGTTGCCGAGATACTACGAATTCAGCCGCTTTGCTCGCCTCCAGCACGCCAAACCCAACCCCGCCACGCCTATGCCAAACAACACAATGCTGCTGGGCTCTGGAACTGTCTCTTGGCGGATGATCAGGTCTGAATTGAACGACGCAATCTTCTTACTGCTAGAGGTGCTGTTCATTCGCACCCTCCAGGTAATCCCAATACTCGTGTCCACGTCTCCCATCAACGCCGGAGTCGGCTGATTACCACCCAATGCGTCCGGCCGGCCGAAACTGTTGGTCGCCTGTTGGGCAGCGCCTAGCGAAATTGGCGCCGGCAATAACGTCTGATACGTCGCGCCGTCCACGTTAGCCGAATAAAAGGAGGTCGCAGGCACTGTCTGCACTCCGCCGGTCGCAGTTCCAACCAACGAGGCGCCACCCCACAGCTTCGATCCCCCCATCGGATCCACGCCACTCATCAGGAAGTCGACTGTGTAATTCTTCGACACGGAGCTCGTGTTGCGGAATGCGAACGCAACGTTCAGATTCAATCGCGCATGGCGGTTCTCCACCGCCACCACAAACGGCGTGTCCATATTCCACGACGGACCAAAGCTCATCGCCGCCCCGACGTATAGATCTGGATCCTGGGGATCCGGGTTGGACAGCGTCACTGGCGTAACGACAGGCACACCCCCGTCACTGACCGACACGGTTACAGTGAGTGCCCAGACAGGAGAATTGACCGCGCAAAGAAGCGCTAGAAATAAGAGAACCGCGCCGCCAAGAAAAGCACGCCTCATCCTCGAAAGCATGACTACGCCTTTCCTGATCTACCTCTTTGTGCTCTGCACTAGCAACTCCTGGCTCTACCCACCTTCGCTACCACAAACGCATATACCCCTGCCGGGGAACGCACTCCTTGGCAGATGTTGGGTAAGTTAACGGTTGGGACGGCGATAGTCAAGAAAAAAATCCGCAGAATCCGAATTGTTTCTCTTTCCTCTGTAGGTCACTATGATCCTCACCGGCCACCGCCCCTGGGGGCTAAAGCGGGGCGGTTCTGGACGCGAGCGCCTTGGCGATTTCGTGAGGCACCGCGAGTCTGGCGCACCAATTACGTTGTAAAATCTTTTAAAATAACATGTTGCGATCATCAGCTAGGCAGCGCTCGTAGGGCCGGCGCGCTGAGCTGCGCTCCTCCTCGCAGGCCCAAGAACCCTTCGAAACCAAGGACGTCAATATGCAACTCGATGGAAAGGCGGCCGTGATCACCGGCAGCTCGGCCGGGATCGGCCGCGCCACCGCGATCGCCCTGGCAGAAAAAGGCTGCTCGGTGCTCATCAATTACCGGCAATCTCGCGACGACGCCGAGCAAGCTGCCCACGAGGCGCTTTCCCACGGAGTGCGTGCCGTTACGTTTCAGGCCGACGTGGCGGACGACTCAGCTTGCCGAGCGATGATGGCGGCGGCAGTCGCTGCCTTTGGCCGCCTCGACATCCTGGTGAACAACGCCGCTACCACGCGCTTTATCGCCCACGGTGATCTCGAGGGCGTCGCCGAGCAAGATTGGGAGCGAATTATCGCCGTAAATCTCCGCGGGCCGTTCCAATGCGCCCGCGCCGCACAGGCGCCCATGCTCGCTGCCGGCGGCGGAGTCATCATCAATGTCGCCAGCGTGGCCGGCATTTTGGGCGTCGGCAGCTCGATCCCCTACGCCGCTTCCAAGGCCGCACTGATCAATCTCACGATCACCTTGGCCAAGGCGCTTGCGCCGTCGATTCGCGTCAATGCCGTGGCGCCGGGATTCGTAACCGGGCGATGGCTCGAACTGGGGCTTGGGGCCGCCTATACGAGCGTCAAGCAACAGATCGAATCGCGCGTGCCGCTCCACAAGGTGTGCGAGCCGCACGACGTGGCAGCCGCGATCTTGAGCCTCATCACAGGGTCCGAGCTCATCACGGGCCAGACGCTCGTCTGCGATGGCGGAATGACCATCGCGGCGAGTTAGGCTTGAGGCTTGAGGTATGATTACAGTCCCTCAAGCCTCAGGTCTCAAGCCTCCAGCCTCAATGAGAGTCCATCGTAAACTCCGTGCATTCGAGTTGGTTGATTCGCTGGTGCTGTCCATCTATTCAGCGACGAAGACCTTCCCAAACGACGAGCAGTTCGGATTAACTTCGCAGCTTCGCCGCGCGGCGGTGTCGATCGTGTCGAACATCGTTGAAGGCTGTGCTCGCACGTCCCATGTTGATTACATACGATTCCTGGACATGGCATTCGGTTCGGTTCGCGAAGTCGAATACCGGATCTCGATCGCCGCGCGATTGGGATACCTGTCCGCAGACCTGGCAAGCGAGCTGGCACGGCAAGCCGGCGAAACCGCGAAGGTCCTCGCGAGCCTGATGCGAACACTTCGCGCGGAAACCTGAGCACTTCAAGCCTCAAGCCTCCCCTTCCCACGACGCGGTCAGATCGCTATAGTCCCGCCTCTTTACGGCCGCCGTGCCTTGGGCCGATTGTGCTCGCTTCCCGTTGGGTTTGCATCTTATGAGCGTCTCGCCCTCGGCTGCCGGAGAAACCAAGCCGCCGCCGTCACGATCGGCCGCCGCGTGCGTCGCACGGCGGTCGGCCACCGAGGTCCACAAGCGCGACCTGCGCTCGATTGTAGGCGATGGGGCGGCGTTCAGCCTCATGGTGGGGATCGGCGAGACCTACCTGCCGGCCTTCGCCTTGGCCTTGGGCATGGGTGCCGTCGTGGCCGGCCTGATTGCCACCTTGCCGATGCTCGCCGGCGCCGTGCTGCAGCTTTCCACGCCGGCGGCCGTTCGCCTTCTCGGCTCGCATCGCCGCTGGGTGGTCGTGTGTGCCGGTTTGCAGGCGGCAAGCTTCCTGCCATTGGTCGCCGCGGCGATGGTCGGACGCCTGTCGGCCGCGGCGCTGTTTCTGGTCGCCATGATCTACTGGGGCGCCGGCATGGCCACGGTTCCGGCGTGGAACACCTGGGTCGGTGCGCTCATTCCAGCGCGATTGCGCGCCCCATTCTTTGCTCGACGAACGCGCGTTGCTCAGGCCTGCGTGCTGTTGGGGTTTCTCCTGGGAGGAATTGCGCTGCAGACATTCAGTTGGCTTGGCAAGCCGCTTGCCGCCTTTGCGCTGTTGTTTCTCACCGCGGCAGTTTGTCGTTTTGTCTCGGCGCGTTTTCTCGCTCGCCAGAGCGAATCCGCGCCGCGCCCGGGGGGGCACCGCGACGTGTCCCCAACCGAATTGCTCCGCCGCTGCCGGCGCGGTCACGATGGCCGACTTCTCGTCTACCTTCTGTCGGTGCAGATGGCGGTGCAAATCGCCGGCCCCTATTTCACGCCATTCATGTTGAAGCAGTTGCGTTTCTCGTACGCGACGTACGTCACGCTGGTGGCGGCGTCGTTCATTGCCAAGGCGATTGCGCTGCCGTGGCTGGGCCGATTCGCGCAGCGGTTTGGAGCACGTCGGCTGCTTTGGCTGGGCGGTTTGGGCATCGTGCCCATCTCGGCGCTGTGGCTCGTCTCGCAGTCGTGGCCATACGTGCTTCTCTTGCAGGCGATCGGCGGACTGGTCTGGGCGTCGTATGAGCTGGCGATGTCCTTGCTGTTCTTCGAATCGATCCGCGCCGATGAACGGACGAGCGTGCTGACGCTGTATAATCTGGCGCACGCCTGCGCCACCGTCGGCGGCGCACTGGCGGGCGCCGCCTTTCTGGCGTTCTTCGGCGCTCATCATGCGGCATATCTGGCGCTTTTCGCTATCTCTTCGGCCGCGCGGGCGCTGACGCTGGTACTCTTGGCGCGCGTCCCGGAGCATTTGCCAGCAAGCGATGCCGAAGTTACGCGAATTTTGGTATTGCAGCCAGCTCTGGCGCGACGTGCCGCGGCCTAACGCGCTGGCGACGATCCTGGGTAGAATCACAAGTCCTGATAACACAGGATGACCATGTCCGAGCCACGGCGCGACGCGGCACGCCAGCTTGCACAGCAATTTCTCGAACAGGGAAACGCCACCGGCTGGTTCGAGGCGCTCTACGACTCGGCCGCGTGTGATGCGTCGAACATCCCCTGGGCCGATCTGCGTGTGAATCCGCATTTCGCCGAGTGGATGGCGCGGCAGGCGCCGCCGAAGCACGGCGCGCGAGCCTTGGTCGTCGGCTGTGGTCTGGGTGACGACGCCGAGGAGTTGGCGCGCCGCGGCTGGTCGGTCGTCGCGTTCGATATCTCGAAAACGGCGATCGAATGGTGCCGCCGGCGATTTCCGGCTTCGCGCGTCGACTATCGCGTGGCGAATTTGCTGCATCCACCGGCCGAATGGCAGGAAGCGTTCGACTTTGTCCTGGAAATCTACACACTTCAATCGCTACCCACGCACGTGCGATTCGAGGCCATCGCGCGAATTGCCGCGTTTGTCCGCGCGCGCGGCACGCTATTGGTGATCGCGCGCGGTCGCGAACCGACCGACGAGCCAGGCAGCCTGCCCTGGCCGCTCACCAAGGACGAAATCAACCAGTTCGTCGCTGTGAGTCTCGAGCTGGTTTCTTTCGACGACTACGTCGACGGCGAGCAGCCACCTGTGCGCCGCTTCCGTGCCGTGCTGCGCCGCGTGCACGAGCGGGCCGCTAAATGATCCTGTAACCGGCGTCAGCGCGCGCCGAATCCTCCAAGAAATGCCGGCGCGGTGGCCCAGACAGCTCCGCTATCTGGGTGCCGCAGGCACAAGAGGCCGACGGCACCCCTTGCTAATGCGGCACACGCCGAGTTGCGGCCGTCAGCGCGTCGCCTTTCCGGCCGTAACGAGTTCGCGCCGCAGCGCGCGGACTCGAGATTGGACGATGGCGGGCAGCTTTGAACCGAGCAGGTTCGCACCGTCAAACCAGCCGTGCGGCTCGGAGAAGACGACGTGCCATTCCACGAACAAGGCGCCCTTGGGCTCGATCAGCCGCGTCATCTTCATGTACATGCCCATGCCCTGATACGGGTGCGCGGGACCGAGTTCCACCTCGCCCGAGCGCGCGCGGCCGCGCGCGCGCCAACGGTTGGGGAACTCGGCGTCGTCGCTGAACCGGTGGTCCAATACCACGGCGGCCACAATCGAGTCGGCCGTGCGCGTCCAAAAGGAACGGATGGTGCCTTCCACGTCGACACGCTTGACCAGCGCATAGGTGCCGTGCGCGAAGGCCTCGCGGTCGCGGTTTTCCGGCGCGATCTCGATGCCGCGCGGCGCCAGGTCGCTGGGCGTCAGGTCCTTCCCGGCGCCCGCCGCGTCCTCATCATCTTCCGAGCTCAGCAGCCGGTCGAGAAGGGCCTGGTCGGCGACGGTTTCCAGGTCGCCGTATGCCACGAACCAGGCGTCGGCCGCGCGCGCCGGTGCGCCGTGTTCCTCGATTTCGCGCATCGCCATGATGTGTGGCGCCACCGGCGAGCTGCGCAAGAACCGCGCGACAGGATGCGCCTTGCCGGCAATCTGCTTGACGATCTCTTGCTGTGATGCCGCGTCCAGCCCGTCGGCCATCGTCGGCTCGCGCAACGTGAGCACAAACGTATCGCTGATTCGTACGCCCTCGCGACACAGCTCGCGAAAGACCGGGTTGATCTCGTCGTGCGGCTTGCCGTCGTCGGCCATCAGCACGAGCGCCAGCAATGGAAGCCACGCCATCGTGAATGCTCCTCCACTACAATTCGAGTGCAACCGCCGAGTCGATCACTCGTGGCTCAGCCCCATGGCCGGAGGCAGTTGCACCGCGCGGTACGCCGGATACGCCCCGCCGCACAGCGCCACCGCCAGCGCGATCGCGAAGCCCTGCGCAATCACCGTGGGCGAAATCCGGCCCTCGATAAACCCGCGCGTCACTGGCAGCATCGTGAGCCAATAGGTCAATACGAGCGCGGCCAGTGTTCCCACCGTCGCCCCGCACAAGCTCAACAGCATGCACTCGCCCAAAATCATCCGCGCGATGCGCGACTTGCGCCAGCCGATCGCGCGCAGGATGCAGATTTCGCGCACGCGCTCGACGACCGACATGAGCATCGTGTTGAGCATGCCGATCGCGCCCACCACGATGGCCACGGCCGAAGTGGTCCACGCCATGGCGTGCGCGATGCGCAAGTGCATGGCGCTATTGGCGTAGTCTTTGGTTGGCAACGCAACCATGCCGAGCGGCTGGCCCGATTCGTCCACCAGCGCGTTGATCCGCTCGCAGACCGCGTCCACGCTCACCGGCGGGCTGCCACCTTGATGCAGCCTAATCGAAAAACCGGTCACGCCATCTGGGCGTGCCATGACGCGTTGCAGCTCGGCCAGCGGAATCGTGGCGGCGCCGTTCTCAAAGATGTTGAAGCTTTGGTAGACGCCAACCACCTCGAACTCCTCGCGCTGGATCGCGATCCGATCGCCCACGTCCTTGCCGATGTTCTCCGCCAAGGTGGATCCCAGGATCGCCACGTTGCGCTCATCGGAGCGGTACAGCCGGCCGCGGAGGATTTTCAGGTCGTCAAACAGAAAGCTGTTCGCCTCCCATCCGTGCAGCACCAGGCTCACCAGCGATCCACTTTGCGAGTAGTCGACCAGCTCAACCAGACCTCGTGCGACCTCGTGGACGCCCGGCACGCGCTCAATGCGGCGCGTCAGTGACGCATCCAGATCGCTGCTCAATTGATCCAGCACCCCTTGTTCAATCACCACGATCTGGACGCCGCGCCCCTCGAACGCCTGGACCGACGATTCCTCGAATCCCCGCGCGATGCCCAAGAGCGCCACGGTCGTACCGATCGCCACCCCCACGCCGCAGACCGTCAGCACGCTGCGCGCCTTGCGCCGCAACAAATTCAGGAACAGTACCGTGACAAACCACATAAAGCACCTCGCGTCGATCTGAATCCGTGTGCGCCGCAGTATCAATCCCGTAGGAATTGAATCGCTCAGCCCAGGGTTGCAGCATAGCCGCCACGCTGGGTCATGACTGCCAAGCGATGATCAACCCAGAAGGGGTTGCATCGCCGGCTGCGGCCGACTGATCGTGCCAGCAGCTTGAGCCATGTCGTCCAAGTGTTTGCCAACCGCCTCCACAAATCCGGCCGGGTTCTGCAACAGTGCCAAATGCGCCGCTCCTGGAATCACATCCATCTTGCATCGCGGCAGCCGCTCGGTCAGGAACCGACACGTCGCGAAAAACGGCGACTGCTCATCATACAGCGCCACGACCGGTTGTTGGACGGCGATGATCACATCGGCCGACAGCCCGGCCACGGCAAACGTCTCTTCCGCCGCCGTCGTGCGCACCAGCGAACCAAGCTGCGCCAGCCACCTCGCCCCCGGCGCCCCCAGTGCTTCCTTGATTTGTTCCGTTTGACTCGGAGTAAGATTCGCGACCGCCTCGATTAATCGGCGGAAGTCCACACGCTCCCCGATTTCAACCGCGGCCTGCGCCAATGTGCGGCGCAGGTCCTGCCAGACCTCGGCTTCCGGCATCGACGGCTCCAAATGCGCGAGGCCCGGAAAATAGGAATCGCACACAATCACGCCGGCCACCGTTTCGGGATACACGGCTGCCGCGTGCATGCCGATCACGCCGCCAAAGCTGTGTCCCACCACGATCGCCGAACCCAGCGAGAGCGCCGCGTGCAATTGTTTGTAGTCGGCCGCCATGTCCGCGGAGGTGTATCGCGAGGCCGGAGCGCTCGACAGCCCGTGGCCGCGCAGATCGTACGCCGTCACGCGAAAGCGGCTGCGCAGGTCCTCGATAATGCCGCTGAAGGCCCACATCGCCAGGTTGCTGGTGAAACCGTGGATCAGCACCACGTCCGGGCCCTGGCCGGATTGCTGATAATGGACCTCGATGTCGGATAATCGCAGGCGCGGCATGGTTCAGTCCGATTCGGGATGGTTGACCTGGCGGCACACGAAATCGGCCACCTCGCCGATCTGAAAGTCGTCGCGGCCCGCGCGCGCCAGGTCCGCCAGCGCCTTGCCGAAGGCGAGCTTGCGTCCGAAACGAGCCTCCAGCTTTTCGCCGAAGATCACCGCGTCGATCGAGGCCAAACCGAGATCGGCGAAAAACCAGCTCTCGCGCTCGATCGCGCCCGAGAATTCTCGGCCGTCGAAATCGCGGAGCATCGCCACGAGCTCGTCGAATACCGTTTCCACCGTGTTCATGTCGCTCTCTCACGTGGCTCGCAAAAGGTCGCGGCCACAACGTAGTCGCCCTCGCGCGCCGTCCAAACGGCAATTTCCCGGCCCTGAAGCTCTGGAAACACGCCGGCCAGCTCCGGAGGAATTCCCAGGCCGATGCACCGCATCGACGCATCGGCGTCGCGCGCGACGAGTCGCAAACGATCGGCAAGCAACGCCGGTCCCAGCGCGCCCGCCAGAGCCTCTTTGGCGGCGGCCAGGCGTGCCAGCGCCTCGCGCCGTTCTGGCTTCGCCGCCTCAAGGATGCGAACCGCGCCTTCGTCGCCGTCTACTTCGGCTTCACGCGGTTCAATACTTTCCAACGATCGCAGCGCAAGACCCACAAACGGTCGGCCGCTCGCCAACGCGACATACAGATTGCCGTCACACGCCACCGCCACATTGGGATAATCGGCCGGGCGCGACGCCCCTCGAGCGCACGCTCTTTGCCGACCGTATTGATCCACATCCATTTCCACGTCGGCGATGAACAGCCGCTCGCCATGCTGCTGGTGCCAAAGGATTCGCACGGCGTCCTTGGCCGCGATGCGGCTGAACAGCCACCGCGTCCGCTGGCTCGTGCCGCCCGTGAACGACAAGAATTCCTGCATCTCGCGCGGGCTAAGCGTCACCCGCGCGCCAGCCTCTTGCATTCCCGATTGTGCCAGGTCCTCGCCTGGATCGAGCCGCACGCAAACCGCACCCTCCAGCGCGTTGCGGCCCTGCGACTCGTTCGACCAGCCTGGCACCCAAATCTTGCTGATGAAATACTCGTCCTTCGGCCCGTTGAAATTCACTTCGCCAAATGGCAGATAAAACCGCCAGCATTTCACGCCCGTCAGACGGCACCACATACGCCCACTGCTGTCCACCAATTCGCCGCTGTGAGCGAACTGCCGACGCGAGGCATGGGTGATTCGGTTCGTGGCGGCGAATCGCGTTCCCACTACCGGACTCGGCCCAAAGAAATCAATCTGCTGAACCTCGAAGGGCAACAGGATCCGGCCCGCTTGGTCCGGCTGTTCCAAGTGCCAGCCCGCGGCCGGGTGCATGGCGATATCGACCGTTACCGGGTCAATGAGGAACTGCGGTGCGTCGGTCGCGCGAAACATGCCTTTGCGCGGCTGGACTTCGATTTCGGCCACCAGACCTTCGTCCCCCACGCGATCGAGCGCGGTGACGCCCTGAAACAACGGCCCATGAAACAAGTTGCGGTACAGCGTGGCGATCGAAACACGACACGGCCGCTCATGGGTGAAGCGCGTTGCCTCGAGCGCCGGCGGCGTGGGATAGCGATCGCACAGCACGATCGTGCCGGCGGCAGTGGTCGCGCCGGTCGATTCTCCACGCGAGGATTCGGCGCCAAGATCGCGGACCTCCACCTCAACGAGCGTTTCCTTCGCGCTGGTCGAAACGACGCGCGCCAGCGTCTCGACGGTGCCCGCGGTGTCTTCAAACGCCAGCCATCGCCGCAGTTGAACCTGTCGCACGCTGGTGACGACCTTGCCTGGCACCAGGGCGGATGCCACTTCGGCCATCATCTCCAGGATGAAAGTCATCGGCATGACTGGCAGCCCGTGCTGCTGGGGATCGACGCGACTGATATCGCGGCCGCCAACCGTGTGGTCGTCGGCATACAGATCCTCGCGCAGGTCGAGCCGCCGCCGCATCACCATTTCGCGCATCGGTTCGTGGCGAACGATGGTGCCAGACAGCGGCCCACCACACACCGGCGCAGCGCCAGCCTGTAAGCGGGGCGTGCGCATTCCACCCCTCTCCCGATCGGGAGAATTACGTAGAGTGATCGGGGCTTTGCGCCGCCCCATGCTCGCACCCTTTCGGCGCGACAAATAACGCTGCATCACGCGCTGCTGGTCGACCACGAATTGTTCCATCACGTCCCAGTAGCGCAGCAATACCGTTGAAGGCGCCGAGCTGCCGACGGACGGCACATCATTCGCAGGCGCGTCCTTCGTCGTCGGCCGCGCAACGCGGCGAGCCTTGCGCTCGGCCACGTCATTCCAGTCGACCTGTCGTGGATCGCGGTGCTTGTACAAATAATCAAATTCGAGCGGCACCTGATGTACCGCCAATTGGGCCACCAGATGATTGAGCTGCGTGATGCTCGAGCGGCGCGGCACATTCGCCGGCACGGCCAAGAACTCTTCGCCTCGCAAGATATCCTCAACAAACGCGGAGAGGTTGCCGCGCGGGCCCGCCTCCACGAACAGGCGGATGCCGTCCGCGTGCATATTCCGAATCAACTGCGTGAACTCGACCGGCGCCGCCCAATGCGCGATCGCCAGGCGACGGATCTCATCGGGATCAGCGGGAAACGGCCGGGCGGTCGTGCATGAATACAACGTTTTCCGCGGAGGAAAGAACTTGGCGCCGTCGAACATGGCCGCCAGCGATCCCATCATGGGCTCGAAGAGCGGCGTGTGGTAGGGCCTTGCCAGGGGAAGTCGCGCGTGCATGACCTTGCGCGCGGAGAGCTCGGCCTCAATCCGAGCCATGACGTCCGGAATGCCGACCAGAACCGTTTGATGGGGACAATTGTCCATCGCCACATAGGCGAGCGGATGAGCCTGCTCGCCGGCGTCCGATGGCACGATCGCACGAATCAATTCGACCATTTCGCCGCGCGAGGCGCCCACGGCCAGCAGGATCGCCGCGGCCGCTCCGGCGCGTTCCTCGTCCTCGCGCAGCGATCGTATGGCCGCAACGACGTGCTCAAGTTGGCTTGTCGCGTCGAGGCAACCGGCGCACCACAATGCCGCCAGCTCGCCGGCGCTGTGACCGGCCACCGCGTCGGCTTCAACGCCCAGCCGCTGGAGCAAATCACCGATCGCCCAATCGGCCGCCAATACGCTGAACATCGCATGGTCGAGCTGCCGCAGATCGCGCTGCAGCTCCGCGCGCCGTTCGCTCGACACGGTCGCGTCGACTTCCACGAATCGGCTTACCGCTCTGTCACTCCCCTCGGCGCTGGCGGCCAGATGGTCGCAGCGCGCAAGACACGTTCGCACGTCGGGAAAGTGCCGGCACAAGTCGCCCAGCATTCCCAGGTACTGCGCGCCTTCGCCAGGGAATAGGTACGCCAGACGCCCCGGCCCATAAAGCGGCCGATCCACAAAATACACCCCCAGCGCGTCGCGCAATCGCGTGCATCGTGAGTCGGCCAGCCGCTCGGCGGCACGTGCCAGCCGTTCGTCGAGATCCTTGGCCGTACCGGCTACGATGGCCAGGCGACTTCCACCGGGCAATAGTGACAGATTGATCGTCGCGGCCAAATCTTTCAGTGGCACCTGCGGCCTCTCCGCCAGGGCGCCGCGGAGCGGCGCGATCCGCCGGCGAAGGTCATCGCGATCCGCACCTCGCAGCACGAACACCTCGGTTTCCCAAGAGTCGTTGTGCGAGTGTGCTTGTCGGACAGAGTCTGGCCGCGGATCACGGGCCGTCGTATGGTCCGTAGCGTCGAATCGCCGCTGCCGTGTGGGGAGCATCGGTTTTTTTCCTGGTACCCTGGATTCGCCAATGGTCATGCTCGCGCGGGCTCGGCATGCCGCCGCCGAGGCGCGACCAGGTTTTCAGATCCTCCAGCGATGATCACTTCGCGGTCGCCCTTGCGGCCGAATTCCAGCTCGTTGGCCAGGAACCGCGACCCCTCCTCGGGCGTAATGAGCTTGAGCCCGCGCCGCCGCAGATGCGGCTCCAAATGCGCCACCATGCCCACCTCCGCCCAGGGCCCCCAGTCGACCGAGAAAACTCGCGCCGGCCAGCGGCGATCCAACTCGTGCGCCAGCTTGCTGAGCACCTCGTTGGCGGCGGCGTAGTCGGCCTGCCCTCGATTTCCAAAGCGGCTGGTGAGCGATGCAAAGAAGACGCAGAATTTCAGCCGGCGGAAATCCAGCAGCCGCGCCAGCGTGAACGCGCTCTCGACCTTGGTGCCGAACACACGGTCGAACGACTCGGGCGTCTTGTCGCGCACCAGCTTGTCTTCGATCACCCCGGCGCCGTGGATCACTCCGTCGATCCCCCCGCGCTGATCCAAGTCGTGCAGCAATCGGCCAAGCGCGGCCGCGTCGCGCACGTCGATCGCGTGATACTCAACCTGCGCGCCGGTTTCTCGGATCCGCGCGAGATTGGCGCGGATTTCTCGATCGCGAAGCAAGCGTTGATATTCGGCTTCGACCGCCGCGTGGGCCGCGCTGCCGCCGGCGCTGCGCAATCGGCCGATGATCGCCGCCTTGATCTCCGCCGTGTCCGTCAGACCAGCGGTTTCGCCCGCCTCCGTGGCGCTGGGCAAGGCCGAGCGGCCAACGAGCACTAGCTTCGGTTGGTGTCGCCGCGACAACTCGAGCGCAATCGCCGCGGTGATCCCCCGCGCCCCGCCCGTGACCAGAATCGTGGATTGCGAGGTGATCACTGGCTGCCCGTTGGCGCGAGGCTGCAAGGGCGCCGGCTGCGGTGCCCACGTAATGCGTCCCGTGGGGTGATGGCCCACCTCGGCCGGCCCTTCGCGGTCGCTCATCTCCGCCAGCAGCCGCTCGGCAATTTCGGTGGCGCCCAACGCGAGATCGAAATCCACGGCACGCACTAGCACCTCCGCCCATTCCTGCGCCAGGCATTTCGTAAATCCGGCGACGCCACCATGTCCGGCGGAATAATCTGCCGGGAGCGCGTCGTCGCCGAAGGCAAGCTGGCCTCCCATGCCGGTCGCCGCCAGTACAATTCCGCCGCCGCGCTGGGCCGCCTCCACGAGGTCCTCCTCTAATTGGCGAGCCAGCAAGTACAACGACTTGACTTCGCGAAACGCGCGCCGCGCGTCCGCCTCGCCGTCGATTTTTCCGGCCAGCGGCATCAAATGCAGCAGGCCGCCGATCGCGCCCACTGACTCGCGTACGCGCGCCAGCAATTCGCCGACGCTCGCCGCGTCCGTCAAGTCGGCCTGAAACACGTTCGCCGAAGTCGCGGCGCCCGTTCCCCCGGCCATGCGTAAAAGTGCCGTGGCCTGGCCAAATTCGGCCAGCGAATCGGCCACGGCCCGCGCGATACCCCGTCCATCGTCGGTGATCAGGATCGCGCCCGAGGGTATCAACATCGACGTCAACGGCCCAAGGGGCGCGTCGACCAGTTCAACCAGGCCGCGCTGCACATCGAGGTCCTGGCGAGCCACCGGTCCGCTTCGATCAAGCGAAGCGGAACTCGCGGCCGATTTTCGACTCAACTGAGCCGCGGTCATTTCTTGCGAATCGTCCGCGGCGGCCTTCGGCCTGCCATTCTGGAACAACGCTACCTGAAGGTACTCGAGTATTCCGCGCAGGTTGCGAATCGTGGTGAGCTTCTCAAGCTCGATTCGATCGCCCATCTCCGCCCCACCGGCATCGAGCGACTCGGCCAGCGTGCCAAGAATCTCGACGCGCTTGATCGAGTCGATTCCCAGGTCGGCCTCCAGGTCGAGATCCAATTCGAGCATCTCCTTGGGATATCCGGTGCGCTTGCTCACCAGGTCGACCAGGCGCGACGCGATTGCCTCGTACGTGACGCTCGCCGTGGTCTGCCCATTCAATGGTCCGTCGATCGCCGCATCGGATGCCTCATCCGCAACCGATTGTGCGGCAGATGTCTCTGCGACCGCCTCGCCGTTTCGCGGCGAGTCGAGCTCGGCAGACGCCGCGCGCTCGGAACGTTCGCGTGACTCAGATTGCGTCCACGCCGCCAGAGGCATCGCCTCACTCGGAAGCGATTCCGGGGCCGCGCCGAGCGTTTGCAGGTAATTCTCCATCACGCTCCGCTGCGCATCGAGGAACTTCGACATCAGGTCCTGGTAGCGGAGCATCACCTGCGTCGCGTCGTCGTTGCCGGCCGCCGACCACCCGGCGAAGCCATTCTCGGCCGCCTCGCCGTTCTCGCCGGCGGGCGCGTGAACATCATCCGGTGGCAGGTGTGCGGCGCGACTGCCAACTTGCGTCGACGACGACGTGTGCTTTCCGTTCGACGCTGGCGCTACCGCCGACTTCGCGCTCGATTCCACAGGCGTTTTTTCGATCATCGTTCCACCCATTCGCTGTCCAAGGAGCAAAGGTTCCGGCGCGCCGACTGGCCGGCTGCGCACGCCGCTGACGATCCAAGTGCTCGGCGAGTAAGTCACCTTGTCGGTTTGTTCTTCGAGGGCCGACAGGTCAAACCGCTTCGTCACGCGCGATTTGTACAAGCGGTCCAAATGCACGCTCACCCCGCGCACCACGAGCTGCGCCAGCGTGTGCTGCAATTGCAATAGTCCGTTGCGCCCATTCAGGTCCGACGGCACCGCCAAATGCGCGTCGTCGCCGAGAATCTGTTTCACGAGCCCGGTCAAGACGCCCTGCGGCCCCACTTCGACGAAGACGCGCGCGCCGGCCTCGTACATCGCGCGGATCTCCTCCTGGAACCGGACTGGCGCCGTAAGGTGCCGGCTCAGCAGCTCGCGCATGGCCGCCGGATCGGTGGGATAGGGGCTGGCCGTTGTATTGGAAAACACGGTGATGGCCGGGGCGGCCAGCGCGACCTTTTCGAGCTCGCTCGCCAGTCGATCCGCGGCCGCCGCCACCAGCGGCGAGTGAAACGCGCACGACACCGAGAGCGGCCGCGCACGCAGGTCATGCACGCCGGCAATGGCCACGGCCCGCTCCAGCGCGTCGCGGCTCCCCGAAACGACCGTTTGCGTCGGCGAGTTGAGATTGGCGATCGTGATCCCTTCGATACCGGCCAACGTTTTTTCCACCGTTTGGGCGTCCCCCTCGATCGCCACCATACCACCGGCGGAGTGCTGGCTGGCGCCGGCCATCAACTCGCCGCGAACGTACGACAGTCGAATCAGGTCGTCTTCCGCCAGGCAGCCGGCGGCACAGAGCGCAACGTACTCACCGTAGCTGTGCCCGGCGCAGAAGTCCGGCCGAACGCCCAGGTTTTGCATGAGACGCAACATCGCCAGCGAGGCGGCGCCGACCGCCGGCTGCGCCACCTCCGTGGCGGCCAATGCCTCGCGCTGTTGTTCGTGCTGCTCTGGACCGAAGGCCGATGGCGGGTAAATCAGCCGCCCCAGTGGCCGATCGTGCTTGCACTCGAGCACACTCTCGGCGCGGTCGATGGTCGCGCGAACTTCGCCAAAGGCCATCGCCACGTCGGCCAACATGTTCGCGTATTGCGACCCCTGACCGGGGAATAGGAAGGCCACGGGCCCGCCGAGGCCCTTCGGCTGCGCGGCGAAATAGATGCCACGCGGGTCCATTCGCGAGTCGTCCTGCGAGCGAATCGCGCCGATCGCCGCCGGCAGCCGCTCGCGCAGCTCGTCGAACGATGAAGCGACGACGGCCAACGTCGGTACGTCTTCCTGCGCGCCGTTCGATCGCCAGATCGAATCCGCCAGGTCCGCCATCCGCGGTCTGGCGCCGCGTGACAACGCCTGCTGGCACTGCTGCACCGATTCCAACAGCGATTGCCGCGTGGGTCGCCGCCAAACGAACAGCTCGGCCGGCCAATCGACGAGCGCCGGCGGCGAGTCTTCGCGATAATCGCCCGTGTACTCTTCCAGTACGACATGGAAATTCGTTCCGCCGAAGCCAAACGCGCTCACGCCGGCGCAGCGCGGTTGGGTTCCACCGTGGATCCAAGGCCGCGACTCCGTGTTCAGATAGAGCGGACCGTCGTCGAAGCCCGCGTTGGGATTGGGTGTTTCGACCAAGGTCGGCGGCAACACCTTGCGATGGATGGCCATTGTCGTCTTGATCAGCCCGGCGAGCCCGGCGGCGCACTTGCTGTGGCCGATGAGCGACTTGACCGAGCCGACGGCGCACGATTGCTGCGCCGCTCCCTCGGCGCGCAGAAACCGTCCCAGCGATTCCGCCTCGGTGCGATCGCCCACGACCGTCCCGGTGCCATGCGCCTCGACCAGCGCGACGCGACGGGCCGGCACGTTTGCTTGCCGATAGGCACGTTCCAAGGCGCGCGTCTGGCCGGCCGTATTCGGGGCCGTGAGTCCTCGCTCGCGTCCATCGCTCGACGAGCCGATCCCCTTGATCACGGCAAAAATGCGGTCGCCGTCGCGTTCGGCGTCCGCCCGACGCTTGAGCACAACCACGCCGATCCCTTCGCTCAGCACAATGCCGTCGGCGGCCGCGTCAAACGGCCGGCACCGACCCTGGCGCGACAGCGCGTGAGTCTGGCTGAACGCCATGTAGGCAAAAGGAGTCTGAACGGTGTCCGCCCCCATTGCGACCGCCACGTCACTCGTGCCGGCCTGCAATTCGCGGACGCAGCCCTGAAGCGCCGCCAACGACGAAGCGCAGGCCGCATCGACCGCGTAGTTTGGCCCCCCCAGATTGAAACGGTTCGCCACACGACCGACCGCCACGTTCATGAGCATGCCGGGGAACGAGTCCTCGGTCCATTCCGGCAAGATGGGCTCGCATTTTTCCATGACTTCGGCCGATCGAACGGGCATTCCCGGCACGCGGTCAATCAGCGGCAGGCACGTTCGGAAGCCATAGGCCGTGGCCATCGGGCTTCCCCCGCCGCCGATCCCGCAAATCGCGGCCGTCCGTTCGCGCGGAAAGGGCCGCTGGGCGTATCCGGCATCGGCCAGCGCGTGCCGCACCGCCTCCAAGAGGAGCAATTGCAGCGGCTCGATCGAGTGCATGCTGGCCGGCGTGATTCCGTAGGTGAACGGATCAAACGGAATATCACCCAAGAAGCCCCCCCATTTCGAAACGATCTTGTCCTTCGCGCGCGGCTGTGGGTCGTAATAAAGCTGCCAGTCCCAATGGCTCGCCGGCACTTCGGTCACGCAATACACGCGGTGCAGGATGTTTTGCCAATACGCGGTGACATTGGTCGAGCCGGGATAGAAGCACGACATGCCGATAATGGCGATGTCGCACGGCGTTTCGGCGGCCTCGACTTCCGCGGTGCTCTCGTCCAGTTGCTCGATCCAGCGCGTCGCGCCATCGCATACGTCGGCATGCAATTGGGCGATCGACGTCACGCCATTCCGCAGCCCCGAGACCTGGCCGATCATGTACATTCCGCGTGAGTACTGTTGGTCGTCGGCGACTTCCGACAGCTTGGAGAATCCCTCGCCGTCACCGACGCGATCGACCCCCTTGGATGCCACTCGCAGCCGGCCGAGGTTCATCATTTCCAACGCGCGCGTGATCTCCTCGGCGCTCTTGCCTTCCTGTTGCAGGCGTGCCTTTGCGGTGCGAAACGCCTGGTAGTACGGCGTGTCGACACAGCGGATCGAATGCCCCGGTCCGGTCTCGAACAGCACGGTGCGGCTGCATTCGAGCGCTTCCTGTTGAAATCGCGGCACGATGGCGCCGCAAGCCACCGCCTCCGCGGTGAACAGGTAAGCGGTCCCCATCAGCGCGCCGACGCGCACACCGCGCTCGGCCAGCCGCGCCGCGAGTGCCGCCACCATGGCGCCCGACAGTTCGTCATGAATCCCGCCCGCGAAGACGACGTGCAGCTCGTCTCCACGTCCGTTCGCTCCAAGATGCTCGAGGATCACTTCGCACATCGTGTCCCACAGCACGAAGCTGGTCCGCGGCCCCACGTGACCGCCGCACTCGCGCCCTTCGAAAATAAACCGCTTGGCGCCGTCGCGCAAAAACATCTGCAACAGCCCTGGCGACGGGACGTGCAAGTACGTGGGAATGCCTTGCGATTCCAGCTCGCGTGCCTGGTCAGGCCGACCCCCGGCAATCAGCGCAAAGGGAGGTCGCGCGGCCAGAATGGCCTCGACTTGTTCCTTGCGTATTTCCGGCGGCAGAAAACCAAGGATGCCCGCCCCCCAGGCGCGGTCTCCCACCAGCCGCCGCGTCTCCGCCAAGAGCGTCTCCACTTCCGCCTTCCGCAATAGTGCCAAAGCCAGGAAGGGCAATCCACCGGCTTCGGCCACGGCCTGCGCGAAGGCCGCCGTATCGCTGACACGCGTCATCGGTCCTTGAAGCAAGGGATAGCGCGTCTTGTGGCTGGCGGCCAGGGGCGCATCGGCCGAGAGCGGCGCGAGCCGCCTGGCAGCCGCGATGTTGTACTGCGCATGCTCACGGATCGCCTGTACGATTCCACCCACGGTGCCAAAGCGTTTCGCCAGGCGCGCCGCGCTCGCCGCGTCCTGACCGACAACCGGCAGATCGTTCGGACCGGCCGCCGCGAGCTTCAAGGCCACGGCCTCGCGCCAATAGCGCCGCCGCTCGCTCGTCTCCGCGGTTCGGCTCTCGATTCCACGCGCATCCTGCTCCAGCGCCGTGCCCCGCGCGGAACGCGGCTGGTGCGCGAACCGATACGATTCGCCCAGCGCATCCCCTAGCACTACCGTCTGGCTGCCGTCGAATGCTTCGAGCCAAGCGCGTGCTGCGTCAGATACGTTTGATTCGCGCGCTAGTAAGAGCTGCGAATCGAGCACCACGCCCGTTGCGCCGGCTGCGACGCAAGCCGCCGCCGAGTGCAGGCCAATACCGCCCTGCACCCACGCGCGTGGGGCACCACCCGCCGACGGAGCGAACTGCTTAAACCATCGCTGCACGAGGATCAGCGTGCTCTCCGCGCCGACGCGGCCCGCCGCCTCGTGTCCCTTGATAATCACGCCGTCGATTTCCAGTTCCAGCGCGCGACGCATCTCGTCGGAGTCGACGACCTCGACAAAGACTTCCACCTGCCGCGCACGCCACTGGCCGACGATCCGTTTCAGCTCTTCGTTCTGCTCGTCTGTTCCCGACGCGCCCGCGAATACAACCCACCCCAAACGCTCGCGCGTGTCGGCCAGCAGTGCGGACGCGACCGCTGAATCGGCGTTCAGTTTGGCGCCGTACGACGTGGTTGTGAATTGAGCGAGCCGCGCCAGAGCGCGACGCGCATCGGCCACGTTGCGCGTGTACTCGAGGTCAAGGGTGCCTCGCGCGCCAGCCCGGCAGCCGGCGATCGCGATACCCGGATCCGCTCCACAAACCGGCGTGAACACGAAAATGTCGCCATTTCGCATGCTGTCGCTCCAGCGGCCGCCTCGCTTCGTCTGCGCGGAAAGTCGAGGCTTGTTACACGCGCCGCCACGTTCGTGGCGTCGCACTCGGGGAACATCGGTGTGTGGCCGCCCTGCCGAAAAGGCTTGTTCGCGCGGTGCATGCCGCGTATTCGGTAGCACCGCCCATCCTGCGACAAGATATCCGACTCTACGCCAGATTCCCGGACCTCGTTGGTGACTTTTTGCAAAAAAGCCCGCACAGCTCGGGTGCTAATTCGCAACAGAGGCCGAATTGCACAATCGTACGGGATACAGGTACCACCGGCCAGCAGGGATGAGGACCGTTTGATCCGCCTGGACGGGATGCGCTAGGGGCGCCACTCGTTGCGCGGCCGGCGCGTGTCGACGAAACTCACCATGATCGCTTGCGATCGGAATCGGTGGCCGCTGTCGTGTTCCATTGCCGCAACGTCGAATTCCCAATCCTGCTCGATCGACTCCCACACATCATCTACCGCCGAGGGGCTTGGTAGGAGGTATCCATCCACGTATCGTCGGTTTCGATCAACTCGCCGCCGCTTCCAATCTCCGCATCCTGTTCCACGGCGTCGCCGGTTGGCATGTCCAACCCGTATCCGAAATGAGATTCGAGCAAAAGATAGTCCTGGAAATCGACGTCGCCATCGCCGTCCACGTCACCCTCCTCGCGCGTGGCCCCGCCTGGGATTCCATACCCGGCCTGAAGCGCCATGAAATCTTGGAAGTCGATATCCCCGTCGGAGTCGACATCGCCGGGGTCGAAGAGCCAGCCCAAATTCCCGCCTGCATCGGTTCCGGACCAAACTTCGACATGATTCGGGGTACCGCTAAGAGAGGTCTGGTTGGCGACGTTGACATCCGTGAAGTAAAAGGCGCCGCTGCCCGACCAGTCGCGCGGAGCGGTGGTGGTACTGCGGATGAAGATCTCGCCACTGTCGCCTGCGCCCACGCCGCCGCCGTCCAGGATCATCGTGCCGTCATTGGCGACATTGCCGGCGAGCGTGAGAGTCCCCGTCCCGTAGCTCCGCAATGTCGCTCCAGCGGCCACCGTCACCGCCGCGGGCGCGCCGGCGGCATTCGAGACAGTGAGATTCTTCCCGCCGAGATCAAACGTGCCGTTCTCTACCGATACGCTGCGGACGGTCATCGCATCGGCCAGCGTTCGCGTCCCACCGGGCGTGTCCACCACCAGGTGTTCCAGCGCGTCTTGCGTAAACTGGATCGACTTCGTACCTGAACCGGCAAGCGTGATCGTCCCGGCGCCTCGAATCCAGTTGATGCTCGCATTGCTCTTGCCCTCTGGATCGATGCTGGCGTTGCCGTAGATAATGAAGTTTGGATTGAGCGAATTGTTGACCGTGTAGGGCGCGTCGGTGTCGGTCCGGAGATAGAAGTTCTCCCCTGTGAACGTGTAGGTGCCCGCGCTGGGCCGAAACGTGTTGGGGCCCGCTTGTCGCGCAAAAAAGAAAACTCGTGCAGATGCATAGACGCCCGGCACGATGTCATTGTTATGCGAGTCTTCGATGGTGAGCGTATAGCAGTCGATGATCCCGTCCTGTTGCGAAATGCTGGTGTTTTCCTCCATCCGCAGGCCACCACCCCCGGTATAGCGCCCCCCCGGAAGGATGCGCACGTCGGCGTCAGGCGAGCGCATGAACGTAGTGTCGCCCAACTTCTGCATCTCCAGCGTACCGGCGACCAACAGCGTGCCCCTAACGCCTAGCTTATGAGGCGAGATCAAGTGGGCGCCGGCGGCGATCGTCAGATGATTGAACAGCGCGTTGAGGTGTGCTTTGCCGTGAACGAAGTTACTGGCTCCCCGGAGTACGACCGTGCTGGCACCGGAATTCATCACCGGCCCTGTTTGCGTCGCGGGATCGATGTGCAGCCAATCTCCCCAAACGGTCCAAGTGCCGTCTCCCAGGTTGACCGCCGAGTTCCGCAGTAAGACGCTGCCATCGCCTCCCACGCCGCTGCTGCCGACCGTCACGTTCCGGTCAAAGGGTGCATTGTCGATGGTGGCCGTATAGGCGGTGGTCGCATTGATCGAACGCACCGTTACATCCATGTCGATGACGACATTCTGCGTGCTTGTCCCATCAAAGACCACGTCGTCATCAGCCGCAGGCAGCACGTTGCCGGACCAATTGGCGGGCGAGCTCCACAAGCCATCCCCCGCGCCCCCATCCCAGGTTCGAGTTCCAGACAAGAGGCAGCGCGGTTCTAGCCGCTCGACGAGCAGTCGCCTAGGATGGTTGCTTGACGGCGAACGCTTCATGAGCCTTTCCGAATTATGACACGCGGCGCACCCAAACACACGCGACAACGCACTTCCCGTGCCGCCGATGTGATGTCGCGTTAGAACGGCGTGCCGAGGAGCTGGCAAGTTTGGGGAACGGGAGCTTCACAAGCGAACCGCCTGGTGGTTGGAATCAGCACTCGTGGATTGTAAACCGCGGCTGATTCGCAAGCGAGCAGAATGGTCGTTGCCGAAGCATAAGGAAAAGTATCAGGTCACCGCCGCATCTGCTATCATGGGCACATGACCGCGGCGCCGGAAAGCGACGTATCACAACGGCCCGTTGAGGGATGGCACGTCAGCCACCTCTATTACCGGTTCGACCGCGAGCGATTGGCACGGCTTGACCCCGACCAGGCGGCCGCCGGCTGCCGGCGGTTCACCGAAGTGCTCGATCCGAGCTCCCCCGACGCCCCGGCGCGCCTGCAAACCTCGATCGTCAGCGGCCACAAAGCCGATTTCGGCCTGATGCTCCTCGACGCCGACCCGCTGCGGATCGACGCCGTCCACCAAACTCTCATGGCCAGTCCACTCGGGCCGGCACTCGTTCCGACCTACTCGTTCGTCTCCATGACCGAGGTGTCCGAGTACGTCCCCACGGTCGAGCAATACGCGCTGCGACTTGTGGCCGAAGGGGAAACGGCCGGCAGCCCGGCCTACCAGGCCAAGTTGAAGGCCTACGAGAACCGCGAGGTGGCAATGCGGCGGCAGCGGCTGATGCCCGACCTGCCGCCATGGCCGAACACCTGTTTCTACCCGATGAACAAGAAGCGTGCGGTGGGCGAGAACTGGTTTCTGCTGGATGCCGAGCGGCGCGGCGCGCTGATGGCCGAGCACGCCAAAAGCGGCATGCAATTCGCCGGCCGCGTCTCGCAGCTCATCACCGTGGCACTCGGCCTCGACGACTGGGAGTGGGGCGTCACGCTTTGGGCGCGCAATCCGCAGTTCCTCAAAGACATCGTCTACCGCATGCGCTTCGACGAAGCCAGCGCTCGCTACGCCCAGTTCGGCCCATTCTACGTGAGCTACGTCGTAACGCCGCTGGAAATGCTGCGCCACTGCCGTGTAGCGTAGTCAAAGTTCGATTTTGCGTCAGATTGATGACTTGCCACCCGTCTGGGCGGACTACGAGTCGAGCACTTCGTCGATCACTTCGCCGTCGACCAGCGGCAGCGGCCGCGAGAGCGCGTCGACGATTGTGGTGCGATGGTCGATTCCCAGCAGGTGGTACATCGTGGCGAGCAAATCCTTGGGACTCACCGGGCGGTCCACCACGTCGCCGCCGTACTTGTCGGTCTTGCCGACGACTCGGCCTCGAGCCACGCCTCCGCCGGCCAACATCGTGGTATAGGCGCGCGACCAATGGTCTCGCCCGGCGGCGCCGTTGATCTGCGGCGTTCGGCCGTGCTCGCTGGTGCAGACCACCAACGTTTCGTCCAACCGGCCACGCTCGTCCAGGTCGGTAATCAGACCATGCCATGCATGGTCGAGTCCAGGACAAAGCTCCTCGCGCATCCGTTTGAAATGTCCGTAATGCGTGTCCCAGGCGTGCCCCGCCAACCCATACTCGTCCCAAAATACCGTCACCACGCGGCAACCGGCCTCGACCAGCCGCCGCGCCGCCAGGCAGGCCTGCCCGAAGAGCGTCTCGCCGTATCGCTGCCGAGTGGTCGCGACTTCGCGGCGCAGGTCGAGTGCGCTGCGCAGCGCGTCGGACTGCAATAGCGAAAAGGCCATCTCGCGATAGCGATCTTGCCGGTCGCCGGCCGGCGTGGCGTCAAGCCGTGCACGCTGTGTGTCGAACTGCGCCAACAAGGACCGCCGATGGTCCAACCGATCAAGCGTCATGCTTTCTGCCAGCGCCGTCGCCGACGGCACGACAAAATAGCTGTCGGTCGCCAGCCCGATGTACGGATCATTGTCATCGAACACCTGTGTGCCCAGTTCCTTGTGGATGCCGCGAGTCGCTTCCCCCACATAGTCGGTCCACACCGGGTTGTACTGGCTCCCCAAAAATGCCGCGTAGGGACCGGCACGCGGCACTTCCCCCACGCGCCGACTGCTGAAGGGGAACGGCAGAGCCAGATTCGGGGGCACCGCGGCCGGTCGCGCGGTCCCGCGTAGCCGATCGACATGCTCCACCACCGAGCCGAAAAACGGCCAATGCTTGGAATCGTTCGGACTGAGCTCCATCGCAACGTCGATCGACGGCACGCCGGTGAGCGCATACGCCACGCCGTGGATCGGGTATTCGTGCGTCATCGAGCGTATAACGGTCGTGCGGTCCATTACGCGAGCCAGGTTCGGCAGCAGCTCGCACACGTCGCAGCCGTGCAGGCTCGAAGCAATTCCGCCCAACTCGCCGCGGATCTCCACCGGTGCATCGGGCTTCATATCCGCCCATTCGAGCTGACTGGGCGACCCGTACAAGTGCAGCAGGATGACCGATCGTGCGCGGCCGAATGAGCGCGGACGCTCGATCGTGCTAGCGGCCGCGTGCTCGTTCAACCGCAGCAAGTCAGCGAAGCCAAGACCGGCCAGCCCCAGTCCCCCAGCGCGCAGTAAATCGCGCCGTGTCCAGCCATCACAAAGGCGTCGAGGCGAACCGAGGATTCGTAACATATTCAGTCGCTCAGCGCGTGCGTCATATTGGTGGCGTTGGGGGGTTGATACCAACCGCGCATCCAGCCCCCGGCGACTCGCCGGGGGCTAAGACACCGCAGCGGTTGGCGCTGCTGGTCTCTTTTTCTGCGTCGTGTCAGCGTGCCTCCTTGGTGCTCGTATCGTACACGATTTCGCTACGAAAAGAACACCTTTTCGGCCGTTCGCCGCAGCAGCCACTCGCGGTCCCCCTCCGAAACCATGTCGAGCCGGTCTCGCACGAGCTCGATCGAGTTGGCATAAGTGTGCTCCTGAACCTGGTAGGGGCAATCCGTGGCCCACATCAATCGCTCCGGCCCATATGCGTCCAGCAGCCGCCGGATCATCGGCAGCAGGTCCAGGTATGGCGGCTCCTTGCGTCCCAAGGCGTAAAACGCCGAAAGTTTCACATGAACGGCCTGATGCCGAGCCAGCCGGCACAACGCCGCCACGTCGGCGTCGCGGATCGTACCGTCGACGCCGATCCGCGCAAAATGGTCGATGACCACCGGAGTACGCGGACATTTCTCGCACATGCGGTCAATCGCCGGCAGCGCATCAGGATTCACCAGGTGGCACATCGCCAGCCCAGCGTCGGCGCCCAATCGCCACATGGCGGCCATGCCGGCCGCATCCAGCCAGCGGTCCAATTCGTGATTCCGCGGATAGATGCGGAACCCGCGCACTCCGCTCTGGGAAAGCTTGCGCATCGTCTCCTCGGGCCGATTCTGCTCATCGTCGATCACCGCGATCCCGGCAAACACGCCAGGGTGCTCGGCGATAGTGTCGAGCATGTACGAATTGTCGAACCCGTAGAAGTTCATCTGCACGAGCACGACGCGTTCGACCCCGCAGGGTCGAGCGTGTGCCAAGAGCACGTCGGGCGTAAAGCTGGGCGGCACCATCTGGTCGCGCCGAAACCCGGCGGCCAGCGCGTACTTGTCCGTCTGGGGCGTCCAGACATGGACGTGCGCGTCGACATAGCCGGTCGGCGGATCCTTGCGTCGTTGCGTCTCGGTCACAAGAGGCACATTGCGCACCATGAAGAGCGAACCAACCGCCGCCGCGCGCCGCAAGATGTCGCGGCGCGTTGGCGTGGTCATCCCCACGATTCGATCTGCCACCGCGGTAGCCGATGCGGTCATAAGCGTCCGATCCAAGCCGCTTTACTGGGTATCAGTTTAGCGACAGGAAGTGCCCAGTGCGCCCGGGCAGCGGAGCGGTGGCATTTCCCACACGGCGACGAGCCGATAAACTGAACGCCAGAACCTGTAGCCGGGGGCAGGCCCTGTAGCCGAGGGCAGTGAACCCGGAGAAGCAGCGAACGCGGTCAAAAAATTGCGTTGGCCGCCCTCAATGAGGCCGGCTAAAGAATACGGCTACCCCAAGCGGAGTCCCCGATCATGGCGAAACCACAACGGCAGCTCAAGAAGGCCAACCACGGCAAGCGTCCGGCGAGCAGCAAGGCGCGGCGAATCAAGCGATGGCGTGTAAAGACATAACCCGGTGGCTGGCAAATCGCTGTTAGTCGACTTCTCGGAGTATTCGCTCGATCGGGTCGTCACCGATATCGAGGGAATCCGGCGCTATAATCCCCAGCGCTACGAGATTGAGCAGTTGACGGCCATCGTGTACGAGGATGCCCAGCGGCAGCGTTGCGTCGGCTACAAGGATGTAACGGACGGCGAGTTCTGGGTGCGTGGACACATGCCCGGCGTGCCACTGATGCCGGGTGTTCTGATTTGCGAGGCGGCCGCGCAGCTCTGCAATTATTTCGTTCAGCGTTTCGACCTGATGGGGACGCGGTGGATGGGGTTCGGCGGGCTCGAGGACGTTCGATTTCGCGATCCCGTGCGACCCGGCAGCCGCCTGGTCGTGGTGTCCAAGCTGTTGCGTGTTCGGCGCGGGGCGATGATCACCTGTCGGTTTCAGGCGTTCGTCGAGCAAGCGCTGGTGTGCGACGGCGTGATTAAGGGAGTTCCACTGCCGCCGGAGTTGGTTGGCGGCGTGGCCCCCCCCTCGGTTTGACGGCTTTTTGTTCCTCGGCAACCCAACATGATTTTTCCCCTGCGGGACGATAACCCAGCGCGTCGCACGCCGCTGGTGACGTACGCGATCGTGGCGGTGAACGTTGCGGTTCTGCTATGGATGAATCGCCTGGACGACGGCCGACAGCAACTCGTCGCTCTGGAATACGGCTTCGTGCCGGCGCGGATTGCACAGCTTCAAAACGGGCGGCCGCTGCTGATCCACATGGACCAGATGGGTCGAATCCCTCAATTGCCGCGGCCCGTGGTCGTGCGGAAGTCGTATATTCTCACCGCGGATCGCCCGGAGATCGTTCGTTCACTCGTGACCACGATGTTCCTGCACGGCAGTTGGGTCCATTTGCTGTCCAACATGTGGTTCCTCTGGATCTTCGGCAATAACGTGGAAGACCGGCTCGGCCATGCGGCCTTTGCGTTGTTTTATCTCGTGGGCGGTTTAGGTGCGACAGCGTGTCATTGGTGGTCCAATCCGGGCAGCACGGTCCCGGTGGTCGGCGCCAGCGGCGCGGTGGCGGCGATTCTCGGCGCCTATGCCGTGACGTTCCCTGCCGCGCGCATTACCTGTCTGATTTTTATCATCATCTACTTCACGATCGTTCATTTGCCGGCGCTATTGGTCTTGGGGGGCTGGTTTCTGTTGCAGTTCATATACGCGCGGCAGCAGCCGGGACCGGGCGTGATGGGTGGCGTGGCGTATTGGGCGCACATGGGCGGCTTCGTGGCTGGCGCCCTGATGATGAACGTGGTCAACTTTATCTCGCCCCCCGAGGAGCCACAAAGCAGCTCGCCGGAATGGTTCTGAGGCGCGTGTGCCACGTGTTCAGGGTGCCACGGTTTCGGCCCAGCCGAACGCGTGCCGCCGGAGCAAGTCACCGAACGTCGATGCACGGGTTGAACATTGAGTCATATAAGCTGCCATGGGCCGCCGCGCAATGCGGAAGATCGATTCCTCGATTGATCTATCGCGTCATCTGACGACGATCGAACTGCTTCCACGGCCGTGGAATGCGGCACTTCTGTTCGGACGCGAAGCACCGCTTGAAGTCGAAGTGGGGACCGGCAAGGGGCTCTTCCTGCGCACGGCCGCCGCCGAGGCACGCGACCGCGACTTCCTGGGGATCGAGATCTCGCAGAAATACGCGCGCTTCGCCGCCGCGAAGTTGGCCGAGAAATGCCGGCCCAACGCCTGTATCGTATACGGCGACGCGCAGCGCGTCTTCCGCGAGGTGCTGGCCGGCGAGTCGGTCTGGGTGGTCCACGTCTATTTTCCCGACCCTTGGTGGAAAAAGCGGCACCTCCGCCGCCGCATCTGGAGCGAGTCGTTTGCGCGCGACGTCGAGCGCGTTCTCGCGCCCGGCGGCACGCTGCACTTCTGGACTGATGTGGAGTCGTACTTCCAACAAGTACGGACGCTGCTGGCCGAGCACACGAAGCTGGCCGGGCCCTTGGACGTGGCGGAACAATCGCCGGCACATGACCTCGACTACCGCACGCACTACGAGCGGCGCACGCGGCTCGAACAATTACCTGTCTTTCGTGCGATGTGGCTCAATGTGCCTGCAGCCGCAAGTCAGTGACCGCAGCTTATTGGCGGACGACATGGAACGATCCGCTGGACGACATCGCGGAGGTCGGCAATGCATGCACGATCGGCGGTTAATGCGCTTGCAACCGGCGGTCATTGCGCGGCGGCTGACGCCACTACAAGTCGCGTCGAGACAATATCCTGCTCTCCGGCGCCGCAACTTGTGACCGTATCACGATTTCTGACGCAGCGCTTGTAGCGCGCTCGAGTACCGGCACCAACTTTGCTGCGCCACAGGGCATCTTGTTCAAGGAGATTCACCGATGGACGTTCTCCCGCTTGCGACCAAGTTGATTGGCATGGTCTTGCCTCGTCCGGCCCACGACGTTTCCACGCGGTCGAGCGTCACCGATGCCGCGCTCCGCGAGCGCGCCGACGGCTCGACGTCGGTCGCCAGCGAATCATTCCGCCGCATTCTAGAGCGGTATGACGTGCGCAACATCTCTCTGCGGGAGTTTTCCGCGCTCGTCCAAGAGCTTCAGGCGGCCGGCGCCATTTCCGACGCCGATCTGGCGGAGCTGGCGCTCATTCGCCTCGAAATTGAGAATGCCTGCGCCGATCCAGACGAAGCGCTCAACCTGATTGCGATCGTCGAGGAAAAGCTGCGTGAGCGCGAAGAGGAGCTGAATTGGCGCAAGCGGACCGAGGGGGCCGATGCAGTCAATCGCCAGATATCGCTCCGACCGATCGAGCGACAACTCGCGTGGCTGCGCAAGTTTGCCGCCATCCATGACGACACACGCACTTCCTCGCTCAACGTTCTGGGCTGATCAACGCCGGCACAGCGAGGCGTGGCTGGGGCTAAGGCCGAAGGCCGTGCCCCAGTGGTCCGCGAATTTGGTGTGGACCCATCCGGTGGCGCGCTGTGCTTAGCCCCGGCCACACGGGCAACACAGCGACGCGATGGATCGCGTGAATCAGTTCCCGGCGACCGGCGATGTCTCGTACGTCCGCTGGTCGATGTTCCGCCGCGCATTGCCCAGTGCCACCTGGTACAGCTCCTGGCCGCAGGGCGTGGGATACTCGCCCGTGATGCACGCCTGGCACAATTGGTCGGCGTCGAAGCCGATCGCGCGAGCGATTGACTCCACGGGCAGATAGCGCAGCGAATCGGCCCCAAGCTGCTGGGCCATCCGCGCCTGGACCTCCTCGGTCAGCGGCCCGTCGTCCAGGAACTTCGGTGCGAACAGCTCGTTGATCGTCGACATGTCGATGCCATAGAAGCACGGCGCAATGATCGGCGGACAGGCCACGCGGACGTGGATCTCCCGCGCGCGGCCCAGCTCGCGCATCCGCTTGAGGAGTACCTTCATCGTCGTCGAGCGGACGATCGAATCCTCGACCAGAATGATCCGCTTGCCTTCGAGCACCTCGCGCAGCGGAGTATATTTCGTCTCGGCCTTGTGCTTGCGCTCCGTGCTCCCCTCAATAAAGGTGCGCCCGCTGTACCGGTTGCGGATGAGGCCTTCGCGCGATGGAACTCGCAGTTTATAGGCCATCGCATCGGCCGCGGCCTTGCTCGTGTCGGGCACCGGAACGACCAATGTGTCGGCGTCGATCTCGAGCGTTTCCAGCCGCGCCAGCTCCTCGCCCAGCGTCGTTCGCGATAGATAAACGCTGCGACCGTCCAACGTGCTGGCCACGTTGGCGAAATAGACCCACTCGAAGAAACAATGGGCCGTCTTCGGCGCGCCGGCGAACCGCTCGACGCGCAATATTCCGTCGGTGATCGTGATCGCCTGGCCCGGCAAGAGCGACTTGATACATTCGCTGGGAAAGCCCAAGTTCAATAGCGCCACGCTCTCGCTGGCCGCCGCGAACAATGGACCCTCGATCGCGTAGCTCAAGGGCTTGATGCCCAAGTGGTCGCGCGCCACTAGCATGTCGCCCAATGCGTCGAGGAATACCAGCGAATAGGCCCCGTCCACCTTTGCGGCGACGCGGCGGCACACCTCCCATAGCGGCGGCCTCCGCTCGCCCGAGAGCTCGCCGCTGATTTCGTGCAACAGGATTTCGGTGTCGGTCTCGCGCGCCAAGTGATTGTCGCCGCTGGCCATGAGCTGGGCGCGCAGTTGCTGATAGTTCGCCAACTGACCGTTGAAGGCGAAACTGAACCACTTGTGTTTCTGCAGGTGGTCTCGTTGGAACGGTTGCGCGTAACTGCAATCGTCCCCTCCGCAGGTCGCGTAGCGCACGTGGCCGATCGCCGCTCGGCCCGCGTAGTCCTTCATCAGGCTTTCGTACTTGCCGCGATGGTTCAGGCGAAACACCTCGGTGACGGTGCCCAGCTCCTTGTAGGTCTCGATCAACTGGCTCCGGCGCGGATTGTAGGTCGTCATGCCGGCCGAAAGCTGACCACGATTCTGCACATCCAGCAGCATCCGGGGCATGAGCCGCGAGATCTCGTCGGGCCCCTCGGGCGGACACAGTCGGCTGGGCCGGGCGCTCGGCAGGTGATAGATCGCCGCCACGCCGCATTCGTGGTACAGGTCGCTCATCGCAGCCTATTTTATCATGCGGCGGAAAATCCGAACAGGTAACGACTGTCCCATCGCGTTTTTTTCACGCAACAAATTGGGTTATCCTGTCAACATGGTCGATTTGTTGCGTCAAGCGATCACTGCCGAAGCGCGGACGGTGGTGATCAAAGTCGGCACGCGCTCGCTTTCGCAGCCGGATGGCAAGCTCGACGAGCCGCGCGTCGCCAGCCTCGCGGACGAGCTGCGCAAGCTAATCGACTCCGGCCGGAAGGTGGCGCTCGTGAGCTCGGGCGCCGTGGGCGCCGGCATGGGATTGCTCGACATGAGCGAGCGGCCGATCGACCTGGCCCAACTGCAGGCCGTGGCGGCCATCGGGCAGAGTTATCTGGTGCAAGCCTACGAACGGTCGCTGCGCAGTCACGGCCGCCACGCGGCGCAGATCCTGTTGACCGCCGAAGACCTCGACGATCGCACGCGGTATCTCAATGTGCGCAACACGATCTTGACCTTGATGGAGCTGGGCGCCGTGCCCATCATCAACGAGAACGACACCGTGAGCGTCGCCGAGCTGCAGATCACCTTTGGCGACAACGACCGCCTGGCCGCCATGGTTACCAACCTCTTGCAGGCGCCGTTGCTGGTGATCCTCTCTGATGTGGACGGCCTGTACGATCGCGATCCGAAGTTGCACGGAGCGGAAGTGATCCAGACCGTCACTCGGCTGGACGACGGCATCCTGGCGCTGGCGTGCGACCGTGTCACCGGGCGCAGCAAGGGGGGCATGTCCAGCAAGCTGGCGGCCGCGCGGATGGCGACCGCCTCCGGCGAGAACGTGATCATCGCCAACGGCACGCGCCCAGGAAGCCTGGGGCGAATCTTCGCCGGCGAGCCAGAGGGGACGCTCTTTCTGGCCGAAGGGGCCAAGGTGGCGGCGCGCAAACGCTGGATCGGATTCACCGCCCAGCCGCGCGGCCACCTCGTGCTCGACGACGGAGCCTGCCGCGCCGTATTGCAGCAAGGCAAGAGCCTCCTGGCGATCGGCCTGAAGGACGCCATCGGCCCCTTCCAGAAGGGCGATATCGTAGGACTGCGCGACGAGCGCGGAGCGGAATTCGCTCGCGGGCTTTCCAACTATTCCGCCGCCGACCTGAGGCGCATCAAGGGAATGCGGACCGACGCGATCGCCAGTGTGCTGGGCCATTGCCCATACAAGGCCGTCGTGCACCGCGACAACATGACGCTCACTCGCCCGGCCGACACCCATGCGCGCGAGACGACGTGACTCACCACGGAGGCTCCGCAACGAATAGAACCGCAGAGTGCGCGGAGGTCGCGGAGGAAGAAAGACGGGAATGACAGGTGACGGGGAATAGCTGACCTGCGACGGTTCACTTTTGCCTCATACCCCTCCCCCGTCTCTGCGCCCTCCGCGCCCTCTGCGGTAACTTTTACTTGTCCGTCTCCGTGGTGAAAACGTCTCACGTCCGCGCTCGCACGAGGTCCCCTAGTAAGCTCGCCAACAGATTGTCGCTGGGGTAGGGATGCCCTCGATGCTGGCGAAAGGCCTCGGCATGCCGCGTGCCAATTTCGCTGCCGCGCCGCGCGCTCCAACGTTCTTGGTTGTCCAGGTACTCGTCGATCCCATGCTGCGCGCGCAGCCAGCGCCGCTGGCTGTCGTGACAGGCGAGCATGCGGCGCTTCGTGTCGAACGTCGTCGTGACGTCGACATAGAAGTGAGGCACGATCGGCTCGCCCCACAGGTCGGCGCCCTCGACCGCGTCGACGTAGTACAAATGCGGAATCCAATCCAACGGCGCGGCGGGCTCCCATTGCCGAGTGGCGTAATTGGGGCAACTGGCGCTAAAGCACGCGTCACGCACGAGCCGGCTGGTGGCCTCGTGATCCTCCATGTAGTCGACGGGAGGCGCGGTGAACACGATCCGCGGCCGCGCGCGACGCAACTGCTCGGTCACGCGCCGCTTGGCATCGTTGTCCACGACGATCGAAAGGTCACGGAATTCGAGGCACGTGTAGCGAGCTCCCAGAATTTCCGCGGCGCGCCGCGCCTCCTCACGACGGATCGCGGCGATCTCCTCCGGAGGCAGGTCTTTGCTGCCGCAGTCGCCCGGCGTCATGGTGGCGATGTCGATCGCGTGCCCTCTTTCGGCCAAAAGCGCCAGTGTGCCGGCACACTGAAATTCCACATCGTCCGGGTGCGCGTGGATCGCCAGCACGCGACATTTCCGAGTTCCAGCATCGGCGTTCGCGTCGTTCGATGATGTCATGGCTACATTCGAGGTAGGACGGGTCGAGCGCAGCGAGGCCCGCCAGGCCAATTGGCAGGGCGTCGCTGCGCTCGACCCGGCAAGCGATTCGGCGGGCCTCGCTGCGCTCGACCCGCCCTACACCCGCGATCGCTTTTTCTTGGCTACTTTGCGATACTCACCCGACCAAGTATTTCACCATTCTGCAAGCGCGATGGCAAATACCACGACTGACACCGCCGCAGGCATTCGGCTCGTCCGCGGCACGCGAATCCCTTGCTACCGCTTCGAATCGAATCGCGAGCTGGCGCGCTATGTCGCCACGGTCATCGCCCAGGTCATTCGCGACCGGCAGCGCGTCGGGCAGAAGGCGGTCCTCGGGCTTCCCACGGGTTCGACGCCGCTGGGCATCTACCGCGAGTTGGTGCGCATGCACCGCGAAGAGGGGCTCGACTTCGCCAATGTCGTGACGTTCAATCTCGACGAGTATTACGGGCTTCAGCCCGACAGCCTGCAGAGCTACCACCGCTGGATGCGTGAAAACTTCTTCCGGCACGTGAACGTCATGCCCCAGAACATCCATATTCTTGACGGCACCGTGCCGCTCGAGGGGGTCGAGGCTCATTGCCGACGGTTCGAGGAGGCGATTGAGCGCGCCGGGCGGATCGACTTGCAGCTTCTGGGCATTGGCCGCAACGGGCACATCGGCTTCAACGAGCCGTTCAGCATCCGCGCCAGCCGCACACGGCTGGCCACGCTCGATCCCGTCACGCGCAAGGACGCGGCCAGCGACTTCTTCAGCGAGGAGAACGTGCCGGCCGCGGCGCTGACGATGGGCCTGGCCACGATTCTCGAGGCACGCAAGATCCTGCTGGTGGCGCTCGGCGAGCACAAGGCGAGCATCGTCCGCGAAACGGTCGAAGGCGCGGTGACCGATCGTGTCCCGGCCAGCGTCCTGCAGGAACATCCCGACGCGACGTTCCTATTGGATTCGGCGGCCGCGGCGCGCCTGACCGGCGTCGACACGCCCTGGCTTTTGGGCAACGTCGCCTGGGACGAGCACTTGATGAAGCGCGCCGTGCTGTGGCTTGTCGAACGTGCCGGCAAGGCATTGCTCAAGCTCGACGACAATGACTTCCGCGAGCACAACCTGCACCAACTGCTGCGGCAGCATGGGCCCGCGCCCACGCTAGCACATCGCGTCTTTCGCTGGATGATGGACACGATCGAATATCACCCCGCCGGCCGCGACCCCAAGCGCATCCTCTGCTTCAGCCCTCACCCGGACGATGACGTGATCAGCATGGGGGGGACTCTGATCCGGCTGGTGGAAGACGGCCACGAAGTCCACGTGGCGTATATGACCAGCGGCAATATCGCCGTCTTCGACCACGATGCGCAGCAGCTTGCCGACCTGGTCGTGGCCTTCAACCGGCTCTTCCATATCGACACCGACCGCTCCCCGTCGCTGGAGGAACAGGTTCACCAGTCGCTCGCTCGCAAGGCGCCGGGCGAGCCCGACAGCGAAACGGTCCTGAAGATCAAGTCCATGATCCGCTGGAGCGAAGCCAAGGCGGGGGCCATCGCCTGTGGCTGCCGCGAGGAACATCTGCACTTTCTCGACCTGCCGTTTTATCGCACTGGCACGATTGCGAAAAACCCCGTCGGCGAGGAGGACGTTCGGATCGTTCGCGAGCTGATCGAGCGGCTAAACCCACGGCAGATTTACGTGGCGGGCGATCTCTCGGACCCGCATGGGACACACCGCGTGTGCGCCGAGGCGATCTTCCGCGTTCTGGACGAGATCGAATCGACTCGCGACGCGCGGCCGGAAGTCCTCCTTTACCGCGGCGCATGGCAGGAATGGGCGCCGCACGAAATCGAAATCGCCGTGCCCTTGAGCCCGCGCGACCTGGAATTGAAGAAGCGCGCGATCTTTCATCATGAGTCACAGAAGGACTCGGCCCTCTTTCCCGGGCCCGACGACCCGCGCGAATTCTGGCAACGCGCCGTGGACCGCAACCGCAACACGGCGCATCTCTACAACCAGATCGGCCTGCCGGAGTATTATGCCATCGAAGGGTTCGTTCGCTGGCGCGGTACGGCGCTGTGACAACGCGTGTAGGTCCAGGCCGCCGGACGGGACGCCGGCAGCGCATTGCGGCTTCAATCAGCCGCGCGTCTTCGCGCACGCTTGATTGTCGATTCAGGCCTGCGCGGCGGCTCTAAGTCCCGCCGGGCCGGCGGGACCTACATTGGCTGTTCCTCGGTCTCCAGTTGCACGCGCATATGAATTACCCAAATTATCCGTGTAGTCTTGTTTGGGTCGTCCAGTCCGAATCGCTGCCAAGACCAAGCCCGCGCTTCTTCTTGGCGAACGCTCTTGCGTGACGTGACCATCCAAAGGCGATCGCCCGGCCGGAGTTAGCCAACAACCTTTGCGCCCAATACGCGGCGCGCTCGCCTGCCAACTCGCGCACCCAGTTCTGCCAGTGGTCCGGCCAGTAGATCAAAACGGTCGTCATGGCAGCGGCACCACACGTAGCCTTCCTTCTTGTGCCACGGTGAACTTGCCCTCCCAATCGACTGTTTGTCCGAGCACCGCCAACATGAACTGCGCAAGGTAACTGGGCGACCGCACTCGGGGTCGGAATAGGATGATTCCACATGTAGCCGTTTTCCCCTGTCGAAACGCCATCTCGCCGAAGCCTTTGTCGAACGTCACTAATACTCGACTCTCGGCCAGCGCGAAGGCGAGCACGGCATCATCGTCGGCCCCCGGCGACGATTCCGCAATCCAAGCCAGGTCGTGCCCTGCTTGACGTGCGGACTCGACCACCTCGCCGGGCACGTTTTCATTCGCCAGAAACTTCGCCATTTTCACACCGGCAACGGGTACACGTGCTCTTGTTTCACTGTCTCCGCAGCGTAGTGCAGTGCGGCTTGAATGTCCTCCGGCGCCAAATGCGGGTAATTCTTGAGGATTTGCTCATGGGACCAGCCATTCGCCAATAGCTCCACGAGGAACTCGACGGCAATCCGCGTTCCCTTGATGACCGGCTTGCCGACAAGCACCTTCGGGTCCACGCTGATTCGATCTTGCCAGTCCATATTGTTCTCCCTTCGAGCGGCCGATTAGCTCAAAACAGCCGAGATTGTGCGTCGGCAATTTTGAGCTGTTCTTTCTGGTTGCGGAGGCTTTGCATGACTTGTTTCTCCTTCGCGGTCATCCGAATCCTGTGGCCTAGAGTCTCGCTTGGACCGTCGGCACGTATTCTAATACGGCCGTCGCGGCAGCCAAAACCCGCGCGAAATGGCCGTGGGATTGATGGGCTACGAGCTCGCCCCGTCCATCACCGACGCGTCGATTTCGCGCTTATCACTGCGGCCGCCAGATCGTCGACTGCGTATCGGACCGACTTGCCCGATCGGATTCTCGTAGTTGGACCCCTGGGCGCAGAGATTGCCGACGGAGACCGGAGCGCTAAAACCGCCTTGCGCAAATCCTTGCTTTGTGGCCTCCTGAAAACCAAATACCCCCAATCGAACGACCGAATTCTCGGCCAACAAGAAATCCGGGTCGCCGCGTCCGCCGGCCGGGATTTCAAAATTTCAAACGCGGATTGCGGCTTCAATCGGCCGTGAAGCTTTGCGCACGCTTGATTGTCGATTCAGGCCTGCGCGTCGGCTTCAAGTCCCGCCGGGCCGGCGGGACCTACATTGGCTGCTACTCGATCTCTAGTTGCACGCGCACTCGGCTGGTGAACGTGGTTTCGCGGCGCGGAAATTTGGCATCGATCGCCAGTTCGTTGCGAGGCGAGAGCAACAAAGTGATGTCGAACCGCGGTGTATTCGCGGTCGACGAGTCCCAATCGAGAACGCGGCCATTCAGTTGAACCAGATCGGCAGGACCGATTCCTTCGATGACCAAATAAACGACCGTGCCGGCGTCGAGGCCCGTTGGCCGGTTGAAGTGGCGCGAGAACCGCACGCGGCCGTGGAAGTGGGGACCGATGGCCGCGTTCCAATCGGCCGGGAATTGGATTGTGCCGGGTGGCGGCTGCGAGCGAGATGGCTCGACAGCGCGATCGGTCGCACCGATCTCGCCGAACGCGAGTGGCTCGCATCGCCAAGGACCGTTCAGGCGAATCACGTGAGGATTGCGCACGGGCCTAGGAATACTCCAGAACCGTTTTAATTCCTTGCGGGCGGCGTGAGTTGTAGTGCGAGAGCGATTCGGCCGGGGCGACACGGTCGGTGATCAGTTTGGCCACCGTCCGCGGCATTTCCACGCTCAGCCGCTTGAGGATGGCCAGGGCGCTGGCGAAGTCGCGCGGGGCGGCGTTGACGCAGCCCACGTGAACGTGGTTGCGCAGAACGCCGTCGCGCATCATCCGCGCCACGTTATGCGGCATCGGTCGCGACTGCCGCGAGCTGCCCAGCCACACCATGATTCCGCGCGAGGCGAGCGCCGACGCGGCACGCACCATGAGCTCATCGCTGCCGGTGCATTCGAGGATCAGGTCGTAGCCGTCGGATTCCACGTCCGCTGGCGCGAAGTCCGCGTCCGAAAAGTACCTCGCTCCGAGGTCAGCCGCGAGACGTGCGCGAAACGTATCCGCGGCATCCCGGCCGTAAATCGTGGCGCGCCAGCCTCTCGCGTGCGCACCTAAGAGCGCGGCAAAGGCAATCGGCCCCAGCCCGGTAATCAGCACGCGCGGCGGCGGATCAGTCCAGTGTGTTGGCCCGAGTCGCGCACGCGTGATGGCAAGCGCCTCATGAATCCCCTTTTCGGACACCGACAAGGGCTCGGTCAACACCGCCAGCGCGGCGAGCGATGCTTCGACGCGAAACAGGTACGCCGGTCGATCGAGCCAGAACGGCACGCTGAATCCATGCTCTTCGACAATGCCGCGCTCCTTATATGTACCGGGCGACAACAGGTCGGGGCGCTCGGCTGAGCTGTCGAGAGCGCGGCGCACCACCGGAACGACCAGGTCGCCCGCCGACAGTCCGACGACATCCGCTCCCACCGCCTCGACGCGCCCCAGGCATTCGTGGCCCAGCACCAGGAAGCTCTCGCCGGGCGGGACCATCGGCTCGGCCGAGTGCAGAATCTCGCGGTCAGTGCCGCAGATGCCCAATTCGAGTGTGCGGCAGAGCACCTCGCCGGCGCCGGGCGCGAGCGGTTCGTGGACATCGACCAGCGACGCCTGGGTCGAGCCCGCGTGCGCGGCGATCCCTTGCATGGAATTGACGCTCCCAATTGACTCAAAACCCCCTCACCCCACCCGCTAACCCAGTGGGAGAGAGAAGTTTGGCGGCGCTAAGTCCCCCAGTCGCGTGCGTAGCGGAAATCGCGGTCCATGGTGCGGTGCGAGAGCTTGGCGATGATCGGCATGCGGCGCTTGTAGTGATTCCGGCGCACGCGCTCCGCCACACGCGAGACCATCTCCGCGTCGAACCCTTCGCGTACAAGCTGTGCCGCGCTGTAGCGGTGGTCGACCATTAAGACCAAAAGCTGGTCGACGTCGGCGTAGCGAAATCCAAGCTCGTCCTCGTCGGTCTGGCCTTCCCACAGGTCGCCGGTCGGCTGCTTTTCGAGGATCGACGGCGGCAGGCCCAGATGACACGCCAGATCGTAAAGCTGAGTCTTGTAGAGATCCCCCACCGGGTTAATAGCCGAGGCCATGTCGCCAAACAGCGTTCCGTACCCCAGCAACAGCTCTGACTTGTTGCTTGTACCCAGTACCAGCCCTTCGAAGGCGGCGCTGTGATCGTAAAGGATCGTCATTCGCTCGCGAGCGCACTTGTTGGCACGCCGCATCCGCGAGGCATCGAGAAACTGTGCGAAGTAGGCGTCGATCTGCGGGGTAATCGGCGCATCGATTGTCCTAACGCCTAGTCCTTCGATGACCAGCCGGCTGTCGCGCATCGTCGCGGGGCTGGAGGTCTTGTATGGCATCGTCACGGCCAGCACGTTTTCCGCGCCAAGTGCCTTGGCCGCCAGGAACGTGACCGTCGAGGAATCGATGCCTCCCGAGAGCCCGACCACGCCGCGGCGGAAGCCCGTGCGGTGGATCTCATTGCAAATGAAGCGGCAAAGGATGCTCTCGACGAGCAGCGGGTTGATCTTCAAAGCATGGCGCGCGCGGTCAGTCTGCATAACGCCGCCGCTTGATTCGCTGGAGCTCCTCGATCGTCAAGAGCAGCCGTTCGTCGCGCGCCAGGGGGGTCAGGATCCGCTGCCGGCGCAGCTCGGCCGGATCGAATGACGCCACGACCAGCGCCTCGTCGAAATAGGGCGCCTGCGCGACCACCGAGGCGTCGGGCGCAACGAGGCAGCTCCCGCCCCAGAAGCAGAGGCCGTCCTCGAACCCCACGCGGTGGACGAAGACGACCCACGCCCCGAGCATCTCGGCCACCGTCTTCGTCAGCCGGTCGTACGTCTCGGCCGTGCGGACGTGCTCGCCAGAGACGCCGCGAGCCGGTGAATTGGAAATACAGACGAGCACGTCGACCTCTTCGGCCTGCATCACGGTGATGGCCGAGAGGTGCCAGAAATCTTCGCAAACCAGAATGCCGACTCGGCCGAACCGCGCCGTGTCGAACGCGCAAATCCGTTCCCCCGCGGCAAAATATCGTTTCTCGTCGAACAGGCCATAAGTAGGCAGATACACCTTGCGGTGTACGTGCCGGACGCGACCTTCGTCGGCAAAAAACGCGGCATTGTAGAAGCGATGGCGCGACGACTCCTCGACAAAGCCCACCACCAGGGCTGCATCGGCCGCCGCCTCGGCCATTCGCCGTATCGGCTCGGCATCGCGCGCCAGCGCCACGTCGGGCACCATGTCGCGCAAAAAGTAACCCGTCAACGACAGTTCTGGAAACACGATCAGGTCAGCGCCCCGAGCACGCGCCGCGTCGATCGCGTTCAGGTGCAGCTCCAAATTGGCCTTACAGTTGCCCAAGACGGGCGCCATCTGGACCAAAGCGACGCGCAGTGCCGATGCCGTGGGCATGACGGCCGGCGCGGCGACCGGCTGCGTCACGGGCGAAACGAGCGTCGGATCGGTGGCCTGCGCCATGGCGGGTCCTGCGTCGCGTCGTCAGCACCTCGTAGGTCAGGCACCCCGTGCCTGACACAGCGCCGCCGTAAGCCTCGGCAATAGCCGAGCAAACTGTCGCGCAACTAGTGGCAAGCCTTTACGGCAGCGCTGTCAGGCACAGAGTGCCTGACCTACAGCTAGCGGTGAACCTCCCTCAACTCGCTTCGACCGCGAAGCGGACTGCTTGCAGCATGGTGCGGCGCGTGGTGCGAGAATATTCGATGTCCAGCCACACCACCTTTCCTTGCGAATCGACCAGGTAGGTGCGCGGAAGCGCGCCGGTCGCTATGCGCGTGTAAAGCGTTCGCTCGCGGTCGAGCAGTTGTGGAAACAACAGCTCCAGCTCGCCGACGCGGCGCGCGACCACGGCCGGATCATCGCCCACATTGATGCCGATGACCGACACGCCCTGCTCGCCAAAGCGAGCGTGGATTTCCGCGGCCGCCTCTTTTAGCTCGGCAATGGAATAAAGGTTTTCGTTACTCCAGAAGATCACCACTGTAAGTTTTTTCCCGAAAAGCTCCTCGAGAGGCCGGCTTTTCCCGGCGAGATCCACGAGCGAGGCCGTTGGAAACGCGTCCCCGACCTTTACCAGGCAAGTCGCCGCATGAGCATCGCTCATCACCACCTCGGGAAAGGCCGATAGCGGCGTTTCGTCGTTGCTCAACGGCGCGATGGCCCCGCTCGGAAGCGTCGCCACGGCGCCGGCATCGCGAGCACGCCGTCGCCCGATGAGCGATTTTCTCTGCCCCTGGGTCCCTGACGGTTCGGCGCCCGATTCGTCGCCCTCTCGCGCGACGGAATCCTGGCCGAGGTCGGATTCCTCTCCAGCCACTTCCGGTCCGTCGGGCGAGCTCGACATGGCTGGCTCCGCGCCACCATTGTCGCCACGGCTACAACCTGCCATCGTGCCGAATACGGCGACAAGCGAAATCGCCATCCCTGAAATTATCAACTGCCGCATAGATTTGTCCCTCAACCAGCCGCATCATCCAGTCTGGCGAGCCTTTGCCCAACCCGGCGAGCCGGGGGCGTATGCGCCCCGATACTCTACACTTCAGTTTCCAGATCAATGCCGGCTTCGTCAACGCTGGATTTGAATCGACAGCTCTCGCAACTGCTTCGGATCGACGATCCCTGGCGCCTCGGTCATCAGGTCGGTGGCTCGCTGCGTCTTGGGAAAGGCCATGCAATCGCGAATATTGTCCAGGCCGGCAAACAGCATGACCCAGCGATCGAGCCCAAAGGCGATCCCGCCATGCGGGGGCGCCCCGAATTGCAGCGCATCGAGCAGGAATCCGAACCGCTCGCGCGCCGCCTGGCGGTCAATTCCCAGCAGTTCGAATACCTGCTGCTGTACGAGCGGATCGTGAATTCGTATCGTCCCACCGCCGGCCTCCAGGCCGTTGATCACCAAATCGTAGGCCTGTGCGCGGCAGCGAGCTGGATCGCTGCCCAACAGGCCGATATCCTGTTTCCGCGGCGCGGTGAAGGGATGATGCACTGACGTCCAACCCCCCGTTTCCTCGTCGCGTGCGAACATGGGAAACTCGACGACCCACGAATAATGCATGGCTCGGGGGTCGTACAGCTTTAGCTCTTCGCCAAAACGCTTCCGCAGTGCGTAAAGTGCCTTGCAGGTGATTTCGAATTGGTCGGCGACGAAGAGGAGGAAGTCGCCCGGTTCGGCCGCCATCCGGCCGGCAAGCTCGTCCAAGAGCGGAGGATCAAAATTCTTGGCGATCGGCGAGGCCAGCGTGCCGTCGGTTTCCACTTTGAACCAGGCCAACCCCTTGGCGCCGTAGTCGCGCGTGACCCATTCGGTCAGCTCGTCGATGCTCTTGCGCGAGTAGCGGCCGGCGGCCCCCTTGGCATTGATGCCGCGGACGCGCGCTCCGCTCTCGGCAGCCGAGCGAAAGACGCGAAACGCACTCCGCCGCGCCAGATCGGTCGCATCGACAATCTCCATGCCGAACCGCAGGTCGGGCGCGTCGTGACCAAATCGTTCCATCGCTTCGTCGTAGGTCATCCGCGGCAGCGGCAACGGCAGCTCGACACCGTGCAGTGTTTTCGCCACGTGGGCGGTCAGGCCGTCCATGACGCGGATCACGTCGTCGGATTCGACGAACGACATCTCCAAGTCAAGCTGCGTGAATTCCGGCTGGCGGTCGGCGCGCAGGTCCTCGTCGCGAAAACATCGCGCCACCTGCATGTAGCGATCGTAGCCGGCCACCATCAGAATTTGTTTGTAAAGCTGCGGAGACTGCGGCAGCGCGTAGAACTCCCCCTTGTGAATGCGGCTGGGGACCAGGTAGTCGCGCGCGCCTTCGGGCGTGCTCCGGCCCAGCATCGGGGTCTCGATCTCGACAAACCCCTGCGCGTCCAGGTAGTCGCGCATCGTCTTGGTGAGCCGATGGCGCAGCAGGAGCGTCTGCTGCATCTCCGGGCGCCGCAAGTCGAGGTAGCGATACTTCAGCCGTAAATCCTCGCCGGGCAGGTCTGGCCCGGTCGGTAAGAACGGCGGCGTCTGGCTGCGGTTGAGGAGCTCCAACACGGCCGCGCGCACCTCCACGGCGCCGGTCGCGAGCTTAGGGTTGTGAGTCCCCTCTGGCCGATGAGCGACTTTGCCCTCGACCGCAACCACGAACTCAGAGCGCAGCGTTCGCGCCAGCCGCTGGGTTTCTGGACCGCTTTCCGATCCCACGACGACCTGTGTCTTACCGTACCGGTCGCGCAGGTCGACAAACAGCACGCCGCTGTGATCGCGGTAGCTATCCACCCAACCGCACAGCCTGACCGGCTGGCCCACGTGTTCGGGCCGTAGTTCACCGCACGTATGGGACCGTAACAACACCAACTCCTATTGCGTTACGCGCCAACGAGCAATCCGGGCTTCCGAGAGCCGCCGGGTTCATCCCGGCGGTCAGCCTCCCTCGACGCGAACCCATCGGAACGGGCATTGTAGAGGTCACCCCCCTCCTCGCAAAGGTTCATTAGCGCCATGTCGCCGAGGAGCGATTGGCATCGCCACGCGTCGTTGACTGTCGACGTAACCTTTTTGCGACTCTATGCTTTCCGTCGAGCACCAGCCTCTGCCACGATCCGTTCGGCGACCTCGGCGGCGACAAAGTCATCGGCCATTGGCACCGGCCGGCATTCTGTGAGGCTGCGGAACCATGTGGCTTGGCGCTTCGCGAACTGCCGCGTTCGTGTCTTGACCAGGTCCTTCGTCGTGGCGAGGTCGTGCTGACCCATCAGGTGCGCGATCACCTCGCGGTAACCGACGGCCTGCGATGCCGTGCGACTTAGCGGTGCGGGCAGTCGCAATAGCCCTTCTACCTCAGCGATCAAACCATTGCGAAACATGGCTTCGACGCGCTCCTCAATCCGGGCCGCCAGCTCGCTGCGCCCCCATTGCAAAACAAACACGGGATGGATTGGGGCCGCGGCCGATTTGCGAGACTCGTGCTGCAGCCGACTGATCGGCGTTCCGGTTTTCTCGAACACTTCGATGGCACGAATGAGCCTGCGAGTATCGTTCGGATGGAGGCGTGCGGCGGTCGATGGGTCGATCTCCGTCACGCGCGCGTGCAAATTCACTGTCCCCAGGCGAGCCTCGCGCGCCATCCTCCGACGGAATTCCCAATCGGCCGGCGGCCCCTCGGATATCCCGCGGAGAAGAGCCTTGAGATAGAGTGGTGTTCCCCCCACGAACAGCACCTGGCGGCCGCGACCGCGGACGTCGTCAACAGCCGTGCGGGCCGCTTGCAAATATTGGGTAACGCTGAATTCTTCGTGCGGCTCGACCAGGTCGAGCAGGTGATGCGTCACGGCGACTCGTTCGATTGAGCACGGCTTGGCCGTTCCCACATCCATTCGCCGGTAAACGGCCATTGAATCCAGTGAGAGGATTTCGGCTCCTAGCCGCCGCGCGAGCTCAATGCCCGCCTGCGTCTTGCCGCTGGCGGTCGGACCGGTGAGGAACCAGCAGTCGGCCGTCGAGACGAATCGCGACATGGGAGCTAATGGGTTTGCCAGTCGAACCGCGGCGGCCTAAAGTGAGGGCCGCCGCGCGGTCGCTGCGCTCGGCGGCTCACCCTGTTCATTTTGGCGTTTGGCCACTCGACTGGATAGGCATTCGAGCGTGAGCGACTCGCAAGGCGTTTTCGCGCAACTGATGGCGACGATCGTCGATCGCAAGAAGAACCCCTCGGCCTCTTCCTACACGGCGAAGCTCATGGCCGGCGGCATCGACGCGATCGGCGTCAAAGTCATGGAGGAGGCCGCTGAAGCTGTGGAGGCAGCGCGCGAGGCCGGTCCCGAGGGCCGCGCCCACCTCGTCCACGAGGCTGCCGACCTGATTTACCACCTGTTCGTGCTGCTTGGTTTTCGTGAAATCCCACTGGCCGAGGTCGAGGCCGAACTTTCGAGCCGGTTCGGCGTGTCGGGTCTGGATGAAAAAGCCGCTCGCGGCGCTACCAAATCGCGAGATTCATCATGACCAATCTGCGCATCGGGGTTCCCAGCAAAGGGCGCCTGGCCGAAATCGCCGGTGAACTGCTGAAAGAGGCCGGCCTGAGCTTCCGCCGGCCGGAGCGAAGCCTGTTCGCACGGTGCCGCGAGATGCCAATCGACATGACGTTTTTGCGGACCGAGGATATCCCGGTTCTGTGCTCGGAAGGCGCCATCGACATGGGCATTACCGGCAGCGACCTGGTGGCGGAGCACGGTCAAAAAGACTTGTGTCGACTTGCGCTGGGCGTCGGCCATTGTCGGCTGGCGGTCTGCGTTGCAGAGGACAGCCATTTCAATAAGCGCGCGGACCTATCCGGCGCACGCATTGCCACAAGCTTTCCGCATTCAACACGATCCTTTTTGGCGAATAACGGACTTGATCCCAACCGCATCGTCACTCTATCTGGCTCCGTCGAGATCATGATTACGTTGGGAATTGCCGACGCGATCGTCGACCTGATCGAGACCGGCAGTACGCTGGCGGCCAACCGTTTGCGAGTTCTGGCCGTGATCAGTCAGCATGAAGCGGTATTGATACAGAATTATTCTCTCGAGCACGGCGAGCATGCGGAGTTGGCCAACCGTGTCGCACGCCGGCTCGAAGGCGTCGTTATAGCGCGGAATTACTCGCTGCTCGAATACAATATTCCGCGCGCGAAGCTGGCGGAGGCCGAAACGATCACGCCCGGGTTCGAATCGCCTACCGTCAGCGCGCTGGAGGATCCCGATTGGTGCGCCGTGCGCGTCATGGCCAAGCGCGACGAAGTGATCGCGATCATGGAGCGGCTCGAAACGCTCGGCGCCTCGGCCATCCTCGAAACGCGAATCACCAACTGCCGCCTGTAACGGCGCCAGTCACCCCCAGAGATCCAACTATCCCGAGAGCCGCGGAGATTATCTCAGCGGTTGCGCGATGCAACCCATCAATCCGCCAGGGATTGACGCCGGTTCTAGCCGACGTACGCTCTATTTCCTGCAAGCCGGAGTGGCGGAATGGCAGACGCGCTGGATTCAAAATCCAGTGCCCGCAAGGGCGTGAGGGTTCAAGTCCCTCCTCCGGCATTTTTCCTAAGCGTCGTTGTGGGAAACGTTTACCGCGTCGCCCTGCCGACGGGCTGACCTTTCACCGGTTCGTATTCTAGTGACGCGCCACCCAAAGCGCCACCCGATTCGCCCGCCGGCGCCTGACCGAACGGCAACCGCGACCCAAGTGATGGGTATTGCTTCCAAAGCTCGGCTGCCACGTCGTCCGAGGTCAGTGCGACGTAATACCCGAGGGTGGTCTGAATCGACTCGTGGCGCATCAGAAGTTGCAATGTAGCCGGCTTCACACGGCTGGCCCATCTGGTACCTAACGAGCGCCGCAGGTCATGCGCCGTGGCAAACTTCCCGGCAGGCTTATCGACGACTACGCTGGCCTTCCTGCCGATGCGATTGATTATCTTGCCGATGAAATCAAAGGTGTCAGTGAAATCAAGGAAATCAAAGGTGTCAGGGTGCGCCGGCGAGAAGCCGGGGGAGAGTTGCGAATGAGAGAGTCGTACGAGGTAGGACCTAGCCAGTCGCCTCGGCCTCGAGTGATGCGGTCTGTCGGGCAACCGACAGGG